>Ga0310833_100021_pt1 | contig 307946 bp, 284 predicted proteins | sample SM_ome_FD_201312 | JGI IMG/M metagenome (GOLD analysis project Ga0310833, IMG submission 201312) | Sorghum-adapted microbial communities enriched on stacked mutant (SM) sorghum from Joint BioEnergy Institute, Emeryville, California... ...
TTTTTCCTCAATTCCTGGTAATACGGCTTTTCCATTTCCGGCTGCAGCAGCGGGCCCCAATCGTTTTGGAATATGGCCGCCATATCGCAATCCCCCATTTTCATCGTCGCGTGATTCGCCATAAGTCTCGAATTTATTATAGCAATCTCGCTTCCGCAGTTGAATCTTCTTCGTATTCGTCCTCCAGAATGGAATATTGGAAGGAGTCGTGCCATTGCCCTTTGTGCCGCATATGCCCGCGCAGATGTCCCTCATACTTCATGCCGATCTTCTGCATGACTTTGGCGGACCCGATATTCTCCGGACGGCACGTGGCGTAAATGCGGTGCAGGCCGAGTCGCCGGAATCCGAACCAAAGCATCGCCTTCGCCGCTTCCGACGCGTACCCTTGCCGCCAGTAGTCCGGATGGAAGCAATAGCCGATCTCTCCCTGCGACGGTTCGGAAACATGAATGCCGCAGCCTCCGATCAGCGATCCGTTTGATTTGAGCACGGCCGCGAATTCGTAAACCCGCCTGGGCTCCTGCTTCCGCATTTCAAGGGCGAGCCGGATGAACGCCTTCGTATCCGCTTCCGTATTCGGCCCCCATATCATGTACTTCGCTACTTCGGGATTTGAAGCGTAAACATGAACGTCTTCGGCATCTTCAAGGGAAAACTCTCGGATCAACAGGCGTTTCGTTTCCAGCATCCGGGCGATCTCCTTTCGTCAGGGGGATTCCTTCGCGCGACCTCTTTCGCTGCCTTGCCGCATTTCGCCATAGCGGGATTTGGGGGTATGAGGGTAAAACCGCGTGGCGCAGGGGATGGGAAACGGATAGGATTTTAAGTCCTGTGCGTCTTTAGCGAGTCTAATCTTACTCCAACAGCTTCAAAACAAATCTCGGTAACGCATTGGCTTGTGCCAGCATCACCTTTCCCGCTTCCGCTAATATTTGACTCCTCGTCAGTTCCGTCATTTCTTTTGCCATATCCGCATCCCGAATTCTGGATTCGGAGGCGGATAAATTTTCCGCATAGTTTTGCACGTTATTTAAAGTATGCTCAAGACGATTTTGATAAGCACCCAACCTAGCGCGTTCAGCAGAGACTATGTTTATAGCATTCCGGATTTTAGCCATTGAAGATTGTGCATTTTGCAGGGTGTCTATGGATACTTCAAAAGGTTGCAGTATAGTCGCAGTCCCATTGTTAACCCGAACAACGACTTGTCCTTCTTGCAAGCTATTGTAATCAAAATTAACGGTTAACGTATAAAGTTGTCCATCAACCCGGTTGACAGAAAGGCTTGATTCCGAGGCATTTACTTTTCTGCCGAAACGATTAAACACCCATCCGGTAACATCAATAAAAAAGTCGTTGTCTGCATCTTTTGAAACCCTTACGATGTAATCTCCGTTTACCATGTTCGGCGTAACACTGGCTCCAGTAATTCCGATTCCGGCCCCTCCGTCAGTATTAAACAATTTTTCTTTTGTCATGTCGCCCATTGTAATGTTCAGCACAGAGGAGGCATCTGTTCCCGTTTGAATATCCCTTGAAAACGAACCATCAAACAATAAAATATGATTAAATTTAGCGGTATGGGCAATATTGTCGATTTCACTTGAAAGCTGATCAAATTCGTTTTGCAAATGCGATCTATCTTCATCGTTGTATGTCCCATTCGTTGCTTGGACGGCAAGTTGGTTCATTCTTTGAAGAATAGCATGAATTTCCGCCAAAGCCCCTTCTGCTGTTTGAATAAGAGAAATACCGTCTTGGATATTCCTTGATGCTTGATTCAAACCGTTGATTTGACATCTCATCTTTTCCGATATCGCCAAACCTGCGGCATCGTCAGCCGCGCGATTAATCCGAAATCCGGAAGACAACCTTTCAAATCTTTTTGAAATCGCGTTTGTAGTTTTGAGTAATTGGTTGCTTGCGTTTAATGCAAATGGATTATGATTAATAAACATATTCACAACCTCTTAGTCACACTTTTGGTTCGATATGCTCATCGCTTCCTATACCAGTAATTAAAGCGCTCTACACTTTCCTTATTCGACAAAACGGTTCGTATTCCTTTTATATCCATTCAAATCCCACAAAAAATCACAATCAATAAAAAGAACCCCTTTTTCCGACTTGAGATTGGCAAGCCGAAAAAGGGGATTTATTAATCATAAGTGTGGGTGCTACTGGTGCCGAGGACGGGAATCGAACCCGTACGGTGGTTACCCACCCCAGGATTTTAAGTCCTGTGCGTCTGCCAGTTCCGCCACCCCGGCACGAAAATCTCGGGTTTCCAAGAATTGTCGTGCGACAACAAGGTATATCATATCACGTATCGTAAACGCATGCAATATCATCATTAAATGTATGGATAACGAGGCGCCCATTAGCAAATCCGTTAGCAATTCATCGGACACCGAAATTTCGCCGATACTAAACTAATGAAAAGGGGCCCACAAAATCAAAAAAAACCTTGATTGATCAAGGCTTTTTGGCTGGTGGGCCCTGAGGGACTCGAACCCCCGACCAATCGGTTATGAGCCGACCGCTCTAACCAACTGAGCTAAGGGCCCTCGTACTGGTCCATTCGAGGTATGATTGGTTGCGGGGGCAGGATTTGAACCTGCGGCCTTCGGGTTATGAGCCCGACGAGCTACCGGACTGCTCCACCCCGCGCCAGTGGTTAAAGGTGCTGTCGACAGCGACAAGAACTACTATACAGCAGGGGGATTCATGAGTCAAGAAAAAAATAGCATTTTGCAGAATTATTTTTCGTTCGGCTGCCCTTTTGCTTCTTCGCCGTTCGCCGCCGCTTCCGCTTTGGCCATATCGGCGAGCTTCTGCAGCAAAATATGCTGCGGCATATGCATCAGATGCTCCAGCGGCACCTTCAGATGCTGCGCCAGCTTCTGCGCCGTTTCCGCCGACAGAGGCATTCTCCGCATGCTGTGCACGCTCCTTTCCCTTCCTAGACGATACCACAACGAGCGGGCAATGCCAAGGCCGGCTTCGCGAACGGAAGCCGGCCCCGAGAACCGTCACGGCACAAACCGCACTCCGTATTTCCCTTTGCGGGAGCGGTACACTTCGATCTCGCGGGGCATGTCGACCCCGAACAGCCACCCGTCAACCTCCATGCGGCGAACGAGACAGCCCGCCTGAAATTTGCTGTCGTACAGTCTCGCCCAGTACACCCAATTCATCGCCTGCGATCCCTCCGATATATGGGCTGCTGGTCCTTAGGATGCTCGTTCGCGCCCAAGCTTAACCGCCCGCCGCTCTGGGGACCATTTCTTTTTGCCTCGACATCTCGTCGCTCATGTAGGGCGTAAGGTCCAGCTCGCCTGTCGGGTTCGTCTTGATTTCCTGCAGCAGCTTGTTGCCGTTCGCTTGCCATTCCTGCAGCGCTTCCTTGACCGTCAGGTCGCCTCTCAGCGCTTTTTGGAACAATTGGTCCCCGATCGTGGAAATATACATCAGGTTCGGCCGTTCGCGGTTAAGCTTATCTTCGGCCTCGTTGTATTCGAATTTGTTCGGTTTGAGCTTATAAAACGCTTCGATGTTGTAGCTCAGGCCGTCAATCGGCTTGATGAACTCGGTAAGGGAGCTCATTTCATAGGTGCTGCGCGCTTTGAACTTGGCCGTCTCCTTGCTCGTGCTGAACTTGATGAATTCCCACGCGTCGTCCGGATTTTGCGCCTTGCTGTTGACGACCATGATCGAGCCCAAATACATGCTTCCTCCGACATCCGGCATTTCCGGAAGCGTCGGATAGGTGACGATATCCCAATCGATGGGCTGGTATTTTTTCAGTTTGTCGACGTTTTCGTTAAACGTCTTTAACTCGTTGATCATATAGGCGCCGCCGATCGTCATCGCAACCCGGTTGGTGAAGAACGGGCGGTTGGAATACGGGTCGTACCTGACGCCTTCGTTCGTCTCCTGCGGGTCGGGCATCAGATCCTCCTGATTCGGAATGACTTTTTGCCGGTACAGCTCGACCGGCCGCTTCCACGCCCGCTCCCATTGCGGCGTATCGACGCTCATCGTCTCGCCCTTGTCGTCGTACATGCGCAGCTTGAGCGGGGCGACGATATTGTTGACGGAATAAAAGTTGAGATCGCTGCCCCAATCGCTCAGCGACAACCCGAATACTCTGTCTTTGCCCGTCCCCTTGCTCATCTGGACCGCCAGGTCGAAGATTTGGTCCCACGTCATGCCGTCGGTGGGAGGATTTACGCCCGCTTCGGAGAACAGCTTCTTGTTATAGAACAGCACGCTCGAGCTGAACGTCGGCGTCAGCCCGTAAATTTGATTGTTGCCGATTTCCCGCAACGTGTCCATCACCGCAGGCACAAACGCCTCCAGATCGATTTTGTCCTTTTTGATATAGGAATCGAGCGGCGCGAGCAGATTGTCCTGAATAAGCCGGGCCACCGTACCTTGGTCCAGGATCAGCACATCGACCGGATTCGCACCGGTCATCATCTCTTTCAACTTCTCGTAATTGTCCACCCGCTGCTGCTCTTTCATTTCCTCTTCGGAAGCGAACCGCATCGAGGACCAATCGGAAACGTATTGAAACTCGATGTCGATGTTCTTCTTCGCCAGCTCGAACATATCCGAATACTGCTGGCGCAAGTAGGATTCGTCTTCCTTGCTGCCGGACATTAGCCCGATGCGAAGCGTTCTCCGGTTGTTCGGGTCGTCGGAATCGTCTCCGGCGCTGCAGGCCGCGGCAAGCGCGGCGAAAACGGCAAAAACGAGCATTACGGATATCGATTTCAATAAACGCAAACGGCGAATCGACTGCACAGCATTTCCCCCTTATCAAAGTAAAAGCACCGCGCAAATCCGTATCCTCCCGATGACTGCGCGGTGCTGCCCAGGATCAAATCCGGATTCCGTTATCCGTTAATCAAGGATGGCCATCCCGGAAGCCGAATTGGTCAATTCCTTGGCGCCGTAGACCCCGTCGTTTACCCCTTCGATGGGACCGTTCGGATTGAGCTTGATTTTTTGCAGCAGGTCGTTGCCCTTCGTCTCGAATTCGGCCAGCGCTTCCTTGACCGACATTTCGCCGTTGATCACCTTGTTGAATTCGGTTGCGGCCAACTGATCGATCAGGCTCAAATTCGGGCGCTCCTGGTACAGCTTCGACCAGGTTGCGTTGTTGCGCTGCGGTACGGGCCTTACGCTCGTGAAGGCCTCCATGTTGTAGCTCATGCCTTCCTTCGGCTTGGCGAATTCGATCAGCGACGGCAGCTCGTAGCTGCTCCGCGCCCGCAGCTTGCCCCACTCCTTGCCGTTCATAAACTTGACGAACTCCCACGCGTCGTCCGGGTTCTGAGCCTGGGCGTTGATGCCGGCCAGCGTGCTGATGTAGATGTAGTTGCTCACGCCCGGATTTTCCGCGAAGGTCGGCACGGAAACGACATCCCAGTCAAGCGCCTCCATGCCTTCGAATTTGTCGACGTTTTTGTTGAACAGTTCGATATCGTTGATCATGCTGTACGAACCGATGACCATCGCGACTTTGCCCTTGAAGAAAGCCTGTTCTTGGTACGGATTATAGCGGTACTTGCCGTCGTCGGGCTGCGGGTCGGGCTGGAGATCTTCCCGGGTCGGAAGCACTTTGTCTTTGTACAGGTTCGCAAACGTCGTCCAGACGGCCTCCCATTGCGGCGTGTTGACCGTCATCGTCTCCGCCTTGTCGTCGAACATCCGAAGCTGCAGCGGAGCCGCGTAATTGACCATATCGTAATAGCCGTCGCTGTAGCCCCATTGGTTAAACGTAAAGCCGAACGTCGCGTCTTTGCCCGATCCGGTCTTCAGGCGGCGCGCCAGATTAAACAAGTCGTCCCAGGTCATGCCGTTGGTCGGAACCTCGACGCCCAATTTCGAGAACAGTTTCTTATTATAAAAAAGCGCGGAAGGCGAGTAGGTCGGCGCCAGGGCATAAAGGTTCTGGCCGTCGCCCATCTCCTTGATCCCTTCGATCACGGCGGGCACGTATTCGTTCAAATCGATCTTGTCTTCCTTCAGCAGCGGATCGAGCGGCTTGAGCAAGTTTTCCTGCACCATGCTGCCCAGCATGCTGGAATCGTTCAGGATCATGACGTCCACGGGATTGGGGCCCGTCATGATTTCCTTGACCTTTTCAAGGGGATCGGGCTGCTTTTGGTCCGGGGTTTGCTCCTCGAACTGCGTCTCGCTCCAGTCGATCGCCGGAACGATCTCGATGTCGATGTTGCCGTGCGTAAATTCGAACAGGTCGGTATATTGCTGGCGGAAATATTGCTCTTCCTGGCTGCTTCCGTACATCGTGCCGATGCGCAGCGTGCGCCGGTTGTTCGGATCGTCGGAGTTGCCTCCGCCGTTGCAGGCGGCAAGCAGGGAGCCGGCCAGCGTCAGGCTCAAGCCGGTCAGCGCCAGCTTGCGAAAGCGGTTCGGGATAGTTTTCATGCAGGTTCCTCCTCAATCGGTTTCGGTGCTTTGATGACGATTTGTTCTCCGTCGAACTCCATGCTTGCCTTGTCGCCGATCGAGAGAGCCTGCAAATATTCCTTGGGAATTTGCAGTCTTCCTACCCGGTCGACCACAACGAAAGCTTCATGCGCCTCGTTCAACCCTCCGCCGTGAAGCGGAGAAGCGCCGTCCAGATTCGGATTGCGCTTGATAAACTCGGTGCTCGTGAGTCCGTCGCGGATGGCGACGACGCGGTCGACTTTGCTGGCCAGCGACAAATCGTGGGTCACGATGACGATCGTCACCCCAAGCTCACGGTTGAAACGGCGGAAGATATCCATGATCAAATCCGACGTTCGGGTGTCGACCGAGCCGGTGGGCTCGTCGGCCAGCAACAGCTGGGGCTTGTTGGCCAGCGCGATCGCGATGGCGACGCGCTGCTGCTCCCCGCCGGACAGCTGCGTGAGCTTGTTGTGCATGCGGTCCTTAAGGCCGACCCATTCCAGCAGCTGCTTGGCATAGGCCCGGTCCAGCTTGCCGGAAAACATCATCGGCATCTCGACATTTTCCAGCGCGGTCAGAAACGGCAGCAGGTTGCGGGCATTGTTCTGCCAAATAAATCCGACGGTATCGCGCTTATACTTGACAAGATCGTCGTCGCTCGCTTTCAGCAGGTTCCACGGGCCGACGGTCACTTGGCCGGCGGAGGGCCGGTCGAGTCCGCCCAGAATATTGAGCAGCGTCGATTTGCCGCTGCCGCTGTTGCCGATGATGGCCATCATCTCGCCAGCGCTGACCGACAGATTCAATCCTTGCAGCGCGACAACCTCGAGATCGTCGGTTTTGTAAATTTTCACCAATCCTTCGCAGTTAATCATCGCGCTAACGCTCCTCTCCAAGCTTGACGGCCTGATGCACCCGCAACCGGCGAATGTGCGTCACGAGCATCACAATGCCGATGAAGATCATGACGCCGACGACGGCGTAAAGCCGGATATCGTCCGCACTGTCGAACACGACCCGGAACGGCGGCACCTGGTTCGCCGCATTGTCGGTCGTTTGCAGAAACGGCAGGAACAGCAGGCTCGTCAGCTTGCCGATGCCGATGCCAAGTCCGATGGACAGCCCGGCCGTGAATATCTGCTCGAGCAGCAGCATGCCGGTCAGCTGCCTTCGCGACAGCCCCATCGCCCGCAAAATCCCGATCTGCACGATCCGCCCGGACAGATTGAAGAACCAGAACAGAACGTATCCGGACAGCGACACGATCACCGTCACCAGGAAGCCGAGGCTCAAAATGCCGAACACGCCGCCGCGGGCGGGATGTTTGGCTTGGGCGATCAGCTCGCTGCGAACGTCGTCGATCGAGGCGATCTGTATGCCCTTCTCCTGCAGCACCGGAATGATCGGGGCCGTCTTGGCGTCCGGCTGCATCTTCAGCCACACCTCGTAGGGCATAAGCGGCGCCTGATCGTAGATGTAGTCCAGGTTGGCGACAATGAACGGCGATTGATCCGGATATTGGCCCGGCCAATACGGAATGATCGCCGCGACCACGAATTCGACCGGCTGGTCCTGCAGCACGACCCTGACCGAATCGCCTGTCTTCAAGTTGTACTTCTTCGCCAGGTTCGAGCTGACCAGCGCAAATTCCGGCGCTTTGCCCATGACGGCGAGATACTTGAACGGATGCGCGGGATACAGGTCGTCGCGGAACCAGGCGACCCGGGCAAAATCGACGTTGTCGATGCCGACGACCGTTCCCTGCCCCGCCGACCGCCCCGAAATCGTAATATTGGCTTTCGTCTGCAGCACTCTGGCGGCGTGCTCGACGCCCGGCAGCGTGCGGAACACTTCGAACGGCGGCTCGTTGTAATTGATCCGGGTAACCGTCGGCGTCTGTCCGCCTCCGCCCGCACCGGGACCGCCGCCTTGTCCCTGGCCTCCTCCTTGCCCTTGCCCGCCGCCCTGGCCCGAGCCTCCGCCCTGGCCGGAGCCTCCGCCCGACGACGGGGGCGCGAATTCGGCATTCGCTTCCCAGCTCGTCTTGACAATGACGTCCGTCCCGTATTTGTACAAAATCCGCTCCTCCGAATTCAGGCCGATCGTACGGGCCGCAGAGGCATTGTACACGCCGAGCCCGAGCGTCAAAATCAGCAGAATCATCAGCGGGTAATACGATTTGGATGAGCGGGACAACTGCGTGAGCGTCAAGTACAGCGGAACCGGAAGGAATTTTTTCCAAAGCCAGTTAAACAGCTTGAGCAGCAGCGGGAACAGCCTCAAAAAGACGAGCGCCGCCGAGAAGATCGCGATCGCCGGCACGAAGAACAGGAACGGCTGCACGTTAAGCTGGTCCGTCGTCACGCCGGTTTTGAACGAAACCATCTGCCGCTCGTTAAACAGATACCAGCCGTAGGCGGCGACGGCGAGCAGCGCGACGTCGAGGAACCAGCGCTGCCATGCCGGCGGCCGGTCCGTCCGCGCCATCATCCGCTTGTAATCGACGATCGAGGTCCGCGTGAACACGATAGCCGGGATCACAGCCGCGCCGATCGCCACGAGAACGGCCGCAAGTCCCGCCAGAATCCCGTCCGTGCCGAAGCCGACCGGGATCGCCTTGCGGTTGACAAACTCGAGAAAACCGCTGGCCGAACCGATGCTCTTGGCCATGAACCATCCGATCATCGGCCCCAGGATCAGCGACAGGGCGCCGAGCAGAACCCCTTCGAGCAGAAACAGCATGAAGATCTGCCTCGTTGCGGCGCCCCGGCTCCGCATCACCGCGATGTCGGACCGCTGCTTCTCCAGCGATTGGCGGGCGTTCATCGCAATGAAATAGAACACCATCGCAATCATCGGCGCCGCCAGCATAAACAGCATCGTTTGCATCTGCAGGCTGTCGCGGCGGAATTCCCCGAGCATGTCGGCGAAGGAAAGGTCGACCCGCGTATCCTTCAGCTTCTGGTACACCTCGATATCGATCCGGCTCAGCGTGCTGCTGAGCGGCGCCAGCTGGCTCGTCTGGATGTCGCGCAAATCGTACACGGTGTACCAGTTCGCCGTTTGAAGCGGTATCTTCTGCTTGCGGACCAGATCCTCAAGCATCGCCTCGTCGGAGATGAACAGCGTGTTCATCAGGCTGTCGAGGCCCTGATACCAGTACGCGCCGGTTTCGTCCTTCGGCTTGTAGGCGCCGACGATTTCCACCCGCAGCGTAAGGTTCAGGCCGCCGTAAATCGGATACAGCAGCACGTCTCCGACATGAAGGTCGTTGCGGAACATCGCTTCTTCCATCATGACCGCCTGCAGCGTGCCGTCGGCGCCCGCCCGGTCGGCGAACCAGCGTCCGGACGCGAGCTCCGTCTGATCCTTCAGGCCGCTGAAGGAAGCGATGGTCATCGTGCGGGTCCGGCTGGCGTCGACCTTGGTCGGGTCCTCCGGCGTCACCTGCGTGTTGCGCAGCGTCAGGCTCCGCTGGGACACTTCGACCGGAAAGCCGATGGCGGCGGGCACCTCTTCGTTAATGTACTTGTCGACATTGCCGAAGCCTTCAAGGTCCGTCTTCCCGTCGGTCGACTGGTAACGGATGAGCAGCGAGCCTGCCGGAAGTCCTTGGCTGTTGTCCTGGAGCGATTGGGCAACGACCCGCTTGAGCGCTCCGTCGGCATACATCGGAATGCTGGTCGTAAACGCGACGGCCACCAGCAAACCGGCCAACGTGCTGAGCGTAAGCCAGCGGGTGTTCCACATTTTACGGAATAAAAAACGGATCAGCGCGCTCATGCCTTACCGCCCCACGACTTTCTGCCCCGGCTTCAAGCCCTGCAGCACTTCCACGTCCGTCGCCGTCTGCTGGCCGACCTCGATGTCGACCTCGCGTTTGCTGCCGTCCGGTTCCACGACCTGCACATACGTCCTGGCTCCGATCGTGCGAAGCGCGGAGGTCGGAATGACGACGGCGTTCTCCTTGCGGTTGACGACGACCGACACCGTAAGCGGCGTTCCCCTCGTCGCCTTGGCCGGCAGATTGGGAACGTCGACGAGCAGGTAGTTGCTCGGCTTGTCGGTTTTCGCCCCGCCGGAGCCCCCGTTTCCGGGTAGTCCGTTTCCGCTGCCGTTGCCGCTGTCTGCGGACGGCTCCGGAAGCGCCTTGACCTTGCCTTTCAGCTCGCCGACATTGTTAATGGATACGTTCGCCTCCATCCCGACGGCGATCTTCTCCAGGTTGTCCTTGCTGAAGTCGGCGGCCACCACAAGGCGGCTCGTATCGGCCACGACCGCGATCGGATCGTAGGCTTTGATGGCGGCGCCTTCCTCGACGCTGACCGACACGACCGTCCCTGCGAACGGGGCGGTCAGCGTGGCGGCCGCGATGTCTTGCTGCAGATCCGCCAGCGCCTGGCGCGCTTCCTCGAAGTCGATCTGTTTCTGTTCGAATTCGAGCGGATCCATCTCGTCCTTTTGCCGCAGCGTGTTTTTCATGTCAAGCTCCAGCTTCCGGAATTGCAGCTGCTGCGTGCGCAGCGATTTTTTCAAGTCCTCCACGTCCAGTTCCGCGACGACTTGCCCCGCCTTGACGACGTCGCCGGTTTGTATGTACAGCTTTTTGATTCGTTTGCCTTCCAATGCAGATGAAGTGTAGTAGAGCGTCTTCTCTTGCTGGGACATGATTTTGCCCGAAGCTTGAACCTTCGTTTCCAGCGTTTTGGTCGTCACTTCATACTCCGGCTTCTTCGAGATCTGCGGCAGTTGAATCGCCGACAAATCCTCCTCCTCCGGCTCGTCGGGCAGCAGCGAGCAGCCGGCGAGAACCGCGGACAGGGATATAACGACCAAGGCCGAAGCCGTTCTGCGGCGTTTGCGGCGCCACGGCTCCTTCAGCTCACTTCGATACGAATACGCCGTCCACCATTTCATAGACATGATCCGCTACCTCCAATATGGTTAAATCGTGTGTCGTCATGCAAATCGTGACGTTTTCCGTCTCGACGATGTGCCGAAACACCGTGATGATATGCGCGGCCATCTGCGAGTCCAGCTCGGCCGTCGGCTCGTCCGCGAGCAGCAGGCTCGGCTTGTGCGAAATCGCCTTGGCGATGGCGACCCGCTGCTGCTCCCCCCCGGACAGCTCGGAAGGCCGATGGTGCATCCGCTTCGACAAGCCGACCATATCCAGGCATTCGGTGATCCGTTTTTTCCATTGGGATCTCGGGACCCCTGCCATCCGCAGCGTCAGCTCGACGTTTTCATAGGCGGAAAGCAGCGGCAGCAGCGCGTAGGCCTGAAAGATGAACCCGATGTCCCGGCGCCGAATTTCGGTCCGCTTGTTGTCGTCCAGCTTGTGAAGCGGTCTTCCCTGAAAAAAAATTTCGCCGGCCGTCGGCGTATCCAATCCGCCCATCAAGTTCATGAGCGTCGTTTTGCCGGAGCCCGATCTTCCTTTTAACATGACAAGCTGCTTGGGGTACAGCTTGAGATCGATTCCTTTCAGCACGCGCAGCTTCTGGCCGCCGACATCGAACGAGCGCTCCACCCCGCGCACCGTCAGCAGCGGCTCCGAAGGCGTGTCCCGCTCCCCGGAAGCGGCGGCGGCACGCCGATCTTCGGCGTTATCTATCGAAGCCGGAGATTCCGGGCTTTTTTTGCGCGGCAACCATGACAGCATGTTCTTGTTCCCCCCTGTTTTTCCATAGCAAAACTTGACGGCAGATGCAGATCTTTCCCAAAATCTCTCATCCAATATAACGATTAAAACACAAGAAAAGTTACCGTCTTTAACAATTTTTTATGAGAAATATGAGAGATCGCCGGAACGGTTTGGAAGACACGAGTCGACACCGCGGCCGGAGCCGGTTAATTTTTTGCTTTCCTCTTTATAAGAAGGGCTTATTTTGTGTATGATGAAGGAATAACAAGAGTTTTCAAGGGAAGGTTGGTCGGATTGGACAGCAAAATGTCGTCATCGAACTTCATCAAAAACATCGTCATCGAAGATCTTGCCGCCGGTCGCGTGAAGGAAGTCGTCACCCGGTTTCCGCCCGAACCGAACGGTTATCTGCATATCGGCCACGCCAAGTCGATCTGCCTCAATTTCGAGCTTGCCGACGAGTTCAAGGGACGGACCCATCTGCGGTTCGACGATACGAATCCGGTCAAGGAAGACGCCGAATACGTCGAAGCGATCAAACGGGACGTCCAGTGGCTCGGTTTCGATTGGGACGGATTGTTTTTCGCCTCCGACTATTTCGAGGAGATGTACGAGCGGGCCAAACTGCTCATCCGCAAGGGGCTGGCGTACGTCGACGACCAGAGCGCGGATCAAATCCGCGAGACGAGGGGCACGCTGACGCAGCCCGGGATCGAGAGCCCTTACCGCAACCGTTCCGTGGAAGAAAATCTCGACCTGTTCGAGCGGATGAAAAATGGCGAGTTTCCCGACGGGTCCAAGGTGCTGCGCGCCAAAATCGACATGGCGTCCCCGAACATCAACATGCGGGACCCGGTCATTTACCGGATCGTTCATGCGACGCATCATAATACGGGGGACAAATGGTGCATCTACCCGATGTATGCGTTCGCCCACCCGCTGGAGGACGCCATCGAAGGGGTGACGCACTCGATCTGCACGCTGGAGTTCGAGGATCAGCGGCCTTTCTACGATTGGGTCATCCGGGAAACCGAAATGCCGCACGTTCCCCGTCAATACGAATTCGCGCGGCTGAATTTGACGAACACGGTCATGAGCAAACGGAAGCTGAAAATGCTCGTGGACGAAAAAGCGGTGGACGGCTGGGACGATCCGCGCATGCCGACCATCTCCGGTCTTCGCCGCAAAGGCTACACGCCCGAAGCGATCCGCGCCTTCTGCCGCGAAATCGGCGTCGCCCGCAGCAACAGCGTCGTGGACGAGCAAATGCTGGAGCATTTCATCCGGGAAGACCTGAAGCTGAAGTGCCTGCGCACGATGGCCGTTCTTCGCCCGCTCAAAGTGGTCATCACCAACTATCCCGAAGGCCAAACGGAATGGCTCGAAGCGGAGAACAACACGGAGAATCCGGAAATGGGCAGCCGCCGGATTCCGTTTTCCCGCGAGATTTACATCGAACAGGACGACTTCATGGAAAATCCGCCGAGCAAATATTTCCGCCTGTTCCCGGGCAACGAAGTGCGCCTGAAGCACGCCTACTTCATCAAATGCGAAGAAGTGGTCAAAAACGAAGCCGGAGAAGTCGTGGAGCTTCGCTGCACGTACGATCCCGAAACAAAGAGCGGCTCGGGCTTTACCGGACGCAAGGTGAAGGGCACGATCCATTGGGTCGATGCGGCCCACGCGGTGCCGGCGGAATTCCGTCTGTACGAGCCGCTGATCACCGACGACGAAGAGGGCGACGACCGTTCGTTCCTCGAGCGCCTCAATCCGAACTCGCTGACGAAACTGCAGGGCTTTGTCGAGCCGGGGCTGAAGGATGCCGTCCCCCACGACAAATTCCAGTTTTTCCGCCACGGCTACTTCAACGTCGACCCGAAGGACACCAAGCCGGGGCAGCTTGTCTTCAACCGGATCGTCTCGCTCAAAAGCTCGTTCCAGCTCCCGAATAAATAAGAATAGAAGCCGTCGCCTACCGACGGCTTCTTCGTTTTCATTCGCGCCAAAACAAAAGGAGGTCGCCGACATGAAACAAAATTGCCGGATCTGGATAGGCGCGCTGGTTGCCTTCCTGCTCCTTGCCGGATGCGCGCGGGGAACGGCTCCCGCCTCACCGGAGCCATCTCCCTCGGAAAGCCCCGGCGCGTCCGCATCGCCATCCGCCACGGCTCCGCCGACCGCTTCCGGGCAGCCCGGCGGAACGGCATCCGCTTCCCCCTTGCCGCCGGCGGACGAAGACCCCGTCGCCGCCCGCATCGCAGGCATGTCCCTGGATCAAAAAATCGGGCAACTGATTATAGCGGGTTTCGAAGGCAAGAAGCTGGACGATGAGACCAAGCGGATGATCAGGGAGGATCGGATCGGCGGCGTGATTCTGTACGCCGACAATGTGAGCGACGTCCACGGCACCGTACGCCTGGTCAATCAACTAAAAGCCGCCAACGCCGGCAATCCCGTTCCGCTCTTCATCAGCACAGACCAGGAAGGCGGACGGGTCAGCCGGCTTCCCGACGCGTTTGCCGCCATGCCTTCAAGCCGCGCCGTCGGCCGCAAAGGCGATCCCAAGCTCGCCCGGCAAATGGGCTCCCTGCTGGCGCGGGAGCTGCGGGCGACGGGCTTCAACATGAACTTTGCCCCTGTGCTGGATATCGACAGCAATCCGGACAACCCCGTCATCGGCGACCGCTCGTTCGGCCGGAGCGCCAAAATCGTCGCCGAACTCGGTCTGGCCGAAATGGACGGGATTTCGAAAGGCGGCGTCATATCCGTCGTCAAGCATTTTCCCGGCCATGGCGATACGTCCGTCGACTCCCATCTCGATCTGCCCGTGCTGCGGAAGTCGTCCGAGCAGCTTGCCGCGCTCGAATGGATCCCGTTTCAGGCCGCGGTCAAAGCCGGCGCGGATGCCGTCATGGTGGCGCACATTCTGTTTCCGCGCATCGATCCGAACGCGCCCGCTTCCCTGTCCGACGTCATCGTCGGCAAGCAGCTCCGCGGGCAGATGAACTACGATGGCGTGGTCATGACCGACGATTTGACGATGGGCGCCATTACGAAACAATATGGCCTGGCCGAAGCGGCCGTCGCGGCCATCGATGCGGGAAGCGACATCGTGCTGGTCGCGCACGGCTACGACAACGAGCGGCAGGTATTCGAAGCGCTGCGCAGCGCCGTCCGGGACGGCAGGCTGACCGAAGCCCGCATTGACGAAAGCGTGCGGCGGATCTTGACCCTGAAGAACAAGTACCGGCTCACCGATGCCGAAATTCCCCTCCCGAATGCCGCCGAAATCGCCGCCATCAACAAAAGCATCGAAAAATGGCTTTCCGCCCTGGATGCCTAAGCCTAACCGCGAGTCCGGTCGATTGACCGGACCTTTTCTTTTTCCGGCGGCACGTTTCGCATTGTTCCTCTTTTTTCCTTCTTTGTTGTATAATTAAAATATTATCATTTTTTTCATTGTAGCACTGTTAGGATTATTGGAGGACCAATTCTATATGGAACAATGGTGGCTTTTGCTCGAGACGGAGTTTGCGGCCTTGAACCCCGATCTCCAGCGTTATCTGTACGATTCGTTTCGCAGATTCGCGTATAAAGAACTCTTCTTTCTATTAAAAGACCATGCCCTTATCGAGGACGTGATTCAAGAATCCTTTCTGAAAGCAACCTCGAAGCGCCAGCAAATCAAGCAATCTGCAAGCGCAAAACAATGGATGAAGCGCGTCATCCGGAACACCGCATTGGATACATTAAAAAGAACCGGAAAATATCGGCATACGGTAGGCTTGGAAAACGTCTCGAACACGGACGCGGATCATCGTTTTTCGGTTCAAGCGGCGGCAAGCGTGGCGGACACGGTCGAAACCGGCTTGCGCAATCAAATGCTGCACGAAGCGATTTTGGAGTTAAAATATGAATACAGAATCCTCTTATGGATGTATTACATCGAAGAAAAGCCGCTTAAAGTCATTGCCCAGGAATGCGGGGTAAGCGAACAAGCCATGGCCCAGCGTCTGGCACGGGCCCGAAAAAAACTTTTGCTCCAATTTTCAAGAAAATGGGTTGATCACGATGACGGATAACCATAACGAAGACGAGCTGTTGAAACGCATGCTGCGCGATCTGCACAACAGCATCGAAATCCCGGACGGCACCGATTCTTGGAATGCGATGAAAAGCAAATGGAACCGGCGCGAACGGCGAAAGAAACACATGCGACGCTTGCGGCTTGCGGCGGGTTTGGTCTGCGCCGCCCTGCTCTTAAGCTTCTTGATCGCGAATAATGGTTCGAGAGCTTACGCCAGCATTTCTTCCTTCTTTAAGGACATTCAAAACCACATGATTGAAATTTTCTTGAAAAAGCCGGCGGCCAACCCCAAAGACGCTCTGACTTCTCCGCCTTCGGGCGAAGGAACGATCATCGGGGCTTCCAACGCCGCGCCTGAAAAGGTTACCTTGTCGGAAGCGAAGGAGAAACTGGCCTTTCCCGTTCTTTTGCCCTCGACCTTACCCGAACCTTATCGCTTGCATGAAATCCGCCTATTTAAAGAGGCCGACAATCAATACCGCTCGATCTATTTGGAGTACAGCGATCCGCAAGGTTCGATTATCAAGTTGAGCGAACGCATGATTGTTGAAAACAGCGGGATCAAAACGGAAATTCCCGAAGGAGCCGGTGCCGTCAAAGACGTAAAGATTAACGGGAATCCTGGCGTTCTTATGATTTTGCCGGAAGGCATGGTGAATGTAGAATGGATCGCGGACGACATTAAAATTTCCCTTTCCGGCTATTTGTCGGAACAGGAAGCGTTGGATTGGGCAAATGCGATTCAATGAGAGACAGGCGGCTTTCAAGCCGCCTGCTTTTCATAGCGGAATCAAAATGGAAGAGGAATAGCGTGTTCCTCCTTCATAGGTATCTCCTTTCTTGATCCAATGCAGCGATTTGGCACGGTAATAGTACCCTTTTTGAACAGAGGATATGATATACGACTGATAGGCATACGCTGAATCGGTTTCCGTAGTCGTGGAACCGTAGTAAACCGCAACCCATGCGGTTCCCGTCCACCGTTCCAGTGTCAGCTGAATGCCGATTTCGTCCACGTGCACGGTCGCGAAGGTTTCGCCCCATATGTTGATTTTTTGATTGCCAAGATCCGATATGTAACTGCCGCCTTTTTCAAGGTACTTGTAATTCGGATCAAACACCGTCAGAGGCTGAACATTCGGGGGCGGCAACGTTAGCGCTCCTGTCTCCTGTACATCGGCTCGAGCTGCATAACCCTTAACTGGAGAAACGGCGACAGCTAAAAAGCCTGCAAGAGTGACGGCCAGCGCAGCAAGAACGATTTTCCTCAACTTTCCCATCCCTTCCCAAGATCGCGAATTTGGAGAAATGCTCTCCCTTTTCTATAGACGACAGGAATTCGCAGCGGATGACGTCTAATCCAAGACTAGCGTTTCGTTTTGGCCCTCCATATCGATTCGATACTTCTTAAGGTCCGACTTGTTTACATAGTAAATGTATTGCCGGTCACACTCAAAACGCAGTGCGGATTTATCCGTTATTTTGCGGAGGGTCGAATCGCGCAAATCCAGGGCGTAGATTTTTTGCTGGTCTTTCCGATTCAAAAAAAGCAGCTCGGTATCGGTCAACACAAAAGACCGCGTGACCAGATCGGGAATCACCGTCTCGGAACCCGTCTTTGTATCATATTTGACCACCTGGGATTTCTCATTGGCATAATAGATCGTCCGGCCGTCAAACGCGACGCTTGTGGAGGCCGGAAGCCGAAGGATGACGCTCATGTCTCCGGTCCGGCGATGGACTCGCCGGATTTCGTTTTGTCCGATAAAGTAAAGGTTGCGTTCATCCAGAAAGAAGGAGCTGACCGTCAGAAAGAAGCCTGCGTCGCGGGCGTTCGCCTTGGCCAGTCCCAGCAGCGCGTTCTGGTCTGCGCTCAGCTTCTTTTCGAAAATAATGCGCTCCCGGAAGGTTTTCGTATCCACTTCGACCACGGCAAACCGGGTGACGGTTTCCATAACCCCGGATTTGTCGGAATCATATTTCATATAGTAGACGTACGTGCCGTTTCCGTAAATCGTATTCGCCACCCGGGTTAAGGCGGGCATGGGATTGCGGATAAAGTCGCGTTTTACGCCGGTTTGTTTATCCTCAAATACGATCCGGATATGCTCCAGGTCCGTTTCATCCACATAAAAGCGGTAGCGCTCATTCTCAAAGGACTGCATCGAGGCGTAGTTGTAAATATCGCTTTTCCCCTTGTTGCCGGAAGCGGTGCAGCCGGATAGCGCGGACGCCGCGAGGCAAAAGACGAGCAGCAGAAAAGACGCTCTCCGTCCGGCATTTCGCTTCCCGGCGCTCCATCCGTTCGTCTGCCGGATCAGGATCGCCGCGAACATGCCGATGCTGAGGCCGAGCGTAGCCGCAAACACGAGAACCCATGCCGTATTGGAAACTTCCCGAAACACCACATCCATCTGATCCTTGAACGGGTTGCGCTTGTACTCGTTCCCTCGGAAAAATCCGGTCGAGACCATAAAACCGAGCGGACCCGGCAAAACGTATTTGGAAGATTCCAACCGCAGTCCAAAGTAGGGGAGCAGAATCAGGGCTGTGCAGGAAAACAGGGTAAACGCATACTTCTTCATGCACACAGACACAAACATAATCAGGATGGCAAAACATAGACTTCCGAACAGTTTGCCTGCCGTTACCCCCAGAAACGTTTCGAACAGCGTCATAGGTTTGGCGGAAGTTCCGAAGTAGGTCAGGCTTTGCAGCGGGTAACGCCCATTCTCCAGACCGTATTTAAGCTGGTAGAACCCGAATCTTAAACCGGCAGAAAGCAGGCTGAGCGCGGCGACGGTGATCAATACGAGGCAGACTTTACAGACCGCATGATGCCTTGCCCCTTTTGGGGCGGTGAGGATCAGGGAGTCCATCCTGCTTTCGAACTCGAAGCAAAATACCGGCGTCACCAGAACGAGCAGCAACAACAGCCATAGAAAATCCAGGCGGTCATTCGACAACAATCCGTCCCAGCCGTTCGTATACAGAAAATAGCGGTTGTCTGGATGTTCGCGGATATAGGCGTATTGTTCGTAAATCAGTTGGAAGCCCTTCTCGTTTTGCAGCAATTTCTCCAGCGGAGCGGTTGCCGCCAGAAATTCCCGTTCCCCGATCTTTCCGTCATAATAATCGTCCGTTGCTTTTTGCAGGGCGATCTTGGCATCGGACATTCGGGCGGCTTCCTCCGCAAAAAAACGCCCGGTTTCCTCCGAGTAGGGGCCCTGAACCTGATTCAGGTAATGCAAATAGGACGAAGCGTTCATCTCGATATCCGGATTCGCGGGCTTGTCAAAAAGAATCATGGACGCCAGGCTGAAGACGAAAAACAGTCCGATGAATAACAGGCCCTTTTGATGGATAAACATTTTTTTCATCTCATACATCCAGAGCGACACGCTTCCTCCCCCCTTTGCGCCATGCATTCTTTCTTGCGCTAAGCGCAATGCCGCCAAGCAACGCCGCTCCCCAGGCGGCCGCAAACAACAGCGCGGCAACATAGCTTGGCAACGGATAGCCCAATAAGGGAACAAACTCCGCTTTTCGAAACAATTCCCGATTGACGACCAGCACAAACGGGTTGATTGCTTTGAACAGCACGCGTCCGGAGCCCATGAAGGCTTCCGCCATATACATGCACCCGAATGCAACGGACAGGCCGATCATAAAGGGGATCAAGGCATTCCGGAAAAAGCAGGAGATCAGCAGGAACGCCAGGCAGAGCACGAGAATGCCCGCTGTTTTCACGAAGGCGGACAGCACGGCGTATGTTCCCAAGCTCACGTTAAGCGAAGCGTTGACGAAAGGTTCAAGCGCGTACAGAGGGGATGATGCCGCTTCCCGGGAGCCGAATATTACGGAAAAGGCCGCAAAATCCACAAGCCAAAACCAGAAGCAGACGGTACATACGAAAAGGGCGGAGGCCATGAGCTTGGCCCAAACCGTTTTCGCTCCTCCCGCTTTTGTGGTCAGAAGCAGGGTATCCATTTCCGTTTCCTTTTCGGACAGAAACACGCTCATTAACCCGTACAGGCAGATCAGCAGCGCCAGCAACGCCGAAAAATCGTATTGAACATAATATTGGTACATCTCCGTATAGGAGAAGCTCGTGATCGCCCGTCCCGCAAAAAGCTCCGCGATAACCGCATTTTTGCGGGATTCGAAGGAATTGCCCACGGACTCATAGAAGGATACATTCTCCCTTGCCTTGGCCGCCACCTCGCGGGCATACGACTTGTAATCGTAAGCGTAGCGCATCGGATTTACAAAACACCAGCGGAAGAAATTGAAATCCTCGTACACGTTGGTCAGATAGGTGCTCGGGCTGCGGTATGCCGTGCTTGCCGTAAGATCGGCCGTCTGGTCTTCGAGCGGGCGATAGATGGCCATGAGCTTCCCGATTTTTTCGTTCGTGATCGTCCCTCCGAAGTTCTTGTACATGTCCCAATACAGCTCTTTCCATTGCGGGCCGGTCACGTTACTTGAGAGCAGCGAGTTTCCCTCATGCACGCCGTAGATTTTCGCGACATTCAGGGCAGAAAAGAGAACAACCGCTATAAAAATGGAATTTTTCAGAAAATGCTTGCGGCATTCGAAAAGAATTAGCTTGACCATGGTTCGCCCTCTTCGAAATAGTACAAAAACACATCCTCCAAATTCGGCGCTACATTCACCGCTTGGACGTCGGGCTTTTCATCGTCAATCACCCTTAAATGGATTTCATGGCGATCCCGCATCATATTGCTGACTTTCAGGCGATTCAGCTTTTCGTCAATCGTTTCGTCCGTCGCCGTGACTTTCCAGACCTTCCCCTCCATTCCGCTTACGAGCGCCTGAGGCGTACCCTGTTTCAGAAGTTGTCCGTCTTTCAGCAAAATGACCTGGTTTGCGATAAATTCAATGTCGGAAACGATGTGCGTTGCCAGCAAGACAATGCGGTTCTCGGAAAATTTGGCGATCAGATTCCGGAAACGGATTCGTTCCTGAGGGTCAAGTCCGGCTGTCGGTTCATCCAGAATCAGGATGTCGGGATTATTGAGCATGGCTTGTACAATCCCTACGCGCTGCCGCATTCCTCCGGACAACGCCCCGATTTTTTTGTCGGCGGCGTCGCTTAAATTGACGATTTCCAATAATTCCTTCGCCCTTTTTTCTCCTTGTTCTTTGGGAATGCCTTTGAGCACGCACATATACCTTAAAAATTCCATCACCTTAAAGTTTTTATAAAACTGCGGAAACTGCGGCAAATATCCGATGCGGGACAAAAAGTCAACGCCCAGGCTTCCGGCATCGACGCCATCGATCAAAACCTGCCCGTTGTCGCTTTTCAGAATGCCTACGAAAATATTAATCAGCGTCGTTTTTCCCGCGCCGTTCGTCCCCAGCAGTCCGCAAACCCCGTTCTCCAGCTCCGCGGAAAAATCGTTCAACGCATATTTTCCTTTATATTGCTTTGAAATGCGCTTAAACGCGACTTTCATAAACGCTCCCCCCTTTCAAAACGGGCTGAACACCGCTTTCGGTTTGACCCCCTCCTGATTGGCGCCGAGCAGCACCATAACCATCCGCTTGCCGTCGATCACTTTGACGATCGGGTCGTTCGCCATATACCCCGCCTCTCCGTCGCTTGAGATTCGCTGCTCCGCTTCAAGTTTGCCTGCGCTCGTGTCGTACACCCGAACTTTCCAGCCTGTCTTGTCCGCAAGCGTGGTCGCAAAATAGCGTCCTGTGTCGGAGCCCGATACAAATCCGCTTTCCCCTTTCTCGCTCAAGGCATGAAGCTTCGTTCGGCCGCTTGGAATCTCCATCACCAGCATTCTGCCGGACGGAATCGTGAAATCTTCGGCCAAGAGCAGAAGCTTGTTGTAGGCCGTCAATTCCTTGCACGTGTAGTTGCCGAATGTCCGGTTCGACATCCCGGAGCCGTTCAGATTTACCGTTCCGCACGTATCGATGGAGGGCTTGCCGGGTACGGCGGGAATTTCAAAGCTTTGCGCCTTGAAAGCAATGGTCTTGTCCTCGTTCGTGAAGCCGATTTGTTCAAAGGTAACTACGCCAGAACGCGCTTTCAGATCTTCGGCGTTCAAATCCGTGACGGTTGTTTTTCGTTTCGTTTGAAAGTCGTACAGATACAGTCCGTTCGTTGTCGCAAAGGCCGCTTGCGTCCCGTCGGCGGTAAACGCGATGGCCTTCACGGACAAAATCAGTTCGTTCTCCTCCAGCAAGGTGTTGAATTGAAATACCGACCTTTGATGGAGTTGACGGTCGTAAAAGATCGCGCTGTATGCGATTCCGCCGTTGGCCGACGCCAAACCTCCGCCTTCTCCGGATTGGAGAGTTGCCCCGACCAACACATATCCGTCCTTCACCGCCTGAACCCGCTCCTGATCGAACGTCCCCCGCGAGGTTTCAGCCGTGATACGGCCGGTATCCAGGTTGTAAAGGTACAATTTGTCCGCCGACAGAAACACCTGATTTCCATCCGCGTAATGGATATTCCGGATATCGCCTTGTATCTTTTCGAAAGGCAAATCCAATGGGAGGGACGATGCGGAAGCACTCGGCGAAGGCGTCCCGCTTGAATCGCCGCCTTTGCTTGACGGAGCGCTTGGATTGGCAGAGCCCGCAGACGCGGGATGATCATTTGAAGGCGGATAGGATGCGATCGGCGAGCATCCCGCGATCCAAATCGCCGATAACGCCAATAAAACGATCCAACCTATCCTGATCATCGTCCGCTTTGCTCCGATCCCTTATAAAGTAACAGAGAAGGGGTCTTCATCAAGACGACAACGTCATCGGGAAAATCGTCCGCGTTAAGGGGAACGGATACGACATAAAACGTATTGAAGTCCTCCAGCTTCTCCAGCTCGAGTTCGGCGTCGATCACCGTTACATCGCCTTTGGTCAACGCCGTTTCGAAGGAGATGCCGTCCTTGCCGGCCAAAGCTTTATGGTTCAGATAGAACGTATTTCTATATCGCATCCCGGGATGGCCGAACAATTTGAATGCGACGTGCAGGGTTCCGCTTCTCTCGACCTGAAAATGGTCCTGCCGCACATCGCCTTCGATATACAAATCGCTATACACATTTTTGTCCAATGCCTCCATATCCACCTGTCCCATGACGCTATGCTTCTCCAGCAGCTCCTGCGTCACCGGCTCCGTGGACAGGCGGACATGGCTTAGAACCTCTTGCCGCGGAATGGAGGAAACGTCAAGCGGGTCGGCGTCCCGATTGAAGACCAGCGGTCTGCCCGCTTCCAGCGTCGTCTGATAGCCTCCATAGGAAGCCGTTTTCTTCATGTCCGGGATAAAAGCCGGATTGTACACGCTGGCGATGCTGACCTGAAGGGTATCCCCCTTCTTGCCCGTAACCGGGGTAAACACGAAGGCGAACGGCGTGTCCTTGTCATCCTCCGTCAAATCGAAGATATGCATATATTCATAAGGGGCATCGCTTGAATTAAACTTGTAGGGCTGCGGCTGGCCGTCGACAAAAACAAGAAAACCGACATTTTTGGCTTTTCCGGAAGCGCGTACGGAATAATCGATTTTTAACTCGCCACCGTTGTATTCCAAGGGAAGGATATTCCCGTTTTCGTCAAGCGGAGGATTGGCAAAGCCGTGACCGATGCTGCCCAAAATCGCGGTCTCCTGTCCGTCCGCTTCAAACGGATTTTGCGTTGGTTGACCGGCAGCGGCCGATTCGCCCGCATTGGAATTCGTATTGGAACAGCCTGTTGCCCATACTGCAACGACGGCTAGAAATAACGCCCATTTAAACGCCTTTGATTTTTTCACGATATCATCCCCTTCCTTGTTCCCGAGGATCGCCGGGAATGGATGTGTTCTGTTCGGAAGCCGGCACGGGTATCAACAACGGCGAGGCGCTATCGGCAGCCGCAACGCCTCGTTCCGGAACGCCGGGTTCCAGAACGGTCCCGCTCTGCTCCCCTTCCGGATTTTCGGTCAAAGATGCGGGATCGGCAGGCGAGGCCGGCGGTCTGTTCTCTTCCTGTTCCGCCACATTCCCGGATGCCGCAATGGGATTTGCCGGTTTGGGCGCCCAGGATTCGGAATTTGTCGGACCCAGGTTTAACACAGCGCCTGTGCCGATCGTCGCCAAAACGATCACCATCAAAAGAGAAATGCCCCATTTCTTGCTTCGGGTATCCATAATGGAAAGCACCCTGTTTTTCATATTCAGCCTGCTATCGGAAAAGCCGGTGGAAAACACGCTTGGTCTCCCCGACTGCTTTTTCATAACGCCAATAATAGCTTCAACATACCGCTGCCGGCTGTTCGTATCGGATTGCTTGACGACTTCCTCGTCGCATGAAAGCTCGCATTGAAGCGCGATCTCCCGGGCCATCCGGTAGACGAACGGATTGAACCAGTGCAAGGCGGTGGCCAGAAACACAAGCGTTTTGTAGCCCAAATCCCCGCGTTTCAGGTGGACCAGCTCGTGCTTGAGGATGAACAGAAGCTCATGGGCCGGGATATGGGACGAAGGAAGCAAAATGACAGGACGAACAAAACCGATCAGCATCGGGGTTAAAATCCCCGGACAGACCCGCAAATCCACCTTCCGGGTGATGTTCATGTTCGCCTGAACCTCCTGCAGCAGAAGCCGCGCTTGCCGATCCGAGCATTCCACGCTCCAGCGCTTCACTATGTACAACAAACGTCTGTGCCGGACGGTGTGGGAAGCCAAAAAAGCGACGGCCCCCGAAATCCAGATCCCGCCAGCCAGTACATGCCATGGAAATGCCGCTGCGGTTGCTGTTGCAGGAGCAAACGCCTGGTCATGGGAAGGGCGGACGGCCTTCTCCAGCGCGGGAAGCAACGCGTCCACGGATACAACCGGCGCGGGGAGATGGAAGCGAAACGGCACGATAAATCCGATGACGATCGCAAGCCAAGCATAGTAGCGTCCCTTGGCCGAAAAGCGGTTCTGAAGGAAGGGAGTGGCCGCCATATAGAGAAGTCCAATCACCGACATGGAAATCGAACATTCCAGTAACGCGATCATCAATTTCTGCACGACCTACTCCCTCCGTTCTTTGGCCCATTTCAACAAATCGTCCAACTCTTTTTCGTCAAGCTGCTTCCCGTTGTACAGCGTATGAACAAAACTCAAAAAAGAATTTTCATGGTACCGTTTCATAAAATGTTCCGTTTCCCATGCAAGGTATTCTTCTTTGGCAATCAGCGGGAAGAAGGTACGTTCTTTTCCATCCTTTTCGGTACGCAAAAAGCCTCGTTCCACCAAGCGCAGCATAAGGGAAATCACAGTAGGCGCCTTCCATTTGCGTTTGCTTCCGAGCTGCTCCATCACCATTGCGGTCGTAATGGGCGGTTCGTTCGCCCATGCCACCCGCATGATCTCAAATTCCGCATCAGGCAGTTTTTTCATTTTGTGGCTCCTTTTTTGACAATTGTCTTTTTTTGAAATTTTACACTTGCCAAAAATGGCCGTCAATGTATTTTTTGCAGTTGTCTAAAATAAGGTCCTCTTAAGCCTCCTCTCTTTCTCCTGATTTATGAACAAATAGCTTGTAAACAAAAAAAGAAGATGCTTGTACCAGGCAGATTAGGTTGAGAGATAGCTTTCTCTGCCCGGTACAAACATTCTTCTATGCAGCCTTACGCAAGATCAAACATGCGTGTAAGTGTAGACAGCATAAGCGCCATAGGTTCTTCCGCCCTGTACGCCGTGCGTCCCGTAAACGGCGTAAGCTCCCGCCGGCAGCGATGTCCAGGAACCCGAGAAAGTGGTCGCTCCCCTGGAGCTGTTAATTTGCTGTTTCGTGACAAGCGTTTTTCCGGCTTGGTCTTGGATCGACCCGGCAATCGTCAAGTACGCATTGTCGTTATTTTGCGTTACCTGCGTCGTATAATAGGCGGTATTCGTTCCGCTCGTTAACGTGCCGGTCAATGTTCCATAGCCTGTCGCCGGGGTGGAGCTCGTGTTTGCAAATGCGGTTACGGTTGCAATCGACAAGCAAGCTGCAGCAGCAGCGATGCCGGCAATGAACTTTTTACCAGATTTCATAACCATTCCTCCTCAAAATTGTTAAAAATTTTATAAATCATGGATTAGCCCCCTAGCCACCCTAAAAAGAACTCACCTCCCGATTGACCGTGTAAGCCGCTCTTCTCTGCTGTGGCAAGGAGCTATGTAGACATGCCGCTCTGGTTTGTTACACTTGCACAGCAGAGTAAGGCAGCCTGTCATGTTAACGGATGGGCTAATCTAATAACTAGACGACTTATCCTCGCAAAATATGACGGTATTTACTTATTTTTTAATAATTGGAATTCCTGGAGATGATCTATCGTGGTTATCCGAATGGGTGACTGAGCGAAGGGGAGAGCGAAGCTAAAGAAAAAAAGATCCGCATCAGCGCAGGGGCCGGCCTGTCGGAGGCCGGAGAACCCGTGCGAAGAAGCGGATTGAGCGAAAAAGCTATCCAATGAAAAAGCCGGCCGAAAAAACGGCTCCAGCCGGAAAACATGCCGCGTTCGGCGGAGAACCGGACGATTGCGTTACGAAACGCCGTAGCCTTCCGGATTTTCGCGCCAGGACTTCAGGAGCTCGACGTCCTTCTCTTGGATCGTGCCGTTTTCAAGGGCGGCTGCGATCAGCGCGGTGTAGTTCGACAGCGTGTCGAGCGGAATGTTTTCCGCGGCGAACGCGTCGGCCGCCTTCTGGAATTGGTACGTGAAAATGGCGACAACGCCGAGGACGGTGCAGCCGGCTTCCCGCACGGCTACGGCCGCTTTGAGCGAGCTGCCTCCGGTGGAAATCAGGTCTTCGATCAGCACGACCTTTTGCCCCGGCGTAAAATGGCCTTCGATCTGGTTGGTCTTGCCGTGGCCCTTGGCTTTGTCCCGCACGTACAGCATGGGCAGGTTCAGCTTCTGGGCAACCCAGGCGGCATGCGGAATGCCGCCGGTTGCGATCCCGGCTACGGCTTCGCAATCCGGGTAGCGCTCGCGGATGATCGCGGCGAACCCTTCGGCGATCCGCTCGCGAATTTCGGGATACGACATCGTCAGCCGGTTGTCGCAGTAAATCGGGGATTTGAGCCCGGACGTCCACGTGAACGGTTCGTGCGGACGAAGCGATACGGCCTGAATGCTCAGCAAGGCCTTGGCGATTTCGTTCGGCAATCGGTCGATAGATACAGCTGTCATTCGCTCATCTCCTCCAGTATCGATTCAAACGCGGCGACCGGGTCCGGAGCGCCGGTGATCGGCCGTCCGATGACGAGATAATCGGTTCCGACCCGGACGGCATCTTTCGGCGTGGTGATGCGGGATTGATCGCCTGCATCCGCGCCGCGCGGCCGTATGCCGGGGGTCACCGTTACAAAATCCGTTCCACAGGCGGTTTTGATCGCCTGAACTTCAAGCGGCGAAGCGACGACGCCGTGAAGTCCGGCCCGTTTGGCCAGCCGCGCGTAGTTGACGACCGCGTTTTCGATCGTGCCGGCAATGCCGATCTCCTCGTTCAGCATAGCCTGGCTCGTGCTCGTCAGCTGCGTGACGGCAATGACGATCGGCTCGGAAGCCGCGTCGCCCGCCTCCAGCGCGTCCTTCACTCCCTGCAGGGCAGCGCTCATCATGGCGATGCCTCCCGCCGCATGCACGTTGAACATGTCCACGCCCAAACGCGTTATGCTTCTTGCCCCTCCGCGCACCGTATTCGGAATGTCGTGCATTTTCAGGTCAAGAAACACGTTAAAGCCGCGGCTTTTCAATCCCTGTACGACAGGGATGCCCGCCGCATAAAACAGTTCCATCCCGACTTTCATCCAGCAGCCCGTTCCTTGCAATGCGTCTGCGAGGCGCAAAGCCGATTCGGCATCCGGCTTGTCCAGCGCCACCATCACCTTGGCGGCCGCCTGTTCTCGGGTCAGGCGCGTCGTCAACCCATTCAGCCCCTTTCGTCCGCGTTGAAAAATGTCCATACAGAAGCCCGATCTCCGCCTCCATCGGCGGAAAGACCGGGCATAAGCTCGTTTCTAAGGTTGCAGGACCGGCATCGGCTCGCTGGAGAAGCGCAGCGACTCCAGCATCGTCAGCAGCGCCCGCACCGTATCCAGCGACGTGAGACAAACGACGCCGTTTTCCACCGCTTCGCGGCGGATGCGGAATCCGTCGCGTTCCGGCGTTTTGCCTTTCGTCAGCGTGTTGACGACGAATTGAGCCTGTCCGGAACGGATCAGGTCCACGATATTCGGCGAAGCTTCGCTCAGCTTGTTGACCCGCGTCACGCGCATGCCGGCTTTCTCCAGCGCTTCGGCGGTGCCGCCGGTCGCCAGCAGCTTGTAGCCGAGGTTGTAGAAGCCGCGCAAAATCTCGACCGCTTCCGCTTTGTCCTTGTCGGCTACCGTCGCGATGATCGACCCGGAGGACGGGATTTTCATGTTGGCGCCGAGCAGGCCTTTATACAGCGCTTTGGCAAACTGGCGATCGCGGCCCATCACTTCGCCGGTCGATTTCATTTCCGGCGTCAGCGTCGGGTCGACCCGGCGCAGCTTGGCAAACGAGAAGACCGGCACTTTGACCGATACATGCTCGTCTTCCGGCCACAGCCCTTCCCGGTAACCGAGATCGGCCAGCTTCTCGCCCAGGATCGCCCGCGTCGCCAGGTTCGCCATCGGCACGTTCGTCACTTTGGAGAGGAACGGCACCGTCCGCGACGAACGGGGGTTGACCTCGATCACATAAACCTTGTCGTTCCAGACGACGAATTGGATATTGACGAGACCGACCGTTTTCAGTTCCTTGGCGATGCGGATCGTAATATCGACGGCCTGCTTCTTAATATCCTCGGACAGCGACTGCGGCGGATACACCGCGATCGAGTCCCCGGAGTGGACGCCCGCGCGCTCGATATGCTCCATGATGCCCGGAATCAGCACCGTTTCCCCGTCGCAGATAGCGTCGATTTCGATCTCTTTGCCGAGCATGTAGCGGTCGATCAGGACGGGATGCTCCGGATTGATTTTCACCGCTTCTTTCATGTAAGCGAGCAGCTCTTCGTCGGAGTAGACGATCTCCATCGCGCGCCCGCCAAGCACGTAGGACGGACGAACGAGCACGGGATAGCCGAGTTCACGGGCCGCGCCTACCGCCTCGTCGACCGAAGTGACGGTCGTGCCTTTCGGCTGGGCGATGTTCAGGCGGCGAAGCAGCGCCTCGAACCGCTTGCGGTCCTCCGCCTCGTCGATGCTGTCAAGCGAGGTGCCGAGGATGCGCACGCCGGCGCGGGCGAGCGGGCCCGCCAGATTGATCGCCGTCTGGCCGCCGAACTGGACGATGACGCCGATCGGCTTTTCCTGCTCGATGACGTTCATGACGTCTTCGAAGAACAGCGGTTCGAAGTACAGCCGATCCGACGTATTGAAGTCGGTGGAAACCGTCTCCGGGTTGTTGTTGATGATGACGGCTTCGTATCCGGCGTTGCGGATCGCCCATACGGCGTGGACCGTCGAATAGTCGAATTCGATGCCTTGCCCGATCCGGATCGGGCCGGAACCGAGCACGACGATTTTTTCCTTGTCGCTCGGAAGCACTTCGTTCTCCGTTTCGTACGTGGAATAGTAGTACGGAGTCGAAGCTTCGAATTCCGCGGCGCAGGTGTCGACCATTTTATAGACCGGCTTAAGCCCTTGCTGCAGGCGGTACTCGCGCACGTCCGCTTCGGTCGTATGCGCGGCGCCGGCTCCCTGGCCTTCGCGGCGCAGCTCGGCGATCGCGCGGTCGGTAAACCCGAGGCGCTTCGCTTGGCGGAGCGTCTCGAACGTCAGTCCCGGCTCGCGGCGGATGACATCCTCGAACTTGACGATCCGTTCGATTTTGTCCAGGAACCACCAGTCGATGCGCGTCAGGTCTTGAATTTCCTGAAGCGGCCAGCCGCGGCGGAACGCTTCGGCGACCAGGAACAGCCGCTCGTCGTCCGGCTTGCTGAGCCGCGTGCGCAGCGTCTGGTCCTCGATCTCGTCCGCGCCTTTGAGCAGCAGCCGGTGCGTGCCGATTTCCAGCGAGCGGACCGCCTTGTGGATCGACTCTTCGAACGTGCGGCCGATCGCCATCACTTCGCCGGTCGCCTTCATCTGGGTGCCGAGCTTGCGGTTGGCCGAGACGAATTTGTCGAACGGCCAGCGCGGGATTTTGCTGACGATATAGTCCAGCGTCGGCTCGAAGCAGGCGTACGTCTGTCCCGTAACCGGATTGACGATTTCGTCAAGCGTGTAGCCGATGGCGATTTTCGCCGCCATTTTGGCGATCGGGTAGCCGGTCGCCTTGGAGGCGAGCGCCGAGGAGCGGCTGACGCGCGGGTTGACTTCAATGACGTAGTATTGATAGCTATGGGGATCGAGCGCAAACTGCACGTTGCAGCCGCCTTCGATGTTCAGCGCGCGAATGATCTTCAGCGACGCGGAGCGGAGCATTTGATACTCGCGGTCCGAGAGCGTCTGGCTCGGCGCGACGACGATGCTGTCGCCGGTATGGACGCCGACGGGGTCGAAGTTCTCCATGTTGCAGACGACGATGCAGTTGTCGTTCGCGTCGCGCATCACTTCGTATTCGATTTCCTTCATGCCGGCGATCGATTTCTCGATCAGGCATTGGCCGATCGGACTGTAGCGAATGCCGCTTTCGACCGTCTCGCGGAGCTCTTCCTCGGTCTGGGCGATGCCGCCGCCCGTGCCGCCAAGCGTGTAGGCCGGGCGGACGATGACCGGATAGCCGATCTCATTGGCGAAATCCACCGCTTCCTGCACGCTCGTGACGATGGCGCTTTCCGGCACCGGCTGCCCCAACTCGCGCATCAGCTCGCGGAACTGGTCGCGGTCCTCCGCGCGTTCGATCGCCGACAGCTGCGTGCCGAGCAGCTTGACGCCCTCCTGCTCCAGAATGCCGGCGCGGGCCAGCTCGACCGCCATGTTCAGGCCGGTCTGCCCTCCCAGCGTCGGAAGCAGGCCGTCCGGACGCTCCTGACGGATGATCTGGGATACGAATTCCAGATTGATCGGCTCGATATAGACTTTGTCGGCCATGTTCGTATCGGTCATGATCGTGGCCGGATTGCTGTTGATCAGAACGACTTCAAGTCCCTCTTCCTTCAGGGCTTGGCAAGCTTGCGTGCCGGCGTAGTCGAATTCCGCCGCTTGTCCGATCACGATCGGACCGGAGCCGATGACGAGAATTTTTTTGAGATCTTTATTTTTGGGCATATTGCAGCTCTCCTCTCAGCGTCTCCGCCAGCTGCGCCTGACGCGGACGTTCGGGGTTGTTGCGCTTGTGGTCGCGGATCATCTCCAGGAACCGGTCGAACAGATAGCTGCTGTCGAACGGTCCGGGAGCCGCTTCCGGATGGTATTGCACCGAAAAGGCCGGGTAGCGGTTATGCTTCAAGCCTTCGATCGTTTTGTCGTTGTTGTTGATGTGCGTAACGGTCAGCTCCGTGCCTTGGATCGAATCTTCCTTGACCGTGTAGCCGTGGTTTTGCGACGTGATGTAGCAGCGTCCGGTTGCGAGTTCCTTGACCGGATGGTTGCCGCCGCGGTGGCCGAATTTCAGCTTCTCGGTGTCCGCGCCGCAGGCAAGGGCGAAAATTTGATGGCCGAGGCAAATGCCGAAAATCGGATATTCGCCGAGGAGCTGGCGGACCGTTTCCACGGCATGCGGCACGTCCTTCGGATCTCCGGGGCCGTTCGAGAGCTGGATGCCGTCGGGATGCAGCCGGCGGATTTCGTCGGCGGTGACATTGTGCGGAACGACGACGACGTCGCAGCCGCGCTGCGTCAATTCGCGCAGGATGCCGCTTTTGGCCCCGTAGTCGATCAGCACGATCCGCTCGCCGCGGCCCGGGCTGGAAAAGACCTGCTTGGTCGACGTGCGGGCCACCTGATCGCGCAGCAGTGGGGAAGCGTCAAGGCGTTCCCGAAGCTCCTCCACACGCTCGCTCCCGGTCGTGAGAATGCCCTTCATCGTGCCGTGGCGGCGCAAAATGCGGGTCAGCATGCGCGTGTCGATGTCGCTGATGCCGATGATGCCGTATTCCTTAAGCAGCCGGTCGAGCGTATATTGCGCCCGCCAGTTGCTGGGCACCGGCTCGTGGCGGCGCACGACGAACCCGTGAATGTACGGGCGAATCGATTCGAAGTCGTCGCGGTTGATGCCGTAGTTGCCGATCAGCGGGAACGTCATCGTGACGATTTGCCCGCAATACGAAGGATCGGACAGGACTTCCTGGTATCCGGTAATGCCTGTATTGAACACCACTTCACCGGTGGAAACGCCCTCGGCGCCGAATCCGAGACCGGTGAACAGCGTGCCGTCTTCCAGTAACAATCTCGCTTGCATCCCTTTTCCTCCTCAAGTCTTCTCCGCTTCTTGTCGCCGGATTCCTTGCCGGTTTCCTATGCGCGTTCGCTCCAGACGACCTTGCCGTCCACCATCGTCAGCACCGGCCATCCGTACAGTTTCCACCCGGCAAACGGCGTGTTGCGTCCTTTCGAAACGAACGTGTCGGGATCGACCTCCCGCTCCCGCTCCAGATCGATCAGCGTAATGTCCGCCGGCGCTCCCGGCGCGAGCGTTCCCGCCTCGAGGCCGAACACGCGGGCCGGATCGCGGGTCATGCGGCTGAGCAGGAACGAAAGCGTCCATCTGCCGGTTTTGACGAATTTCGTATAGAGCAGCGGAAACGCGGTTTCGAACCCGACGATGCCGAACGGCGCGCGCTCGAGCCCTTTCGCCTTCTCCTCGGCGCTGTGCGGGGCGTGGTCGGTGACGATGATGTCGATCGTGCCGTCTTCGAGCGCCTCGATGCAGGCCTCGACGTCCCGCGGCGTCCGCAGCGGCGGGTTCATCTTCCAGTTCGCGTCCATCGTATCGGGAATGTCTTCGTCGGAGAGCACCAGGTGGTGCGGGCACACTTCCGCCGTCACCCGGACGCCGACGGACTTGCCGAGACGGATCAGCCGCACCGACTGCTCCGTGCTGACGTGGCATACGTGATAATGCACGCCGGTCGCTTCCGCGAGCAAAATATCCCGCCCGACGTGAATCGCTTCGGATTCGTTCGGGATGCCTTTCAGGCCGTGCTTGCGGGAAAAGGCGCCCTCGGTGACGGCCGCGCCTTCGACAAGCGAATCGTCCTCGCAGTGGGCGATGATCGGCAGACCGAGCGATTTGGCCAGCGCCATCGCGTTTTTCATCATTTGGGCGTTCTGTACGCCGACCCCGTCGTCGGTGAATCCGATCGCGCCCGCTTCCTTAAGCGCGGCAAAATCGGTCAGCTCGCGGCCGAGCTCGTTTTTCGTGATCGCGGCGTAAGGCAGCACCTTGACGGCGCCTTCGCTTGCCGCTTTCTCCAGCACCAGCCGCACCGTCTCCGGAGAATCCGTTACCGGGCGCGTGTTGGGCATGCAGGCGATCGTCGTAAAGCCGCCCTTGGCTGCGGAAAGCGTGCCGGTTGCGATCGTCTCCTTATATTCGAATCCGGGCTCCCGCAGATGCGCGTGCATATCGATGAAGCCGGGCGAAATCAGCTTGCCTTCGGCGTCGATGACTTCCGCTCCCTCCGTATCGGGGCTGTCCGCGCCGTCCGCCCATGCCGCCACTTTGCCGTTTTCCACTTTCAAATGCTTTTTTTCAAGCGCCCCCGTTTCGGGGTTTACCGCCAAACCGTTTAAGATCCAGGTTGTCATACGCGTAACGGTCCTCCTCGAATCGACGTTCGTCTACACTTCCAGTTCCGCCTCGCGCGGGTGCAGGATCGTGACGCAATCGGCCCCGTCCACTTCCTTGAGCGATACTTCGATTTTCTCCTGTCTGGAGGTCGGAACGTTTTTGCCGACGTAATCCGGCCGAATCGGAAGCTCCCGGTGCCCCCGGTCGACCAGAACGGCAAGTTGAATCGCCTTCGGCCTGCCGCAATCCATGAGCGCGTCCATCGCCGCCCGGATCGTACGGCCCGTATAAAGCACGTCGTCGAACAAAATGATCCGCTTGTCCCGGATGTCCAGCGCCGTCTTCCCGTCTTCGCTTACGATGCCGGACGCTCCCGCGGCCGATTCGGGATCGTAAGGCCGATCGTCCCGGTACCGCGTAATGTCCAGCTCGCCGACGTCGATCGGCTGTCCCTCGATCTCCCGGATCCGCTCGGCCATCCTCCGGGCCAGAAATACGCCGCGCGTCCGAATGCCGACCAGCGCGCAGCCTTCGATTCCTTTGTTCTTCTCCACAATTTCGTGGGCGATTCGGGTGAGCGCTCGCCGGATTGCGGATTCATCCATGATCACGTTTTGGAACTCTTGCATAACGAACCCTCCCGCTGGCGATGAAGGCATAAAAAAACCTCCTTGCGACCGACGCAAGGAGGTGCATGTCGACAGGTTCAGCCAGAGCCTGAACTCGCAAAAGGGACAAGCGTCCCGTTCGCCAGGTCCAAGCTATTGCCGAATCAGATCGTGCTCTACGCCACCTTGCCAGCCTCTCTGGACTGATTTAAAGGCAACCATTCATTTACATGGAATTATCGCACGTTCGACAACCGATGTCAACAGGATTCATTAAATTTTTATGCACAAAAATGAATTAAAATTCAAATTCCACATCCGTCAGGCGGCGCTTGATTTCGTTGATGACGCGGCGCTCCTCTTCTTCGCCCTTGGCGATGAACGTAACGGAAAAGCGGATGAAGCGTCCGGCGTCGTCCCACGGAACGGTGGAGATGAGCTTTTCGCGGATCAAATATTGCGAGAAGTCTTCGGCCGTTTCAAAGCGCTGCCCGCCCTTGATGCCTTTCGGCGCTTCGACGTACAGGAAGAACGAGCCTTTCGGCTTCTCGGCTTTGAAGCCGATTTCGTTCAGCGCGGCCACGAGCAGGTCGTGGCGGCGGGAATATTTGGCCGCGATCGCTTCGGTAATTTGCGGGTTCGCAAGCCCGTAAGCGGCCGCTTTCTGAATCGCGATGAACTGGCCGGAATCGTTGTTGTCCTTGACGTCGCTGAACGCTTTGACGATCAGCGGGTTGCCCGCGACAAAGCCAATCCGCCAGCCGGTCATGTTGTACGACTTGGACAAGGAATGCAGCTCCACGCCTACGTCTTTGGCGCCCGGTACGGAGAGGAAGCTGAGCGGCTTCACGCCGTCGTAGGTCAGCGCGGCATACGGCGCGTCATGCACGACTACGACGCTGTGCTTTTTCGCCCATTCGACGACTTTCGCGAAGAATTCGGGCGTCGCGGCTGCGCCCGTCGGGTTGTTCGGATAGTTCAGATACAGCAGCTTGGCGCGGCGGGCGATTTCCTCCGGAATGGAATCCAGATCCGGCAGGAAGTTGTTCTCTTTCGTCAATTTAACGTTGTACACTTCGCCGCCGAGGTATTTCGTGTGCGTGCCCATGATCGGATAACCCGGCACGGTCATGATCGTAATGTCGCCCGGGTTGATGAACACGGACGGCAGCATGGCCAAAGCGGGCTTGGAACCGATCGAGTGCACGACCTCGGTCTCCGGATCGATGCCGTCTACGCCGAACACGTCTTTCAAATATTTGGCCGCCGCCACCTTGAACTCGGCGATGCCGTTGTCCGCGTAGCCGCGGTTTTCGGGCTTGGCCGCTTCTTCGGCAAGCTTCGCCACGATGCCGGCGTCCGCCATTTCATCCGGCTCGCCCACGCCCATGTCGATCAGTTCGACGTCGGGAAACGCCTTTTTGGCGGCCGCTTTGGCGCGCTTGATTTTTTCGAACTTGTAAATGTTCGTGTCTTTCCCGTAATTGGCCCCGCCGATCCGGTCGGCAAATTGTTTTTGAATGTAAGTCGATTGATAATATTCCACGCTCACGTTGCAACACTCCTCGCCTGCAAATAGTCTCGAACACAATCCTGGCCGCTTCCTGGACACAGGGGTACGTAATCTAATATGACGCAATCGGGCTAAGCGCTCCATGGATTATTCCGCAGAACTTTTGCAGGATTTGCAAGCCTTGTTTATCTTGTCCTGAGCATGCGAAGGACATGCTCCATGTCGGCCGGCAGCGGCGCGCTGAACTCCATCGTTTCGCCCGTCCGGGGATGCACGAAGCCGAGCACGCCCGCATGCAGCGCTTGTCCGTCAAGACCGAGGTTTTTCCCTCCGCGTCCGCCGTAAACCGGGTCGCCCACGAGCGGATGCCCGATATATTTCATATGCACCCTGATCTGGTGAGTCCGTCCCGTCTCCAGCCGCAGCTCGACAAGCGTATAATCGGGGAAGCGCTCCACCACCGAAAAATGCGTGACCGCAGGTTTGGCCCCCCGATCCGTGACCGTGAACATTTTCCGGTCGTGCTTGTCCCGCCCGATCGGCGCGTCGATCGTTCCCCGGTCGTGCGGAAGCACACCCCGAACGAGGGCGGTGTAGCGGCGGATCACCGAATGCGCTTTGAGCTGCGCGGCGAGCGAGGCATGGGCCGCATCGTTTTTGGCGGCCATCAGCAGGCCGGTCGTATCCTTGTCGATCCGGTGGACGATGCCCGGCCGGACGGCGCCGTTAATGCCGGACAAGTCCCGGCAATGATAAAGCAGCGCGTTGACGACCGTGCCGGACGAATGCCCCGGCGCCGGATGCACGACCATGCCCCGCGGCTTGTTGATGACGATAACGTCTTCGTCCTCGTAAACGATATCGAGCGGAATCGGTTCCGGAGCGGCCTCGATCGGTTCGGGCTCGGGAATCGTCACCGCGATCACGTCGCCCGCCGCCGTCTTGGCATTCGGCTTGCTCGCCTTGCCGTTCACCAGCACAAGTCCGCTCCGTATCCAATCCTGCACTTGGGAACGCGAAACGGACGGATCGGCGAACCGGTCCGTCACATGCTTGTCCAGCCTTTCGCCGGCGTGATCCTCCGTCACGGCCCAGGACAATTCCCGCTCCGCGCCGTCCTCTTCGTCCGAATCATACAGTTCAAACAAGTTGCTGTTCATCTCCGTTGCCATGGGTTTCGTTCTCCTTGTCTTTCTCCCGTCTTGCCGCAAGAAGCGAGTCCAGTATAATCAGCGCCACCCCGCAGACGATGGCGGTATCGGCCAGATTGAAGATCGGAAACGTCCAACTGCCGAAATTGAATTGCAAAAAGTCGACGACTTCGCCGTAAAGCGCGCGGTCCAGAAAATTGCCGACGGCTCCCCCCAGAACAAGAGCCAGACCCGTCAGCAACAGCGGATGCCCTAAGCGATAAGAACGGTGAAGGTACCAAACGATCCCCGTCGCCACGATAATCGTAATCGCGATAAAAAAGATCCGCTGCTCCTGCAAAATGCCGAATGCCGCGCCGCGGTTGCGAATCGACGTAATCAGGAAAAAGTTCCCGATCACCTTGATCTGTTCGTACAGTTCCAGGTTGCGCTCAATGATTTTTTTGGTTATGTAGTCAATGGCAAAAGTCAACAAAGCAATCGAGTAATACAGCCAAATTCCAGGTCGACTCCGTTGCATTCGTAACGATCCGCCTCTCCGAGCATATTCCTGATGATTTTATCATATTCGCAAGCCTAGCGTCCATGTAAGAGGATGCAAATAACGACAGCGCGTCCAAAACATGCCCTGCTTCCGCATGACGTAAAAGCGGCGGCCTTGGAGAAACTATGCAGCAGTCGCCGCGGCATCATGCTTTTATTAAGTAATGCAAAGGAAGGGGACAAACGTCATGGCCAAACAGCTCACGGAGGAAATGCTGCACTCGTTAAGGCGCAGGCTTCTGGACGAGAAAGCCGAGTTGGAACGGCGCGTGCGGCAAAACGGCCATTTCGGCCTGGCGAACGCCTACCGGGATTCGACGGGCGAGCTGTCGGGAATCGACAATCACCCTGCGGATGCGGGAACGGAAACGTTCGAGCGAGCCAAGGACGTCGCGCTGCTGGAGCGGGAAGCGCTGAAGCTGGAACGGATCGAAGCCGCGCTGGGGCGCATGGATACGGGCGAATACGGCCGCTGCGCCGAATGCGGCCGGTTTATTTCCGCCGAGCGGCTTGAAGCGATGCCGACCGCCGTTTACTGTACCGAGCATGAGCCCAGGCAGCGCGAATCCCTGAAGCGTCCCGTGGAGGAGCCGTTTTTGCATCCGCCGTTCGGCAGAACTTCGCTTGACGACCGGCCGACCCAAAACGGCTTCGACGGCGAGGACGCCTGGCAAATCGTCGAATCGTGGGGCAATTCGAACACTCCCGCCATGGCGGAGCAGAACGACATCGCCGACTACGACTCCGTTTACATCGAAGCCGATGAAAACGAGGGATTCGTGGAGCCGCTCGAAAGCTTCCTCGCCACCGACATTACAGGACGCGACGTCAGCGTCGTCCGCAACCGGGCGTATCGGCGCTATCTGGCGGATCAGGAAGGAGAACCGCTGCTTGAGCCCGACCGGTCGGCGGCGGAAGGGGACGAGGGTCAATAGGGATTGATCTCCAGCTGCCGCTGGACGATCCGGACGATGTCCGCGATGTAGTCTCCGACGACCGGCAAATTCAAGGCGCCGAGAAGCTGGAGCAGCCATACGATCGTCGCCGCAAAAAACGTGAATCCGAGCGCGATGCCGATTCCCCGGGACAGGCCGGAGACGAAGTTGCGCCAGATCAGCTGCCACGGGCGGTGCATGAGGTTAACGTACTCCCTAAGCTCCGCCTTTTCCATATCCGACGCCAGCTTGTCTATCCGCACGGACAGCGTATCCAGCGTCCGCCTGAACAGCGCGGCCTCCTCCTTCAAGCTGCCTTCGGAGGCTTCGGGACCCGCCGGCTTCCGGTTTTTGTTCGCCATTCCCAAGTCCTCCCTCGCATCGGTTGATCGCTTTTGCTTCTTTAGTTTTGCCACAACGGCTCCGACTCCACTCCTAAACAAACGCCAAAAAGCGGCCTGCCCGACCCTATCGGCCGGGCGGCCGCCTTTTGCCGGCATTGCCGCGTATTCCGACTATTACGCCGTCACAATCTTAATCCCGATCGTCTTGTCTCCCGCCTGCACCTTCTCCATGCCTTCCTCGCGGGCGAAGACGACGTCGCGGACCAGGACGTTTTCCCGCAGGACGCTGTCGAAGGCGCGCAGCGCCGCTTCCGTCTCGGCATCGACGTCGAGCACGAGGCCGACGCGCAGCTCGATCGGCAAATCGAGCTTTTTGCGCGTATCCTGAACGGCGCGAATCACTTCGCGGACAAGACCTTCCTGCTCAAGCTCCGGCGTGATGTCGGTATTGAGGGCAACCGTCAGGCCGCCATCGGATGCGGACGCAAAGCCGGGCTTCGCCTGCTTTTCGACAAGGAGCTCGTCGAGGGTAATTTCAAGCGTCTCGCCCTCCGGCGCCGCAAAGGCGATTTTGCCGGACTGCACCGCCTGGCGCGCCTGTTCCGCGTCCAGCCCTTTCAGCATGTTTTGGATCGGCCCGACGTATTTGCCGTATTTTTTGCCCGCAAGCTTCAGGTTCAGCTTCAGGCTGAAATCGACAAACCCGCTGTCGTCGGTCACGAGCGTAATGCGCTTGACGTTGATTTCGTCCTTGATGATGTCCTCGTAGCCGGCGACATCGAAATCGCCGCTGAGCGAGACGAGCAGCTCCGACAGCGGTTGGCGCGTCTTGATGCCGGACTCGTTGCGCACGTTGCGGGCCAGTTCGACGATGCTGCGCGCCGTCTCCATCTCCCGCTCCAGCCGCTCGTCGATTTTCGACGCGTCCGCGACCGGGTAATCGGCCAGATGCACGCTGTCGCCGCCGCCGAGGTTGCGGTAGATTTCCTCCGATACGAACGGCAAATAAGGAGCGACGAGGCGGGACAGCGTGAGCAGCGCTTCGCGCAGCGTATGGTAGGCGGCCACTTTGTCTTCGCCGAGCCCGCTGCCCCAGAAGCGGTCGCGGGACCGGCGGACATACCAGTTCGACAGCTCGTCGATAAAAGTTTCGATCGCCCGCGCCGGGTTGAGGAAGTCGTTCGCTTCCAGCCCCTTGGTCACGTCCGCGATCAGGCTGTTCAGGCGGGACAGAATCCAGCGGTCCAGCTTGTTGCGGGACGGCACGGCCGGATGATTCGCCGGGTCGAAGCCGTCGATGGACGCGTACAGCGCATAGAACGCGTGCGTGTTGACGAGCGTATCGACGACTTTGGATTTCGCTTCGGCCACGATGCCTTTCGAGAAGCGTTTGCTGTTCCACGGCGCGCTGTCCGCAAGCAGCGCCCACCGGAACGCATCGGTGCCGTACTCCTCGATGATGTCCCACGGGTCGATGACGTTGCCTTTCGATTTGCTCATCTTTTGCCCGTTTTCGTCCAGCACGTGTCCGGTCGAGATGACCGATTTGTACGGCGCCTGGCCGTTGTAAAGCGTCGATACCGCAAGCAGGCTGTAAAACCAGCCGCGCGTCTGGTCGATGCCTTCGCAGATGAAATCCGCCGGATACTGCTCGCGGAACTTCTCTTCGTCCCCGTTCGGATGGAAATACTGCGCGAACGGCATCGAGCCGCTGTCGAACCACACGTCGATCACTTCCGGCGTCCGCACCATCTCCCCGCCGCAGGTGCAGCGCAGCTTCACCCCGTCTACGTATGGCTTGTGCAGCTCCAGATCGTCCGGCACCGGTTCAAGCGCAAGCTCCTGCAATTCCTTGCGGCTATGCGCCGCCTTCTCCTTGCCGCACGATTCGCACACCCACACGTTGAGCGGCGTTCCCCAATACCGGTTGCGGCTGATGTTCCAGTCGACCATATCTTCGAGGAACTTGCCGAAGCGGCCGTCCCGCAGATGCTCCGGATACCATTTGATCTTCTGATTGTTGGCGATCATCTGATCCTTGACCGCCGTCGTGCGGATGAACCAGCTTTCCGTCGCGTAATAGATGAGCGGCGTTTTGCAGCGCCAGCAGAACGGATAGCTGTGCTCGTATTTTTCCTTGTGGTAAAGGAGCCCCCGTTCGGACAGCGTTTTGACGATGTCGATGTCAAGATCGGGGTCCTTGACGAAGCGTCCGGCGAAATCCGTCACCTCGTCGATATAACGTCCGGCGTTGTTCACGACCATAAGCATCGGAACGTTGTGCTGGCGGGCTACCCGGTAGTCCTCTTCGCCGTGAGCCGGAGCGATATGAACGATGCCCGTACCGCTCGAATCGCTGACATAGTCGGCGTCGATGACGCGGTACGCATTCTCCACCGGAACATAGGTGAACAGCGGCTCGTATTCGAGTCCGACAAGCTCCCGTCCTTTCACGGTGCCGATGATCTCGAATTCGCCTTTCAGCACCTTTTCCGCGAGGGTTCCGGCCACGATATAAACGCCGTCCTGCTGCTTGGCGCGGACGTATTCGATGTCCGGATGAACGGCAAGCGCCACGTTCGCCGGCAGCGTCCAGGGCGTCGTCGTCCAGGCGAGCATGTACTCGCCGCTGGTCTTCAGCTTGAATTTGGCCGTCGCCGTCAAATCCTTGACCTCTTCGTAACCCTGCGCCACTTCGTGCGAGCTGAGCGTCGTCTGGCAATCCGGACAGTAGGGGCTGACGCGGTGGCCGCGGTACAGCAATCCCTTCTCGTGGATCGTCGCCAGAATATGCCAAACGCTTTCGATGTAGCGGTTGTCGAGCGTAATGTACGGATCGTCGAGATCGGTCCAATACGCGATCGCTTCCGTCAGTTCCCGCCACTGGCGTTCATACTCGAATACGCTCTCCCGGCATTTGCGGACGAACGGCTCCACGCCGTAATTTTCGATCTCCTGCTTGCCGGAAATGCCGAGCTGCTTCTCCACGCCGAGCTCAACCGGCAGGCCGTGCGTATCCCAGCCCGCCTTCCGGATGACCCGGTAGCCGGCCATCGTCTTGTACCGGCTGACGAAGTCCTTGATCACCCGCCCCAGCACGTGGCCGATATGCGGCTTGCCGTTTGCGGTCGGCGGACCTTCGTAAAAGACGAAGTTCGGCCGTCCGGCCCGATTGTCGATTGAGCGCCGGAACGTATTGTCCTTCCGCCAATACTCCAGCACGCGCAATTCGCGGTTGCGCGCCTTTTCCTTCACATCCACGCGATTCATCGCTTGCTTCCACCTTTCCGTGTGTAAAAACAAAAAACCTCGTCCCGGTAAGGGACGAGGATCGCTCGCGGTACCACCCTTGTTCCGTTCGGCTTCCGCCAGCCGAAACGGCACTTGACATCTGGCAGCCTGCGTGCAAGCTGCCGGCCCGGATAACGGAGGGTGCCCGTTCGAGCCTACTGATGCCGCGGCATGGACGGCCATGTTCGGCTCGGCCTCTCGGGGAGGATATGCTTCCTTGGCTTCACGCTGGCTCGCACCGGCCGCCAGCTCTCTGCGCATCCGCGCAAGGCGCACGTGTTCCCGTCAACGATTTTTCGACTTTCGCTTTTTCATTCTTTATACCGGGAAATTCGGCGTTTGTCAATCGGCTCAAACTTCGAGTTCCTGAATCCGCGTTTCCTGGGTGTCGAGCGAGTCCCAGGTATCCTTGTTGAGCAGTTCCAATTGGGTTTCCACAAGCGCGCGGAAGCGGGCGCGGTAAATCGAAGCCTGCTTCTTCAGCTCCTCAACCTCCATCGCGATCTTCCGGGACTTCGCGAGGGATTCGTTGATGATGCGGTCGGCGTTTTTCTCCGCTTCCTTGATGATCAATTGCGCTTCCTTCTTCGAGTTGTTTTTCAACTCGTCCGCCGCTTCCTGGGCGACAATGATCGTTTTGCTGAGCGTTTCCTCAATGTTGGCAAAATGGCTCAGCTTCTCCTGCAGCGCGGCCACCTGGTTCTGCAGTTCCTTGTTCTCACGGATCAGCGCCTCGTAATCCTTGATGATCTGATCCAGGAATTCGTTGACCTCATCTTCATCGTAACCGCGCAACCGACGTCCGAATTCCTTGTTATGGATGTCCAATGGCGTAAGTGGCATTGGCTAACCTCCTGTGAGAAAAAATGCGGAATTTTCATAGGGTACACTGTGAATTCGACATCCCCGGCGGAATTCCTTCTGATTATCGCATAATCACACAAATTTGCCGATGCGGACCCGGATTCTCCCGCTTTTCGACACGCCTTCGACGGCGAGCACCTTGAAACGGCCCATGCCCTGAACGGAAACGATGTCGCCTTCGCGCACGACGGCCGAAGGGTCTTCTTCCGTTTTCCAATTCACGCGGCAGCGGCCCGCACGGATCGGCGCCATGATCTTGGCGCGGCTCAGGCGAAAAGCGTCGCTTGCAACGCCGTCGAGCCGCATCGAGGCAACGGAAATCACCGTTTCCTCCAGAACGGGCCGCACGACCTTCAGCTCGGACAAAGGCGCGATGTCGGCCGACACCTCGACCCGGTGAGCCTGCTTCAGATGGATGCGCAAAAAGTCCGCAATCTCTTCGGCGACCAGCGCCTGGCATCCGTCTTCGCTCACGTGGAGGTCCCCGATTTTGTCGCGCTTTACCCCAAGACCCAGGATGGCGCCGAGATAATCGCCGTGGTCCAATTCCCCGATTTTGCGGTCGGCCGACGAAATCGTCAAGACGACGATGCCCGCATCCTCATGCTCGATCGGACGGTAGTCCGGCGCCAGGATCGCCCGTTTGCGCTCCGCTTCCGGATACCCGCCGTCAAAGCGGACGGCGACGTCCCGGTTCCGGCCGGCCAGCGCAGACAAAATATGCGCCTGACGAGGATCGAGAAAATCCGTTCGCCGAACCTCGTGAAGCTCGGCGGCCCGCTCGACCCACTCCCAGGCGCGATCCACAAACCCTTTCTCGTCAGGGCGGAAATGCTCGTATACTTCCGAATTCGGCATCGTGTGAACTCCTAGCGAATAAAAAGACTTAGCACCGCGATGAGCCCTTTGGCGATAAACTGCAACGCGAACAACGCCACGATCGGCGATACGTCGATGACGCCCCCGATCGCCGGTATCAGACGGCGAAACGGCTGCAAATAAGGCTCAACCAGCTTGCCGAGCAATTCGCCGACAAAGCTTTCGCGCACCGTCGGGACCCAGGACATCAGCACGTAAATCAAAATCATGTAAAAATAGATATCGCGCAACAGCAAAATATAGCTTTCAATAGCCTGCAACCTGAGGTCACCTCATTTTGGAATAGTCGGCTTCCTCCGCATATAGGTCCGAAATCGTACCCGAAATTTCTACCGAGTCCGGGGTGCAGAGAAAAATATTCGGGCCAAGTTTCGAGATATGTCCGCCCAACGCGTAAACCGTACCGCTCAGAAAATCGACGATGCGCACCGCGTGATCGCGCCTGACGCGCTGCAGGTTGATCACGACGGAGCGGCGCGACTTGAGGTGGTCGGCGATTTCCTGCGCCTCGTCGTACGTGCGCGGCTCCGTCAAGATCACGCGGACGTTCTTCTGCGAGTGAATGCTGACCACATTATGCTTACCTATTTGTTTACGCTGTTCAAAGGCGGGGGTTTCAATTTCCTGTTCCTCTTCCGCATCGAACGCTTCCTTGCCGGTGTCCGGCGTCTCCTCCTGCAATCCGAAATAGTTCAAGAACTTGTTCATGACGCTCATTCGTTATCCCTCCTCTTTACCTACAAGAACGCTTCCCAAACGTACCCATGTAGCTCCTTCTTCGATCGCCACTTCAAAATCGTTTGACATTCCCATAGACAATTCCGTCAAGGGTTCACGCAAAAGCGCCCGTTCATTCAATTCGTCCCGCAGAAGGCGCAGCCGGCGAAACACCGGCCTTGTCTCTTCGGCTTCGCGTTCAAACGGAGCCATCGTCATCAACCCGATCGGCCGCACGCGGTCGAGCTTCGCCACGCCGCCGGCCAGTGCGGCCAGCTCGTCCGGAGCGACGCCGTGCTTGGAAGGCTCTCCCGAAACGTTGACCTGCAAAAAACAAGGAACCGTAATGTCCAGCGCCTCCGCGCGCTTTTGGATTTCCTCCGCAAGCGACAGCCGATCGACGGAATGAATGTAGTCGAACCGGCCGACGACATCCTTGACCTTCCGTGATTGCAGCGTGCCGATAAAATGAAAAACAGCTTGTCCCTTAAGCAACTGCCACTTTTCTTCCGCGTCCGGCCAGCGGTTCTCGCCGATATGGCCGATTCCCCGCGCCACGACTTTCGCAGCGGCAGCTGCGGATACATACTTGGTTACCGCGACAACGTTGACGTCTTCCCGCCGCCTGCCGCTTCTCAGGCAAGCTTCCCGGATCCGTCTCTCCACGTCCCGCAGCCGATCCTCTAATGGCACGGAACCGTTCACCCCGATTTCCTGCCGAGCCAACTCATCATTCTTCCCGTCGAACCGTTCTCCGCCCGGTGGGAGAAAAACAGATCGGTTCGACAAGACGTGCACCATGAAGACATTTCGATGCGGCTCGCCAAAATTCCTGCTTTTATCATAAGGTGTCGGTTCAATTGTTTCAAGTTCAGCTTTGCCCGGCCGTCCGCGGTCGGGTTCGCGAACCTCTCGCCGTCTTCAAGCGGCCGGACATGGCGAAGCACCGCATCGTCGACCTCGTAGCAGCACGCTCCGATCGACGGGCCGATCGCCGCAAGCAGCCGATGCGGCCGGGTTCCGTACGTTTCGGCCATCGCCCGGACCGTCGCGCCGGCCACGTCCGCAACCGTTCCTTTCCAGCCGGCATGGGCAAGTCCCAACGCGTTCGTATCCGGATCATAAAAATAAAGCGGCACGCAGTCCGCAAAAAACATCGTAAGCAACACGTCCGGCTCGTCCGTTATGAGCGCGTCCGCACCCGGGATCGCCGTTTCGCGGCTTTCCCGGCCTTTGCCCCGGTCCATGCGCGTAACGACATGCACCCTGTTGCCGTGCACCTGCTCCGCGCATGTCCACGCTTCGAAGTCCCAACCCAATGCATCCGCTACCTTTCTGCGGTTGCGGATCACATGTTCGGGATCGTCCCCGACATGAAGAGCGGTATTCAGCGACCGCCAAGGCGCCTCGCTGACCCCGCCGCCGCGCAGCGTGAATCCCGCCGTCAAGCCTCCGCGCTTTGACCAGCTTGCGAGCGAAAGCAGCGCGGCATCCTGCGCGCGGTCCGCCGCCAATGCAAAAGGCTCCATCCGTGCCACCTCCGTCCTAAGTGTAACACAGCGGAATTCGGCGCGGAAAGGAGCCCCGTCTATTTGGCGCTCCCCTCCACCTCTTCCGCCCGATAGGCTTTGGCGTCATCCAGCCGCACCAGCACGACGTCGGCGCCGATTTTGACGATATTTCTCCAGGGAATCACCACGTCGCTGCCGCTGCCGAACATGCCGAAAAACCGGCTGCCCGTCGGCACGACGATCGAATCGATTCTCCCCTGCCGCAGATCCAGTTCGAGATCGCTGATCTGGCCTAGCTTTTTCCCGTCCACAATATTAATGACGTCCTTGGTCTGGAAATCGGAAATTTTCATCATACGCCCTCCCGCCTTCCCGCAGTCGGCGTCGGTAATGGGCTACCGGACCGTTTATCTTAAATATATGTGCCAACCGGTCAAAAGTTTCATTCCGGCGTCCCCCTCGCCCCCAACATGATCCTCCTCCTCTTCGCTAGCGTCACTCTCCCGTCGGCTCAGCTTTCCTGCGAAGCCAACTTTAAATTCCTTTACGAGAACCCTCCCTGAAAACCTTCCCCGAGAATCCTCCCCGAGCCGGCAGATCTCTCTAACCTCGGACACCGTCATGCACGGAAGCCGTACGCCTCTCGTCAAATGGATGACCGCCTTCCGTCTCGTTTCGAACACCGCCAAAGGCATCAACGCCGTTCGACTGCAGGCGGCGATCGGCGTCACCTACAAAACCGCGTTCGCGATGCTTCGGAAAATTCGCCGCGTCCTCGTCCAGTCGAACGAACGGGAACCGTTGACCGGCCATGTCAAGGGCGGACTGCGTTATTACGGCCGTTATTTGAACATATCTCCGGAGGCAAACGGGAAGCTTCAGCCGATTGTTGTCGCCGCTTCTTTTTCGTCCGGTTGGAACTGGCGGCCTGCTCAAATCAAAATGAATCATATATCCAAAGCCTACTTGCCGAACGGCTATCTCCTCAAAATCGGAATTCAGGATTACGCCGAGCGGTACGTTCATCCGGATGCAAAAAGCGTTTTTGTGGGACGCGGCCGCATGCTGCTCAATCGTATTCGTCCGCTGCCCGAATTGTTTGCCGACGCCAAGCGATGGATCAACCGCACATTCCGGGGCCTCGGACCCCGGTACCTGCAAACGTACCTGGACGAATACTGCTTTCGGCTCAATCTGGTTTTACGCAAAGAGCCCATCTTCATGAGGCTTGTTGCGGTCTGCATGCGCACCTGTTGCCCGTCAGCCTTTGCGCAACCGGTCGCTCCCTTTTACAAGCTAGGATGCTGAATTCCCGCACAGGAATTGGATGACCCGCCTTCTGAGCGAAGGGGAGAGTGTCGCTAAGGAAGGAAAAGGCTATATGGACAGGAGGAGTGGAGAAGGGGGAAGAGGGAGACAAGGGAAAAAAGCGGACGAACGAAGAAAGGACCGGAGACAATCCTCCGGTCCGGCGAGCGCTGCGATAGTTACGTTTTGACGTGCTTTTGCATTTGCTGAATGGCCGACTTTTCAAGACGGGATACCTGCGCCTGGGAAATGCCGATCTCGTCGGCCACCTCCATTTGGGTTTTCCCCTCGAAAAAGCGCATGGACAAAATCATTTTTTCGCGGTCGTTTAGCTTGCGCATCGCTTCGCGCAGGGCGATTTCCTCGATCCATTGGATGTCCTTGTTCCGTTCGTCGCTGATTTGATCCATCACGTAAATCGGATCGCCGCCGTCGTGGTAAATCGGTTCGAACAGCGAAACCGGGTCCTGGATGGCGTCGAGAGCGAAGACGATGTCCTCCTTGGGCACATTCAGCGCTTCGGAAATTTCCATAATCGTCGGTTCGCGCGAATGCTGGTTCGTCAGCTGGTCGCGAACCTGAAGCGCCTTATAGGCGATGTCTCTCAGGCTGCGGGATACCCGAATCGGGTTGTTGTCCCGCAGATAGCGGCGAATCTCGCCGATAATCATGGGCACCGCATACGTGGAAAACCGCACGTTCTGGCTGAGATCGAAATTGTCGATGGCTTTCATAAGACCTATGCAACCGACTTGAAACAGATCGTCTACAAACTCGCCCCGATTGTTGAAACGTTGGATAACGCTTAGCACGAGACGCAAATTGCCGTTGACCAATTTTTCCCGGGCGCTAAGTTCGCCGCGGCTTTGCAGAGCAACAAACAACTCCCTCATTTCGGCATTGGTGAGGACAGGCAGCTTTGAGGTGTCCACTCCACAGATCTCCACTTTGTTGCGGGTCAAGACGATTCCTCCCGGGAGCAGCGTTAATGGTAAGTGTCTCCGGGGGGAAGGTTTTTTATTACACGGTTACACCATCTTGTTGAATTCCTTCCTGAGCCGCTTGATGATCCGTTTCTCCAGCCTGGAGATGTAGGACTGGGAGATGCCGAGCAGATCGGCCACATCCTTCTGGGTTTTCTCCTCGCCGTCCGTCAGGCCGAAGCGTAGCTCCATGATCGTCCGCTCCCGCTCCGACAGCTTATCCAAAGCTTTATGCAGCAGCTTGCGGTCGACTTGTTCTTCGATGTTGCGGTAGATCGTGTCGTTTTCCGTTCCGAGCACATCGGAAAGCAGCAGTTCGTTTCCGTCCCAATCGATGTTAAGGGGCTCGTCAAACGAAACCTCGGTTCTCGTCTTGCTGTTGCGGCGCAGGTACATGAGAATTTCGTTTTCGATGCAGCGGGATGCGTACGTCGCAAGCTTGATCTTTTTTTCCGGATCGAACGTATTGACCGCTTTGATCAGGCCGATTGCACCGATGGACACGAGGTCCTCGATGTGAATGCCGGTATTTTCGAATTTCCGCGCAATGTACACGACCAGCCGAAGATTCCGTTCGATGAGCATCGCCCGGATGGCGGCGTCACCGGATGACAGCCGGCCCAGCAGGTACTCCTCTTCCTCGCGGGTAAGCGGCGGAGGCAGAGCTTCGCTGCCGCCGATGTAGTAGACTTCTTCGCTCTTCCATCCGAGCCGGAACAACAGGCGATACAGCGTCAATTGGGAGATGAGCTTCAACTTTACGAACAACTCGACAACCTCCTGTCATGCAGGCTGGGATGGAGCGGGCGCCGAACCTTGAGCCGGTACCAGATCGGGATGGACGATGGCGCGATAGGTTTGATCGGAAGACAGCGCGCCGCCATCCAGGCCGACAAGAACGCGCCGGTTCGAATGCGGCGCGCAATCGGGCAGCGCAATCGAGACCGCGTCGGGCCTGACCGCCAGCATCAACCGGGTATTCCCGTTTACTCCCCGATACGGAACGAGGCGCAGCCGGTCTTGCAAGACAAAGCCGTCCGGGAAAGCTTCGCCCATTTCCGCAACCAGTTGATCGGCCGGTTCGGTCTGCAGCCGGGCAGCCCAGCCTTCAGGCAGCCATTCGCGCCACAAGGACGCCTCCATGACCATGACGGGCGCCCGGGACAACGGGTCGTACAAGCGATTGCCCGTATCCACCAGTCCGCGGCACTGGATGCTCTCCCCGTTCACGGTTACGGTCACGTCCGCGATCAGCGTCTCCAAGCGTTCCCGGTTTTGGGCGCTGAAAGACGCGCTGCGAAACAGCCACGCGGACAGGGCGAACGCCGCCGCGAACAATCCCAGCTGCATTTGCCAATTCAGCAGCAATCCGCCCTGCTGCGTAAACGACATGGCGGCCCAAGGGGAACCGGCTTGTTTAAGCAAAAAAGAGAGCCCGATGACGCCGCCCAAGGTCGCAAAGTTGACCAAATAGAAAGCGCCGAATATCCGGATAAACCGAAGCGGCCCTCCATATCCGAATGCGGTGAGCACCATGGCGGCGGACACCAGCACTTTCGCTCCGAACGTGTAAAAGTAAGGGATGTCCGCAAGAAACATAGCGGCGGCATAGGCGGCACCCAAGGCGGCAGACAGGGCGATCCGGGTCCGTCCGGGACGCAGCTTGCGAACTTTCGCGGTCGTAAGCAGCACCGTTCCATCCACAGCCAGATTGGTGAGAAATACAAGATCCACGTATACGGTCAATAGAGATCGCCACCCTTGAACGCACCCCCGGTATGGATGAACCCAGTATAATCCGTTTCCCGTTTCGGTGTCTGTCTAAATTTGCCGCCCCTTCCCCTGTTTTTTTGTCGAGCTGCCGATTGTCGATCTGCCGATCGTTATTGAAGCACGACGGTATCCCCTTCGCGGACGCCTTCGACGATCTCTGTCTTGTCCGGCGTTTCCAACCCGATCTTCACCGGCTGCTTGACAATCGCTCCGTTGCGTTCGAGATAAACGAAATAGCCGCTGTCCTCGTGCATGACCGCGAGAGTGGGCACAACGACGACGCCGGATTTTTTGTCCGTCTGAATGGTGCCGACCAGACTCAGGCCGGCGATCAGATCGGGACTGGCTTCAAGGGATATCACAACTTCAAACTGTGCCGGATCCGTGCCCGCTTTGGCGAATTTGGAGACGCTGTCGACAACGCCTTTTAATTTCTTTTGCTTCAGCGCCTCGACTTTGATGTCGACTTCCATCCCCGGCTTGATCCGGAACACCTCGTATTCGCTGACGGTACTGATCAGCCGAAGCTTCGACGTATTGACGATTTTGCCCAGCGGAGCGCCGGTATCGACCATCTTCGGCTCTTTGGTATCGGCAAACAAAAAAATGCCGTCCGCAGGGGCTTTGTACTGCGCCTTGGCCAGCTTGTCCATGTTCGCCTTCAGCTCCTTGCGGGCAATGTCCAGCTGCACTTCGGCCAGCTCGGCTTCCGCCGTCTCCCGCTCCGAGTTGGCGTACTGTTCCAAAGCGGCGCTCCGGTCGCCCCATTCCGCCGTCTCCACCTCCTCTTCCTTGACCTGCTTCTGCATTTGGCTCAGTTTAAGGTCGAGCTCCTGCTTGCGCAAATTCGCCTTCGCCAGTTCGATGCTGTCGCGAAGGGCCGAGTCCTCCAGTTGGAACAGCACCTGGCCTTTGGCCACCTGGCTGCCGTCCCGCACCTTCCACGCTTTCACTTCGGAAGCAAACGGCGCGTACACCCAGGTTTCTTCCGCGTAAGTGGATTTGCCTTTCACTTCGATCGTATTGACAATGTCCTCTTTCGTCGCCTGCAGCCGAATAACGTTGGCGGTTGCGGCTTCCGGCGGGGCGGATTGGCCTGCAGACCGGTTCAGGGAAAACAGCAAATACGTAACAAGCGCAATCAAGACCACCAACAAAATCAAAATCCAAGTCGACTTTTTTTTCATTCCGTCGTTCTCCTCATCCGGTTTCTTTCGATCCTCTAATCTCTTTTCGCTAATCTCTTTTCACTAATCTCTTTTCTCTACTCTCTTTTGATGGCGGTCAGGGCATCCGTTCGGGACGCTTTGATCGCCGGATAGATGCCGGACAACACGCCGGTCAACAGCGCAAAAAACAGCCCGAGGGCCAGGATCCACGGCTCGATGAACAGAATTTCCTCGCTGTCGGCGAACCGTTGCAACACGATATTGATCGACCAGATGACCCAATACGAAAACAAAATGCCGAAACACCCGCCGATAAATCCCAGCAAAGCGGATTCAACGACAAACATGTTGCGGATTTGCGCCAAATTCGCGCCGAGCACCTTCATGATGCCGATCTGTCTTCTCCGTTGGTAGGTCGACATCGTCATCGCCACGATGATGGAAATCGAAGCCACAAACAGAATAAAAAGTCCCGCTCCGCCGAAGATGAAACGAATGATTTTGAACTGCGCGTTCGTTTCTTCCTGATACCGGATATTCGACTGGGTCCTAAGACCCAGCTTTTGAATCCATTTTTCAACCTGGGCCACGTTCGACGGGTCGTCCACCTTGATGACGAGCTGGGTGTCCGAATTCCCCGCCGCGGCGCCGCTGCCGGACCGTTTCGCCTGTTCGATCCGCTCCGCCAGCCCCAGCGATATATAGCCGATTTTCTGGCCTTCGTAACCTGCGGCGCCGTCAGGCTTCTTCAATACGCCGACGACGCGGACCGGAAACGCCTCAAAGCGCGCCGCGCCATTGCTCTCTCCCGTATAAACGCTAAGCGTCAGCTGCTTTTGGTAGAGCGGATAAGCGATTCTTTGCCGTTTTTCGCCGCCGCCGGGATTTGCGCCTTCCTGTCCCGACTTGAGCTGGTCAAGGCGGGTGTCGTACAGATCGTACATCGCGGAGTAGGTCACGACGATCGCGTTGTCCTGATCGGAGAACGATCCCTGCCCCAGCTCATAGCCGAATTCCTCCAGTTTGCCGAGCTCCGCCCCGGTAAGCTGCAGACTTCCGCGCTTCGTTCCGTCCACGATGAAGGAAGCGTAATCCACCGGCTGAAAGACGGCTGCGCTGCGAACATGCGGAAGCTGCCGAATCACATCGATCTTCTGCTCGGTCATGCCGCCGGCGTCGGCTCCGCTGCCTCCCGGGGAAGCGGAGCCATCCCCGTAGACCGTAATTTCGTCCATTTTGAGAAACGAATTCATCTGCACTCTGGCATAATGCGCGATCGACTCGCCGAATGCCAAAGCGACGATAATCGCCGCCGAACCGATGGCGATCCCCATCGTGCACAGCAGCGTCACGACCATCCTCCTCCGCAGTTGGTCCCATCCGAGCGCAATATAATCCCTGAGCCTCATCCGGCTTCACCTCTTGATTCCTCGGGGGAAGCCAGCCTTCCGTCGCGCAAATAAACGATCCGCTGCGCCCTTTGCGCCACTTCGTGCTCGTGCGTCACGATGATAAACGTCATCCCGAGGCGCGAATTCAAATCGAGCAGCAGATCGATAATTTCTTTCTCCGTCTTCGTATCCAGATTCCCGGTAGGTTCATCGGCGAACACGATCGTCGGAGAGGTGACCAGCGACCGGGCGATGCTGACCCGCTGCTGCTGCCCTCCGGACAATTGGGACGGGTAGAGGGAAATTTTATCCCCCAATCCGACCTGCGTCAGCATTTCCGCCGCCCGCGCCCTTCGCTCCCTGGGCTTTACCCCTTGGAAGATGAGCGGCAGCTCCACATTTTCGAGCACCGAAAAATGAGGAATCAGTTCATAGGATTGAAAAATAAACCCGATATGTTTCCGGCGAAATTCGGAGAGCTCGTTCTCGTTCATCTTTTCGATCGCCTGACCGGCGATCTTGATCGTTCCCTTCGTCGGCTTCATCAACCCCGCCATCAAGTTCAACAGTGTCGATTTGCCGGAGCCCGAACTGCCAAGCAGCGCTACGACTTCTTTCTTATGTACGACCAGATCGATTCCGTCCAGAACCGTCGTCTCTTCCGTCCCGTTGCGAAAACAATGGGACAAGCCTTGAATCTCTAGCATAGCTCTCCTCCTTTTCCACTCTATTCTACCTGAACCGCCGCCGCCGCTGCCATACTTTGTCCAGTCCGGAACTCCGGACAACAAAAAAACCCCTCGCCGAATAGTCGGTAAGGAGTTCTTCGTTTGGCCGTATGTTATGGTTTTACCGGTCGCCGCGCGGACGGTTCCGCAAAAAGGCCGGGATATCCAGATGATCGCTGGAGGGGCCGTGGCTGCCGAACGGACGCAGATTGCCGGAACTCGAACGCGTGTCGCTCGGTTCCGCATGTTGCTGCGGCTGCGGCGCGGCCGCCGGAGCGGACGGACGCCGGGACGCGGGAGCCTTGTGCTCAAACCCTGTCGCGATAACCGTAACCTTGATTTCGTCCTTCATGCTGTCGTCGATGCTGGCGCCAAAGATCATATTGACTTCCGGGTCGGAAGCGGCGATGACGATTTCCGCAGCTTCGTTGACCTCAAACAACGACAGGTTGGACCCGCCGGTAATGTTCATGATGATACCGCGCGCGCCTTCGATCGACGTTTCCAGAAGCGGGCTCATGATGGCCTTGCGGGCGGCTTCCATCGCGCGATTCTCGCCGGAAGCGACGCCGATGCCCATAAGCGCGGAGCCGCGTTCGGTCATAATGGTCTTGACGTCGGCGAAGTCGAGGTTGATCAGGCCCGGCACCGCGATTAGGTCGGAAATGCCCTGCACGGCTTGCTTCAGGACATTGTCCGCTTCGCGGAACGCCTCCATCATCGGCGTCTTCTTGTCGACGATTTCCAGCAGGCGATCGTTCGGAATGACGATCAGCGTATCGACCTTGTCTTTCAGCGCCTCGATGCCTTGCTCGGCCTGGGTCGACCGCTTCCGTCCCTCGAACGTGAACGGACGCGTCACGACGCCGACGGTAAGGGCGCCGCATTCTTTAGCCAGCTCGGCAATGACCGGCGCGGCTCCGGTTCCGGTGCCGCCTCCCATGCCCGCCGTGACAAACACCATATCCGAACCCCGCAGGGAGTTCATAATCAGTTCCTTGGACTCTTCCGCCGCTTTTTTGCCGACTTCCGGATTGGCCCCGGCGCCAAGGCCGCGGGTCAATTTGTCGCCGATTTGCAGCTTTTGTTCGGACTTGGTCAGTTGCAACGCTTGGGCATCGGTGTTCACGGTGATGAACTCGACGCCTTTCACCCCGTTCTCGATCATACGGTTAACCGCGTTGCTACCGCCGCCCCCGACTCCAATCACTTTGATTTTAGCGAGCGGTTCCATTTCAAAATCAAACTCCAACATAATTCCATTTTCCTCCTCGCATCGCTTGGTTGGCCAGTCCTAAACGGCGGTTCAAATAAATTCCTTGAATATGTTTTTGAACCATTCCCTGATGCCGGGTTTGGATGACGTAGTCCCTCCTGCCGCCTTGCTCTTGGCCGGGCGTTTAGCGGCTGACGCGCCATGCGTGCGGACATACTTCGTAACATATTGAATCATGCCGACCCCGCTGCTAAACGACGGATCGCGCACGCCGATGAAATCGGGCACCGCAATCCGGACATTGGACTCCAGTTCGCTTTGGGCGAGCGTTAGCACTCCCGGCATGGACACCGAGCCGCCCGTCAACACGTATCCGTTGATCTTGTCCAAATAACCAAGCCGCTTCACTTCCTGCCTGATCATATGGAAGATTTCCTGCATGCGCGGTTCGATGATGATCGCCAGATCGTATTGGGAAAATTCCTTCTCCACGTTGCTCCCGACCCGCATCACTTTGAATTTCTGGTCCTCCGCGGCATCTTCCGTGCGGGCGCATCCGAATTTGAGCTTGATCTTCTCGGCATGCTCCGTCTGCGTCTTGAGCCCGTAGCAAATATCGCTCGTGACGTAATCCCCGCCGATCGGCAGCGTGGATACGGCCGCAAGGCTTCCGCCTTCGAAAATCGCGATGGTCGTCGCGCCGGCGCCGATATCGGCCAGAACCGTTCCCATCTGCTTCTCGTCCTTGGTCAGCGCCATCATGCCCGACGCCAACGACATCAGCACGATGCCGGAAATTTTAAGGCCTGCCTTCTCCACGCAGCGCATCAGGTTATGTACGGCAGCCTTCGTGCCCGTAATGATGGTGCATTCGACTTCCAGACGAACGCCGATCATGCCTCGCGGATCCTGAATCCCCGGCAACCCGTCTACCAGAAACTGCTTCGGCAAAAGGCCGATAATTTCCCGCTCGGGCGGCAAAGCCACGACCCTGGCCGCCTGCAGCACGCGCTCGATGTCCTCCTCGCCGATCTCCCGGTCTTCGTTCGATACGGCGACGACGCCGTGATTGCTCTGCAGCGAGATATGATTGCCGGCAATTCCGACGTATACTTCGCTAATCGTAATGCCGACCATGCGCTCGGCATGATCGACCGCGTTGCGGATCGATTGAACGGTCTGATCAATATCGACAATGGCGCCTTTACGGATGCCTTCGGAATCCGCAGAGCCGACGCCAATGATGTTAATGGACCCGTTGCTGATTTCCCCTATAATCACCCGGACTTTAGATGTGCCTATGTCCAAACTGACAATGAGGTCATTACTGCTCAACCGGTGGCACCTCCCGTTGGTCGATGAAAATGCTATGATATGGGACGCTTCCTCTACATATTCAACGTCTGCGAGGTTTTCCCTCTTTTTTCAACAAAATTTTTCCCGCTTTCAGCGTAAGCAATTTATTCCTATCAGACTATCGATTCCCGGAGTCCATAAAAGAAATTCTAGCACTCTTTGCCTCGGTTGAGTAGAGACCTTTTCCTTATGTTTTCCTCATGAATCGCCTGAAGACGGGGCGTTTTGTGCCGAAAACGGCTGATACGTATCCGCCTCCAGCAAAACGACCCTGCCCGGCTCCCGGTTCTCTACGATTTCGGAAAGGAGCGCCGCCTTCTCCGGCAATCGTTCAACCGTCGTCACCACTTCGAAACGCGACCGCGTATAAATCCGGATCCGGTCCGGATAGGCGGTGGAAGGGTCCGGAGCGATCTGGGACAAATCCCTGAGCAGCGATTCCGGCAGCCCTTCCAGCGCCCGGCACAGCGCGTTGCGCCGCTCGTCGCCCTCCTTCCAGCCGGTCAGGATCGGCTTGTCCGGCAAAGCGCCGGACGCCGGCACCGACAGCCCGTTGGAAAGGACGATGCGCGTCTTGCCGGAAGCGTCCAGCTCGACCGCGACTTCGGCATATTCCTTGACGGCGATTTCGACTTTGCCCGGAAACCGCTTGTCCACTTTGACCGATTGGACCGCCTTCAGCGTTTCGATGCGCCGCTCGAGCTCCTTGGCGCTCGGAAAGAAAAACGACTCTCCTTCCCGGACTCCGGCAGCCTTCAACACTTCGTCCGCCGAAAGATGAACCGTTCCCGTTACTTGAACGGACGATATCCGGGACAAAGAGGAACGAAAGAACAGGACGATCATGACGATCGCAAACAGCACGAATACGATCCACAGCAGCTTGCCGCCTTTGCGCCGCGGAGATGTTCCTTCTTCCGCGTCCGTTTTTTTCAAAGCGGGTATCCGTTCCGCCACCATGCTCCTCTCCCCTCGCTCCCGTTCGATCTCCGTAACTTGTTCACGTGTGGCTTCTCCCGTCTTGCCGGCGGCTTGTCCCGCGGCGCGGACAAAAATCCCCCGCCAAAGAAGGGGGATGACGCTTCAGCGGGGAACCCTTCAGCGAAGGGCCGCGATATTCGCCTTGTCGGTTTCCTGATGCCTGGCGATGCGGCCTCCCAATCGGCTAAACATATCTTCAATCCGGTCGTATCCTCTATCGATATGATGCACTTGCTCGATCACCGTTCGCCCCTCGGCCGCCAGACCCGCAATCACCAGCGCGGCGCCGGCGCGAAGATCCGTCGCCTCCACCGTCGTTCCGTACAGCCGGGGCACGCCGCGAATAAAGGCGGTGTTCAAATCGAGGCGGATATCGGCGCCCATTCGGCACAATTCCTCCGCATGCTTGAACCGTCCCTCGAAAATCGTCTCTTTGATCACGCTGACGCCGTCGGCAAGCGCAAGCAAAATCATCATCTGCGCCTGCAAATCGGTCGGAAAAGCCGGATAAGGCGAGGTGACGACCCGAGGAACGGCGCGTGGGCGGTCAGTCGCGCGGACTTTCATTATATCATTCTCGACTTGAATTTGAACACCGGCGCGGCGCAGAACATGAATCAAGGAGGTCAGATGGCCCGGCTGCGCGCCGGTCAGCGTCACTTCGCCTTTCGTCGCGGCGGCCGCCACCATGACCGTTCCGGTCACGATGCGGTCCGGTATAACTTCAAAATCGCAGCCGGACAGTGAGGACACGCCCTCGATGACGATCGTATCCGTACCCGCCCCCCGGACGATGGCTCCCATCCCGTTCAAAAATCGCTGCAGGTCCTGAATTTCCGGCTCGCGGGCGGCGCCGACGATGGTCGTCCTGCCTTCGGCAAGAACGGCCGCCATCATAATATTTTCCGTCGCCCCGACGCTCGGAAAATCGAGAATAATCTCCGCTCCGCGCAGCCGCTCCGACCGGCAAACGATGCGGTTGCCCGTCGCCTCGATGCTCGCGCCGAGCGCTTCCAGGCCGCGCAAATGCAGGTCGATTTTACGCTCTCCGATCGCGCAGCCGCCAGGCTGATACACCTGCACTTCCCCAAAGCGGGCAAGCAGCGGCCCCATCAGAAAAACCGAAGAGCGCATCCGGCGCATCAGGCTTTCCGGAACGTGCGACGACGATGCGCCGGAACCGTCGACCGTAACCGTCCCGCCGCGGAACGCCGTCCGGCAGCCCAGATCCTGCAGAATGTCAAGCATAACTTGAATGTCGAGCAGTCGGGGGACGTTGCGAATGGTTACCGCTCCGTCCGCCAGTATGCTGGCGGCAAGTATCGGCAGAGCGGCGTTTTTGGCTCCGTGGATGCGTATGGTGCCCGAAAGCGGCACGCCGCCTTCAATCACCAATTTGTCCAAGGGATTCACCTCCGGATTACCGTTCACCCATCAACAGAACCTCCGGCACCAGTCGAATTCCGAAACGTTCTTCCACGGTGCTTTGTATCCGATGCATGAGGGTGAGGACGTCCTCGGCCGTAGCCCCGCCAAGATTGACGATAAAGTTGGCGTGCAGAAGGGAAACCTCGGCCCCGCCTACGCGGGCGCCCTTCAATCCAGCGGCCTCGATGAGCCGCGCGGAATAATCGTTCGGCGGATTGCGGAACACGCTGCCGGCGCAAGCCTCTTGCAGAGGCTGGGTGCGCAGCCGCCGTTCCTTGAACGTCGCCATCACGGCGGCGATCTCCTTGCGGTCGCCGTGTTCGAGGACAAACGTCGCTCCCGTTACGATGCCCCGGCGCTCGTGCAGGATCGAGTGGCGGTAGCCGAATTTCATATCTTCCTTTCCGTACGTCCCGCTGCTACCGTCTTCCCAGACGATATCGGCCGACTTGAAAATGCGTGACACGTCGGAACCGTTCGCTCCGGCATTCATGTAAACCGCGCCCCCTACCGAACCCGGAATTCCTCCCGCGAATTCCAGTCCGGTAAGGCCTTGCTTGCCGGCCATGACCGACAGCTTGATGAAGGAATAGGCGGCGCCTGCGCAGACGGTATTGTCGTCAAATGTAATGGTGTCGAACCCGCTGCCCAGTTTGATGACCGCTCCCCTGACTCCCTTGTCGGACACGAGCGTGTTGGAGCCGCGGCCGAGCGGCGTCCAAGGCACGCCATGCTTATGAAGAAGCCTCAGCGTTTCGGACAACTGTTCGCGGGATTCGGGAACGATGAAGAGGTCCGCAGGGCCGCCGATCTTCCAAGTCGTATGCTCGGCGAGCGGTTCGTTCAACTTCACGTGCCCGACTCGGGCTTGTTCCAATTCCGCGACCAACCGTTGCATGAATGTTCCTCCAATTCCGAAAGCTTATCAGTCCGCTGCCGCGCTGCCTTCCGCATGCCGGTTCGACAGTCACGATTACGCTTCATCTTATGACGAGCGGCACGGTGTGGTGACAAACGCCCAGCAGCCGAACCTTTGCATTCCTGTATTAATTACGTTTGCTTATAATTTCTTTCATCTGTCCGTAAATGGTCGCGGCCGCTTCGGGCATGCCCAGGCCGCGGGCCGCCCGCGACATCGCCTCGCGGCGCGCGGGATCGCCCATGATGCCGGCGATGGACGCGAACAGGGCGTCCCCCGTCAGCTGCTTCTCCAGAATCATCACCGACGCTCCCGCAGCCGCAAGGCTCTCGGCATTGGGCTGCTGATGATTGTTGGTGACGTTCGGAGAAGGCACCAGAATGGACGGAACGCCGAGCGACGTGATCTCGGCAAGGGAAGAGGCGCCCGCGCGGCTGACGACAAGCGAGGCGGCCGCCAGCACTTCCGGCATGTTGTGCACGTAAGGCAGCACATGAACGCGGCTTGCCAGGGCGGAGAGCTGTTCCTTCATCCGCGCGAGCGTCTCTTCGTAATAGCGTTCGCCAGTGACGAAAACGTAGTGCACGCCCGAAAGGGACGCAAGCTTAGGGGCCATTTCCGCCACCGCATCGTTCAGCGCTTTGGCGCCGCGGCTGCCGCCGACGACAAGCACAAACGGCGTGCCGTCGGAAAGGCCGAGCGAAGCGAACCCCTTCCGCCGGTCCGCCCGGGCGACGGCCGAAGCGCACGGATTGCCGGCATGTACGACATAGGACTTGCCCTTGAAATAAGGTTTCGAATCCGCGAAGCTGACGGCGACTCCGTCCGCGTAACGGCTCAAAAATTTGTTGGTCAGCCCGGGAACGACATTCTGCTCGTGAATGAGCGTCGGGATGCCGAGCTTCGACGCCGCGTACACGACCGGTCCGCACACGTAACCGCCGGTGCCGACCACGATGTCCGGCTTGAATTTGCGGAGCAGCTCTTTGGAGCGTCTCACGCCCCGGAGGAAGCGCGCGACCGTCCGGACGTTTTCCAGCGACAGCGAACGGCGGAAGCCGGTAATATGAATGCTCTCGAACGGAATCCCCTGTTCGGGGACGATGCGGCTTTCCAGTCCGCGCTCCGTTCCAATGTACAGCAGCGAGGAATCGGGCTCGCGCTCCTTGACCTCGCGGCCGATCGCAAGCGCGGGATAAATATGCCCGCCGGTGCCTCCCCCGGTCAACACGATACGCATACGAACGGTCACCTCGAATAACGGGATAGATTAAGCAAAATGCCGAGCGCCGTCAGCAGCAGCGTAAGCGAGGAGCCTCCGTAACTGACGAGCGGCAGCGTGATGCCCGTAACCGGCAGCAGGCCGATGACGACGCCCACGTTGATCAGCACCTGAACGCCGAGGATGCCGACGATCCCCGCGGCCAGAAAGCTGCCGAACGGGTCGCTCAGCGTAATGGCGCACCGCATGCCCCGCCAGATGAGAATCAGAAACAGCAGAAGCAGCAGCGATCCGCCGATGAAGCCGAGCTCTTCGGCCAGAATCGAAAAGATAAAATCGGTCTGCGGCTCGGGCAGGTAATTGTATTTCTGCCGGCTCATGCCGAGCCCCAGCCCGACAAGCCCGCCGGGTCCGATCGCATAGAGCGACTGGATCGCCTGGTAACCGGCGCCCAGCGGGTCCTGCCAAGGATCGAGAAACGCGGTGATCCGCTGCAGACGGTAGGGCGCCGCGGCGATCAGGCCGACGAGCCCGGCCGCTCCGATCAGCGCCAGCCCGCCCAAGTGGACGAGCCTCGCGCCCGCCACGAAGATGACAAGCAGCGACGCGCCGATCATAACCGCTCCGGTCCCCAGATCGGGTTGAAGCATGATCAGGCCGAACGCAGCGCCGAGGATGGCAAGCGGAGGCAGCAGCCCCTGCGTGAACGAATGCATCCGATCCTGGCGTTCGGCCAGGAAACGGGCCAGAAACAAAATCATGGCCAGCTTCATGAATTCCGAAGGCTGAATGCCGAAGGACCCGACCCCAAGCCAGCTGCGGGCGCCGCCCCGCACGACGCCGACGCCCGGAACGAGCACGACGACCAGCAGCGCAAAGCATACGATCAGTCCGGGCAGCGACCATTTCCGCCACCGCCAGTAATCGACGTTCATCGTGACGAACATCGCGGCTACGCCCATGGCGGCGAACAGCAGCTGGCGCTTGACGTAATAAAATTTGTCTCCGTAATCGTGGAAGGCGGCTACGGCGCTGGAGCTGTACACCATGACAACGCCGATCGCCAAAATAGCGATCGTCGCCGCGATCATCCAGATGTCGGGAGCGGAACGGGACTTGACCATGGTATCGGACACCTCACGTAAGCGAAGAAGTAGGGACATGCCCCCTTCTTACAACGTATGCGCCGATTCCTTAAAAATGCGGCCCCGCACTTCGTAGGACGGAAACATGTCCCAGCTTGCGCAGGCCGGAGACAGCAGCACGGCGTCTCCGGGTTCCGCAAGCTTCGAAGCTTCCCTGACGGCAAGGCGCAGCGTTTCGGCGGCATCATCAACAGGATCGACGATTCTTACCGCCGCCAAACCGGCCGCTTCCGCCACTTTCGCAATCTTTTCCCGCGTCTGGCCGAGCGCGACGACGCCTTTGAGCCGGCGGCGGAACGCCGGCAGCAGTTCCATGTAGTCCGAGCCGCGGTCCAGTCCGCCGGCGATCAGCACGATCGGCGCGGACAGCGATGCGATCGACATCGCCGTCGCCGTCGGATTCGTCGCTTTGGAGTCGTTGTAATACTTCACGCCGCGGAACGTGCCGACGTACTCGAGCCGATGCTCCACGCCGGTAAACGTCTCAAGCGGCTCGACAAGCTTCTCCGGAGCCGCGCCGGCCGCCAGCGCGACCGCGATCGCCGCGAGCGCGTTGGCCGCGTTGTGCCGTCCCGGCAAGCCCAGCCGGTCGACCGGAACGATCGGCACCTCCGTGCCGTCGCCGGGACGGTACACGATCATACGGCGCACGCTCCCCGCCGGCTCCTCGTCCTCCGAAGGGCGAGGGGATGGAAACGGCGGTTCCACGCACACGCCGCGCTCAAGCCGCTGCGCCAGCGCAAACGGCAGGCGCCTCGCCCGGGACGACTCGGCCAGCTTCCGGCAGACCGGGTCGTCCGCATTGTACACCGCCGTGTCGTCTTCCGTCTGGTTGGCGAATAATTTCGCCTTGGAGCCGACATAGTCCTCCATCGTTCCGTGATAATCGAGATGCGTTTCGGCGACGTTGAGCAGGCAGGCGATCTTGGGACGGAACGCGGTCGTCCCCTTGAGTTGAAAGCTGCTCAGCTCCGCGACGAGCCAGCCGTTCGGGTCGGCTTCCAGCACCGCGTCGCACAGCGGGCGGCCGATGTTGCCGGCGACAAGCGGCTTAAGGCCCGCCGCCTCCAGCAGCTTGCCCGTCCACGTCGTCGTCGTCGTTTTGCCGTTGGAGCCGGTGATGCCGACGATCGGCGCGGGCGAAATATGCCACGCCACCTCGACTTCCGTCACCACCTCTACGCCAAGCTCCGCAGCCTTGACGAGCGGCGGCGACGTGTACGGGATGCCGGGATTTTTGACCAGCAGCGCCGTATCCGGCGTCACCAGGTCGTCCGGATGTTCCCCGCACACAACAGAAATGCCCAAAGCTTCGAGTTCCGAAGCTTCGGGGCATTGTTCGCGGGGCTTGCGGTCGCTTGCGACGACGACGGCCCCCGCCTCGTAAAACAGCTTTGCGGCGGCGACGCCGCTTCGCGCAAGACCGAGGACGACGACGCGGCGTCCCCGGTAGTGGGTTGGCTGTTCCATCATTCTATATCCCCTTGTACAAGATGAATCCGGCCAGCGCAAGCACGAGGCCTGCCAGCCAGAACGTCGTGACGACCCGCCATTCGGACCAGCCCGACAACTCGAAATGGTGATGAATGGGACTCATTTTGAATACCCTTTTGCCCCGGGTTTTAAACGAAACGACCTGAATGATGACCGAGAGCATCTCCACGACGAACACGCCGCCGATCAGGATCAGGAGCAGTTCCGTCTTCGTGAGGATCGCCACGGCGGCAAGCCCGCCGCCGATGCCGAGCGAGCCGGTATCGCCCATGAACACCTTGGCCGGGTGCGCGTTGTAGACCAGAAAACCGAGCACCGCGCCGATCATGGCCGCCGAGAAGACAGCCGCCTCCGATTGCGACGCCTCCAGCGCGATCAGCGTGTAGGCGCCGAACGCCACAGCGCTTGTCCCCGACAGGAGGCCGTCCAGACCGTCGGTAAAGTTCACCGCGTTGCTCGCGGCAAAAAAGATCACGATGACAAATAGATAATAGCCCCAGCCGAGATCCAGCGACCAGCCGGTTCCGGGAACCGCAATCGCGGTGGAATGGCCCATCCGGTACAGCATTACGCAGAAAACGACCGAAAACAGCAGCTGACCGAGCAGCTTCTGCTTCGCCGTAAGGCCGAGCGAACGCTTCAGCGCGATCTTGATGTAATCGTCGAGAAACCCGACGAGCCCGAAACCGAGGCACGCGACGATCAGCGCCCAATATTCCGGCCCGCGGTCGGCGAACCGCAAAAAGGCGATCGTGAGCGACAGCAAGATGATGATTCCGCCCATCGTCGGCGTTCCGGACTTTTTCTGATGGGACTGCGGGCCTTCCGTCCGCACCTGTTGCCCGAATTTGAGCCGCCGCAGAACCGGGATGCACAGCGGGCCGAGCAGGACGGAGAGCAAGAAGGAGACGCCCATCGTCCACAGCGTTGTCGTATAGTCCATACTCTCACCCCACGGCTCCTTTTTGCAGCGCCGACACGACCTCTTCCAGCTTCATGCCGCGCGAAGCCTTCGCCAGCACCAGATCGTCCGGGGACAGCTCCCGCAGCAGCGCGTCGATCAGCTCCCGCTTCCGCTCGAAATGCCGCACCGCGCCCGGAGGAAAAGCGGCCTCCGCCGCCTTCGCCGTAAACGCGGAAAGCGGTCCGACCGTGTACAGGGCATCCGCCTTGTCCGGCGTCAGAAACCGGCCGATGCCGGCGTGAAACTCGGCCTCGTCCGGCCCCAGCTCCAGCATGTCGCTGAGCACGACCCACTTGCGCCGGTACCCTTTCAACTGCGCGACAAGATCGATCGCCGCCCGCACCGACGTCGGGCTGGCGTTGTACGCGTCGTTCAGCACGACCGCGCCGTTGTACGCCTTCGTCCGTTCGATCCGCATCCCGGTGAGAACCGCGGTTTTGAACCCTTCGGCGATTTGCGTTTCGCTCAGCCCGAACAGCCGGCCGACCGCAAGGACCGCGAGCGCGTTCACCGCATTGTGCCGCCCGGTCACGGGCAGCTCGAACAGAGCGTCCGGACGGTCCGCCGTACGGAAGGCGCAGCCTTCAAGCGTCACCTCCGCTTCGAGCAGGCGCACGTCGCAATCCGCTCCTTCCCCGAACGCGATCCGCTTTATGCCCGCAGGGAGCTTAAGCTCCGCCAGTTCCTCCGCAAGCAGCGGCTCATCCCCGTTGTATACGAGCGCGCCGCCCGGCTTCAGCCCTTCGGCAATTTCAAGCTTGGCGCGGGCGATGTTGCGGCGCGAGCCGAGCTGCAGCAGGTGCGCGTCGCCGATGTTCGTGATGACGGCCGCGTCCGGCTTCGCCAACCGGGACAACAGCGAAATTTCGCCTCTGCCGCTCATGCCCATTTCGAGCACAAGCACTTCCGTGTCCGCGGGAGCGCGCAAAATCGTCAGCGGCAGTCCGATATGGTTGTTCAGGTTGCCCGCGGTGCAGGCGACCTTGAAGCCGGTCGCCAGCACGGAGGCGAGCAGATCCTTGGTCGTCGTCTTGCCGTTGCTGCCCGTCACGCCGACCACGCGGGCGTTCAGGCTGCCCAGATAGTTCTCCGCCAGCTTCTGCAAGGCGGCCAGCGTGTCGTCCACGACGACGAGCGGCACCCCGGGGGCTGCCGGAAGCGGCCGGTCCTCCTGCCACAGCGCGGCGGAAGCCCCGGCCTTGACGGCCGCCTCCAGATGGTCGTGTCCGTCGAACCGTTCGCCGGCGAGCGGTACGAACAATTGGCCCGGCGCAAGCGTCCGCGTATCGGTCGACACGCCGGCGACGCGCTGCCGCCCGGCGTCCTCCGTCCCTTCGATCCGGCCGTTTCCGCACCAGTCCGCTACGGTTCTAAGCGATGCGATGATCACAATTTTCGACTCCTTAACGCTTCTTTCGCTACCAGGCGGTCGTCAAAATCATGCGTGACGCCGCCGATAATCTGATAGGTCTCGTGGCCTTTCCCCGCAATCAATACTACATCTCCGGGGCTTGCCATTTCAACCGCCTTCCGGATCGCCTCGCGCCGGTCGGGCTCAAGCGTGTAGCGGTCCCGGGACGAACCGGTTTCCGCGATTCCCGCCTCGATGTCGCGCAGAATCGCCAGCGGGTCTTCCGAGCGCGGATTGTCGCTGGTCACGATCACCCGGCCGGCAAGCTGCGCCGCCAGCCGGCCCATGATCGGGCGCTTCGTGCGGTCGCGGTCTCCCCCGCAGCCGAACACGCAGATCACGTTTCCTTCCGCGATTTCCCTTACGGTCCGCAGCACGTTTTCGAGCCCGTCGGGCGTGTGCGCGTAATCGACGATGACCGCGAACGCCTGCCCTTCGTCCACCGCTTCCATCCGGCCGGGCACGCCGGGCGCGCTTTCCAGGCTGGAGACCGCCTCATCCAGCCCGATGCCCTCGCAGAGCGCCGCCGCAAGCGCGGCGAGCGCGTTGTAGACGTTAAACTTGCCGACCAGCTTCAGGCGCACTTCGCGGCTGCCGCGGAACGTATCGGCCGTAAACGAAGTGCCGCTTGCGGAAATGCGCACGTTTTTCGCCCGGACGTGCGCCTCCCGCTCCACGCCGTACGTCACGACCTCCGCCGCCGTAAGGCGCGCGAAATGCCGCGACGCGTCGTCGTCCGCGTTCAGCACCGCGTAGCCGCGCTGCGCCGGATCGCTTTCGTACGCGTTGCCGAGCCGGGAGAAAAGCAGTCCCTTGGCGTCCGCGTACGCTTCCATCGTGCCGTGGTAGTCCAGGTGATCCTGCGTCAAATTGGTAAACACCGCGCCGCGGAACCAGGTTCCTTTCACGCGCCCTTGCTCCAGGGCGTGGGAGCTGACCTCCATGACGCAGCGCTCCGTTCCGCTGTCCACCATCTCGCGGAAAATCCGCTGCAGGTGAAGCGCATCGGGCGTCGTGCCCGACATCGGCCGCCTTTCGCCGTTAAAGCGGGTTTCGATCGTGCCGATGACGCCCGGCTTGATTCCGGCATCCGCCAAAATGCGCTCGATCAGGTACGTCGTCGTCGTCTTGCCGTTCGTGCCGGTGACGCCGATCGGGCGCAGCCTGTGCGACGGGCGGCCGAACCAGGCGTCCGCCAGCATCGCGAGCGCCTGGCCGACATCGGGCACGATCAGCTGCGGCAGGTTCACGTCAAGCCGGCGGTTGACGACCAGCGCGGCCGCCCCGGCCGCTGCGGCCTGGGGCGCGAAGTCGTGTCCGTCCACGGTATGCCCGGGCAAACAAAAGAACAGCTGACCCGGCCGCACGCGACGGGAATCAGCCTCCAAGCCTTGTATCGGAATGCGGATATCGCCGACGGAGCGATATACGATCAACTGATTGGCGAGCTCTTGCAACAACATCAACCATCGGCCTCCTTCGACTTGCAGTATCCTCATTATCAACCAATGACCATTCCGTTACAAGAGAAACCGGGCACGATTTTCTGAAAATGAAAAGATTTTTATGCGTTCAGGATTCCGGCGCTCCTTCGCCCAGATAGATGCGGATCACCGATCCTTTTTCCACCCTCGCTCCGGCCGCGGGCGCCTGGCGGATCACGGTCGTTCCCTTGCCCGAAGCGGACAGCCGGAAGTTCATGTTCAAATCCTCGTACAAATCCGTTACCGTCTTGCCGACGATGTTCGGCACGGTGACGATCCGGGTTTCGCCCGGCTTGTATTCCTTGGACAGCTGCTTGGCGCTCGGCTTCACGCCCAGATACGGCAGCGCGTCCGCCATGATGTTGCGCACGACCGGCGCCGCGACGACGCCGCCGAACTGGATGCCCTGCGGATTGTCGACCGCGACGTAAACGATCAGCTTCGGATCGTCGGCCGGAGCGAAGCCGATGAACGAAACGATATGCTCGTTCGGCGAGTACCTGCCGTTCACGACCTTTTGCGCGGTCCCCGTTTTGCCGCCCACCCGGTAGCCGTCCAGAAACGCGTTGCCGCCCGTCCCCCGGGCCACGACGCTTTCGAGCGCCTCGCGAACCTTCTTCGACGTCTCCGGCGAAATCACCTGACGAACAAGCTCGGGCTGCGTTTCCTCCAGCACGGCGCCCGTTTCCGGCTGGATCCACGCTTTGGACACGTGCGGCTTATACAGCTTCCCGCCGTTGATCGCCGCCGCCACCGCCGTAATTTGCTGAATCGGCGTCACGGATACCCCTTGCCCGAACGAAGTGGTCGCAAGCTCCACCGGGCCGACCTTGCTGGGCTTGAACAAAATGCCGTTTTCTTCGCCTTCCAGATCGATGCCGGTCCGCTTGCCGAAGCCGAAATCCTTGATGTACTTAAACAGCGTATCCTTGCCCAGCCGCTGTCCGAGCGCCACGAACCCGGGGTTGCAGGAATTTTCGACGACCTCGAGGAACGACTGGCTGCCGTGCCCGCCCTTCTTCCAGCAGCGCAGCTTCGCGCCGGCCACGTCGACATAGCCCGGATCGTAGAAAAATTCGTTTTTCAAATCCACCTTGTTTTCATTCAGCGCCGCGGACAGCGTAATGATCTTGAACGTGGACCCCGGCTCGTACGTCATCCAGATCGGCAAAATCCGGTTGTACACCGACGGATCGGCCTGCTGGTACTGATCCGGCTGGAACGTCGGCCGGCTGGCCATGGCCAGAATTTCGCCGTTGTTCGGGTCCATGGCGATGGCGATAACGCTGTCGGCCTGGTATTGCAGCATGGCCTGGTCCAGCTCCCGTTCGACAATCGACTGGATCGGCTCGTCGAGCGTAAGCTGCAGCGTCAACCCGTCGCGCGGAGGCGCGTAGTTTTCCGACGACTCCGGCATCTGCCTGCCCGCGGCGTCGGTCAGAAACGAGACGTTGCCCTCAAGGCCCGTCAGACGGTCGTTGTAGCGCTTCTCGAGCCCCGTGAGCCCCTCGTCGTAGCCGACGATGCCGAGAATGTGCGAGGCCAGGCTGCCGAACGGATAATACCGCTTGCTGTCTTCGGCGACGATGATGCCCGGAAGGCCCAGATCGCGCACCTTTTGCGCCAGCTCCGTCGTCATTTTGCGGCCTCCCGGCTGCAGGCGAACGTTGCTGGCTCTTTTGGTCAATTGCGAATAGAGCTTTTCCTCCGTCATGCCGAGCAGCGGGGACAGCTTTCTCGCCGTCTCGCCCGGATCTTTGACCTGGGCCGGAATGGCGTATATCGTCGGCGCGCTGACGTTGTAGGCGAGGCTGACGCCATTGCGGTCCACGATGGCGCCCCTCTTGGCCGCAAACGGAATTTGCCTCCGCCACGAGTCTTCGGCCTTAGCGGACAGTTCTTCGCCTTTCCACAGCTGCACGTAACCAAGTCGAAAGATCAGCGCGCCGAAGCCGATGACGACGAGAATAAGGGCGGCAAACAGCCGCCTGCGAACGGTCACCTGAGATATTTTCATGCCAAAACCCCCTCCCCGGAACCGGCGGGCCGAGCCCGCGCCGCTTAGTTCAAGCTATTCCAAGGAAAGGGGGGTTAGAACAAGCCCTGCTATTTCTTTATAAAACCGCCCGCCGGACAAGGCGGATGACCCGGCTTCATCCGCCGGCCGGTCCATTCGCGCCGCCGCCTCCGGACGAATCGCCGGAAGAGGCGTCCGACTGCCCGCCGGCCGACGCGTCCGGCCGTTCCGCGTCCGCTTCGCCCGCAGGCCGCGGCATTTCCCCGGGAGGGGCGAGCGACAGCGCGACGGAGATCCGGCCGTCCTTCACCGCCGCCTGCTGCGCGATTACATATCCTTCGCCCGTTGCCTGGCACGTCGCGCCGAGCAGCGAGCAAAGGTCGAGCGCGTCGCGCAGCGACAGCCCCTTCATGTCCGGAACGCTGCCGACCTTCTTTTCGGTAAACAAGTACACCCGCTCCGACGTCGGCAGCACGCTTCCGGGTTCGGGCAATTGATTCAGCACCTTGCCTCCCTTGCCCAGCACCTCCGTCTGGAAGCCGGCGTTTTTCAGTTCCGCCGACGCCCGTTCCACCGTCATGCCGCCGACATCGGGAACGGCAACGGTGACCGGAGCCTTCTCGGCCTCCTTGCCGTCATTGCCGTCTTTCTTCTCCACCTTCGGCAGCACGCCGAGATGGCGCAGCGACTGCTCCATGATCTGCTTGAAGATCGGCGCCGCAACCGAACCCCCGCCGGCGAACTTGTCGTCCGGGCGGTCCACCAGCACGTACAGCACGATCTTCGGGTCTTCCACCGGCGCGTAGCCGATGAACGATACGACGTATTTGTCTTCGGCGATTTTGCCGTTTTCATAGACTTGAGCCGTCCCCGTCTTGCCCGCGATGCGGTAGCCGGGAATATAGGCGTTGCGTCCGGTGCCGATTTCCTGGTCGCTGACGACCTGCTCCAGATATTCGCCGACCTTCTTCGAAGTCGCTTCGGAAATCACCTGGCGCACGACCTCCGGCTCGACGACCGTCTTCTCGCCCGTAGCCGGGTCGGTAATCGCCTTGACCAGATGCGGCTTCATCAGCTTGCCGCCGTTGGCGACCGCCGCCACCGCCGCCACCTGCTGAATCGGCGTCACCGTGACCGCCTGGCCGAACGTGGCCGAAGCCCAGTCGCGGTTCCACGTGGGGGTCGATTTGCCGATGACCTCGCCCTGCAGCTCGATGCCCGTTTTGACGCCGAAGCCGAAGTTGTCGATGTACTGCTTGAATTTTTCCTTGCCGAGCATTTGATAGCCGAGCTTGACGAACGCGACGTTGCTGGAATGCTTGAGGCCGTCCAGATAGGTGATTCGTCCCCAGCCGCTCCAGTTGTGGTCGTGAATGGGCTTGTCCCGGCTGGAGATGCTGATGCTCCCCGACTGGTAGTAGGCGTTCGGATTGAACAGCCCTTCCTGCACCGCCGCCGCGAGCGTGACGATCTTGAAGGTGGAGCCGGGCTCGTACACCGATTGGATCGCGTTGTTTTTGAACGCTTCCGGGTTCTTCGTCTCCCAATAGGCGTTCGGGTTGAAATCCGGAAGGCTGACCATGCCGAGAATGTCCATCGTCTTCGGATCGGCCGCGATCGCGGTAATGCTGACCGGATTGTATTGTTTGTAGGCCGCCCTCAGCGCTTCCTCCATGTAGAACTGAATGTCCCGGTCGATCGTCAGCGTGACGTTTTTCCCGTCAATCGCCTGCTTCACTTCCACCTTGCCGTTCGGAAGCTGCGTGCGGATGCCGTCTTTCTCGTACGTGATCGACCCTTCCTGGCCCTTCAGTTCGTCGTTCAGCGTCTTCTCCAGCCCCATCACCGCGACGCCCTCTTTATTCTCGTAGCCGAGGACGTGGGAAGCGAGCGAGCCGTTCGGATAGAAACGCTTCTTATCCTCGATAAAATAGAGGCCGACGTCGGTTTTGCCCGTCTGCTCCCTAAGCTGATCCCGAAACGCCATCAGCCGGTCGGCGACGTTCTTGTCCATCTTCCATCCTTCCGGCCGAATCTCGCGCTGGTCCAGATAGCTTCCGTCTTCCCGTTTGGCGTCGACGGCCGCGCGGACTTCCGATTCCGGCTTGTTCAGCACCAGATGCACCTTGTTGACGATCTGGTCGATCAGGCGCCATTCGGGATGTTCTTCGTCGAGCTCGTGAAGCTTTTTCGGCCCGACCGCCAGCGTATAGGCGACCGTGTCCGCCGCCAGCACGTTGCCGTCCCGGTCCGTAATGGTCCCGCGGTCCTGCACCAGCTTCTTGCTCGTGATCCATGTTTTGCGCGCCTGTTCCTCCCAAAACGCCGCATTGGCGACCTGCACCCAGTAGATTCTTACGATTAAACCGAAAAACAGGAGGGTGATGAACCCTCCCAGAAACAAAGTGCGTAATTTGATCCGTCTGACCATGTCCGTTCACCCTCTGGCAAAGCTTCACGGCTTCGAAGCCGCATCCGTTCGGCTTCCGGCGGGAGACAGCGTGATCGGTTGCTCGTCGTTTTGAATCAGGCCGTTCTGTCTTGCAATCTCTTTGATCCGGCCCGGATCTTTCAGCTTTTCCACTTCTCTTTGCAGTTCTTTCGCTTCTTCCACCTGCTGCTCGTACCGCGCCGTCACGTCCTGAATCTCGCGGTTCAACTGATAGAGTCCCGCATAACGGTAGATGACGACGCTGGACACCGCAACAAACAAAAAGACGGTAAACAAATAAAGCAGCTTCTCTCCGACCGGAATCGAGCGCCGGCGCGGTTCGCGCGCGGACGCAGGCGACGGCGCCCGCCGCTTTGCCGGCTCCTCGGGCTTGCGTTCCGGCCGGAGCGCCAAGTTCCCATAGTAACGCTCAGGCATTCTTTTATTCCCCTTCCGGGCTATTGTTCACGGGCTCATCTTTTCCAAGCCTCTCGGCAATGCGCAATTTGGCGGAGCGGGCCCTGGGATTCTCCTTGAGCTCGCGTTCGGACGGCAAAATCGGTTTTCGCGGCGTAAGCTTTAGCCGACCCTCGCTCAGGATTTCGACGGGAAAACCCGGAGGGGACAGATTTTTCGGCACTTCGCTCACAAAGATCTCCTTGCAGATGCGGTCCTCCAGCGAGTGAAACGTAATGACGGCGATCCGCCCTCCGGGCTTCAGGCAATCGATCGCCTGCAGCAGCGCTTCGCGGAAGGCTTCCAGCTCGTCGTTCACGGCGATGCGGATCGCCTGGAACGTCCGCTTCGCCGGGTGCGGCCCCGTCCTCCGGGCTGCGGCGGGAATGGCCGCTTTCACGATTTCGGCCAGCTCGCCGGTCGTTTCGATCGGCGATTTCGCCCTGGCCTCGACGATCCGGCGGGCGATCGGTTTCGCGAACTTCTCCTCGCCGTAATCGCGGATGATGCGGGCGATCTCCCGCTCGTCCCATTCGTTGACGATTTCCCGGGCCGTAAGCCGCTGATCCCGGTCCATCCGCATGTCCAACGCGGCGTCGTGGTTGTAGCTGAAGCCGCGTTCCGCCTCGTCGAGCTGCGGGCTGGAGACGCCGAGATCGAACAGGATGCCGTCCACCTGCGGTTTGCCGCCTGCCTGCGGCACGCCGGCCTTGCGGAGCACGGCTTCCAGATGCCGAAAGTTGCTTTTCACCAACGTTACCGTTTCGCCGTATGGAGCAAGCCGCTCCCGGGCGTGGGCAAGCGCCCGGTCGTCCTGGTCGAGGCCGATCAGCCTGCCGTAAGGAGCGGCGAGCTTCGCGGCGATCGCTTCGCTATGTCCGGCGCCGCCCAGCGTGCAGTCGACATAAATGCCGTCTTTCCTGACATTCAGGCCTTCTACCGCTTCCTCTTTAAGCACAGTAATATGGTGAAACAAATGCAAGCCCTCCCGGCAACCTCATGGGGTCCTTCTTTGTGTCTATTTTCTATGTTGAAAGCAATGTGTAAACCAGGTCTGTTCCCGACGAACCGGCCGGTCCGAACCTAAAACGGAAGATCGAAATCGACGAGCTTCTCGGCGATCTCGGCAAACGACTCCTCGGACTGCTCTTTGTAGGCGTCCCAGGTTGATTTGTCCCAAATCTCCACCCGGTTCGAGACGCCGATGACGACGCACTCTTTCTCCAGCTTCGCGTATTCCCGCAAATGGCCGGGCAACGTTACCCTTCCCTGTTTGTCCCATTCGCATTCGGACGCCCCGGAAAAGAAGAAGCGGGTAAACGCCCGCGCGTCCGACTTCATCAGCGGCAGCTGTTTCAGTTTTTGTTCAAACGCATTCCACTCGGAGCGGGGGTAGACGAACAAGCAGTTGTCCAATCCGCGGGTGACGATGAAATCGGTGCCGAGGGCTTCGCGGAACTTCGCAGGGATGATGATTCGACCTTTGTCGTCGATCGAATGCTGGTATTCCCCCAAAAACATCGGCCCTCGCCACCCCCTCCACTATACACCACTTTCCCCCACTTTCAACCACTTAGAAAATTATTCGCCCCATAAAATAAAAATCCTGCCTTACGGGCAGGATTTTCGAAAAATATTTTACGGGATTAAACGATTTTCATTTTCCGCTCTCGCCTTGTTCCGCGTCGTCCTGTGCCGCCTCGTCGGACGCCGTGGCGTCCTGCGGCGTTTTTTCGGCGTTGAGCAGCCTTCGCTTCTCCGCGCTGCGCTCCCTTCTCGCTGCGCGGCTGCGGCGAACGAGCACGAACGTCGGCACCGCCAATATGGCGGCGACCAGCAAAACGGGCAGCAGCGCCGCCAGGAACGTCAACAGCCCCTCGCCGATCAGGCCCAGCACGCGGGCGCTGCCCTTCATCGCGTGAGCCAGACGCGCGCCCAGGTCCGCGTTTCCGTCTTCCGCCGGCTCCGTCATGTCTTCCGGCTCGCCTTCGTAAAGCCGCAAGTTCACCGTGGAATACGCCGCGTTCTGATCGAGGTAACGCATCCGGCCTTTAATCTGCTCGATTTTCTGCTGGACGCTTGCGATCTCGTTCGAAAAGCGGACCAGGTCGTCCGACTTCGTCGCCTTGTCCATAAAGGCGAGCAGCCGCGCCTCCAGCGCCTGCTGGGCCTTCAGCCGCGCTTCCAGATCCACATATTCCTCGGTGACGTCGTTGCCCTGCATCTGCCTTTCAAATTCGAGATGGGGGATTTGCTTGAGCGCGGCCAGAAAGGAACTGAAGCCGGACGAAGGCACCTTGATGACGTAAGTCGAGCCGATCCGGCTGTCCGTGCGCGTATCGGCAAACTGGACGATGTATCCGCCGCTTTGGAAAATCGCATTGGACACCTGTTCCTCCGCTTTGGCGAACGACGCGACTTTCATCGTCACGTTCGCGGAATAGATCATCTTCCGGTTGTACCCGGCGTTCGCGTCGGCGACGGGACCGATTCCCGCGCCCGCGGCCGGCGGGATCGAATCGGCTTCGCTTCCGGAACCCGCCTCGGTCCCGGAATTTCCGTAAGCCGCGTCCCCCGCCGCCTCCTGCGCCTGAGCCTTGCCCACGTCGGCCGCCTGCGCCTCCTGTCCGGCGGCGGGCAGCGCATCATGCTGCGCGCCCCCTTCGAAGGTCGGCTGCGCCTCCGCCGCGGCCGGCGCTCCCGGCGCGCTCATTCCGCCCGCGGCCGCGTCGTTTTTTTCTTCCCCGCCGGAGCTGCATCCCCCCAGCAGCAGCGCCAGGGCAAGCAGCGATCCCGCCGCCCAAACGCCGATGCTCCCGATCCTTGTCCGCCTTCCCTTTTCCATGCGCTCATCCCCCTTTGTTTTTCCATTTCGATTGACGAGGGGTAAAAGGAAAATGTTGCATGTTTTTACAAACGAAGTTCGAGAGCCGTTCCCCGCTTGTCCGTCGGGCGTCGGGAGATGGGAACCGAGGAGACTGGAACCGATCCGAAACGGATTCTCCGTTCCGATCCGCGGATCCACTCGCCTCTCCCAACCGCTCAAGCCTTACGCGCTCTCTGCATCCGTACGCATTTTCTGCGCCGAGACCTGCTCCTTCGTCTGCAAAAATACGAGGTTCAGCAGGAGATCCCGGGAGAGCGAACAGCTACAGCAAGAGGGAGCCGTACGCCGCCATCTTTGAGATGAAGGCAGAGCACAATATGAGGCATAGATCATGACGTTGGCGAGTCTCTTCGGGCGCGCGGCTCGTCTGACCGGCCGGGCGTAGCTGCAGTTGCCATAACCGCAACTGCACAGCCCATTTTCGCGCAAGCCCCCGTTCTAGTTGCTTTAGCGGCAATTAATTCGGGCGCGCGGCTCGTCTGACCGACCGGGCGGCACTGCAGTTGCCATAACCGCAACTGCACAGCCCATTTTCCCCCGAGCCTCCGTTCTAGTTGCTTTAGCGGCAATTAAATCGGGCTGGCGAAAAAAGAAATATGAATCCGGATATGAAGAAATCCAATTTTCCAACCCGATTCGCCTTCGCCGGCTGTTCGAGGAAAGGATGAAGCCGAGAGACAAAAGCGAACCGAAAACGGAACGCAGGACAGACACGCCAAAGGCTGCTTCCCCCGGCTTATGGCCATAAAAATAGGCCAACCAGAAATCTCTGGCTGACCTGATCATACGAAAGCCGCTCCACAACGTTTGGACTGCTTAGGGGGCAGCCCCTTAACCGCTTCGGTACCGGTTGCCGGTCAGTGGGTCGCCCAGCTTTGCAGGTACGCTTTCTGCTCTTCGCTCAATGTGTCGATGGAAATGCCCATCGCCGCAAGCTTCGTCCGGGCGACCTGTTCGTCAATCTCGTACGGCACGTTGACCACTTTCGCGCCGATCGATTGGTAATTTTCGTTTACATAACGCAAGGAGAGCGCCTGCAGCGCGAACGTCATGTCCATAATCTCCGCCGGATGCCCGTCGCCTGCGGCAAGGTTGACGAGACGCCCTTCGGCGAGCACGTAGATGCGGCGCCCGTCCTTCAGCACGTACTCTTCGATATTGCGGCGGACGGTACGCTTCGAGACGGCAAGCGCGGCCAGCTCGACCAGATTGACTTCCACGTCGAAGTGCCCCGCATTGGACAAAATCGCGCCGTCCTTCATGTTTTCGATATGGCAGCCGCGAATGACGTCCTTGTTGCCGGTAACCGTCACAAAGAAATCGCCGACTTTGGCCGCTTCGGCCATCGGCAGCACCGTAAAGCCGTCCATGTACGCTTCGACCGCCTTGATCGCGTCCACTTCCGTCACGACCACGTTCGCGCCAAGCCCTTTCGCCCGCATCGCCACGCCTTTGCCGCACCAGCCGTAGCCGTTGACGACGACCGTCTTGCCCGCCACGACCAGGTTCGTCGTCCGGTTGATGCCGTCCCACACCGATTGGCCTGTGCCGTACCGGTTATCGAACAGATGCTTGCAATACGCGTCGTTCACCGCGACCATCGGGAATTTCAAGGTGCCGTCCTTTTCCATCGCTTTGAGCCGCAGAATGCCGGTCGTCGTCTCCTCCGCCCCGCCGCGGATCGTGGACAGCAGGTCCTGGCGCTCGGTGTGCAGAATGGTAACGAGATCGCCGCCGTCGTCAATGATCAAATCGGGCTTTGTTTCGAGCGTCTTGATGAGCAGATCGCGGTATTCCTGCGCCGTCGGATTGTATTTTGCGAACACGGTAATGCCGTCCGCGGCCAGCGCCGCGCAAATGTCGTCCTGCGTCGACAGCGGATTGCTGCCCGTGATCGCCACTTCCGCGCCGCCCGCCTGCACGACTTTGGCCAAATAAGCCGTTTTCGCTTCCAGGTGCAGCGAAATCGCGACCTTAAGCCCCTTGAACGGCTGCTCGCGCTGGAACTCCTCGCGGATGCGGTTCAGCACGGGCATGTGCGCCTGCGCCCAGTCGATTTTAAGCTTGCCTTCCGGAGCCAGCGACGGGTCCCGGATAATGCTGTTGGTAGTCGTAGCCAATTCCTTTCCTCCTCAACCGTTTTATAGGTAGTTAAAGCTGTCAGGCTTGATCCAGCAATCCCTCAACCAGCCGGTGGCCGCCCGTCGGGTCGAACGGCACGCCGTTCCAGGCGTCCAGCCATTTGGGGCCGTATCGATTCAGAAAATGAACGATTCCCAAAACGCGCTCCTGCCATCTGTCCTGGGGAGCCAGCGACAGACGCATCCGGTCCCACTGCCTAAGCCCCGCCTCGTGCTGCTTGGCCAGCGCGTCGACGGCGCGTTTTTCCAGATAGTCAATCTGCTCCATAATTTTGCTTTGATTGCTTTCGCCGAGCTTCCGCAGCGCCGGCTGAAGCGCCTCAAGCGTGTCGAGGATCGGACCGTAAAGTCCGGCAAACCGGTCTCTGACTTCCTGAAACTTCTCCTCCAGACGCCACTTGTCCTGCTCGGCCAGCCACTGCGCCTTCTTTTCCGCGCCTTCCCGCACGATGTCTTCCGCCGTTACGCCGTATTTGTCGAGCAGCTTTGCGATGTTGGGCTCCAAATACGTGAACGATTGCCGCGGCACGATCAGCGGCAGCGACATGCCGAACCGCTCGAATGCGGGACCGAGCACGCTCCAATAAGCGATCTCGGCGGGACCGAGCACGGTGGCGAGCACCGGGAGCACGAACTCCTGCATGATCGGCCGCGTCAGGGCGTTGTTGCTCAGGCGGGCCGGGTCCTCGTCCGCCAAGGAAAGAAGTTCATCCCGCGAAAACAAAACGTTCCCCTTTCGATCGGCAAACCGGCCTTCCCGTTTAAACAGCAGCGTCCGGCCCGCATCGAGGTGGACAAACAGGTTCGCGCCCCCGGGCGCCGATTCGGCCTGCAGCGGAAAGCCGAGCGATTTTACGGCCCCCTCCCCTTCCCGCAAAGCCGCCTCCAATTCGTCGTTGCGATCGATCAGTTGGCGGAACATGGGCCCTTCCAGCGCCCTCAGCTCGGGATCGTCGGCGTCGAGCAGCAGCAGCCCGTCCGGAGCGAACCAATCCGCGATCAAGCGGGCGAACGCAAGCGTCAGCGTCGGCGCGTCCGCGGCATGCTTGCGCAGCCGGTCGAGCAGTCCGGGCTTGAACTCCGTTTCCGGAAGCGCAGCCGCCAAGGCGTCGAGCGCAGCCTCCCAATCCCGCTGCTTAAGCGGGGTCCGGCTGACGGAATGGCGGGGGCCTTCGGGACGCTCGATCCGAATCCGCGCCAGCTCGCCGTCGGCGGCCGCCACGTAGACGTGGTTCGCCTCGTCGAAATCGTGATCCTCGCCCGCTATCCAGAACACCGGAACCACCGGGCGGCCAAGCAGGCGTTCGGCGTAGCGGGCCGTTTGAACGACGGTCAGCGCCTTATAGGCGATCATCAGCGGGCCGCCGAACAGCCCGGCTTGCTGCCCGCCCACGACCACCAGGCTATCGGGCCGCTCCAGCCGTTCCAGCGAGCGCGACACCGCTTCGTGCTTCGGCAGCCGGGCATGATAGGCGCGGAGCGCTTGCGCCAGAAGGCGCCGGTCCGCCCTCCGCTCCGCCGCCGCATCCAGCGCGGCGGCCCGCCGCTGCCAATCGGCGGAAACGGACGGGTGGCCGCCGAACAGCCCGCAAACCTTGTCGTCCCGGCGCCGGTACAGTTCCGCTAGCGAAGGAGAAGACAACCCTTCCAGGGGTGTTACGTTCATTAAGGGGTCCTCCCATATCTTTTGAGACATATCAAACTTGATTGTACACAACAGCCGGTAGGCCGTCAAAAAGAATCGCCGTTTGCCGAAGGCGGCAAGCCGGACTCGGGGAGGCCGGCTTGTTCGAAGCGGATGAGGCCGGACGATGACAAAAAAAGCCGTCCGCAGCCTTTCGCTGCGAACAGCTTTAACCTTCGGCTTGCCGCGCGATCGCAAACCGGCTTTCTCCCGCCGCCGTCCGCGCCCGCGCCAGCCGGCGCGCCGCACCCGGCGTGCGGTCAGGCGTAATGGCACGCCACCCGATGCCCCGGACGGATCTCGCGAAAGGCGGGAGATTCGGCCGCGCATTTCTCCGTGGCGTACGGACACCGCGTGCGGAACGGGCAGCCGCTCGGCGGGTTGATCGGGCTCGGCAAATCGCCGGAGAGCACAATCCGCTCCCGCTCCGCCTCGACCTTCGGATCGGGGATCGGAATCGCCGAGAGCAGCGCCTGCGTATACGGATGCTTCGGATTGCCGTACAGCTCGGCGCTTTCCGCAAGCTCCACGATTTTGCCGAGGTACATGACGGCGACGCGGTCGCTGATATGCTTGACCATCGACAGATCGTGCGCGATGAACAGATAGGTCAGCCCCATCGACCGCTGCAAATCCTTAAGCAGGTTGACGACCTGCGCCTGGATCGACACGTCGAGCGCCGAAATCGGCTCGTCGCAGACGACGAATTTCGGCCCGGCCGCAAGCGCGCGGGCGATGCCGATGCGCTGGCGCTGTCCGCCCGAGAACTCGTGCGGGTAGCGGGCGGCGTGGTCGGGGCGCAGGCCCACCTTGTCCAACAGCTCCTCGACCTTTTTGCGCCGCTCTTTGGCGCTGCCGGCAAGACCGTGAATGTCGAGCGGTTCCGCGATGATGTCGGCGACGCTGAAGCGGGGATTGAGCGACGCGTGCGGGTCCTGAAAGACCATCGCCATCTCCCGCCGCAGCGCCTTCAGCTTCGCGCCTTTTAGCTTGAAAATGTTTTGCCCCAAAAACCGCGCTTCGCCTGCCGTCGGCTCGTACAGCCGGACGATCGTCCGGCCCGCGGTCGATTTGCCGCAGCCGGATTCGCCGACGACGCCCAGCGTCTCGCCTTGCCCGACCTGGAACGTCAAATTGTCGACCGCGCGAAGCGTCTGCTTGTTGCCTATATGAAAAAATTTGCTGAGTCCGTTCACTTCCAGCAGCGCTCGATTCGTCCCTGCGCTCATCGTACCGCCTCCTTCGCCAACGGATGGTGCAGCCAGCACTTGGCCGCCTGCCCGGCCGGACCGACCGGCACCAGCTCGGGATCGCGGTCCGCGCACACTTCCATCGCCTCGGGACAGCGCGCGCAGAACGCGCATCCCGGAGGCGGCGCGAGCAGATCGGGAGGGGTGCCTTCGATCGGGATCAACGGCTTGCCTTTGGGCAGATCGAGCCGCGGCATCGAACGCAGCAGTCCGCGCGTATACGGATGCTGCGGATTGCGGAACAGCTCCCATGTCGTTCCCGACTCGACCACCTGGCCGGCGTACATGACGACGACGCGGTCGCACAACTGGGCTACGACGCCGAGGTCGTGCGTGATCAGAATAATGGACGTGCCGAACCGTTCCTGCATCTCTTTCATGACGCGCAGAATTTGCGACTGGATGGTCACGTCGAGCGCGGTGGTCGGTTCGTCCGCGATCAGAAGCGACGGATTGCAGGCCAGGGCGATGGCGATCATCGCCCGCTGGCGCATGCCGCCGGAGAACGAATGCGGATATTGGCCGTAGCGCTTCTCCGGATTCGGAATGCCGACGAGCCGGAGCAGCTCGACCGCCCGTTCCCGCGCCTCGGTTCGGTTCATTCCCTGGTGCTTGAACAGGCCTTCCGTAATTTGCCGGCCGACGGTCATCGTCGGATTGAGGGATGTCATCGGGTCCTGGAAAATCATGCCGATGTCCCTGCCGCGCACCGCCTCCATTTCCCGCTCCGGCAGCTTCAGCAGATTCCGCCCTTTAAATTCGATCGAGCCCTTCTCGATCCGCGACGGCGGACTCGGCAGAAGCCGCATGATGCTCTGTGCCGTCACGCTTTTGCCGGAGCCGGATTCGCCCACGATCGCGACCGCTTCGCCTCTTTTCACTTCGAAATTGACGCCCCGCACCGCCCGAATCTTCCCGCCTCGCGCGGCGAACGATACGTGCAGGTCGGACACCCGAAGAATCGTTTCCATCTCCTCACCCCCAAGTCGAAAAGCGTTATTTTTTCAGCTTCGGATCAAAAGCGTCCCGAAGTCCGTCCCCGAACACGTTGAACGCCAGCATCGTCAGACTGAGCAGCGCGGCGGGAATCAGCAGTTGCCACGGATACAGGCTCCAGCTTGCGAGCGAATCGTTGATCATCGTGCCCCACGAAGCCGCCGGCGACTGCACGCCAAGCCCGAGAAAACTCAAAAAGGCTTCGGCGAAAATCGCGGACGGCACCGAAAGCGTCAGGGTGACGATAATCGGACCGAGCGAATTCGGAATGAGGTGCCTGAACAGGATACGCATCGGCCCCGCGCCCATCGAGCGCGCCGCGAGCACGTACTCCTGGGTTTTGAGCTGCAGAATCTGGCCGCGGACAATCCAGCTCATGTTGATCCAGCCCGTCACGCACAGCGCCGCAATAATCGTCCACATGCTCGGCTCCATGACGACCAGAAGCAGAATGACGACCAGCAAATACGGAATCGAATAGAGGATTTCCGATATTTTGTTCATCGCTTCGTCGAGGCGTCCGCCCGCATATCCCATGATGCCGCCGTACACGACGCCGATGATCAGATCGATGAAGGCGGCGGCCAGCCCGACGGTAAGCGAAATCCGGGCTCCCATCCAGACGCGGGAAAACAAATCCCTTCCCAGATGGTCCGTGCCGAACCAGTATTCCGCAGACGGCGGCTGGTTGGTCATGTCCAGATTGTTCGTGTAATAGTCGTGCGGCGAAATGACGGGGCCGATAACGGCCATCGCCGACAGCAGCGCCAAAAACGCGAGCCCGCTCATCGCCAGCCTGTTGCGGACGAGACGGCGCATCGCATCGCGCCAGAGGGGAACGCTCTCGCCGGCAATCGCTTCGGCCGAAGGACGCTTGGCCAGCTTCCGGAACATCTCCCGGGTCAGCGCCCCTTCCCCGCCCCGCTGCCGGGCTGAAGACTCCGCTTGCGCCGCCGTTGTTTTTTCGCTCATGATGCCGCCCCCTTCCCGGACCGCAACCGGATTCTCGGATCAACCAGCCCGTAGACGATATCCGTAATCAAGCGGGCCGCCATCAGCACAATCGCGTAAAACAGCGTAATGCCCATGATGAGCGTATAATCCCGGTTCGATACGCTGGCGACGAAGTATTGCCCGAGCCCCGGGATGCCGAAAATTTGCTCGACGATCACCGAGCCGGTCACGATGTTGGCCGCCATCGGCCCCGCATAGGTGACGACCGGCAGAATGCCGTTGCGCACCGCATGCCGCAGCACGATCGCCCGTCTGCTCAGCCCCTTCGCTCTGGCCGTCTTGATGTATTCGGCGGACAGCGCTTCAAGCATCGAAGACCGGGTCAGCCGGGCGATATACGCGATCGGCAGCGCCGACAGCGCGATAACCGGCATGACGTAATCGAGCGGCCCGTTCAGTCCCGCCACCTGAAGCCAGCGGAGCTTGTAGCCGAATACATACTGCATCAGGGAGGCGAGAACGAAGTTCGGCACGCTTACCCCAAGCACGGCGAGCACCATTGAAACGCTGTCAATCAGCTTGCGGTGATGCATGGCCGCCAAAATGCCCACCGCCACGCCGACGATGATCGATACGGCGATGGCGACGACGCCCAGCCGAAAGCTGTAGCCGAACGAGTCCGAGATGATGCCGGCCACCGTTTGATAATTGCTTTTCATGGACATGCCGAGATCGAAATGCAGCAAATTGTTCAAATACGCCAAATACTGCTGCCATACCGGCTTGTCCAGCCCGTAATAAGCCAGCAGCTTCTGCCTGATTTCCTCCGGCACCGCCTTCTCCTGCGTAAACGGATCGCCGGGGATGGCTTTCATCAGAAAAAAAGTCGCCGTTGCCAGCACGAACAGCGAGACGGCGACGGAGACGATTTTCCCGATCCAATAACGTGTCACGTGACCAAACGCTCCTTCCTGCCGCGGCGCGCCGGCGGCCAATCGGGATATGGAGTGGCGGCGCCCGGCACCATATCCCGATTGGCTCAGCCCGTTATTCCAGATAAGCCCGCGTATAATCAACCATGCCTTGGTAGTCCATGACGATATTTTTCAGGTTCGATTTGACCAAATGAACGCCCGTGTAGTAATAGAGCGGCAATATCGCCATGTTGTCCCCGATCAGAATCTTCTCGGCCCGGTGCATCAGTTCCATCCGTTTCTTCTGGTCGACGGTCGCGTAAGCTTCCTTGACCAGCTTGTCGTACTCCGCGTTTTTGAAGCCGATATCGTTGTTCCCGCTCGCCGACGTCATCATGTCGATGAAGGTCATCGGATCGTTGTAGTCGGCGGACCAGCCGGCGCGGGAGATGTCGTAGTTCAGGCTCGTGCGGTTTTTGAGAAACACTTTCCATTCCTGCGTCTCGATCTTGACTTCGACGCCGAGCGTTTTGCGCCACATGTCGGCCAGCGCTTCGGCGACCTGCTTGTGGCCCGTGTTCTCGTTGATCGTAAGCGTCACCGGCGGCAGCTTCGCCAGCCCTTTCTCCTGCAGGCCTTTGGCCAGCGCCGCCTTGGCCGCTTCCGCGCTCGGGCTCATGAAATCCCGGTCCGGATACTCTTCGCGGTACGTTTTTTGCGCGCCCATGATGCTGGGGGAACGAAGCCGTACGCCGGTTCCTGGCCGCCCTTGGTCACCTTGTCGACAAGCTGCTGCCGGTCCACCGCCAGGGCGAACGCTTTCCGGATATTGACATTGTCAAACGGCGATTTCGTATTGTTGAAGTTGTAATAATACGTGCTTGCGATCGGCTTGATGCGCAGCTCGTCCTTGTTCGTTTCCTTCAGCTTCCCGATCTGCTCGACCGGAATTTCGCCGGTCGGGAAGCCGGCGTAGTTGAGCTGTCCGGTCTGGAACATCTGCAGCTCGGTCGAAGCGTTGGCCACCATGACGAAACGGACTTTGGACAGCTTGATCTCGTCTTTGGCGTAATAGTTCTCGTTCGGAACGAGCTCGATTTCGTTGCCGTGCTTCCAGGTCGCGATTTTGAACGGACCGTTGGAGACGATCGTTTTCGCTTCGGCCGCCCACGCCTCGTTGTCCTTGGCGGACGAATGAACCGGGAACGTCGTCCAGAACGACGTAATACTCAAAAAGTAAGGCGTCGGATGTTCCAGCCGCACCTGCAGCGTGTAATCGTCCAGCGCCTTTACGCCCACCTGCGCCGGATCGCTGATATGGTTCGGATTGTTCGCCTTGATGTTGTAGTTCTCCGCGTTTTTGATATAGTACAGCTGATAGGCGTACGGCGATGCCGGATTCAGATCCGGATCGAGCACCCGTTTCCACGCGTATTCGAAATCGTGCGCGGTTACCGGGTCGCCGTTGGACCATTTGGCGTCCTTGCGCAAATGAAACGTATACGTCAGCTGATCGTCGGAAATGTCCCAAGATTCGGCTATGCCGGGAAGGACCTTTCCGTTTTCGTCCTTGCGCGTAAGGCCTTCGTACAGTCCCGTAAGAACCGTAAAGGAAACGGAGTCCTGCGCCAGCGCGGGATCAAGCGTAGGCGGCTCCGACGTCAGATTCATGCTGAATACCTGATTTTTCGCTGAAGACCCGCCTTCTTTCCCCGATCCGCACGCGGCCAGCACGGAAGCCAGCGCCAAAATTAGCGAAAGGGTGACAACCCAAGATTTCCGCATACTGGAAAGCTCCTTTTTTTATCTATTTTTAATAACATCTAGCATTATACCGCCGAGTTCATGTTTGAACTACAGGTCGATATTTCCAAGCAGAATCGCGAAGGCGTTTGGCCCCAAAAAAAAGAAACAACCTTCCTCAATTGGTAGGTTGTTTCCGGAAACGCCTTTTTATGCCGACGTTTTTTTGTGCCAAAGTTTAAATGCTAATTTTTATGCTAATGAAAAGGTACGTCTTCCCTTACGCGGACAGCCGGAAGAGCGACCGAACAAGCTCAACCGCCATCAGCAGGACGTACATGACGCTGAGGACAAAAAAGGACAAGCGCCACACCGCCCGGATCAGTTTCGCTCCGTCGACCTTGCCCCTGACCCGGTTCTGGGCGTTGCCGATCAGGCCCGCAAGCAAAAGCATAAACAGCAGGATCAAGTAAGGTCCGAAGGAAGTGCCGAGCTTGTTGAGCAGGCTGGATACGATGCCGATCAGAAACAGCGTCGTGACATCCATCGACAGCCGGATGGCCCGCTTCTTGTCCTTGCTCCGCGCATGAGCGACGAAGAACACAAGCAGAAAAGGGACGACCGGCACAACGGCCAGCGCCGCGTAGCCGTATTTCAACGCTTCCCAGACAGCAGCCATGAACACCTCTCCTCATCCGCCGGATAACGCCTTCACCAATGCCGTCAGCTTGTCGTTCCAGGGCGATGCCCGTCCGATCGCGGACGCCAGGCGGCTGACCGCTCCGTTGATGGAGCCGATCTCCGTCGCCCGCCCCGCAAGCGCGTCCTGCAGCATCGAGGAGCGGTTGGCGGCCGTTCGTTCGCAAACGCCGATCACTTCCCGCCACAACTCCTCGGAAGCTTTAAGCCCATACGAAGCGAGAATGCCGGCCGTTTCCTCGTAGACCGCCCTCATCGCCGAGCGCCTCTCGGCCGTCGCCAGCATTTCCCCGTTCGTCACGCGCAGCAAAGCGGTCAAAGGATTGATCACCGCGTTGACGAGCAGCTTGCGCAATATCCGCTCCGTCATTTCATTCGACAAAATTACGGTAAATCCTGCCTGGGAAAGGCAACTTTCGACGGTACGGGCCGTTTCCTCGGGGATGGGACCGGCCAGGCGGACGGGGCTTGCGCCAAGCAAGGGAGCGCGGCCGAACCAGGTCGTCCCGCGCCCGGTATGCCGGACCGTCCGCGCGTCGATCTTCAGCGCCGCCTCGGTCGTCACCGCGGCCATAAGCGTTCTGCCGGGCAATGCGGCTTCAAGTCGCTCCAGATGGCCGATGCCGTTGCACAGCGCCACGATCGCCCCGCCCCGGCCGACGGCCCGATCCAGCGCCGCAAGCAGCGGCGGCTCCAGCGCGGTTTGCTTCACCGCCAGAAAAGCAATCACGTCTTCCCCGGGCGGCGCATCCTTGACCGCCGCCGCCTCGACGGAGGCGACGGCGTCCGTGGTCCCGTCCGCATGCTCGATGCGGACGCCTTCGGCTTTCAACAGCCTTGCCTGTTCTTCCGTGCGGGTCCAGATTTCCACCGGCTGGCCGGACGCCGCCAGCTTCCCGCCGATCAGCAAGCCGAGCGCTCCTCCCCCGACGACCGCAATGCGCGTCATGGCGTTTCCTCCTCTCTTTTTCGTTCCAATGCGTTCCCCCTCTTTCTCGCTTAAATACGTTTCCCCTCTCTTTCTCGCTCCAATATTATACAGCAAGATTGTACGGCAAGCCGCCCCGTGGCGCCTTTTGGCTTGACGGCCGCGTTCGGGATGGCTTCTGAACCGTCTTCATTGGGCCCCTCCCGGCAAGCGAGCGAACCGCGTTGCCTTTCCGCTTGAAAAGACGGGGCATTCGCGCGTTGAGGCCGTTCGCAACGGAAGTTCCGTTCAGAGGGTTCCGTCCCGGGCGATTGGGTTAGTGCGATAGTGCGCAACCGCCATCTATTCCGCTCAGTACCTCTCTTGCCCGTCACCATCCTCGCTAACCCGTTATGTAGTCCGACCAGTACCCTACATGCCCCCGAGCGGCTATATTGGATTTTGTGCAGGATACGGGCTCCTTTCGCCCCATTCCGGATCGTATGTTGGATTTTCTTCAATGAAACGGCCGCGAGAGCCTTGCGGATTCGGCTTCTACGGGCTAAAAGATTGGATCTATCCAACATAGAGCGGTTTCCGGCTCCTGAACGATGAATTTGGTTGGATTTTTTCCCATATAGACGCGTAGCCGAGTTGATATATCGTCGCGATAGGGATATAGACGCGTAGCCGCGGTTACGTTTGGAAATCCTTGTTCGTCAATAGATCGTCGAAAAAAAACGACCTGCCCACAAATCTTGTGGAAACAGGCCGATTTCTTCATTCGATGCGCTCCAGATTGCCGTTGGCGTCCATCTTGAAGCGAGTCTTCTCTTCCTCCGGTTCTTCCGCGAGAAACGCAAGCCGCCTCGCCCGGTCCATAATCTTGATCAGCGCCTTATAGTCGTCGTTCACAACTTGGTAGTCGGTCTGGACCTCGTTTACTTCCTTGGAAAGACGCTCGTTCTCCTCCTGCAGGGCGGCAATCCGTTCGTCCTTCTCTTTCAATTCTTTTTCCAGGTGCTTGATTTGCCGGTTCAACTCCTGGATCGAGCCTTTCCATTGCCGCAGATAACGGATGACTGCTTCGAGCGACAGCGATTCGGCCGTCACCGCTTCCCCTTTGGCCAGTGGCGCCTCGCCGCCGGTTGTTTCTTCCGCGGCGTCCAAATCGGCTATGCCCTGCTTTTTCAAATAATTCCGCTTCTGCCGCTGCTGCTTGGCGAGCTGGATCGCCTCGCTATACCGTTTCCGCACGCAGCTGTTCCACCTGAATCCGCAGGCCGCCGCGGTCCGCGCGATTCTCCGCCCTACTTCTTCGAATGCGGCCAGCTGCGTGCCGCCTTCCCGGATATGCCGCAGGGTCACCTCGGCCAAAATCAAATCGTCGTCTTCCGTCCATGCATCCTGTCTGGCTGCTGTCATCTGACTGTTTTCCCTCCTCAACTTGCATCGATGCTTCTCAATCCATTTCTATGCTTGGCGAGAAATTCATAGAATCTATCGGATACTCCTATGTATATCCAATTTTTGCGCGCGTATACCTGTGCGGAACCGAAACGAAATCCGGAATAAAAACGCGATCCTTGCGGAAACCTACATAACCGAAACGAAAAGTTTGCCAATTCGTCACTTCTTCCGGTTTACACTTCGTGCGGGCAGCGGGTATAATAGCGTTTAGAATTGGGTTGGAATGCGAAGCAGAGAGGGGGATCTTTCATGGCACGCATGTTTCGGGTGCTCGGCTTCTTCACGCTTGTGATCGCGCTGATGTCCTTCGCAGGCGATATGTGGGAAATGGCCTTGCTGTTCTTTATACAGGCGGCCGTATTTTTCCTGTTCGGTTATCTGAAATTCACGGAGCGGACCTATATCTTCATGTTCTGGGGATATATGATCATTGCGTTCCTGGGCTTTACATACTGGTCGGTGTTCGAGATGGGTCTGCCGTTCTGATCGATGGCGGAGCCATTCGGAAGAAAAGCTTGAGACGCAGGCTTCCCTGCGTCTCAAGCTTTTTTGTTTGCCGCCCTTTCTTTTTCACCGTGCCGGTCAACCGCATTTCGCGAAAATTTGCACCTTGAACAGTTCGCCCATCCCGTCGGACAGCAGAAGCTGGCGGATCTGGCGGTTGCGCCGGACGACCGGGGCAAACGGATCGGTACACGCATGCGCGGCAAGCCGGTCCAGCACGCCCGACGCGATCAGAAACCGCTGCTGCGTCCCGTACCAGAGCGGCTCCCAACCCGCGTGGACGGCGGCGTCGCGGATCGCCGTAAAATTCACGTGCGCGGTGATGTCCTGCTCGCCGGGCAAAACGTAGGGATCGCCGTGCGCGATATGCCGCCTGTAGCAAACCAGCGTTCCCTCCATCCGGTGCGGACCCGTCAGCTCGGCCGCCTCATCCCCGTAATCGAGGATGACCAGCAGCGCATTTCCGAGCTTGCCGTACAAGCCGGCCACCCAATCGGCCGCGTCGAGGCCGACCTCCGCAATCTGCCCCTTGAGCAGCTTCGTCCCGTCCAGCGCAAGGCGTTCCGCGAGTCTCGGCGTGCTGAGTCCGGTCAGGCAAGGCGCGGGCCGCCCGGCGTTCTCGTCCCAGAACACGCCCTGCTCTGCCAGCCCGTCCTCCGTTTGCACGACCCGATGGACCGGAAAAGCATCGAGCAGCTCGTTCGCGATGACGATCGTGTTCCCTTTCCGCCACGGATAAGCCTCGGCCTCCGCTTCCGCGAAAATGCGGGCCGATCCGCTTTCGATCCGATCGCGCAGCGCAATCTCCGCCTCCCGGCGGTGCGCCGGATGGTCCTCGACGACAAAAAGCCGGAACCGGTCGCTCGCCCCCTCCCGGCCCCAGGATTCGCCCAGCTGCCGGATCAGCCTTCCCGTCCCGCCTCCCCAATCGACCACGTTTGCGCCGCTTCCGACGCCGAACCGTTCGTCGGCCAGCTTCCAAAGCGCGGCCGCAAGCTGCTCGCCCATCGTTTCGCCGAGAAACGGGCTCGTGTAGAAGTCGCCGGACCGGCCGACCCGCACGGGACCGCTGCGGTAATAGCCGCAGTCCGGATCGTAAAGGCACAGGCGCATGTAATCGCGGAAGGTCAGGCAGGGCACTTCCGCGCCCGAAGGCAGCCGGCCGACGCGGCCGCTTCCGGCCAGCTCGTTCCGGAACGCTTCGGCGAACTTGGGCACAGGCGCATGATCTTCCGGCAATCTTCTTCGCCTCCTTTCCCTGCGTTTGCCAACCGATTATAATTAAACTTCGGACAGAACGATCGCGTAATCTTATGCAGGCTCAAGAGAACGCCTGCCGGACTTCTATTTTCGACGTTTGGTTCATAGGCTGAACTACCGCGCCGCTCGTCCGCCCGAAAGGAAGGAGGCCCCGATGCGACGATTGTTATGGTTAGGATTGCCGCTGCTGCTGGTCGTTGCGGCGTTGACGCGGGCCGGGGCGCTCGTTCCCGTGTACGCCGACCCGGCGAGCATGACGGATGAAACGCGCAAGCTGCTGGAAAAAAGCCTGTCCGTCACCGAAATCGAACGCGAGATCGAACGGATCGGAACCTTAAGGCGCAGCGCCGAAAAAGACATTGCCCAGAGCGAGGCGAGACTGGCCCAGCAGGAGATGGCCATCTCCGCCCAGCGCGAACGGGCCGGCCGCGCCCTTCGTTCTTATTATATGGGACAGAAGGATATTCTGCTGTCCGCCGTTTTTCAAGCCCGGTCGCTGTCCGAACTGCTGCGGACGTGGGAGCTGATGGAGCTGGTGTTTCGGGCCGACCGGGAAGCGATGCTGACCTATCAGGAAGAATACGACCGTCTGCGCCAAGGCTACGAAGCGCTCAAGCGGAGCAAGCAGGAGCTCTCCGACGTGGAGAACGCCCTGATCGCCCAGCGCGACCGGGTGGCCGCCTTGCGGCGCGAACTCGATCAGGCGCTTGCCGACAGCGGGCAGGGAGACTATTTGCGGCAGCTGATGAACGAGCTGCAGGCCTATTGGCGCAGCGTCGGCTTGTACGAGGTCCGCGAGCATTTCCGCGCGCTGGCGAAGGCGATGGGCCATTTGCCGGACTGGATTCAGGAGCACCCGGACATGATGACGACAAGCGGGTTGAAGACGACGATTACGATTCCCGACAGCATGCTGAACGAATTCATCCGCAGCCAGGACGAGCGCTTCAAGACGTTCACGATTTCGTTCAAACCCGGCCGGATGAAGCTGGAAGGTTCGCGCGGCGACCTGAGCGTCGCGATCGAAGGGCACTACACCCTGGAAAACGAGCCCGAAAATGCGATCCGGTTCCATGTCGACAAGCTGGTGTTCAACGGCCTCGAATTGCCGGATACGACCAGAGCCGATCTGGAGCGCGAATTCGACCTCGGGTTCTATCCGCAACAGCTCATTCGTTATGTAAAGGCCGACAGCGTCAGCATCGAAGAAGGGCAATTAACGGTCACGCTTAAAATCGGCAAATAATTCCGTTGCGAGCGCCTTCCATCTCTCCGTCGCGACGGAGCCGTCCAGCAGCCCGCTCCACAAGGCTCCGATCTCGGCCAGACGCGAAGCGACCTCAGGACCCGAGGCGAGCGCCGGCTCGTTCGGGAACCCGCCCGAGCCCGAATCGTTTAACGGCTCTTCAATCCCGTATGCCTCCGAATAAAGGGAACGGGAAACCGGCAGCCGTCCGGTTTGGCGGTAATTTTGCAGCTGGTTGTCCCTGCTCGTCATTTCTGCGGCCCAGACGCGGGCCGCTTCTTCGTGTTTCGTCTTCGCCGAAAGCACGATGCTGACGCCTCCGGGCCAGACAAAATCGCGGTTCCAGGCCGACCGGTCGATAGCCAGGGCGGCGGCCTCGGAGCCGGACAACGTCCGCAGCGCCCGTGTGGCGGCGGAATTTCTCGCGACAACCGCCGCCGCTTCCCCTGCGGCAAACGACCGCCAGAACGCCGGCGTCAGCGGACCGGAACGAATGCCGCTTCGCGCCTCGGCAAGCAGAGACAGCGCCTGTTCCAGCGCGCCGCCGTCCGACGCTTGTCCCGCCGAGGTCAGCGGCGCGTCCTCGCGCCGGTTCGCGAACGTCCCGATCCACGCGAGCAAAGCCAGCGGATCGGAGCCGTCAATGGCAAGCCATCCGGCGTTCAGCCCCGCTTCCGCAAGCTTGCCGGGCAGCTCACGCCAAGCCTCGGGGGAAAGCGGGGGGCTGAACTTCGTCTCCCCCTCGGCCTGCAGGGCGCTGAGCACCTTGGTGTTCCATACGACCACATACGGATCCATATCGCGAGGCACGGCCCAAACGTAGCCGTTCCATTTCAACTGGGAAACGAGCGAATCGAACGGCTCCGAAATCGCCTCGCCGACGAACACCTCGTCAGCCGGCAGCAGCTCGCCCGCCACCGCAAGCGCTGTGACCCATTCGTTCGGCACAAGCCAGATGTCCGCGCCGTCCGGGCTCCATTCCTCCCCGTTCCAGCGCCTGCCGGCCTCCGCCGGGTCCTGACGCCTCAGTTCGACCGAAACGTCGGGATGGCGGAGCCGAAAGGCCTCGTTCTGCGCCTGCAAGGTTTCGAATTCGGACATGCCGACGACGGCCGTGACCGCAAGCTCCGCCGGCTCCTCCCCAACGGGCGAAGCGGACGGCAAAGCCTCCGTCCCTCCGGAAGGACTGGCCGGCTTCACGGTGGGAGCGGGCGCCGAAGCCCAGGGAGACAGAAGCAGAACCGCCAGCGTCAGCAGCACGAGTATAACGGTCGACTTGCGACGCGCCACGCCGCTCACTCCTCTTTCGGTTTTTGCCATTTATCTATGATAACAGGTAGGAACAGGAATGTCTCGCGTTTTTGGCAATCGTGATCTGGCCGGCGCGCTACAGCCGTTCCGCCGCGAGCTGCGCGAGCCGGGAACGCTCCCCTTTTTCCAGCGTGACGTGCCCGCTGATGCTCTCCTCCCTGAACCGTTCGACCAGATAAGTCAACCCGTTGCTTTGCGCGTCCAGATACGGGTGATCGATCTGCTCCGGATCGCCGAGCAGCACGATTTTGCTTTGCTCGCCGACGCGGGAGACGATCGTCTTCACCTCGTGGCGGCTCAAATTTTGCGCCTCGTCGATGATGATGAACTGCCCGGGAATGGATCGTCCGCGGATATAAGTGAGCGCCTCGACCTGGATGCTGCCGAGCCCCATTAAGATTTTATCGAGATCCCCCGATTTTTTCGTATTGAAAAGAAACTCCAGATTGTCGTAAATCGGCTGCATCCACGGGCGCAGCTTCTCTTCCTTCTCGCCCGGCAAATACCCGATATCTTTGCCCATCGGCACGACGGGACGGGCGATCAGCAGCTTTTTGTACTTGTGCTCGTCTTCCACCTTTATCAGCCCCGCCGCCAGGGTGAGCAGCGTCTTGCCCGTTCCGGCCCGCCCGGTCAACGTCACCAGCGGAATGTCGTCGCTGAGCAGCAATTCGAGCGCCATCCGCTGCTGAGCGTTGCGCGCGGTAATCCCCCACACCGGATCGTTGCTCAGATGCAGCGGTTCGAGCCGCTGGCCGTCCGGACTCACCTTCAGCAACGCCGATTTGGACGTGCCGAGTTCGTCGCGCAAAATGACGAATTCGTTCGGGTGCAGGCCGGATGAAATACCAAGTTGCCGTACGGACAAAAACCGGAAATTGTAAAACTCGTCGATCACCGAAGGGTGCACGCGCAGCGTAACGTGACCGGTGTACTGGTCGGAAGGAGTAACCGTCCGGTCCGACAAATAATCTTCCGCCTTGATGCCGAGCACATCGGCCTTGACGCGGACAAGAACGTCCTTGCTGACCAGAATGACGGGACGGCCCGCCTCGCCGTGCTCGAGCTCTTCCATGTGGTAATTCAGCGCCACCGCTAAAATCCGGTTGTCGTTGGTCATTTCGCCGAAAAGTTCTTGCACCCGGACGAACCGCCGGTGATTCATCTCGACCTTGAGCAGCCCGCCGCTTGGCAGCGCAATGCCGGCGTGCAGATGTCCCTGTCCGCGCATCCGGTCAAGCTCGCGGGATACGAAGCGGGCGTTGCGTCCGATTTCGTCGGCCAGCCGTTTTTTGGAGTCGATCTCCTCCAATACGACCGAAGGGATGACAACCTCGTTCTCCTCGAACGAAAACATCGCCAGCGGATCGTGCAGCAGCACATTCGTGTCGAGTACGTAAATTTTTTTCATCGGTGGTCCCTCCCGGGTTCGACGATTTTTGGCGTTTTTACATACCTGGCAGACGACAGGGGACAATAAGGGAAGCACTCCAAACGAAGAAGGTGAAAACATGCGATGGCAGCCATACGGGTATAAAGCTGCAATGGGCCTGCTGCTGGCCGCTTTGGCTTCAGGGGCCGCGGGCTGCGGCGCGAAAAAGGCCGCGCCCGAGCCGACGGCCAACCGCTTCCGGACTCAAAGCGAACAAACGGCCAACGCGGCGAAACAAAAGATCAAGGATCCGAAAGCGGTAGCCGCGCATCTGGAACGGCTTGCAACCAGCGTGCAGGGCGTCAAGGGAGCGAATTGCGTCGTCTTCGGTAATTACGCGATCGTCGGCATCGACGTGGATCCGGCGATGGAGCGGTCGCGGGTCGGAACCGTCAAGTATGCGGTCGCGGAGGCCTTCCGCAAAGACCCTTACGGCATTGACGCGCTGGTGACGGCGGACGTCGATATCGCGCACCGGCTCCGGGAAATCCGGCAGGACGCGCAGCAGGGGAGACCGATTGCCGGCTTTGCCGACGAGCTCGCGGACATCGTCGGGCGCCTCATGCCGCAAGTGCCGCGCAGCATCATTCCTCCCGCTTCCCCGGATAACGACAGCGCGGTGAAGAAGCGGGAAACGGATTCGGCTCGGGGTCATCACGTCCACTCCTCCCGATGAGATTGAGCACATGCAAAAAAGCCCAGTGAACCATCACTGGGCTTTGCGCATGCCGACAAACACTTGTCCAAGGGTATGGAATTGTTCCGTCCGACGCGCGGCACGCTCGCCGGGCAGGCCGTCCGAAATCGTCGCGGGACAAGCCGGCCAACGCGCGCGAGCGGCGACGCCATGCTGAGCTGCGGATAATGCGGCGTTCATTCCGGATTCGGGAAGCAACGTGAACTGGACCGCCATTCGCAGACCTCCTCGAAGCGTTCGTGGCCTCATTATAGCATACGCCGAAATCCGATTCCAAGACCGATCCGCCCGGTTTAACCGGCGTCGGAAGCAGACGCCGCCTCGTCCCCGCCGACCGTCCGGCCCTCCGGCGAAAGCTCCTCCGCCAGCGCCTCCCGCGCCTTTTGGACGCTGCTGTCGTCCAGATAAACGTAAGGGCTTTTCCATTTCCCTTCCAGCGGGATGAACCGGATATGCTCCGAATCGAGATCGTAATAGGCCTTGAGCATATGGGTAATCTGCTGTTTCGGGATGTCCGTCGTCATGTTGTTGCCGACGGCGCTGATGACGTTGCCGAGCCTGGTCACGCCGCCGAGCGACTTGAGCTTGTCGGCGATCGCCGCAAGAACGCGCGCCTGACGTTCGTTGCGGGCGAAATCGCTGGAATCGGCGGTTCCCCGGTTCGACTTCCGGTACCGGACGAAATCAAGCGCCTGCTTGCCGTCCAGCACCTGCTCGCCTTTTTTCAAATCGATATTGGTCTTGTCCGCGTTGTCGACGTACCGCATGTCCTGATCGACATAAACCTTCACGCCGCCCAGCGCGTCCACGACATCGATAAATCCCTGGAAATTGATAATGGCCGTATAATCGAACTTGACGCCGAAAAACTCGCCGAACATCTTCCGCATTCCTTCCCGGGCGTAGGCGTAGGCTTGGTCCTCGTTCAGCCCTTCCTCCGACCGGCCTTCACGGTAAAATCCCGAATAATAAGCGTTCACTTTCTGTTTCTTGTATCCGTCCAGCTCGAGCAAGGAGTCGCGCGGAATCGAAACGACCGTGGCGGTATTCGATTTCGGGTTAAAGGCCGCCACCATCAGCACGTCCGTATTCAGCGTTCCCGTGCCCGAACGGGTGTCCAGTCCCAGCAGCACCATCGACACCGGCCTGACCTGCGCGCTGTCCGCCGAGGCGATCGGCTTGTCGTCTCCGCCCCCGGAGATATCGTTGAGAAACTGGTTGAATTCCCAGTACAGGTAGCCGGCATAAGCGCCCAAACCCAAAATCACGACGGCAAAAAACGACAGCAACACGGTTGCCCAACGGCGGCGCTTCGGTTTTTTCGTCTTTCGGGGCGCCGGCGTTCGACGCGTCTGTGCGCTCCTGGAGCGCGGCGGCAACGGCGTACTTGCGTTCATTCGCTCACCTCAGCATCTTCTCCGCCACCATCCGGAGCGAGGCCGTACAGCTCGTTGCGAAGCTGTTCGGACGCTTCCCGGTCGAACCAGACGGTTCGAGGGGCGGCATCCCGCTCCCGATACGTGACGTAATATTTCGCGGCGTCGGCCGAGCTGATTTCAAACGACGCCAATCCGTGATCTTCCGACAAAATTTGCGCGAAAAAGCGAAGCGAATCCCTTGCGGCCTCGTCGTCCGGCCGTACCTCGGTCATCAGCTTCGTCTGGAGCCAATAAAACAACGCGTCGGTCAGACGCATCCCGCTCCCCCCGATCGGCTGCGATCGCATCCTGAATCCGTCCCGTTCGGCTTAACGCGATCCGGACGTTTCGGACGCCGGCTTGTTGCCGCCGTCCTTGCGCTTGCGCCATTTGTCGTACAGCTGGCGAAGCCGCAGCATCAGCATCATGATGACGGCGACGCCCATGCATTGGATGATCGGCAGCTTGTCGATCTGGAGAATCAGCAGGACGAAGCAGCCGACCGCCATCATGACGTAAACCAGAATCTCTTTCAAAATCGGCAGTTTTCCGGGACGAAACACGGCGTTGAAAATATAGGCGGTAAACGCAAATATGAGCAGATAGGAGACGACAGGATGGTCCTGGAACCACTGCTGCACGCTTGTTTCCTCCTTCGTTGGCGCCCGGAGAAGCGGGGCAAAACCTTAAACGCCCGATTCCGCCAGTTTGCGCTGCTTTTCGTATTTGTCGCGCTCGCTTTTGTTCAAAATCTTTTTCCGCAGGCGGATCGACTTCGGCGTAATTTCGCAGTACTCGTCGTCGTCCAAATATTCGAGCGCCTCTTCCATCGACATCAGACGGGGCGTCTTCAGCTTGACCGTCTCTTCCTTGTTGGCCGTCCGCATGTTGGTGAGCGCTTTTTCTTTGCAGATGTTGACGATGATGTCGTTTTCGCGCGTATGCTCGCCGACGATCATCCCCTCGTACACCTCCGTGCCCGGAAGCACGAACAGGGTGCCGCGGTCTTCAACGCTCAACATGCCGTACGTCGTCGAGGTGCCCGTCTCGCTGGCGATGAGCACGCCCTGATGACGGCCCCCGACTTGTCCGCCGACAACCGGTCCGTAATGGTCGAACGCATGGTTCATGACGCCGTACCCGCGGGTCAGCGTCAGGAAGTGCGTCCGGTAGCCGATGAGGCCGCGCGCCGGAATGAGAAATTCCAGCCGGACCTGGCCGTTGCCGTTGTTGATCATATTGACCATCTCGGCTTTCCGCGTGCCGAGGCTTTCCATGACGCTGCCCATGCTTTCCTCCGGCACGTCGATGATCAGCCGCTCGATCGGCTCGCATTTGACGCCGTCGATTTCGCGGACGATAACCTGCGGCTTGGACACCTGCAGCTCATAGCCTTCGCGCCGCATATTTTCGATCAGGATGCCCAGATGCAGTTCGCCGCGGCCGCTGACGATGAATGCGTCCGGGCTGTCCGTCTCCTCCACGCGCAGGCTGACATCGGTCTCCAGCTCTTTGAACAGCCGTTCGCGCAGCTTGCGGGACGTCACGTATTTGCCCTCGCGCCCGGCGAAGGGGCTGTTGTTGACGAGAAACGTCATCTGCAGCGTCGGCTCGTCGATCTTCAGGACGGGCAAGGGTTCGGGCTTTGCGGGATCGGCGACCGTTTCGCCGATATTGACGTCCTTGATGCCGGCGATGGCGATAATGTCGCCGGCTGCCGCTTCCTCCAGCTCGATCCGCTTCAGCCCCTGGAAGCCGAACAGCTTCTCGACCCGGGCCTGGCGGATCTTGCCTTCGCGGTCCAGCACGGCAACCGGCTGGCCTTGGCGGATTTTGCCCCGGTTCACGCGGCCGATCGGAATCCGGCCCAAATATTCGTTATAGTCGAGGAGCGTAACGAGGAACTGCAGCGGTTCTTCCGTGCTTTCGCGGGGAGCCGGAATATGCTTCACGATCGTTTCGTACAGCGGCTCCATCGAGGTGCCGGGCACGGAAGCATCGAGGCTGGCGATCCCGTTCAGTCCCGATGCGTAGACGACCGGGAAATCCAACTGGTCGTCGCTGGCTTCAAGCTCGATGAACAGCTCCAGCACTTCGTCGACGACTTCGGCCGGACGCGCCGCCGGCCGGTCGATCTTGTTCACGACGACAACCGGCACCAGCCCCGCTTCCAGCGCCTTCCGCAGCACGAATTTGGTCTGCGGCATGCAGCCTTCGAAGGCGTCGACGACCAGCAGCACGCCGTCGACCATCTTCATGATCCGCTCGACTTCGCCCCCGAAGTCCGCGTGCCCCGGCGTATCGACGATATTGATCAAATAGTCCTTGTAACGTACGGCCGTGTTTTTGGCCAAAATGGTAATGCCGCGTTCCCGTTCCAGATCGTTCGAGTCCATTGCGCGCTCCTGCACCTGCTCGTTGTCCCGGAACGTACCGGATTGACGCAGCAGCTGGTCGACCAGCGTCGTTTTGCCGTGGTCGACGTGCGCAATGATAGCGATGTTCCGGATGCGATCTCTTGGATGCATGGTTCCACTCCTCTTGATCTCTGTATCCCAACATAAAACGCCGACGCAAGGCCGACGTATACCCACATCCCTTCTATTATAAGCGAATCAGGCCTTAAATCAAGGGATTACCAGATTTTCGGGCGGCGCAGCACCAAGTAGGTGCCGATGCCGATCAGGATCAGCGCCAGGAGATATACCCCCCACGTCCACAGCAGCGTCATGACGAACATGAGCAGCGAAATCGCTCCGAGCCCGACCGAGGCGACCCAGACGCTGCGGTTGCGGACCGGGCCGAATATGTAGTATTCGTACAGTCCCACCGCAACGGCAAACAAAAACAGCGGCCACAAATACTTCATCAGGCTCCAGTCGAACCAGCGTCCGATCAGCAGCGGAACGGATACGACGGTCAATATTCCCGCAGGAATAAGCGCAACCTCCGGCAAGATCCGGCCGAAATACAGCACATGGAGCAGCACGCCGGCAACCAGAACGAACAGCGGCCAGAACACCGAACCGATATAGGCAAATACGCCTAGCTTCCCCAACAAGATGATCAATCCCGCAGCCAAAACCAGAACGCCCACTGCGGCGGATTGCTTATTCACTTTGGCCCCCCCAATTCTCTCAAAAACTGTAGCTATGTTTGAACCAATTTCCTTTTAGTGTAATGGAATTGAGGCGAAAAAACTAGGCCGCTAAGTTAAATTTCAGACAAAGATCATGAATGGTCCGAAAGACGGAAACCGTCTTTATGCCGCGATTCAAACGCGCCTTCTCCGCAGCCAAAGCGCCGCGGCGAGCAGAATCGCGACGGCAACGAACGGAAGCGCCTCGGCCGCTTGGGGAGAAAGCTGCGGAAGCCAGCGGTTCCAGGCGGGGTCTTTAAGCACCATATCCCCGGCCGCATACCCGAGCAGCGCACCGCCGATGTAGACGAGGAACGGCAGGCGGTCGAGCGCGTTCATCATAAACGAACTGCCCCAAATGATCAGCGGTATGCTCATGGCGATCCCGATGACCAGCAGAACGACGTCCCCTCGGGCGACGGCGGCGATGGCCAGCACGTTGTCCAAGCTCATGACGAAATCGGCGGTCACGATCGTCCAGACGGCGCCGGAGAGCGTCCCCGCCGCTTCCGTCCGCTGCGAATGGCCGTGGTTTTCCGCCAGCAATTTCAGCGCGATGGCGAACAGCAGCAGCGCCCCGGCCGTCTGCAGAAGAGGAATTTTCAGCAGCGTCACCGCTCCGACCGTCAGCACGCAGCGCAGCACAACGGCCGCAGCGCTCCCCCACCATATGGCTGCGCGGCGTTGCCCGGGCGGAAGCCGCTGCCCGGCCATCGCAATGACGACGGCATTGTCTCCGCTCAGCAGTCCGTTAATGAGCACGATTTGCAAGAAGACCAACAGATTTTCTCCAAATCCCATCCCCTAATCCTCCCCTCATACCCGTTGTATGTACAAGCCGTTCAGGTTATGTTATAGAATGTTGAACAAATGCCGGGATTTCTTTTGAATCCTTTCGGCCGTCTCATACGTATTTAACAGTTGTACATTTTAGGGGGGTCCAACGTGGAAGAGATATTCAGTCTGCAGTTTTTCGGTTCTTTGCTACAGATCGTCTTTATCGATTTGCTCCTGGCAGGCGATAATGCGATCGTCATCGGACTTGCGGCAAGAAACCTGCCGAAGCACAATCAGCGGAAGGCGATATGGTACGGCACCGGAGGGGCGATTCTGATTCGCGTGGTCGCCACCTTGCTGGTCGTAAGCTTGCTCAAGATCCCGTTTTTGCAGGCGGTCGGCGGCGTCGTGCTGCTGTGGATCGCATACAAGCTGCTCGTTCAGGAGGACTCCCACGAAGAAATCAAAGCGAGCAATTCCCTGTGGGGAGCCGTTCGCACCATCGTGATCGCCGACGCGGCCATGGGACTCGACAATGTCATTGCCGTCGCCGGAGCGGCGCACGGCAACGATCTGCTGGTGATTCTGGGTCTTTTGATCAGCATTCCGGTCGTCGTCTGGGGAAGCACGCTGTTTGTCCGGCTGATTAACCGGTTTCCCTGGATCGTCTATTTCGGTTCCGGCGTACTGGCCTATACCGCGGCCAAGATGATTACGCATGAACCGAGATTCGACGGCCTGTTCCACGACAATCCCGTTGTGACGTGGACGTTCGTGGCGGCGATGATCGCCGTCGTGGTCCTCGGCGGCATGTGGACGAATGCGATCAAGGCGAGGAAGGAACGGGAGAAAGGCCTGGCGAACGGAGACGCGCGTAAATGAACGCTTGAACGATTTCCCGTATGCGGGATTATCCTTCGGCTCCTTTTCCGGCTTCGGGTTTCCGTGGCAAACCGTCGCCGGGCTTTGGCGTTTTGACGATCGGATCCGACGGACCGTGGTTCCGCTATCCCGTCCATATCCGGCTAAAATCCCAAGCGCCCGGACACAGGAGCCGTTATTCCATTCAAAAAGGAGCCATTTTTGATGAAAGGATGGAAATAACGGACCCGATGTCCGAAACGGAAACGATTTGGACTTTACAACGGTACATAGCGGATTTCCCGTCCCGCTCCCGAAAAGAAAGAACCCCCGAAACTCCGCATAACGCGGGATTCGAGGGTTCTTTCTTCGTTTATCGCGGCAGCGGGGCCGGACAGCGGGCCGGCGCGTTCAGAACCAGCGGTCTTCGTCGGCCGTCCCGGCCGCTTCCGCCTTTCGGGCGGTGGGGACGCGGCCGCGGGAATCGATCAGAACCGTTTCCGTGCCGGCTACCGCCTCTTCGATCAGACGCTCAAGCTCCGCCTTCATTCCGGCTTCGATCCGCTCCACCACGTGCAGATTCGGATTGGTTGCCGGCGATTTCGGAACGAACAGCGTACAGCAGTCCTCGTAAGGCAAAATCGACGTTTCGTAGGTGCCGATTTTTTCGGCTTGACGGATGATGTCCAGCTTGTCCATCATCACCAGAGGCCGGAGCAGGGGCAGCGACACCGTGCGGCCGATCACGTTCATGCTGCCGAGCGTTTGGCTGGCGACCTGCCCGAGGCTGTCTCCGGTTACGAGCGCGAGCGCGCCGCTGCGCTCCGCCAGCTTTTCCGCAATGCGGAGCATCGATCTGCGCATCAGCGTGATGATCAGATTTTCCCGCCCTTTCTGCGCCAGCATCGTCTGAATCTCCGTAAACGGCACAAGATGCAGCTTCAACCGTCCTCCGTAATGCGCGAGCCGCTGCGTCAAGGATACGACTTTCTCCGTTGCCTGCTCGCTGGTGAACGGGTAGCTGTGAAAATGAACGGCCTCGATCTCCAGCCCTTTGCGCATCGCCATCCATCCCGCCACGGGGCTGTCGATTCCGCCCGACAGAAGCAGCATCGCTTTGCCGTTCATCCCGATCGGGAAGCCGCCGGCTCCCGGAATGACGCGGCAGTATACGAACGTTGCCTCGGCCTGAATATCGACCTTCAGTTCGATCTCGGGATTGCGCACGTCCACCTTCAGATCCGGCGTGTTGCGCAGCACATGCGCCCCGACCAGATGGTTCATCTGCTGCGAGTCGTGGGGGAAGTCCTTCCACGTTCTCCGCACCGTGACTTTAAACGTCTTCGGAGTCCGCTCAAGTCCCCGCATAACCTGAAGCGCGGCATCCTGAATCGCCTCGACTTTGTTTTCCGCCCTGACGACCGGGCTGAAAGAGGACAGGCCGAATATTTCCGAAAGCCGTTCGGATACGGCGTCAAAATTTTCTCCGTTCAGATGAATGAAGAGCCTGCCGTACGATCTTTCGAATTCCAGCTTTGAAAAAGAAGCCAAGGCCTGCTTGATGTTGGTAAACATGAGCGATTCGAATCTGCGCCGGTTGCGGCCCTTGATCGTCAATTCTCCGAATCTCACCAGTATTAAATTGTAATTCATGAAAAACTCCTCTCCAACGGCTTCAGCTTCGCGACGACCGCCCTAAGCCTGTCGGCCAAAAGATCGATATCGCGTTCCGTATGCTCGTCGCCGAAGCTGATTCGAATGCTGCCCGAAGCCCGCTGTTCGTCCAATCCCATGGCGGTCAGCACCCGGCTCGGCTTCAGGCTTTTGGAAGAGCAGGCCGACTGCGTGGAAATCAAAATGCCGTGCTCTTCGAGCATGTGCACAAGCACTTCCGGTCTCATGCCGGGGTAGGAAACGTTGACGATTTGCGGAGCGGACCGCTCTTCCTCTTCCGGCACGTTAAGGCAAAGCTCCGGAATGTCCTTGAGCAGCCCGATCAGCTTGCGCCGCAGTCCGTACATCCGCGCCCTTCGCTCGTCCATCGATTCCATCGTCAGTCGGAGCGCCTGCGCCGTCGCGACGATGCCCGGCACGTTGTGGGTTCCGCTCCTTCGGCCGTCCTCCTGGCCTCCGCCGGCAAGCAGCGGGGCCAGCGCCAATCCTTCGCGTACCAGCAAGAAACCGACGCCCTTCGGGCCGCGAAATTTGTGCGCCGATCCGGTATACAGATCGATCCCCCATTCCTTCCAGCGCACCGGCACTTTGCCGATCGCCTGGACGCCGTCGACATGAAACCGCACTTGGGGACGGTCCGCCAGCAACCGGCCGATTTCCTCGATCGGCTGGATCGCTCCGGTCTCGTTATTGACGTGCATGACGCTGACCAGCACCGTATCTTCCCGCAGCGCGTTGGCGACGGAATCGGGGCTGACGCGGCCTTGTCCGTCCACCGGCAAAATCGTGACCTCCACGCCCTGCCGCTCGAGCTGTTTGACGCACTCGTAGACGGAAGCATGCTCAATCGCCGTTGTAATAATATGCTTTTTCGGCTTGCGGGACGAAAACACGGTGCCTTTGATCGCAAAGTTGTTGCTTTCGGTGCCGCCCGAAGTGAAGACCACTTCGTCCGGCTTCGCTCCGAACGCTCCCGCTACGGCCGATCTTGCCCTATCGACGAGCCTCATCGCCTCCGCGCCCGATTTGTGAAGCGCCGCCGCATTGGCGTAGTGCAGCGTCATCAGCTCTCCGACGGTCCGCACGACTTGCTCGTATGGAAGCGTAGACGCCGCATGGTCAAAATACAGCATGTCCATTCCTTCTCCTCCTTTCCCGCAACGATGCACAATCATTTTTCCCAATCGTAAAAAAAGACCAAAAAGGGATGACTGCGCATCCCCATTTGATCCCCGATCCGGATAACATGAAATGTATAGCGGCGGCTTTCTTACAACAGCGACGTCCAATTGCTTCGCGCATCCAGCACTTTGCGGATGTACGCCTGCGTTTCGGCGGGAAGCTCCGAAAGCCTGGAAAGAACATCCTCGTTCGTGCGCAATCCCAGACGGTCGACCCGTCCGGGCCCCGCATTGTAGGCTGCCAAAGCCGCCATCTCGTTGCCGTCGTATTTGCGCAGCAAATACGAAATGTAGCGGGTTCCGCCATCGATATTTTGCGCCGGATCGAACGCGTCGGTCACGCCCAACCCCCGCGCCGTGCCGTCCATAAGCTGCATCAAGCCTTTGGCTCCGGATGAAGATACCGCGTCGGCCCGAAACGACGACTCCGTCTGGATGATGGCTTTGACCAGAGCGGGATCGACGCCGTACCGGGCTGCCGCTTCCTTGATTAGCGGATCGTAAAGCGAAGTGGCGCCAACGTCTTCGATAAGCCCCGCCGAGCCCCCGGTCCAGGCGTTCAAACCGGACAAGCCTAGGGGGCCGCTCGGCCCGAACAGTTGGGAAGAATCGGACGTTCCCGAGCCGCCGTAGGCGCCGGATGAGCCGTAACCCGCCGAAGCCGCGAGGCTTTCCGATTCGAGCATTTGCGCCAGAAGCTGGCTGAACAAACTGTCGTCCCCGTCCCGCACGGACGATACGGGGTCGGTATCGAAACCGAGCGGATCCGCGCCGGCAAGCCACTGCGACAGCAGCAGCTCCTTCAAAATGCGGGGATCCGTCGCCATGACCTTCATGTCGCTCATCTGTCAATCTCTCCCGGAAATTGATGCCTGTCCTTACCCATTTTACATCAATTCGGGAGACCAAGAAAGAAAAAACTGACAATCGGAAGGGTTTTGGCCTCAAAACGCGCTTTTAGGCCTACGTCTTCTGTATCAGTCTTTATTTTTGGGCTTCAGGCGGTTATTTTTGCTGGTTTTGCAGCCGGCGCTGGATCAAATATTCGCTTTCATAATACGACAAATCGTCGCGAAGTTCCTCGTAAATGCGGGATATGCTCAACACGATGTCGCGAATCGCGCGAACCGGCTTGATCCGGAACCGGATCGCGTCCTGGCCGGTGTACGCATAACGGCCGTCTTCGGAGTAGCCTTCGTTCTTCGGGTAGAAAAACGCGTTCACGCAATTGTGGTAAACCTCGTACAAAGCCTTTTCCGCCGCTTCGGCATCGAAATTCGGCCTGCGCAGCAATGCCCCCAGCTTCTCGTACGAAACTTCGGAGAAGACGAGCAAATGGCGAAGATCGGACAGCATGCCGGAATAAAAAGCGATCAGCTTCTCGTCTTGCTCTTCGACTAACTGCGGTAGTGCGTTAGCGTTCAAAAAAGCTTCCAGCTCGGCGCACGCTGCCTTTAATTTGTCTCGGCTGGATTCGGCGAGGGCCCTGGCATTGGCGGATGGCATAACTCACTTACCCCTTTCATTTTCCCACGGACATAAGTAAAAACGTTTCGTCAGATCGGCGTCCGCGAAACTTATCCTCATCGTACCATAAATTCAAATGAAACGGTACTGGCTCCCGCCAAAATCGCCCGTATTAATTTTGACCCGCTGCTGAAAGCTAACGTTAGTCCGGCGCCAACGATCGCCGGCATGCGGACAAGGAGGTTTAACGGGATGCGCCGTAAAACATGGTTCGGCCTATTGTTTGTCGCTGCCGTCTTCCTGCTGGCGGTTCCGCTTATCGTGCCCCCTTCGGGGCCGGGAGCGCCCGCTCCGGCACCCCGGACGGAAGGCGGCGGCTTCTCGCCCGCGCGGCAGACGCGCGAGGCTTCCTTCAAGCAAAGCGCAATCGAGCGGGACAAGGCGGCGACCGAACGGCTAAGCCGCATGGACAGCGAGCGGGATCTTCGGCTGCTGCTTTCCGCGGAGGGGAAGACTCCCGCCGGCAAACGGCAAGCGCTTTTGCAGCAAACGGTTCGAAAGCATTCGCATTTGATCTCGGTCTGGTGGAAAACCGGCGGCCAGACGTACAAGGCCGATTCCGCGCCGGCCGGGCTTAAACGCAGCGCGGCGCCCTATTTGCGCAAAGCCAATGCCGCCTTGGCCCGCGGGAAAAGCTACCAGTCGCCGGCTTTTACAAGCGGCGGGGAAAGCAATTTCGTCTTGGCCATCCCGGGGGCAAAACACGGCGAAGGCGTCGCGGCGCTCGTTCATTCCGATATCGTTCAGGAAGTCGAGCGGCATCAAAAGAAAAATTTGCGCGTCGTTCCTTATCCCGCGGAAGGAAGATACCGCCTGGAATCGGTCATCCCCAACTCGAACCGGGATACGACCGTGCGCAGCGGAGAGGACAACGGCAACGCCAGCCATTATGCGGTTGACGAGCTGGTCGTGAAGTTTAGGCAGCCGCTGACCGGAAAACAGCTTCTTCAGCTGCGGAAGCAGCTGCAAATCACGGTGGTCCGGCACCGCGGCACGACCTACCTCTTCCGGTCCGGCAAATACGACATGGCGCAATTAAAAGCGTTTTTTTCCAAATGGAATCCGGTCTATATGGAGCCGCACTACTTGTATCTGACAAACGAAGCGCCCGGGATCGACGGTTTCGGCGATAACGGCGATACCCCCGCCATCGTCCCCAACGATACGCTCTACGGCCGATACCAGTGGAACTTGCCGGAAATCGCGACGGAAAAAGGCTGGAACGTAACGCGGGGCAAAAACGAGATTATCGTCGCGGTCGTGGACACCGGCGTTCAGCTCGATCATCCCGATCTTCAGGGACGGCTTGTCCCCGGGACGAATATCGTCGATCCGTCCAAGCCGCCGGAGGACGATGTCGGTCACGGAACCCATGTCGCCGGCATTATCGCCGCGCAGGTCAACAACAACGAAGGCGTCGCCGGCATGACCTGGTACACGAAAATCATGCCCGTCAAAGTGCTGGACAGCACCGGAGCGGGAACGACGTATTCGGTCGCGGAAGGCATCATATGGGCGACGGACCACGGAGCGAACATCATCAATATGAGCCTGGGCAATTACGCCGATGCCCAGTTTCTCCACGATGCCGTCAAATACGCCCACGACCGGGGCGTCGCGCTCGTTGCGGCCAGCGGTAACGACAACACCGACCGTCCCGGCTATCCCGCCGCTTACCCGGAGGTGATCGCCGTCTCGGCGACCGATCCGGACGAGACCCGAGCTGAATATTCCAATTTCGGCGACTACATCGACGTGGCCGCTCCGGGCAGTTCCATCGCCAGCACGTATCCGGGAAGCCGGTACGCCGCGCTCTCCGGGACGTCGATGGCGTCTCCGCACGTCGCCGGGCTTCTGTCGCTGGTCAAAGCCGCCAACCCGAGCCTGACCAACGACCAGATGGCGGACGTCATCCGCAAGACCGCCCGGGATTTTGGCGCCGCGGGCAAGGACGCCGACTACGGGTACGGGCAGATCGACGTCGATGCGGCGGTCAAGGCGGCGAGCGCCGGCACTTCGGGCGGCGGTACCTCTGCCGGGGTCCGGGCGGACCTCAGCGGCAGAGAAGGACTTGGCTCGCTGCAGTTGTTCCCCGAACGGGTTCGCCGGGAAGTGCGGCGGATTTTGGACAAAAGCCCTTGAATCTGCGAATTCCCGCATCCTCCGGGTCCGCGAACGTTTCGCGGATCTGGGGGATGTTTGTTTGTTCGCATTTTCTCATGCTTTTTTATGGATTTTCGTTTAAAATGAAAGATTGAGAGATATCGAGTCATTTCTAAATACGGAATAGAAAGGAAGAATAGATTGGACAAGCCGCAACGGAAAGCCTTGAACAAAAAACTGCGCCAGCAGCAGCAACAGCAAAAACAACGCAGAATGAGGATTCTGATTTGGGCTACGGTCATTTTGTTCGCCGCAATCGTCGCCGTCGCGTTTATCTTGAAGCCCGAACCGAAACCGATCACGATCGATTACGGCAAAGTGCCGACGGTCGGCTCGGAAAATGCCCCGGTCAAAATCGTCGAGTTCGGCGATTTCAAATGCCCGGCATGCAGAATTTTTAGCCAGAACATTTATCCTCAACTGAAAGCGGATTTTATCGATACGGGCAAAGCTTCGTTTTCGTACTTAAACTATACGATCATCAGTCCCAACGGAGATTCGGTCACGGCGGCCGTTGCCGCGCAGGCGGTCTATCATCAGAACAAAGACGCCTTCTGGACATATTATAAAACGCTGTTCGACCACCAGGGCGACGAACATACCGTATGGGCCACGCCGGATTATTTGGTGCAGCTCGCCAAGCAGGCGGACCTCGGCATCGATTACGACAAGCTGAGTCGGGACATTGTCAACAACACCTACAAGGACGAGGTTGACAAGCAAACCCGCCTCGCCAGGGACAACGGCTTCTACTCTACGCCTACGATTCTGATCAACGGCAAAAAGCTCGACGATAACGCAAGCCTGAATTACGGCAAGCTGAAAGCGGAAATCGAAAAAGCGTTGAAAGCGCAAGAGAACGGCAAGTAAAGGTGGGGATTTGAACGTGTTGGCCCGGATACGCGCATACAGCCTGTACCTCGCCTGGGTCGTGTCGCTTGCGGCAACCGGAGGCAGCCTTTTTCTCAGCGAAGTGATGCATTTCGTCCCCTGCAGCCTTTGCTGGTTTCAGCGGATATTCATGTATCCGCTCGTCCTGTTGCTGGGACGGGCCGCGCTTCGGGACGACCGCGGCATCGTCGGCTACGCCCTGCCGCTTTCCGTCATCGGGGGGCTCATCTCTCTCTACCATTACGGAAAGCAAAAGATTCCCGCGCTGGCCCAAGTGCTGCCTTGCACGAGCGGGGTGCCGTGCGACAAGGACTACCTGGACTGGTACGGCATCATTACGATCCCGCTGCTCGCGCTGATTGCCTTTGTGCTGATTACGATATTGCTGCTTCTCGGCAAAACATCCTCGAATGGCGAGGACGAAGCCGGCGCCGAGGAAGCGTAAGGCGCGCGGCCGCCCGTTCCATCACTCCATAAGGAAAAAACGGTCGTTGGGGACCGTTTTTTCCTTATGACGGCCCCATTATCGGGAGCCCCATTTGGAGGGGGCCGCCCCCTCAACCGCCATGTAGTCCGTCCAGTACCCTACATCGCCTACGTCCGCTGTGTTCAGCCCCCATTTAGTCCGCCTAGTACCCTATATAGTCCCCAACCGCGGTGCTCAGCCGCCATGTAGTCCGTCCAGTACCCTACAGCCGCTACGACATTCCAGGCAACTTCGCCCACAACTGGGCAACGGTGCTTAACCGCCCCGCCTCCTTACTTTTGGTAAACAACCGGATTCAAAGCGCTGGCGGCTAACCCGCCGGGCCGGCAACCGGGCAACCAGGCTTGCAAATCGTTGCGGCGCGCGTTGCTATCCGGTTCGGCCACCTTGGCGCCGTCCGCATAATAGATGATCGTCATCACCTCGCGCATCGTTTCCGTCGGATTGCCCGGGGCGCTGTGAAGCGTCCAGCCGGCGTGGAAGGTGGCGTCTCCGGCCGCCATGGCGCCGTAGCTCACGATCGGAAACCCTTTGTCGTCGATGTATTGCCGCAGCGTCCGATGCGACTCGTCGGATATTTCCAGCTTGCTGATATAGCCTTTGAGATGGGAACCCGAGGCGAACGTCATCGAACCGACTTCTTCCGAAACGGGGACAAGCGGCATCCACATCGTGATCGTTTTGTCCGTATCCAGCGGCCAGTAAATTTGGTCCTGATGCCAAGGGGTGTGCCCTCCGCCGGGTTCTTTGAAAAGAGCTTGATCGTGATAGATGCGCACGCAGTCAACGCCCATCAGGTCCGCCGCGATTTTCGCAAACCGCTTGGCGAACACGAACCGCTTGACCGCCTCGCTTTTTTGCCACAAGTTCGTGATTTGAATGAACGCTTTGCCGTACGTATCCCGTTTGTGCACCGGTTTATCGTGATAGTTTAGCGCTTGGACCCAGCGGCAGATGATGGGCTCATAAACCCCGATTTCATCGGGAGACGCTACCCCGCGCAGGAAGATATGGCCGTCCCGCTGATAGGCGCCGATTTGTTCGTTTGTCAGATTATACTCATCTTGCATTAGCGGCAGCCCATCGGCTTGCTCGAAAGGCTCCGCTTGCTTTTCTTGGCTCATGCGCGTTTTCTCCTTTTTTCTTTGATTCGGATTCGTACTTTATTTATGATTGTAGGAAGGATTTTCTAAAAAATCGTTGTCTAACTCTCTTGACTATTTGTCAAAAACAACTGACGTGGGGGAAAGGTGCGCATGAAGCCAATCGTTCCGTATATTCGCGAATGCGATTTTGCCGTGCGCAAGCCGTGGATCATGCCGGAGCGCCGGCTTCTCGATTACTTGATCGTTTTCATTCAAGAAGGCCAATGCCGCTTCACGGTAGACGAGGTCGAATATCGCTTCCAAAGGGGAGAGTTTTGCTTCATTCAGCCGGGCAGCTTGAATCGGTTGGAAGGTCTGACGAATACGATCACGCCGTTCGCCCATATGGACATTTTTTATCATCCCGATCGGGAACAGAGCTTTCCCACCAGGGCGGGCCAGACGGACTTAACCCCTTACCTGCACCTGCTTCAGCCGAGGTTGAACGATGTGTTCGGCATCGACGTTCCGGTCAGGCTCCAACCCCGAAATCCGGCCAAATTCCGCGATACGTTCCTTCAAATGGTGGAATGCTGGCAGTACCGCGATCCGCTGATGCAGCTCAAGGCACAGCATGCGGCGACGGAATTGCTCGTTGCCATCTTGGAAGAGCACCGCACGGACATCCAGCAGCTTCGGCCTTCTGCACAATCGTTCCATTGGATTTCGTCGTATTTTTCGTTCCATCTGAGCGAGCCGTTGTCGGTCGAAGCGATGGCGAGGCGCGCGAACCTGTCGCCTTCGCGGTTCAGCGCGCTGTTCAAGCAGCGCTTCGGCATGGCTCCGTACCAATATTTGCTGGAGATGCGCGTCAGCCATGCGCGGGAGCTCCTCGAGACGACGGAGCTGTCGCAAGAGGAAATTGCGGCGTACTGCGGCTTCGCGGATATCCATCATTTTTCAAAAACGTTCAAGAAAAAAACGGGCAAGCCGCCCGGAGCCTTTCGCCGCCGCCCGGAAGCATAACGAGCCGTTCCCGGTCCACCGTCCGGGAACAGCTTCCTTTCCGGCGCAGCCTAAACCAAAAAGCCCGCAAAGCCCTAAGGCCTTGCGGGTTATGTACGACCGGAAAGTTTGCCATAAGCCGGGTTCTGTTCTTCCGGTGGTATAACGGACCGGCAGGTCCTCCCACGTGATGGAAGCGACAATCATCTTTCTAGGCCGTACGTTACCGCACGGCTCAAGCGACCAACCCGAACGCACCTCGGGCCAAGGCTGCGGCTTCGAGAGCCGCTGCGTTCCTCTTCGGTCTTGCTCCGGATGGGGTTTACCAGGAGCAAAGTCGCCAGTGCTCCTCGTGGTCTCTTACACCACGGTTCCACCCTTGCCTGTGCCGCAAAACGCGGCCATCGGCGGTCCGTTTCTGTGGCACTATCCTTCGGCTCGCGCCGACTGGACGTTATCCAGCATCCTGCCCTGTGGAGCCCGGACTTTCCTCTCGCGGCAAACGCCGCCAGCGATTGTCTGTCAAACTTTCCGGTCCATTAGCCTAGTATACCGCGAATCGGCTCAAGACACAACGGGAATCGCTGGATATGCGAACAACCGGCACGGATCCGGCGCAGGCGCCGGCCCGGCCGGTTGCCGGTTATTTCAGCCTGAACGGCTCCGTATTGACTTGCGAGGCGATCACCTCGGTGGCGTATCCCTTTTCCTCCAAGCGCTCGCGCAGCCACTGCGCCGTTTTCGGCTTCATGATTTTTTCGGCATTGTGTCCCGGATCGATCAGAGCCAGCCCCATCGCGGCAGCGTCGTGCGCGGTATGGTAGTCGATGTCGCCCGTGACGAACACGTCCGCGCCCGCAAATTTCGCGTGGCGGATGTACCGGGAGCCCGAGCCGCCGAGCACCGCCACCTTCCGGACCGTTTTCGAGCCGTCGCCGACCGCCCGAACGAACGGAACGTCAAAAGCCCGCTTGACCCGCTCCGCGAACGCGTCCAGACTTTCCGGCTCCGGCAGCGCGCCGACCCTTCCCAGCCCGAACGACCGGCCTTTCAAATCCATCGGGTAGATGTCGTAGGCCACTTCTTCGTACGGGTGCGCCTTCAGCATCGCCTGCACCGCCGCTTTCAGCGCGCTTTGGGGAACGACCGTCTCGATGCGCGTCTCCGCGACCGTTTCGAGCTTGCCCTGCTTCCCGATAAAGGGATCGGTTCCTTCCCTCGGCAGAAAGGTTCCCGTTCCCTCCACGTTAAAACTGCAGTGGCTGTAATTGCCGATCCACCCCGCGCCGGCGTTGAACAGGGCTTCCCTTACCGCTTCCCGGTGTTCGTTCGGCACAAAAACGGCCAGCTTGTACAGCTTGTCGGTATGCACTTCCTCCAGCACGCCGGTAACGTTCAGGCCGAGCGCTTCGGCCATCCAGTCGTTCATGCCTCCCTCGGCGGTGTCCAGGTTCGTGTGCGCCACATAAACGGCAATGTCCTTGCGGAGCAATTCGGCCGCCAGCGCGCCTTCCGGCGTATCCGTGCGGAGCGTCTTAAGCGGACGGTAGATCAGCGCATGATGGGCAATGATGAGCTCCGCGCCTGCCGCTGCCGCCTCTTCCACGACGGCGGGCGTCACGTCCAGCGCCACGAGCACGCGGCGGACCTCCTTCTGCAGCGTCCCGACCTGAAGGCCGATGCGGTCGTCCGGCACCGCATAATGTTTGGGCGCAAGCCTCTCCATAAACTGAATTATCGTTTCTCCGCGTGCAAACATGCGAGCACCTCCCGCAAAAGTTCCGTTTTCGCTTCCCATTCCCGCGCCTTCTCCGCCGTTTCCGGCGAATCGGACAGACGAAGCCGAGCCAAAATCTGTTCCCGCTTGCCGATTTCCTCGGTCCATTTCCGCCTGAACAGCTCGCCGCCTGCCCGCACCAGCAGCGGTCCCATCTCGTAAGCCAACGGCTCCGGCAGCTTCAGCCCTTCGTCCTGTCCCTTTCCCCGCGGCAATTGGATATCGTACAGCTCTCCGTTCCGTTCGGTGGCCTCTTTCTCATCGGGGGCCTTGACTGCGCGAAGCAGCGTGTAAATTTCCCCGCCTTCCTCCAGCAGCCGCTCCGCGTCCAGCACGTATCCGTGCTCCCGCAGCCAGCGGCGCACCTGATCCTCCGCCACGTGAGGCGATAAAATCAAGGTGCGAACCCCTTCCAGACGGTCGCCGGCCGATTCCAGAATGCGCACGATCAGACTGCCGCCCATTCCGGCGATGCAAACGGTATCCGCTTCTCCGGGCGAAAGGACGGACAAGCCATCCCCTTGGCGGACGGATACGATCTCTTCCAAGCGGGCGTCGGCCACCTGGCGTCTAGCGGCTTCCGCCGGTCCGGCATGCACGTCGCCCGCCACCGCATACGCGATTTTTCCGGAGGCAGCCAAATAGACCGGCAGCAGCGCGTGATCCGTCCCGATGTCGGCAAATCTGGCGCCTTCCGGCACCCAATCGGCCAGGGCGGTCAGCCGCGCGGAAAGCCGGATTCCCATTTCTTTCGCTCGTTCATTCAGCATAGATTACGCAACCCATTCCATCCAATGTTTTCTCCATTTGTACAAGCTGATGCCGGCAATCGCGATCTTGGCCAGCAATTGAAACGGAATCCACTGCGTGTCGATGCCGTATAACGCGGAGTACAGTTCCGGCATAAACCACAGCACGATCGCCGTCGCGAACAAAACCGTTCCCGCGGAGCGGATTTTGACGCTGACGAACCAGCTGAGCCAGACAAACAAAACGGCGGCCGGAAGCCAGAACAGCTGCACCTCGATCCCGTTCGGCTCGTTTATTTTATGCGCCAGCGTCCAGGCGTACAGAACGACGACGGCCATCCAGCCGCACCATTGCAACAATCCGAACCGCAGCGCGACGCCGACGCCGATCCAGGTCAGGGCGCACACGATAAGCAGCAGGACGGGGCCCGCTCCCTTCTCCCAGCCGTGAAGATGCAAAATCGCCATTCCCGAGACGAGCAGAAGCAGCATGCCCGTCCCGAGCAGGAGAAACGCGCGATGCGGAAGCCTGTCCCGCCACCGGGCGCCTCCGGCGACAAAGCCGGCCGTCGCTGCGGCCGCAAGTCCGATTTGCAATGCAAGGGGAAACGCGTTAAAATAAAGTACAACCAAGCAGATCAAGGCAAAAATGCCAAATCCAAGCAACCATTGCCTGCGGGACGCCTGCTCGATTTTGCGGACGGCCCGGCCAACCAGATTTTTCGGCCGGTCCTCCAAATCATCCAGATACAGATTTTGCAGAAAGTCGCAATATTGCTCCGGAAGCAGCTTGCTTCTCCGCCAGGATTCGATTTCGTTCACGATTAATTTTTTCTTATCCCCATCCGATACAGGCATGCCGATTCGCTCCTTTCCGATTGGAACAAAAAGACCTTCAACCGTCTCGGCAGAAGGTCTCCCAATCAGGCTAATACCTGTATCGGCTTATTCGAGGAAATCTTTTAGCCGTTTGCTGCGGCTCGGATGGCGCAGCTTGCGCAACGCCTTCGCCTCAATCTGGCGAATCCGTTCGCGGGTAACGCCGAACACCTTGCCCACTTCTTCCAGCGTGCGCGTACGCCCGTCGTCGAGGCCGAAGCGCAATCTCAGCACATTCTCTTCCCGTTCGGTCAGCGTATCGAGTACGTCTTCCAGCTGTTCCTTCAGCAGTTCGTAGGCGGCGGCGTCAGCCGGGGCCAGCGCTTCCTGGTCTTCGATGAAGTCGCCGAGATGGGAATCGTCTTCTTCCCCGATCGGCGTTTCCAGCGATACCGGCTCTTGCGCGATTTTCATGATTTCGCGGACTTTATCCACGCTCAAATCCATTTGCTCGGCAATTTCTTCCGGCGTCGGCTCGCGCCCAAGCTCCTGGAGCAGTTGACGGGACACCCGAATCAGCTTGTTGATCGTTTCGACCATATGCACCGGTATCCGGATCGTGCGGGCTTGGTCGGCGATAGCGCGGGTAATGGCTTGACGGATCCACCATGTTGCATAGGTGCTGAACTTGTAGCCTTTCGTATGGTCGAATTTCTCGACCGCCTTCAGAAGGCCCATATTGCCTTCCTGAATCAAATCGAGAAAGAGCATGCCTCGTCCGACATAACGCTTGGCGATGCTGACAACAAGACGAAGGTTCGCTTCGGCCAGTCTCTTTTTCGCCTCTTCCCCGTCCTGTCCGCCGCTTTCGATTTTTTTGGCAAGTTCGACTTCGTCGTCCGCTCCGAGCAGCGGAACTCGTCCGATTTCCTTCAAATACATGCGGACCGGGTCGTTGATTTTGATTCCGGGAGGCAGAGACAGATCGTCATCGAAATTGAAATCGTCGTTTCCGTCTTCATCGCCGTTTCTGCCAAGCTCGTCGTGATCGTTGGCCACCTCGATGCCAAGGTCCGCCAGCTGCTCGAAAAACTCGTCGATTTGATCGGGATCCTGATCGAATGGAGACAGCTTCTCCATGATCTCTTTATAGGTCAGAGAGCCTTTCTTTTTGCCCTGCTCAAGCAATTGCGCCTTGACCTGTTCCAATGTCGCTTCCGTTTCCAACCCGGTGTGTTGATCGTTCGCCATTACCGACTCCCTCCTCCCCGGATCATCCGCATCAAGCATCCTTGCGCTGTTTCTCCAGGGCGATAATCTCTGTTCCAATTTGTACGGCAAGCATGATGTCTCCGGCCCGCTCCGCGCGAAGCATCTCCTCTTTTTTTCTCTCGATTTCGCGGGTTAGCGCGGCCTGACCGATCGTGCGAATGCAATCCTCCATAACCTTCTCGTCAAAAGGAATATCCTCCATCGCGAGGGCGCTGGCCACCCGCTCGAGTCGTTCATCCTGCAAAAAAGCGGTAAACCGGCTGACATCGGGATCGTTGCCTTGCGCGTAATAAGCGTATAAATAAGCAGCAATGGCTGCATGATCCTCTATATGAAAGCCGTCTCCTATCCGATCCCGGACGGCAAATGCCGTTTCCGCGTCCTGCATCATCCAGGAGATCAGCTGGCGTTCCGCCTGCACATAGGCGGGAGCAAGCGACGGATGGCGGGATGAAGTTCGCTTTTCATTCCATACATTATTCCACGTTCCGCCAGGAATATCCCCAGTTGTTCCCAATTTCTCCTGACGGCGGATGTCGGCGACCTCCTGCTTCAGGGTATCAAGCGAAACGTCGAACTCCTGAGCCAGCTCTTTCAGGATCAACTCCCGTTCCGTCGGAGACGGTTGCCTTGCGACGAGGCGGGCCGCATCGCGCAAGTACCGAATCTTCCCATCTTCTTCTAGGAGTATATGGGATTTCCTTAAATAGATGAGTTGAAATTTGATGGCCGAAACCGCGCCTTCGACGATTTCCCGGACAAAAGCTTCCGGACCGTTTTGCGTAATGAATTCGTCGGGGTCCGTCTTCGCCGGCAGAAGCCCGACCCTTACCCGAAGCCCGGCGGCTTCAAGCAAGGGGATGCTTTTGTGGGCGGCGGCTTGTCCGGCGTCGTCGCCGTCGTAGCAGACAATCGCCTCGTCCGCGAACCGCCTGAGCAGCGCCGCATGTTCGGCCGTGAGCGCCGTGCCCATCGTGGCGACGCCGTTGGTCACTCCCGCGTGCCAAGCTTTAATGCAGTCGACATACCCCTCGAACAGCACGACCTGCCTCGTCTTGCGGATCGCGCTTCGGGCATCGTGCAGCCTGTACAGCGTTCGGCTCTTGTTGAAAAGCGGGGTCTCGGGGGAATTCAAATATTTGGGCTGCCCGCTTGTCATCAGCCTTCCCGCAAAAGCGGCGATGCGTCCGTCGGGGCCGCGGATCGGGAACATGATCCGGTCCCGAAACCGGTCTACGTAGCCTTCTCCTTCCTGCCGTCTGGACAAAAGGCCTCCGCGCTCCATATCCGCAAGCGAAAAACCTTTCCTCTCCAGCGCCTTAGCCAGCGTATCCCACTTGGCAGGCGCATAGCCGATGCCGAATTCTTCGATCAGCTTGTCGTGAATGCCGCGGGAGCGCAAATACTCCATCGCCGGCTTGCCCGCTTGCGTGTTGCGAAGCACGTAACGGTACAGCTTGGCGGCGTATTCGTGGGCCTCGTGCAGCACGTCTTTCTCCCGCTGGCGCGGGGACGGCTCTCCTTGAGGCCGGGCCCAGGTTACCGGCAAGCCCGCCTCCTCGGCCATACGCTTCACCGCTTCGGGAAAGGTCTCGTTTTCCATCTCCATCACGAACTTGATGACGTTGCCGCTCTTGCCGCAGCCGTAGCAATGGAAAATCTGCTTCTCCGGCGTTACGGTAAACGACGGCGTCTTCTCGGAGTGGAACGGACAAAGCCCGACCAAATACTTTCCTCGTTTGGACAAATGAACGTAACGACCGACCGTCTCCCCGATCTCGTAACGCTTAAGAACCTCGTCAATCGTCTGCTGCGGAATCAAGCCGCTGTTCATCGTGCGTCCACCTTCTTCAGCGCGAACCGGCGGCGGATGCGGACAAACGAAAGAACGTCCCGAGACGCCCCAAAGAGACTTGTCCTTCTCCGCAAGCCGGAACGCCGACAACGAAAGTTCCTTCGGAACCTTCCGGCCGATCTATATGTGTATTATTCGCTAGCGATCCCGGTTCTCCTGCATTTCTAGCAGCAACTGTGTCAGCTTTTGTTGAAATCTGACTCGGTCTTCGCTTGAAAAAGCCTTGGGTCCCTTGGTGCGCAAGCCTCCTCGTCGCAATTTGGCCGATTCGTGCCGCTGCGCCAGCAGCCCATCGATATCGGCTTCCGTAATCCGGTGTCCCCGCGGCGTCAATACGGCGGAACCCCGCGCCAGGCCGATCGCGGCAAGACCGTAATCGCCCGTCACCAGAACATCCCTGGATGTCAGCACGTTGGCGATATAAAGGTCGGCCGACTGCGGGCCGGCGTCCACCGTCACGACTTCCACCTGCGGTTCGCGCGCCAGCGCGTGGGCATTGGAGGATACCATGAGTGCCGTCGCCCCGCAGCTGCGCACCGTTCGACCGATTTCCGTCTTGACGGGACAAGCGTCTCCGTCCACCACAACCCGATTCCGATACGGGAGCATCCGACATCACCGCGTATTCCACCAAAGTTTGCCGTATTATTATATACGTCAAAGCGGACCAAAATCCTGCCTTTGACTCATTAAATTTTAAAATAATAAACCTTGCGGACGAAGATGTCAATACTTAATGCCATTTCTGTATCGGTGGTTTGAGAAGGCTTGCATCCGCCCGACAAACGTCAGGCAACCCGCTTGTCGAAAAAGCCGGCTGCCTGACGTTTACGCGTAATTGAAATGTTCCAGGATCAGGCTCGCCGTCTCCTCCACGGCTTTGTTCGAAACGTCGATGACAACGCAGCCGATCTGTTTCATGATCCGATGGGCATATTCCAGCTCCTGCTCGATGCGCTCCATCGTCGCGTAGGAAGCCGTATCCGGAAGGCCGAGCGCCTTGAGCCGCTCCTTGCGGATGGCGTTCAGGGCGTCGGTGCGGATGGTCAGTCCGATCACCTTGCGCGGATCGACTTGAAACAGTTCCTTAGGCGGCGCCAGTTCGGGAACGAGCGGCACGTTGGCCACCTTGAACGTCTTGTGGGCGAGCACCATCGACAACGGCGTCTTGGACGTGCGGGAAACGCCGGTGAGCACGATATCGGCCTTGCAGATGCCCGTTACGTCCCGCGCGTCGTCGTAGCGGACCGCAAACTCGACCGCCTCGACCTTGCGGAAATATCCCGCGTCGAGCACGTGGTTGAGACCGGGCTCGTGCCGCGAAGGCCTGCCGAACCGCCGCTCCATCTGCTCGATCAGCGGCCCGAGCAGGTCCACCGCGGGAATGCCCCGGGCGGCGGCTTGCTTCGCCATGCGCTCCCTGAGCTCCGGAATGACAAGCGTATAAAGCACGATCCCGTCGGAGGCGGCCATGTCCAGCACCGAATCGATCGCTTCGACCGTCTGGATGAAGCCGATCCGGCGAATGTGGACCTGCAGCGGATGAAACTGCGCCGCCGCCGCCCGAACCGCTTGCTCGCCGGTGTCCCCGGCGGAATCGGAAGCGACGTACACGGTTACGCTGTCGCGCGCCATTTACGATCCCTCCCCGGCCCTTCGAATTAGCCGGCCAATTTGGAAAAATCGGCAAACGAGCGGATGTCGTCCGCGATGGTGGCCAGCAGCGACAGGCGGTTGCGGCGGACCGCTTCGTCCTGGGCCATGACCATCACCGATTCGAAGAAATCGCCGACCGGCTCCGCGAGCAACGCGAGCGCCTCGAGCGCGGCGGCAAGCTCTCCGCCGAGAACCGCCTTCTCATACTGCCCGTGCGCTTTCTGCCACGCCTCGTAAAGCTTGCCTTCGGCCGGCTCCGCGAACAGCCGCGCGTCCACCTGGCGGGATTCGTCCGCTTTCGCCGCCAGATTGCACACCCGGTTAAACGCCTCCACGGCGGGGCGGAACGCTTCCTTGCGGTCCCCGTCGCCCACCGCCGCCTGCAGCGCCTGAGCCCGCAGCACGGTGCGGCGAACGTCGTCGCAGCCCGCTTCGAGCACCGCGTCGACCACGTCGTAGCGGATGTGCTGTTCGGCAAGCACGTTTTTGACGCGAAGCGCGAAGAATTCGTTCAGGTCCTTCAAAATATCCAGCGCATCCCGCTTGAGGCCCCGGGCTTCATGGACATCGAGGGCGATCCGGAACAGCTCCGGCAGCGTCAGCTCCAGCCCGTGCGCGAGCAGCGTCGATACGATGCCCGCCGCCTGGCGGCGCAGCGCATACGGGTCCTGCGAGCCGGTCGGTACGATGCCGATCGAGAAGCAGCCGACGATCGTGTCGATCTTGTCGGCGATCCCGACGATCGCGCCCACCGGCGAAGCCGGCGGCGTGTCGCCCGCATTGCGCGGCGAGTAGTGCTCGTTGATCGCCCGCGCCACTTCGGCCCGCTCTCCGGCCTTCAGGGCGTAATCCTCGCCCATGATGCCCTGAAGCTCCGGAAAATCGTATACCATCTGGGTCACGAGGTCGAACTTGCAAATGTCGGCCGTCCGGCTGACGTCCGCCCGCACCTGCTCGTCCGCGCGAAGCTGCTGCGCGAGACGGTCGGAGATGGCGCGGACGCGGCGCACTTTGTCCGCGACGGTGCCGAGCTCCTCGTGGTAGACGATGTTCTCCAGCTTGGCGAGGAACTCGGGAATTTGCACCTTCTGGTCCTCTTCGTAGAAGAATTTCGCATCCGAAAGCCGGGCGCGCAGCACCTTTTCATTGCCTTTCGCCACCGTTTCCAGGGAAACGTCGTCGCCGTTGCGCACCGTGACGAAGTGGGGCTTCAGCTTGCCGTCTGCTCCCAGCACCGGGAAGTAGCGCTGATGCTCGCGCATCGACGTGATCAGCACTTCCTGCGGAATGTTCAGGAACGACGGATCGAACGACCCGGACAGCACCTGCGGCTTCTCGACCAGGAACAGCACTTCCTCCAGCAGGTCCTCCTTGACGGCGATCCGCCACCCCTTCGCTTCCGCCAGCTCCCGGATGCCGTCCTCGATCAGCCGCTGCCGCTCGTCGATATCGGCAATGACATGCTGCTCCCGCAGCTTCTCCAGATATTGCTTCGGCTCCTCGATGACCGCATCCGCGCCGAGGAAGCGATGGCCCCTCGTCACATTGCCGCTTCGGACGCCCGCAATCTCAAACGGAACGACCTCCGTGCCGTACAGGGCGACAAGCCAGCGGATCGGGCGGACGAACCGCAATTCGTGCGCTCCCCAGCGCATGTTTTTCGGAAAGGTCAAAGACGCGATCAACTGCGGCAGCGCTTCGGGCAGCAGTCCCGCCGTCTCCAGGCCGGCGCTCGACTTATTGGCAAATACGTACTCGACGCCGCCGAGTTCCTTGAAAAACAGCTTCTCCGGCTCTACCCCCTGGCTGCGGGCGAAGCCGAGCGCCGCCTTCGTCCAGGCGCCGCTGTCGTCGAGCGCGATTTTGCGGGCCGGGCCCTTCACTTCCTCGCTGACGTCCGCCTGCTTTTCGGCAAGGTCCTCGACCAGCACCGCAAGCCGGCGGGGCGTAGCGAACGCGCGCACGGCGCCGTACTCCAGCCTGCTGCCCTCCAGCCATTTCTCCGTCTTTTCCTTGAGCTGGTCGATCGCTCCCCGCACGAAGCGCGCGGGCACCTCTTCCAGCCCGATTTCCAGCAGCAGATCCTTAGCCATGGGCCTCCACTCCTTTCTTCAGCAGCGGGAAGCCGAGCCGCTCGCGCTCCTTGAGGAACGTCGCGGCGACTTGGCGGGCCAGGTTGCGGACGCGCGCAATGTAGCCCGTACGTTCCGTCACGCTGATCGCTCCCCGCGCGTCCAGCAGGTTAAAGGTATGCGAACATTTGAGCACGTAATCGTATGCGGGGAAAACGAGATTTTCGGCCATGGCGCGGTTCGCCTCCGCCTCGTAGGTCGAAAACAGCTGGAACAGCATCGCCACATCCGACACTTCGAACGTATATTTGGAATGCTCGTATTCCGGATGCTTGAACACGTCCCCGTAAGTGACGCCGTCCACCCATTCCAGATCGAACACGTTCTCCTTGTCCTGAATGTACGAAGCAAGCCGCTCCATCCCGTACGTAATTTCCACCGATACCGGATGGCAATCGATGCCCCCGACTTGCTGGAAGTAGGTGAACTGGGTCACTTCCATGCCGTCCAGCCATACTTCCCAGCCCAATCCCCAAGCGCCGAGGGTCGGCGATTCCCAGTTGTCCTCGACGAACCGGATGTCGTGGTGGCGGGGATCGATGCCAAGCCGGCGGAGACTTTCCAAATACAGCTCCTGGATGTTGTCCGGCGACGGCTTCATAATGACCTGGAACTGATGGTGCTGGTACAGCCGGTTCGGGTTCTCGCCGTATCGGCCGTCCGCGGGCCTGCGCGAAGGCTCGACGTAGGCGACGTTCCACGGCTCCGGGCCGATCGCGCGCAGGAACGTCATCGGATTCATCGTGCCCGCGCCTTTTTCCACGTCGTACGGCTGCACGACGATGCAGTTCTGTTCGGCCCAGAACTGCTGCAGCGTCAGCGTCATTTGCTGGAAGTTCATGTTCTCGCTCCTTTTATCGCAGTCGTGTCGGAGTGCGGCGGAATGGGGAGGCCTGGCACGTCAAAAAGCCCCCGTCCCACGCCTGCCTCCGCAGACGTAGGGACGGGAGCGTTAGTCCCGCGGTTCCACCCTACTTGACTTCCGAACGAAAGCCGTCCACGTTTGAACAGTCCGTTCGCAAGCCCGCTCTTTTCCCGTTGGATGCCTCTCCGGAGCGCCATGTTCGCCGATTCGTCGCGCCGGGCTTCCACCATTCCCGGCTCGCTGACAGGTTGCGACGGCAACCGGTTACTTTCTCCTTCTTCGAGACCGATTCCAATGATCATCTATTTTACACAACCTGTTAGGGGTTTGTCAAATGGTCTGGGCCGTTCGTTTTGCGGTCTTTCGATCTTTCGGTCTTTCGGTTTTGCGGTCAGATCGGCCTATTCTTTTGTCCGTTCGGTCGGCTCGATGCTATCCGCGCTTTTCCGTTCCCCGTCCGCTTCCGGCAGCTCGCCGCTTAGCCGTTCCCACTGGTCGAGGAAATGGCGGGATTTGAGCTTGACCCCAAGATGGTGGTCCATCCACAGCCGCATCGCCTGGGCCAACCGCCTTTTGGTCGATGCCTTCACGTCCGTATTGCCCAGCCGGCGCAAATCGAGCGCCGCAAACAGCCTGAGCAGCTTCCAGGCGCCGCTCTCCAGCGGCACGGCGTCCGGATCGCGGCCGGAGCAGCGAAGGCACAGCACCCCGCCGGCGGCAGCGCTTAACCGGAACGGCCCTTCCGGGTTGCCGCAGTTCGCGCACGCGTCCAGCAAGGGCGCGTAACCGGCGGCCTGAACGATCTTCATCTCGAACGCCCGGATGACGATCTGCGCGTCCTTGCCTTGCGCCAAGGCTTCCAGGCAGGCTTTCAGCTGATGAAACAAATAGCTTCCCGCATCCTCTTCCCCGACGGCCCGGTCGCACAGCTCGGCCGCATAGGCCGCATACGCGGCCAGAGTCAAATCCTCGCGCAGCTCCCGGAACGACTCGATGATCTCTCCGCTGCTCAAGGTGCCGAGCCCGCCGGATTTGAAAAACGAAAAATCGCCGTATGTAAAAGGTTGGGCCAGAGACGCGAACCGGCTTTTCGGCTTTTTGGCTCCGCGCACGACAACCCCCTGCTTGCCGTGCGTCGGGGTGAACAGGGTGACGATCTTATTGCCTTCCCCATAATCCGTCCCGCGAATGACGATGCCCTCCACCCGGTACATCATCGGGTCTCTCCTCCTCTCCCAAACGTCGGCTCTCCCATACGCCAAGCGGCTTCCCGCGCCGTGACGCAAGAAGCCGCTCGCTTTGCCCGCCGCTTGCTACGCTTGCCCAAGCGGCGGCTCTCCGAGGACGGATTCGCCGTCCTCCCGGTCTGGCGCCGGCTCCGCCGGATCGCGCCTTCCGAGCTTGTCCATCTCTTTATACAGCAAGTAGGCCTCGACATCGCCGGTCTGCGTAAACACGTGCCACGTGAAATTCCGCACAGCGCACTCATCCTCTCCCGATGGAAATGGCTTGCCCGTTTTTCCACCGTTAGGATGCCACGGCGCCGCCGGAGGTATGCCTGTCAACTTTTGCTTCGCAGCGGTTTAATCTTCGCGGAATCCGAGCGTATGGAGCACCGATTCCCGGTTGCGCCAGTCTTCCTTCACTTTCACCCACAGCTCCAGGAAAATTTTCGAGCCGAGCAGCCGCTCGATGTCGAGCCGCGCCAGCTTGCCGACTTCCTTCAGCATCGAGCCGTTTTTGCCGATGACGATGCCTTTTTGCGATTGCCGCTCCACGTAGATGACGGCGCCGATATGGACGACGCCGTTCTCTTCCGTGCGCATGCTTTCGATCTCGACGGCGATCGAATGCGGAATTTCGTCGCGGGTCAGCAGCAGGATTTTTTCGCGGATGAGCTCGGCGCACACGAATTGCTCCGGATGGTCCGTCACCTGATCGGCCGGGTAATACATCGGGCCTTCCGGCAAATAGCGGGACAGCTGCTCCAGCAGCGTGTTCACGTTGTTGCCGTGCAGCGCCGACACCGGAACGATTTCCGCAAAGCGGTACAGAGCCGAGTATTGGTCGATGACCGGAAGCAGGTCCTCCGGGTGAACCTTGTCGATCTTGTTCAGCACCAAAAAGACGGGCGTGTCCACCTTTTTGAGCCGCTCGATAATGAACCGGTCTCCGCCGCCAAGCGCTTCGCTGACATCGGTCAGAAACAGAATGGCGTCCACTTCGCTGAGCGCGCTTTCCGCGGATTTCATCATGTAGTCGCCCAGCTTGGATTTCGGTTTATGGATGCCCGGCGTGTCCAGAAACACAATCTGCATCTCGTCCGTCGTATAGACGCCGTGAATTTTGTTCCTAGTCGTTTGCGGTTTGTCCGACATGATGGCGATCTTTTGGCCGATCACCTGGTTCAGCAAGGTGGACTTGCCGACGTTCGGCCTGCCGACGATAGCGACAAAGCCGGACTTGAAGCCTTTCTTCATCCTGATTCCTTCTTTCCTTCCGTATCGCTTAAGGAAAAGGCGCCGGGCAGCAGGTCGGCCACCGTGGCCAGACGAATAGCCCCGCTCAGATTGCCCATGATCACCGGCATATCCGGCGCGCACAGCTCCGCCATGACCTGCCGGCATACCCCGCACGGGGCGATCGGACCGGACGTGTCGCCGATGACGGCGATCGCCGCAAACGATCTTGGCGCGCAGCCGTCGGCAATGGCCCTAAACAGCGCGGTCCGTTCGGCGCAATTCGTCGGCCCGTATGCCGCGTTTTCCACGTTGCAGCCGCAATGCACGCGTCCGCCGGCGTCCAGAAGCGCCGCGCCGACCTGAAAACGGGAATACGGCGCATAGGCTTTGAGCCTCGCTTGCGAAGCCGCTTCAAGCAGCTTTTCCGCCGTCCAGCCCTTCCATTCCATCCTGAGCGCCCTCCTAACTTTAGCTTTTATATCTTACTAACCGTTTATCGGGATCATGCGGCCGCCGCCGGCACGCAACCAGCCCCCTCTACGGCCATCAGCCGCCGAACAGCGCCCGCCATAACGGCGGCCCCAGCACGATGAACCCCACCGCGGCGGCAAACAGCGAGGCGACCAAGGTTGCGCCCGATGCCGTATCCTTGGCCGCTTTTGCCAGCTCGTTGCGCTCCTGCGACACCAAATCGACCGCCCGCTCGATAGCCGTATTGAACAGCTCCGCCGTCCAGACGGCGGCCACTGCGGCCAGCAGCCAAAGCCAGTCGCCGGCCGGCAGCCTGAGCAGCGCGGCCAGCGCAAACACGACGGCGCCCGCGGAGACGTGAAAGCGCATATGCGGTTCGCTTCTGAACGCGTACGCGATCCCGGAGACCGCGTTGCGGAAGGAGGACAGCTCCGACTGTTTCCGGCTCACCGGGCGAGCCCCGCTTCCGCCAAAACCGCTTCCTGCTTGGCGAACATCTCTTTCTCCTCCGCTTCATTGCCGTGATCATAGCCGAGCAGATGAAGAAAACCGTGCACGAACAAGAAGCCGAGCTCCCGCTCCGCGCTGTGCCCGTATTCCTCGGCCTGCGCGTACATGCGGGGAACGGAGATGACGATATCCCCGAGCGGCTCCTCGAACGGATCGTACGCTTCCGTCTCTCCGTCCTCTTCTTCCTCTTCGCCCGCTTCCCCGCCGGCGGCGTCCGCGTCGGCATCCACGGTTTCGTATTCATCGGCGTATCGGATAACCGGCTCCTCCCCGGCCTCCCGCATCGGAAAGGACAGCACGTCGGTCGGCTTGTCCAGCCCGCGGAATTCCCGGTTCAGCTTCCGGATGCCTTCGTCGTCGGTCAAGGTCAGCGTGACGACGCCCTCTTCGACGCCTTCCATTTTGCCGGCGATGCCGAGCAGACGCTCCAGAAGGCCGCGCCAGCTTTCCTCGAAAGGCGCCCCTTCCTCCCGCTCGTCCAACCATTCCAGTCTCAGTGTCATTCTCGTTGCTCCTTTGCTTCCTTGCGGTTTTTCCATTCTTTGTCGTCGGGATACTCGATCCGCGAATGAAACATGCCGATTACCGTTTCTTTGAGCGTTTCGGCTATTTTGTCCATTTCCTTCAGCGTCAGATCGCATTCGTTGAATTGGTCGTCGTCAAGCCGGTCCTTAATGATTTTCCGGATAATGCTCTCCACCTGTTCGACCGTCGGATGGCTGAGGGAACGGACGGCAGCCTCGACGCTGTCCGCGATGCCGACGATCGCCGCTTCTTTCGTCTGCGCTTTCGGTCCGGGATACCGGAAATCGTCCTCCGTCCACGGGCATTCCGTTCCCTGCTCTTCCGCGCGCTTGACCGCCTTGTAGTAGAAAAATTTCAGGAAGCTCGTCCCGTGATGCTGCTCCGCAATGTCCCGGATCGGCTTGGGAAGCTTGTATTGCTTCAGCATTTCGGCCCCGTCGCGGGCATGGGCGATAATGATGGAGGCGCTCACCTTCGGATCGAGCTTGTCGTGCGGATTGACGCCTCCGTTTTGGTTTTCGATAAAATAGGACGGCCGCTTGGTTTTGCCGACATCGTGATAGAACGAGCCGACGCGGCACAGCAGGCCGTTCGCGCCGACCGCCTCGGCGGCCGCCTCCGACAGGTTGCCGACCATGAGGCTGTGATGGTAAGTGCCCGGCGTCTCCGTCAGCAGCTTGCGCAGCAGCGGATGGTTCGGGTTGGACAGCTCGACCAGCTTCAAGGCGGACAAAATGCCGAACGTCATCTCAAAGAACGGCATCAGCCCGATGACCAGCACGGCGGTCAGCAGGCCGCTGGCGAACATGAACCCGACGGACTGGATGAGCAGCATCCGGTCCGGATTCGATTCGACGAGCGTCAGCGCGACGACCGCAACCGATCCGAACAGGCTGACCATAATGCCGGCCTTCAGGATGGACGACCGCTGGCTCGCCCGATGAATGGCCAGCACCGAAGTGAACGAAACGACCGCCGCCACGAAGCCGTACCGGAAATCGAACACCGACCCGTTGCCGACGTTCATGATGATGCTGGAAAGCACCGTGAACAGCAAGGCGCTGACCAGGCCCAGATGCATGTCGAGCAGCAGCGTGACCAGCATCGTCCCGACGGCGACGGGCGCCAGATAGCCGATATACGGCCATTCCTCGCTGCGCGCCATGGCGACCAGGTGCATCAGCAGGATGTTCAGCGCGAAAATCAGCAGCAGCATGAGCCCGTGCGCGTTGTTCCGCTTGAGAGAGGGCGCCGACGGCGAGGCGGAGGCCGCCGTCATTTCCACGTATCCGTAAATGGACAGCACGAACAGCAGCGAAAGCAGCAGAACGCCAAGCTGCGGCCAATAGGTGCGCTGCTCCTTCAGCAGCCCCATGCTGTCGAGCCGCTCGTACAAATCTTTGGTAATCACTTGCCCCGCCTTCACGATGACGTCGCCCTGCTTGATGACGACCTGCGGCGTGTTTTGCCGGGCTTCCGCCTTGGCGGTTTCGGTCGCTTCCTGATCGTAGAAGCGGTTGGCGGTAATGACGAACCGCGCCAATTCCTGCAGCGTCTCCCGCTGCGTGCGCTGCTCCAGCGTGCTCGTGTTGATCAGCTCGGCCACCTTGGACCGGGCGGTTTCCGCATCCCGCAGCGATTCGGACGTCAGCTTGCGGACGATGTCGCGCCCGACCGTGCGCATCTCCGCCACCTGCTCGGACGTGAGCCGCGGCAGTTTGTAGAAGGTCTCCTCCGGAATGGAATACTTTTGAATCTCGACAACCCGCTTCATTTCCTCAAGCAGGCTTGCCGAATAGGTGGAGGAACCCTCGTTGGCTCTAATGAATTGCTCGATGAACTGATCGAGCCTGCCCGGAATTTCCGACCGGTAAATTTCGACCTTGTTCTCCGTCGTCACCTGGTCGTCCTGGTTCAACTGATCGATCCGCAGCAGAATTTCGTCCAGCAGCGTCTCGTTGTGCAGCGCCACGGTAGAGTAGACGGAGCCGACCTTCTCGGCCGCCTCTTCCTGCGCCATGAGCGTGGCGTATTGGTCGATCTCCTGGTAAGGCGCCTTGATGTCGTGCTCGCTTTTCGCTCCGAGCGTAATATCGTACGTTTCCGGCACCAGGCGCGACGACAAACTGAAATAAAAAAGCAGCACAAATAGGAGCAGCAGCAAGGTGCGCACCGCTCCGCTCGTTTTCCAACCCGACGTATAGAAGGACGACGATTTGCCCGCCGGGCCGCTTCGTTTCCGGTTCATCCGGCGCTCCCTCCTTTACGGCGCTTATTGCTGCTGTTCCTTGTCCCGGTTGTAAGCGGCGATGATTTTTTGCACGAGCGCATGCCGGACGACGTCCTGTTCGGAGAAAAAGACCATGGCGATTTCCTCGATATCCCCCAAAATGCGCTGCGCTTCGACGAGACCGGATTTTTTGCCTTTGGGCAAATCGATCTGCGTCACATCGCCGGTGATGACCATGCGGGAACCGAAGCCGAGCCGGGTCAGGAACATCTTCATCTGCTCCGGCGTCGTGTTCTGGGCTTCGTCAAGGATGACGAACGAATCGTCAAGCGTCCGGCCGCGCATGTAGGCGAGCGGGGCGATCTCGATCAGCCCGCGCTCGAGCGCCTTGGCTACGCCTTCGGGGCCGAGCACGTCGTTGAGGGCGTCATAAAGCGGCCGCAAATACGGATCGACCTTCTCCTGCAGGTCGCCGGGCAGAAAGCCGAGATTTTCGCCCGCTTCGACGGCCGGACGGGTAAGCACAATCCGCTTGATCCGCCCTTCCTTGAGCGCCGCCACCGCCGAAACGACCGCCAGATACGTTTTGCCCGTGCCGGCGGGACCGATGCCGAACACGATGTCCTTTTTGCGGATCATGGTGATGTAATGCCGCTGGCCAAGCGTCTTGGGCGCGATCGGCTTGCCGCGGAACGTCACGGCGATCTCGCCTTTGAACAGGGAGAGCAGCTCGTCCGCCTTGCCCGTTTTCGCCAGATCGAGCGCGTACCGCACATCCCGCTCCCCCAGCTGCAGCCCGCCGCGGATCAGCTCGAGCAGCGTCTCGAACAGCTGCTGCAGCATCTGCGCTTCTTCTTCGCTTCCTTCCACCACGATTTCCGCTTCGCGGGAATGGATGACCGCCTGCGTCTTTTCCTGGATCAGGCGAAGAAACTTGTCCTGCGGGCCAAACAGCGAGAACCCTTCCGCCATGTTGCGGAGAGGAATAGCGATAACTTGTTTCATTTCCGACAAAAAGCCTCATTCCCTCTCAATTGGGCGTTTGAATGATTGGACGTTCGATCGCAATGGATTGTTCAACTTCAAAAAGTACATTTAACACCACTTTACCATTGTCCGTATGTTCATGCAAAAGTTTTTCCGCTTTGATTTCCGAACCGCTCCCGCTGCGCGCCAGCACCGCCTCCCGCGCGCGCTTCAGCCCCGCCTCCTTCGCTTCGGCCGGCGTCAGCTTTTCCTCGATCAGCCCAAGCTCTTTCTCCTTCTCCACCAGCTTGCCGAAGGGCAGCGTCCAGTTCCCGAGCGAAAGCCGCTTGAGCTCCCCGTGAATGACGGATTTGCCGAACGGAGGCGCGCCATAGCCGGTAATCTGCAGCGCGCGGTTGCCGATGACCAGATACGTGCGGTCGCGAGTCTCCCCGGTCAGCGTCTGCACCTGCCGCTTCAAGGGGGAGACGACCTTGTATTCGTACCATACGATCCCCCGCACTTCGCCTTTGGAAACGACCGCCTTCTTCCGCTCGCCTTCGCCGATGAATCCGGAAATCAGCACGTCCCCTTTGCGGACCCGCTGGTTCGCTTTGACTTTGGGCCGGCCGTTCTCGGCCACGATCTTCGTCACGACCGCGTCGGCCGAAGCGACAAGATCGCGCGGACCTTCCGGCTTCTTCTCCTCGGGCTTTGCGGACTCGACGATGGTGATGGACACTTTCGTTCCGGTCTTGTCCACGCCGACCCAAGCGGCATCCGGGAGCCTGCCGGCAAGACGTCTGGCGAGCTCGGACGAATCCTTGAGCCGAAACGACCACTGGAACGGGTACAGCCCTTCCTCACGCGCCGCCTTCAGCACCGTTTCCTCCGAAATCGACCGGTTTCCTTCCACCTGCACGTCCCACACCAGAGAAGATAACACGAACAAGGCGCAAACGAAGCCGAGCATCCCGGCGGCAAACGTTTTGCGCCGCGACAGCCTCGCCATCTGAAACGGCAGGCCCCGCCGTTCGGCAATGCGGGTACGGCTCCCGCAGCGTTTGAGCAAAGGGCGCAAACGGAAAAAATCGGGCACCGTCACCCGAAACGTCAGCGGTCCTTTGCCGGTATAGGCGATATCCCACAGCAGCAGTCCCGCCGCCGTCGCTTCGTTAAGAAACCGCTCGGCGTCGCCGCCGATCAGCTTGACCGTCACGTAGCCCCGCAAATAATGGATCCAGCTTCCTCTCATTTCGCCTCATCCTCCCCCAACGCGGGCTGGCCTGTCCAGCTTCGCCGCAGCGTATGTATGGCGTTTGCCTAAAATGGCGCGGCCGCGCCGCTTCTTCAGTCTTATTCGGCGCGCCTTGCCGGGATGGCTTGTCCCATGCGCGTCCGGGATGCGGCGCCGGCCCGGAAAGAGGCCTTGCGGCGTTTCGTTCCGGGCTTTCGCGTTTGTACCGTTATCCCGCAGGCGTCGAACCGGAGCTCGACCCGGACCGCAGCTGTACGCCGGTAATTTCCCCTTCCACGAGCACTTCTTCGGCGCCGATCGTCCGGATCACCAAGTTTTTGCCGGTCACCTCCAGTTCGCCCCGTTCCATGGCCAACCGAAGCGAACCGGGGGAGAAATGAAGGACGCCGCGATGATTTTCCACCGTAAGCTGCACCCCGCCGATCATCGTCACTCTTGGCAAGTCGAGAACGACGTCCTGAGGCAGGTCCAGGATGCGAGCGGTCCATCTGCGCAGCTTGCGCCCGACTCGTGGCATGGAGCGCCCCCCCTCCCGTTCGGTAAAACATATGCGCCGCGCCGGCCAATTATGAAGCGGGGAGCGAGGAGGAGTTACAGTTCGCCTTGCAGGCGCGCTTGCTCGCGCCCGGGCGGTCGAACCGGCGGCGGCTTTACGCCCATGAAAAAAACCTTCGAAACCGCCGCAAAAGCGGAATCGAAGGTTTTGGGCCGAAGCGAAGGCTCCGTTCGCCCCGACAAGCCGACACTAGGTCCGTCTGCCACCGAAGGGCCTGCGCGCGCGGGGCTGGCCGAGAATTTCGGCCCAGACGATCGCGCGCTTCAGCTCGTCGCGCCGAAGCGGCCGATTGCGCATAGCCCCCGCAAGCGGCGCTTGCGCAGGCGCCGAAGCCGGCGTCGCGCCGGCCGCCCGTGCGGACGGGGAAAGCGGCTTGGCCCCACGCGGGTGCGTCCCGGGCCCATTCCCGGCGGACGCTGCGGGTAATGCGTCCGCCGGGCCGAGGGAATCTCCGGACGGCGCAGCAGGGGGACGCGCGGGAAGCTGAACGACCGGCGGGGAATCCGGCGCCGGATGCGGCCGTTCGCCCGGAGCCGAAGCTTGCGGGAGCGAATCCGGCGCCGGGGAGGACGGCCGCATCGGGCCGCCGGGCGCCCGTTCCCGCTCATGCTCCGGCGCCGGGTGCTGCCGGGGCCGCTTCGGAGCGGACGGCCTCTGAGGCGGATGCGGCCGTCCGAGACCGCCCCCGCCGCCGAAGTCGGGCATCCGGCCAGGAGGATTTTTTTCCAGCGGCGACTGCCGGAAGAACAGCGTGTAGAGAATGCCGACGACAACGGCTATATACAGGTAGTTGTCGACGATAAAATCGATCAGCCGCTCCATGGCGATCAACGCCCTTCTTTGCCGTCATTGCCGGTAACGTCCGTTCTGCCGATCGACTCCCGCATCTGCGTGTCGGCCTCGATATTTTTCAGGTTCAGATAATCCATGACGCTGAGCTTGCCGCTGCGCAACGCTTCCGCCATGGCAAGCGGCACTTCGGATTCGGCCTCGACGACTTTGGCCTTCATCTCGACGACGCGGGCGGTCATCTCCTGCTCCTGGGCGACGGCCATCGCGCGCCGCTCTTCCGCTTTCGCCTGGGCAATCCGCTTGTCGGCTTCGGCCTGCTCGGTTTGCAAATGCGCCCCGATGTTTTTGCCGACGTCCACGTCCGCAATATCGATCGACAAAATCTCGAACGCGGTTCCCGCATCCAGCCCTTTGCTCAGCACCGTGCGCGAGATCGAGTCCGGATTTTCCAGCACGTCCTTATGCGAGTTCGAGGAGCCGACCGTCGTCACGATTCCTTCGCCCACGCGCGCGATGATCGTCTCTTCGCCGGCGCCGCCGACCAGACGGTCGATATTCGCGCGCACGGTCACCCGCGCCTTGACCTTCACTTCGATGCCGTCCTTCGCGACGGCGGAGACGATCGGCGTTTCAATGACGCGCGGATTGACGCTCATTTGCACCGCCTGCAGCACGTCGCGGCCCGCCAGATCGATCGCTGCGGCGCGCGCGAATTCAAGCGGAATATTCGCCCGTTGAGCCGCGATCAGGGCGTTGACGACCCGGTCGACGTTGCCGCCGGCCAGAAAATGGCTTTCCAGTTGGTTGATCGATAGGCCCAAACCGGCTTTCGTCGCCTTGATCAGAGGATTGACGATCCGGCTCGGGATGACCCGGCGAAGCCGCATGGCCACCAGCGTGATAATGCCGATGCGCACGCCCGAAGCCAGGGCCGAAATCCACAGCATAAACGGGAAAAAGCTGAAAAACACCACCAAGGCGATGATCACAACCCCGACAATGACAAGCAAATTAACGTCCATACGATCCCTCCAGCAGTCATATTGTTCGCTTTACGCGGCTTGCTCCTCGCCCGGCTTAACGCCCGATCGGCTTCGGGGGTTGCGCCGAACGCTCTTTCATTTCTATTCTTTGTCCGCTTCCTTTACGACGACGCGGGTGCCGTCCGCCGTCACGACCCGGACTTTGCGGCCGGCATCGATGAATTCGCCCAAGCTGACGACATCGATTCGCTGTCCTTCCACTTCCGCCACGCCGGCCGGCCTCAACGGGGTCAGCGTGACGCCTTCCTTGCCGACCCAGATCCGGCGGTCTTCGTTCGGAATGAAGCCTTGTTCCGCCGTCAGGCTTTCCCGGAGAATGAACCGGTTCCAGATTCCCCGTTTGCGGAAAATATAGACGACGATAGCGATCACGACGAGCGCGGCGAGGGAAGCGATGCCTAGCGATTTCAGCGCGTCGCCGGTATCGTAGGCCGCGATGACAATCCCCGCGATCACGCCTGCCGCGCCAAGCAGCCCCAGTATCCCGAAGCTGGGAACGAACATCTCGAGCACGAGCAGCACGACGCCCAGAATAAACAGGACGACGGATTCCATTCCCGCGAACCCGGCCACATATTGCCCGAAGAAATACAGCGCGAACGCCGCGATGCCGACGATGCCCGGCACGCCGAAGCCGGGGACGAACAATTCGATGACGATGCCGGCGATGCCGAGAATCAGCAGCAGCGTCGTCACTCCCGTCAGCCAGCTGGCGACCCTTTCGGCGACGGTCGGCTCGACCTTCACCGTCGTCCAGTCCTTCAGTCCGTACCAGGCAACCGCTTCGTCAACCGAGCCGGCCAGCGCGTCCGCGTATCCGACTTTCAAGGCTTCCTCGGCGGATAGCGACAGGATTTCCCCCTTCGCCTTCGTCCGGCCGATTTCCTTCATCTCAACGGTCAAATCCGGATTGACCATGCCGACCGCAATGTCTCCGTTGCGCCCGTTCATCTCGGCGGCGGCCTTCATCTTGCTGCTCCAGAACGAAACGACTTTGGGGCTTTCCACCGCCTGTCCGCTGGCGTCCACCACCATCGCCGCGCCGATCGCCGAACCCGGAGCCATGACGATTTTGCCCGCGTTCAGCGCGATGTAGGCGCCGGCCGAAGCCGCATCCCCTTCCACGAAAGCGAGGGTGGGCACTTTGGAGGCGCGGATGCGGTCGCCGATCGCTTCCGCGCTCTTCAGTTCGCCTCCCGGCGTATTGATCGCCAGAACGGCCAGCGACGCCTCCGCCTCCTCCGCTTCGGTCAACGCCCGGTTCAGAAAGGAAGCCAGTCCGCTCTCCACCGTTTGCTTGACCGGAATCACATATACGCTTCCCGAGCCTGCCGGATTCGGAGCGCCCTTGCCGGCCGCATCGGCCGCATTCGCCGCAGCGCTCCCATTCGCCGCAGCGCTCCCATTCGCCGCTGCGGCGGCCGAAACGATGCCGGCGGCCATAAGCCCGACGGCCATGACGGACCGCAACCAACGTGCCAGTCCTTTGCGCCAAGCCGTTGGCTCTCGTCTTGCGTCTTTTCCGTCCCTCAACTGCATTCCTCCTCCTGGCCGGTCCATGCTGCCTGCTTAAAAAGGCCTCTGCACCCTTGAATGTACATTATTGGTTACGAAAACGGCTGCAAAACGTTTCAATCCTTACGAAAACGGCCGCAAAACACTTCCATTCCCGCCGAAAAAACGCAAAAAGCACTCCCTGCACGGGAGTGCCTGTCGTTTGCGGATAATTCATTGCAGAAATTGTTGAACGATTTGGTTGACGAGCTTGCCATCCGCACGTCCCTTTACCTTGGGCATGAGCGCCCCCATCACTTTCCCTAAGTCCGCCTTGGAAGAAGCACCGGTCTCTTGTATGGTCTGCGTAACAATAGCTTTAATTTCTTCTTCGTTCAGTTGCTTGGGGAGGTATTGGGAAATAATATCAATTTCTGCTGCCACGTCCTGGGACAAATCGTCCCGGCCCGCCTTCTGAAATTCCTGGAGGGAATCTTTGCGCTGCTTGACTTCACGGCTCAGAATATCGAGCACTTCGTTATCTTCAAGCGGACGACCCAATTCGATCTCCTGATTCTTGATCGACGCGCGAATCATACGAATGGTCGAAAGCCGGAACTTGTCCTGGCTTTTCATCGCCTGCTTCATGTCTTCGTTCAAACGTTCCGCGAGACTCATTGGTGCGGATTCCTCCTAGAACTTGCGTTTACGGGCGGCTTCGGATTTCTTCTTCCGTCTGACGCTCGGTTTCTCGTAGTGCTTGCGTTTTTTCAGTTCCGCGAGAACGCCGTCTTTGGCGATGGAACGCTTGAAGCGGCGGAGTGCAGCGTCGAGTGTTTCATTTTTACGTACTTTCGTTTCGGACACCAGTTTTCCCTCCCTCCGGAACAGACCCCAACACACGGTTATCAAACCTCATTATAGGTGATGAAGAAAGGGGGTGTCAACTTCCGGCATCGGTCGGGAACACCGGACTTGCTTAATGATCTTTCGCGTTAAGCGGTCCCAGCTTTTCTCCGCCCAGGACGTGAAAATGAAGATGGAACACAACCTGCCCGCCGTCGCGCCCGCAGTTGTTCACGATGCGGTATCCGTCTTCCGCAAGCCCCGCTTCGCGCGCGACCTGCCGGGCCGCGAGCAGCACCCGTCCGAGCAGTTCCGCATCTTCCGGAGCGGCGTCGTTCAGCGTCGGGATGTGCTTTTTGGGGATGACCAGCAGATGGACGGGCGCTTGGGGCTGAATGTCCTTGAAAGCAAGCACGTGCTCGTCCTCGTACACCTTCGCGGAAGGAATCGAGCCTTCGACGATTTTGCAAAACAAACAATCCATCGTTATGTAAACCTCCATGAAAGCCGGATCTATGACTTAATCATACCGCAAACAAGAGACGGTCGTCCAATCGTTCCTCTCCCCGCAATGCGGGCTTCGGAATCGAAACAGGCAGTTGAGAGAGCGGCCCCGTACCCCGTAACCCTGACATGACGAACAAAACGGCGACTCCCCATTAACGAACAAAGATGTTCAAATAACGATCAAGGATTTTCAAACGCTCAGTCGAGCTTGTGATGCCCCCGCACAAAAATCGCGTTGTCCCCGGAAAAGAAAAATCGGGGACGGCAGGCCGGCAGAGGCCGAACCCGCCCAGGATGACGAAACGGCTGTTCGTTCGTTAAGAGAAACTCCGGCCATATAGCCGCCGTGGTTATATAGCAACTTCGGCAATTTACAGCAACCGGCCGCTATAGCCGCTATAATCGTAACCGTAGCCTATGAGCAATCGCAGCCTATGCGTCAATACAGCCTATGCGGCTATATTGGAGAAATCCAACCAAACACGCCGTTCAGGCGCCGGAAGCCGGTCTATGTTGGATAAATCCAGTCTTTTGAACCGCAGAAGCCGAATCCGCAGGGCTCTCGAGCCATTTTATTGGAAAAAATCCAGCATACGTTCCGAAAAAAGGCGAAAGGAGCCTGCATCCTGCACAAAATCCAATATAGCCGCTTGGGGCCATGAGAGGTACTGGGCGGACGACATGGCGGCTGTGCACTGCGGACGGAAACGATGTAGGGTACTGGGCGGACTACTTGGCGGTTGTTCACCGCGGACGGAGGCGATGTAGGGTACTAGGCGGACTACATGACGGTTGTTCACCACGGACGGGAGCAATGTAGCGTACTGGATGGACTACATGGCGTCTGAGCACCGCCGCACGTAACCCTATCGCCCGGGGCGCCCCCTCCGAACGGAACTCCCGTTGCGAACAGGCCTCAACGCGAACATACCCGTTTTTACAAGCCGAACGGCCACGCGGGTTCGCTCGTTTTTTTGGAAAGGTCCAACCAAGATAACGGAAGACAAGGGGACGGACTGCCGGGGAGGTTAAGGGGCTGCTGTAGAAAAAAATGAAGCCGATGCGGTTTTGCTTGGCTTGACGACCCCGTTCCTTTACCAATAATACGGCAGCAGCGACAGCGCGATGAGCCCCGCCAGCGGGAGCGCGAGCCGGCTGAAGCGCCGAGGCCGGAACGGAAAAAAGGGGGACGGCGGAAACGGCCCGGGTCCGAAGAACGGCGACGGGAAAAACGCCCGATAGCCGTCAATCGCGCCCGGAACCGCCAGGCAGACGGTTTCGTCGTCCACATACTCCACGATTCCGTCGTAGCACATCCCGTTGGCCGTTCGCAGTTCCACGTAGCGGTGCATATGTTTTTCGCACAGGATTCTAAGCTCTTTTTTGTCCATGCGGCTCCTCCTCATCCAGGCCATGCGCCCAAAATCTATATGCTCAGCATATGCCCAGATGCGCGATTCGCCACTTCCCGCGCCCGTTCGCAGCGAAAAGCGACGATCAGGCCAGCGATTCCGCCAACTTCCGAAGCTCCTCCACCGCTTGCTGCGCCGCCTGCACCCACTCGTCGCCGGACGCCATAAGCCGCAACCGCTCCTCCTTGGTCGGGAGCGGATAGGCGTTCAGCTTTTCCTCCAGCTTGGCGCCGCCGTCCCGAAGCCGCGTCAGCGTCTGCGTCTCCTTCTCGGTAAGCGGACCTTCATGCCCGCCGATGGAAACGGCCGCGGCCACGATTTTTCCGATCGGCTCCTGCGCCGCTTTCGTCGCCGCCGCCAGTTCCTGGCCGGAGTAGGTTCCCGACTTCGCCAGCGCGTCCAGGCACTCGCCGCCCGCCAGTTCGAGCTTGCCGAACGATTGGGCCGCCGGCAGCCGGCCGGCCGCGCCGTCCGCCTTCAGCATCGCCTCCGAGCCTTCCCGGAGCAGGCCGGCAAAGGTTTGGCAGTAGCCGTAGCTTTCGGCGAGCCGCTCTCCCTGCTCGGTTTTGCGGCTCTGCTCGTCGAGCAGCTGGCGCGAATACAAAAGGACGATTAGAATCGCCATGATCGTGATCAAAATCAGCAGGACCGGAACCGTGTACGTTCTTTTTGCCATAATGTCTCCTTTCCGTTCTGCGAAGCGCGCAAACGGCCTCCGTCTATGCGGCCGGCCCTTTGCGGAAAAGCATGCGCGGCGAAACTTTGCGGTCGGCGTCCATTACAACAGCCGGACCGCCTGTCCGCCTCCGTCCAAAAAGTACACGTAGCCTTCCGCCACCGGCCGGCCCAATATCGAACCGATCGCTTCCGCATATTGCCTGATCTGAAACCGGTGCTTTGCCGCCGCCGCTTCAAAGTTGCCGTCCGGCACGTAATCGGTTTTGTAGTCGATCAGCACGTAGCCGTCCCCTTCCGGGAACAGGCAGTCGATAACCCCCTGAACGAGCACCTTGTCGCCCGCCGCATGATCCGGCAGCTCCGGGTAGACCGCCTTCGCCGGAAGGCCGAAGCTGAACGGCTGCTCCCGCCAAACCTTCGGAGCCCGGCACATTCTCTCGAACAAATCCGTGCGGCAAAATGCCGCCACGGCGCCGGGATCGACCGCCTGCCGCTGATGCGGAGAAAGGATCCGCCTGTCTTCCAGCTCCGCCATCAGCCGAACGACGTCCTCCTCGTTCACCCCGATTCGAAGCGGCAAATGCTGCATGACCAGATGGACGGCGGTTCCCCGTTCGGCCGGCGTCAGCCGCTTGGCGGACATAAAGCGCGGACGGCGAAGCCGGTACGCCGAGCCACTGCCGGCCGGCGCCGGTCCGAAAGCGTCGTCCGGCGCGGCCAGGCGCGCTTCTTCGTCGTCGTACGCTCCCGCGCTATCGGCGGAGGAACCGGCAGAGGGCTCCTCCGCGGGGAAGCGTTCGTCGTGATCCGCCAGCGTTTGGCGTCTGATTTTCAGGGCGGATACGGACGTTTTGGCCGCGACGCGGGAAGCTTCCGCGTGCGGGTCCGTCCATGCCAGCGCCTCGTAAGCCGACCGGCCCGCCGGCGTCTCCGGCACCGGAATGCCGTCCAGCCGCAGCACGCGGTTCCACAGCGAATCCCCGTCCGCCGCTTCCGCAGCCGAAGGCGTCGCGGCGCGGGTGAACGCGGAAGCCGGGACGATGCGGCAGGCCCATGCCGTGGCGGACGGCTTGCCGAGGCCGCCGTTTGCTGCGCGATCCGTTCCGTCAGAGGCCCAATCCGCGCCGGCGAGAACGGAGGCGGGGCCGAGCCAGTCCAAATAGCGGCCGGCCGCCGCGATCGCGTGGTCGGGCATGCCTTCCTCCGACAAAGCGGCCAGCTCGCGCCATTTTTCGACGTCCTTGGCGGCGTCCGCCGTCGTGCCGATCAAATAGAGCTTTTCCTTGGGCCTTGTCAGCGCGACATACAGCACCCTCATCTCTTCGGCGAGCAGCTCCGCCCGCAGCCTTCTGCGAATGGCCAGCTGCGGAAGGGTCGGATAAGCGGCGCGGGTGTCCCGATCGACAAACTTGGGGCCGAAACCGTACCGCTTGTGCTTCAGGAACATCCCGTTCAGATCCTGCCGATTGAAGGCCCGGCCCAGACCCGCGACAAAGACGACGGGGAATTCCAGGCCTTTGCTGCGGTGGATGGAAACGAGCCGGACGACGTCCTCCTGCTCCCCAAGCGCCTTGGCGGCGCCGAGATCGGCGCCGGTATCCCGCATCCGGCCGAGAAAGCGGAGGAAGCGGTAAAGGCCCCTGTAGCTGGAATTGCGCTCATACTGCCTCGCCCTGTCGACGAGCGCCCGCAAATTCGCCTGGCGCTGAATGCCGCCGGGCAAGCCTCCCACAAAATCGTAATATCCCGTATCCCGGTACAAAGCCAGCAGCAGCGACGCTAGCGATTCCCGCCGGGCCAGCGTCCGCCACGATTCCAACGACCGGAGAAAGCCGCGAAGTTTTTCCCGCCAATCCTCGCCTCCGGCTTCCGAATGCCGGCCGCCGCCGGCCTCTTCGGCGCGGGCGTCCGAACGGCTGTCCCCGGCTTGTTCCGGACGACCGTCCGCGTCGCCGTCCCGCGCGGCCGCCTGCACCGCCTGCCAGAACGATCCCGACCGGTCGCGAAGCCGAATGCGCGCAAGCTGCTCCGCCGTCAGGCCGACGATCGGAGAACGCAGCACGCCGGCGAGCGGAATATCCTGATCCGGATTGTCGATCAGATGGAGCAGCGACAGCATGACGTCCACTTCCGTCGCGGCAAAGTAACCGGTCGACAAATCGGCGAAAGCGGGAATGCCGGCCGCCTTCAGCTCCTCCAGCACGACCGGCGCCGCCGACGACGTCGCCCGCAGCAGGATGACGATGTCGCGGTAGCGGAGCGGACGGAACAGCCCGGATTTGCCGTCGTACACGGAAAAAGGAGGCTTGCCGCTGCCGTCCTGCCCCATCAGCCGCCGGATTTCGCCCGCGATGCAGCGGGCTTCCAGCTGCGCCGTTTCAAGCTCCTCCTCCGCTTCCCGTTCGTCCTGCTGCGATTCCTCGGCACCGCCATGCGCCAGCGTTTCCTCCCGATCGGCTCCGGCTGCGGGGGCATTTTCCCTTTCCCCGCTTCCCGACTGCAGCAAAATCATCTCCACGGCGTAAACATCTTCGGACGCGTCTTCCGCAGGGTATCCTTCCCCATAGACGAGTTCCGCGCGGCGGTCGTAATTCATCTCGCCGGCCGGCTCCCGCATGATCAGGCGGAATACGTGGTTGACCGCGTCGACCACCCGCCTTCGGCTGCGGAAGTTGCGCGCAAGGTCGATGCGCAGGCCCCGCAGCGGGCCGGAGCTTGCATCCGCCCAAGCCGGCTCCGGTTCCGGCCCTTCCGCCGCCCCGTCCTGGCGCCGCTCTTCGCCGGATGCTTCCGCCGCTATCGGGCCCTGCGGAGTCCATACGTCGTAGGCCTTGTACTTGGCCAGAAACAGCCCCGGCTCCGCCAGCCGGAACCGGTAGATGCTCTGCTTCACGTCGCCGACCATAAACACGTTGCCGGGCGAATGCCGGGCGATCAGCGAGACGATCGCCTCCTGCACTTCGTTCGTATCCTGATATTCGTCGAGCAAAATTTCCTCGAAGCGCTCCCGGTAGTCCGCCGCGGCGGAAGACGGCAGCACCCGGTCCGGCGTCGAGGAAGGGTCCCGCAATATCGCGAGCGCGTAGTGCTCGAGATCGCCGAAATCAAGCAGGCCCTTCGCCCGCTTGGCCGCTTCGTATCTGCGCCCGAATTCGATCGCAAGCTCCGCCAGAGCCTCCATGTCCGGAGCGAGCCTGCGCAGCTCTTCCGCATACTGCTCCGGCGTCCGCACGAACCATTCCTCTCCGAGCTTCGACACCGCTTTTTTCGCTTCGTCGCGCAGGTTCTTGACCTTCTCTTGAAGCGCGGGGTCGACCTCGTCTTTCCGGCACGCTTTCAAGCGGCCGAACGTGCAGGCGGCGTAAGCTTCGCTCCACTTGTCCAGCGGCTCGTTCCGCACGGTGTCCAGCAGCCTCCCGACGGCCGCCAGATCGTCCTCCAGCGTATCCGCGTATGGTTGGGGGCCGCCGGGACTTCGGGCCGCATTCAGCGCGGCGGAAAGCCGGCTGAGCGCGCCCTGCAGCGCCAGCGCCGCATCGCTGCGAATGCTGCCGATCCAGGGCGCGTTCGCAAGGCCCTGTTCTCCGGCTTCCCGAAAGGCCGCCGCGGCCTCGCGCAGCCACCGCTCGGGCCACGGATGGCTGCGGGCAAATTCGTGCAGCTCGAGAACGAGCCGGTGCAGCGGCTCGTCGCTCCGCTCCCCGCCGAACAGGTCGGCCAGTCTGGCCAGCGCTCCGCTCTCCCCTTCCCGGCCGTAACGCTCCTCGAACAGCTCGTCGAGCGTGTCCATCCGAAGCAGCTCCGCCTCCGTCTCGTTCGCGATGCGAAAGCCCGGGTCCAGGCCGATAAGCGGGGCGTACCGCTCGACCACTTCCAGGCAGAAAGAGTGCAGCGTCGTCACCGACGCCCGCGGAAGCAAGGCGAGCTGACGCCGCAGGTGGTCGGAATCGGGCCTGCGCTCGAGCTCGTCTTCCAGGGCGATGCGGATGCGCTCCTTCATCTCCGCCGCGGCCGCCTTGGTGAAGGTCGCCACCAGCAAACGGTCGACGTCCAAAGGCCGCTCTTCGTCGGCAATGCGGGAAAGAATGCGTTCGACGAGCACGGCCGTCTTCCCCGATCCGGCCGCCGCGGCCACCAAAATGTCGGTTCCCCGAGCGGAAATAGCCGCCCATTGCTCATCCGTCCAGCGGCTGCCTTCCGGCTTCGCGTAAGTCGCCGCAAGCAACCCCGTATGCCCGCTCAATGCCAGTCTCCCCTTTCCGCTTCGTTTTCCAGCCACTGCCACAGCTGCTCCCGGCTCGAAGGCTTCATCAGCGGGTGATACCGGTTGCCCTCGATCAGCGCGTCGAACTGGCACACCGGCCGGTATTCGCACTGCGCGCAGGGGCTCCGTTTGTCCAGCCGGTAAGGCGAGATCGAGACGTCCCCTTCGACGATGCGGCGGCCGATGCGGCGGATGCTGTTGCGGACCGATTTGCGCAGCACGTTCCACTGGCCCGAATCCGCGACCTGCGAGCGCGCCGAGAACGAGCCGTCCTTCTTGAATTCCACCGGAATGACGGACGATTTGCCTTCGGCCGCGAGCGATTCGTCCATCAGCCGCACCGCCTCTCCGCTTGCGAGCACGAGCCCCTGCATGCGGAACTCCTTGCGCATCGCCCGCTCCGCTTCGGATGGCGACATGCCGTTCGCGCAGTGCAGAAGGGGATTATGTACGTGAAAGTACAGCACGCCCGCCGGCTCCGCCGGGCGTCCGAGCCAACTCGGCGCATGGGAGACGACGACATCGAGATACGTCAGCATTTGCAGCGACAATCCGTGCGCAACCTCGTCGAGCTTCAGCTTCATGGCGCTGGACTTGTAATCCAGAACCCGCAGCAGCAGCCCCTCGTCCGTTTCGGCCGCGTCGACGCGGTCGATCCGCCCGACGATATCCATCCGCCGCCCGTTGCCCAAATCGAGCGACAGCGGCGGCAACACGCCATCGGGGCCAAACGATACTTCCAGTCCGACGGGTCGGAACGCCGACAGCCTGGCGTGCTCGCCCAGCATCGCCGACGCCCGGGCGACGATCTCCTTCAGCTTCCGGGCCATCGCCTGGTGGCGAAGGGAGGACAGCAGAATTTGCGACTGCACCTTCGGAAGCAGCCGCTCCACCGCCGCTGCGGCTTCCTGCTGCCAACGGGCCAGCGATTGGCCCGCCGGCCCTTCGGCGAGCAGCTTCTCCGTCGTCTGCCGCAGCGCGGCGTGAAAGAGCTGGCCGATGTCGGGCGCGTCGACGCGGTACAGCCTGCGTTCACGCAGCCGCAGTCCGTGCGAAGCAAAATGCCGGAACGGACAGGCGACGAACCGCTCCATCCGCGATACGCTGGCGATCAGCCGGTCGCCGTACAGCAGCCTGCTCGTGCCGGCCTCAAGCGGCGGCTCGTCGTTCCGGTATTGCAGGGACGACAGCAGCTTCCGCAGCCGGAACCGCCATATCTCGCGTTCGGCCAGAAAGCGGTACACCGACCACCAGCCGTCGGCCAGCTCCCCTCCCTGCCGCCAGGCGCGCAGCCGGGAGACCAGATAGGTAAGCGCCCTCCCCGGATGGGCGGCGTACGCCAGCTGCCGTTCTTCGGATTCGCCTTCCTGCGGCTCGGCGTTCAGCACGCCGACGGGAAGCCCCGGAAAGCGCTGGCGCAGGCGGCGGATATATTCCGACGGGAGCAGTCCCTGCCCTTCCTCATCGGCGGCCGGATAGCTGATCCACAAATGCCGGGAAGGAGCCGTTAAGGCCAAATACGCCAAAAACCGCTCGTCCAGCAGCCGGCGGCGCGCCCCCGGCGCCATCTTCAGTCCCGACTCCGTCAGCCGGTCCCGCTCGGCCTCCGACAGCAGGCCGTTTTCCCGGATCGCCATCGGCATGACGCCGTCGCTGACGCCGAGCATATAAAGAACCGCGATGCGGTCCGACCGCGTGCGCTCCGGACTGCCGATCAGCACCGCGTCGAGCGACGGCGGCACCGCGCCGAGCTTCATCTCCTCCAGTCCCGCATCGATCATGTCCGCGAACAGCTGCGGATTGGACGGCTCGTCGCCGGTCAGCTCGACCAGCTGGTCGAGCAGGTCCAGAACGCTGTCCCAGAGCGGGCGATGCAGGCGGGCCTTGCCGGGATCGCCCGCAGCCTCGTCCTCGGTGCTCCAGCGTTCAAGCCGGTCGGCGACGCGGGTTTCCTCGAGCAATTCGAACAACGCTTCGCACAAATCCCGCATCGTAGCCGACCGCTTAAAGCGCTGTTCCAGCCGGCGAAGCGGAGAAATAATCGCATCCCGCGTCGACCGAATCCGCTCCATGTCAAACGCGGACTTCGAGGGCTGCTCCTCCGCTTCCAGGTCGCCCCGGGAAAGCGGCAGCCACGCCCGTTCATCGTGCCACCGCCAGCCGTCGATGCCCGCGGCCAGCACGTAGTTTTCCAGCTCGTCCACTTCCGCGCGGGCCGACACGGCGTCCTGCGGATGAAGCAGGTCCGTTTTCGCGCAGCGAAACACGGAGTCGGATTTCCATCCGCCTACGACCGTCTCCAGCGCCGAACGGACAAACTCCACAAGCGGATGATGAGCGGCCGTCACCTTGCCGTCGAGAAAATAGGGAATTCCGTAATCGGCGAACACTTCTTCGAGCAAATCCGCATAGTCTTCCATCCTGCGCACGAAAACCGCCATATCCCTCCAGCGGCAGCCTTCCGTCCGCGCCCGGCGCAGCATGTCGCGGGCCGCCCCTTCCGCTTCCGCGCGGCGGTTGGCCGCTTCGTAAAGCGACAGGCCGCACTGCGGGCGCCCCGGATCAAGCAGAGCGGGATCTCCCGTCCAGCGCCTGCGGGCGTCGAACGCGCTTTCCACATGCGCCAATACGGGGTTCGCCGCAAACCGCGGCAGCGGATCCGGATTCAGCACGACCGGCTCCTCCACCGGCACCTTGGCCGTTTCCGCCAGCTCGCAAAGCCGCGCCGACGTTTCCGCCGTCGGATGAAACAGCTCCAGCTCGTCCGGACGTTCGCCCGCTCCCCGCGGCTTGTCCAGGCAAAGCGTCACCGACACGCGGGCGGCATGGCGCAGCAGCGCCTCGATCGCCTCGTATTCGTTCGGCGTAAAGCCGTGAAAGCCGTCCACCCAGATTTCCGCGCCGGCAAGCTGCTTGGATTCGGCGGCTCCGCGCACCAGCCACCTGAGCGCGTCTTCCCCGTCCAGCCACCGTCCCGCCATTTCGCGTTCGAGATCGAGGGTGAGCAGCGCCAGGTCGTGAAGCTTGTCCGCCAGCAGGGCGGACGCCGGGTCCGTTGCGGACACCGATCCGGCAAGCTCGGAAAGCTTGGCTCCGTCGATCCCGTAACGCTTCCACTCGGTAATCAGCTCGTTCAGCTTGCCGACCAGCCCCTGGCCCGCCGCTTCGCTGCGCAGCAGCTTCCACTGCCCGCGCCTTTGCTCCAGCGATTTACGGATGAGCATCGCCTTGCCGTTCTCATTGATCGGCACCGCCGCCGAGCCGCCCGTCTCCTGCATGACGCGAAAAGCCAGCCGCCTGAAGCTGTGAACCTGAACGCGCATGAATCCGCTTAGTTCCGGCGACGAAACCAGCGCATATTCCGCTTGAAAGGTCGCTTGTTCCGGCACGAGCAAAATAAGCGGCGGCCCTTCCGGATCCTCGCGCAGCTTCCGCCGGATTTCGTCCAGGCAAAACCGGGTTTTGCCGCTTCCCGACCGGCCCGTTATCAACCGAAGCGTCATCCTTTTTTGCCGCTCCTTTCGTTGTCGAATGCCGACAAACCTTCTTCTGCGAACATTGTACCATATTGCCGCAAAGGGCGCACACACGTTCGCAGAGCTTACGGGCGCGAACCAAGCGCGAAAAAAAGTTAAGCGCGTGTTAGGCCCGGTTCGGACCGAAAGCAAAGAAGCGTATGCGCGGGAATCTGGCGGCCGGCAGCCGCTTGAACGCTCAGGGGAAGATGCGGCCAAAAAATAAAATCGCCCGCAGTTGCGGGCATTCGGTCATGGATCGGGTTCCCGCCGGCGAGTTGCCGGCGAAAATCCGTCACGAAATATGCAAATAAAGCTTCGTCCCGTCCCGGAACCAGAAAATCGCGGCGTCCGACCACAGCTCGACGTCGGTCACCTGCTTCCACTTGCGGCGAAACTCCAGATCAAGCGCCATTTCGCGCATTCTCTTGTTTAGACGCTGCCGGCTTTCGACTCGTTTCGCCTTATTTTGCAGCGGTACGGTGCGTCGTCCGAAGCGCAATACATCCACAAGATCCACATCCTCTCTCCACTATCCTAGCCAACAGGATACCGAAGAGATTTTAGGAAAGTTACAGCTTGTCCGACTCACACTTTCTTAACAAATCACCGAGACTACAGCGATTTCCGGCTGCGCACCTCGAAGATGCCGAATTTCAAATAGTTCCCTTCTTCGACACCGCCAAGCTGCGGATGGTCTTTGCCCGCTCCCCGCCACTCGATCAAGCGAAGCGTTTTGCCGGCATCGGCGGCCGCCTCGAGAATCGTTTCCATAAACAGATCCGGCCTTACATGGTACGAGCAGCTCGACGTTACGAGATACCCGCCCTCGTTGATCAGCTTCATCGCGTGCAGGTTAATGTCTTTGTAGCCGCGGATCGCGCTCGGCACGGCCCGCTTCGTCTTGGCGAACGCGGGCGGATCGAGGATGACGACGTCCCACGTCCGGCCTTCCGACGTAAGCGGCTTCGACGTGTCCACTTTCTTGCCTTCTCCGGCGGCCGCCCGCTGCTGCCGCTCTTCCCGGCCCTTGACCTGCTGCCGCAAATATTCGAAGGCGTCGGCCGTCACGAACTCGACGCGGTCGGAAAAGCCGTTCCGCTCGACGTTGCGCCTTGCCGTCTCGATCGCGTGCGCGGAAATGTCGAGGCATGTCACTTTTTTGGCCCCGTATTTGCAGGCGTGAAGGGTGAAGCTCCCGGTGTGGGCAAAGCATTCCAGCACGGTCGCGCCGTCCCAGTAAGGAAACGTGACGGGTTTGCCGTTGGCGTTGACCGGAATTTCCCGGATTCCCTCCTCCGTCTCCCGCTTCTCCAGCTTGATGCCGCTGCGGACGCCCCAGCCGGTCATCAGCGGCGCGATGGCGGCGCGGTTTTCCCGCTGGTCGAAGAAATAGCCCGTTTTTTGCCCGCCTTCGATGTCGACCTCGACTTTCAGGCCGTTTTCCTCGATGACGACATAACGCGGACAGTCGCCGTACAGAACGCCGCTGCGCTCCTCAAGGCCTTCCAGCGTGCGGACGCCGACGTCGCTCCGCTCGTACACGCCGCGCGGCTTGAACACGTCGATAAGCGCGGGCAGCCACAGCTCCCTGGCTTTGTCCATGCCCAGCGTCAGCACTTGAACGACGAGCACGTCGACGTAACGGTCCACGATGAGCCCCGGCAGAAAATCCGCCTCCCCGAACACGAGCCGGCAGGACGGCTCCGCGCCGACAAAACGGCTCCGGTAAGCGGCGCACCTGGCGAACCGCTCCCGGAACCAGTCGGTGTCCCACTGCTCAAGCGGTTGATAAGAGACGACGCGGACGGCGATTTGGGAGTTCGGATTCCAGTAGCCGACGGCCAAAAACTGGCCCCGATGGTTGACGATTTGAACGAGCGCGCCGGGTTCGGCCGCTCCTTCCAGCTTTTCGATCTCGCTTTGATAAACCCAAGGATGGCCCTGCTCCAGCCTCGGGCGGCGGGAACGGTTCAAAACGACGCGGGCTTGGCTTCCGGTGGACATAACGATCACGCCTTTCCTAGACATTACTTGTCCGATCTATGCATACAATGGAATGAAATTTCGCTTGAATGGCGGGAGGATTGAGATGATGCTGCTTCCGCTTGCCGCCGCGTCGATTTTCGGACTGGCCCTGCTGCTCGGCGGAATGAAGGTGACGGAAACGGCGCTCCGCGTCTGGGCCGGAGAACGCCTGGCCGCCGTTCTGGCCGGCACGACCTCGACGCCGCTGCGCGGCTTCGTCGCCGGAACGGTTTCGTCCGGGCTGCTGCAAAGCGGAACCGCCGTCACGCTGCTTACGATCAGCCTGGTCAATGCCGGGCTGCTGCCGCTTGCGAACAGCTTCGGGATTTTGCTCGGGACCAACGTCGGGACCACCTTGACGACCGAATTGATCGGCCTGCGCCTCCACCGCTACGGCCTGCCGCTGCTGCTGGCTTCGTTCGCGGTCTGGACGTGGACGTTGCTCGCGCTGGAAGCAGGCGCGCTGCCCCGGCTGCCCCGGCGGGCGGCGGACGCCATGAGATACGGATCGGCCGCGCTTGCCGGCTTTGCCCTCATGCTGATCGGGTTCGCTTCGCTGCAAACGATCGGCCCCGTCCTGCAGCAAAACGGCACGTTCGCCGCCTGGATGGCCCAGACCGAAACCCGGCCGATGCACGCTTTGCTGGGCGGGGCCGTCCTGACCGCGCTCGTTCATTCCAGCTCGGCGGTCATCGGCATGGCCATGGGGCTGGCCGACACGGGCACGCTGCCGGTATCGACCGGAATCGCGGTCGTGCTCGGGGCCAATATCGGCACCTGCTTCACCGGTCTGCTCGCCTCGCTCGGAGGAGGCAAGGGCGGCCGCTTCGTCGCGCTTTCCCAAATCGCCCTGAACGTGTGCGGGGCGGCGCTGTTCTATCCTCTAAGGGACGGGCTGCTCGCGGCTTCTTCGGCGATCTCTCCCGGGCATCCGGCGGCGCAGATCGCGCATGCGCAGACGCTGTTCAACGTCGCCTGCTCGCTGCTGGCGCTGCCGATCGCCTATGTCCGCATCCGCAGCTTCGGCCGGCCGCGAACGGGCAGAACGCCTTGAGCCCGGGCCCGGATCGCTCCAAATGTTCCGTTTCGGCCGCAATCGCTCAATACCCGCCTTCCGCTGGCGGCTTTCCGCCGACGATGGCGACGCCGGAGCTCGTGCCGATCCGGTTCGCCCCGGCAAGCAGCATGGCGGCGGCGGCTCCGGCGGTGCGGACGCCCCCGGACGCTTTGACGCCCAGATGCGGCGACACCGATTCGCGCATGAGGCGAATGTCGGCTTCGGTAGCCCCTCCGGGGCCGAAGCCGGTCGACGTCTTGACGTAATCCGCGCCCGCGGCTTCCGTCAACCGGCACGCCTCCCGCTTGAGCTCATCCGGCAGCGCGCCCGTCTCGAGAATCACCTTGACGAGCGCCCCTCCTTGGACCGCCTGGACGACGGAGGCGATATCCCGTTCCACGGCGTCGTAATTCCGTTCGAGCAGCCTGCCGACCGGCAGCACCATATCGATTTCGGACGCCCCGTCCTCGACGGCGGCCGCGGCTTCGAACGCCTTGGCGCGCGTTGCGGCGGCGCCGAGCGGAAAGCCGACGACGGCGCATACCTTAACCTGGGTGCCGGAAAGCTGTTCCCGGCACATGCGGACCCAGCTCCCGTTGACGCACACGCTGTAAAACCCGTATTCAAGCGCCTCGCGGCACAGCTTGGCGATATCTTCCGCGCGCGCTTCCGCCTTCAGCAGCGTGTGGTCGATAAACGGCGCCATCGATTGGCCCGGCCGCCAGATCGGGAATCTGCCGTCCGGCCGGCTCGCCTTCGCTTCCGGCGGCTCGCAGCCAAGACGGCGAAGCGCCTCAAGAAGCACTTCTTCGTTCGTGTCGTATCCGCCCTCGCGCTGCAGCCGCCAGCTTTCTTCCGGCGTGTGCCAGGCTACGCCCGCGATCTCTTCTTCCTGCGCTTTCAACGCGCCTTCGTCCGCCTCGACCAGAAAATAATGCACTTCCTTCTGCACGGCGGCCCTGTCGGCGGATTCGTATTGGTAGCGGACGACGGACAGCGGAGCGACAATCCGCCCGGCAATGCCCGTTTCCTCCCGAATTTCGCGAAGCGCCGTTTGCTCGATCGTCTCCCCCGGCTCCATCTTTCCTTTGGCCAGCGTCATTTTGCCGAAACGGTCTTGGATCAGCTGAATCTCCAGCATGCCGTCCCGTCTCCTGTATACGACGCCTCCCGCGGAAATTTCGTTCACTTCGACTCCCCCTGCCGTCAATTTGCGACTTATGTACGACAAAAGATTTCATCCCGGAGGTCCGGCAGCCCTCGCGTCCGCCAAACCGCCGGGTGAAATCTTCGCCCGAATCTTTACTTAGGCGTGCAGCGCCAGCGGACGGGCGTCCTCCAGCACCTCCAGCAGCTCTCCCTTGCATTCGTTCACGCCGGCTTCCGTTACGCGCACGCGGCACAGCTTGCCGACGAGCGACTCGTCGCCCTCGAACGCGACAAGCAGATAGTTGTCCGCATGGCCCGCAACGGTTCCGGAGCCTTCGCGGGCTTTTCCGCTTCTTTCCGGAATGACGACAAGCTCCCGTCCGACCCACCTATGCGCATACTCCGCCTGCATCTTCTCGGACAGGTCGATCAGCTTGTGGACGCGCTCGTGCTTGATTTCCTCGTCGACCTGATCCTCCATCCGCGCAGCCGGCGTGCCGGTCCGCTTGGAATAGGGAAACACGTGCATTTCCGCAAAGCCGATCTTTTCCATAAACCGGTAGCCGTTCTCGAACTGCTCGTCCGTCTCTCCCGGAAAGCCTACGATGACGTCCGTCGTAATGGCCACGTCCGGCATCGCCTGCTTGATGCGGGCGATTTTATCGGCGAACTCCTCCGTCGTATATTTGCGCCGCATCCGCTTCAGAATCGCATCGTCGCCGGCCTGCAGCGGAATGTGCAGATGGCGGCACATCTTCGGCGACGAATTGAGCACTTCGATCATGCGGTCGTCGATTTGGCTCGCCTCGATCGAGCTGATGCGGATCCGCTCCAGCCCCTCGATCTTGTTCAGATCGACGAGCAGATCGCTGAGCCTGTAATTTTCCAGATCGTCGCCGTAGCCTCCGGTATGAATGCCGGTCAGGACGATCTCCTTGTAGCCCGCTTCCACCAGCTGCCGCGCCTGCTTCAGCACGCTTGCGGGCTCGCGGCTGCGCGAAAGGCCGCGGGACCACGGAATGATGCAGAAGGTGCAGAAGTTGTTGCACCCCTCCTGGATTTTCAGGAACGCGCGCGTTTTCTCGGCAAAAGTCGGAACGTCCAGCTCCTCGAACGCGCGCGTCTTCATAATGTTGCGCACGGCGTTGACGGGCTTGCGCGTCCGCTGGACTTCGGCGATAAGCGACATCAGCTTGTCGCGGTCCTGGGTGCCGATCACCAGATCGACGCCCTCGATATCCAGAATTTCGGCCGGCGACGTTTGCGCATAGCAGCCCGTCACCGCAATGACGGCGTCCGGGTTGCGCCGGATCGCGCGCCGGATGATCTGTCTGCTTTTCTTGTCGCCGGTGTTCGTCACCGTGCAGGTATTGATGACATAGACGTCGGCGTCGTCCGTATCGAAGTCGACCTGCTCGTAGCCTTCGTTCTTGAACAGCTGCCACATCGCTTCGGTGTCGTAAAAATTGACTTTGCAGCCGAGTGTATAAAATGCCACGCTGGGCATGGCGGTCAACCTCCCATCTCTCCTGATTCGTATGCAATGCAGGCAAGCGCCACAAGCGCCGCCGTTTCCGTCCGCAAAATGCGGCGCCCGAGTCCGACCGCGGTCGCCCCGGCCGCCGCGGCCTGCTCGGCCTCCTGCGGATCGAAGCCGCCTTCGGGGCCGACGACGACCAATACGCGCGGATTCGCCGCGGACGGACTCCGCTCGCGAAAAGCCGACAAGACTTGCTTTAAGCCCGTCCCGCCGCGGCCTTCCTCTTCATAGCATAGCAAAGTCAGATCGTAATCTTTCATCGAGCGGAGCAGCTGCTGCCACGAGCAAACGGGCGCCACCTCGGGAATGACCGCGCGATGCGCCTGCTCCGCCGCCTCCTTGGCGATTTTGCGCCATCTCTCAAGCCTTTTTCCTTCCTTGCGCTCGTCGTACTGCACGATCGTTCGCCGCGAAGTAAAGGGCAGGAACGCGGCCGCGCCCGCCTCGGTGCCCTTTTGAATGACGGTTTCCAGTTTGTCTCCTTTGGGCAAGCTTTGCGCCACCGTGACGCGCCATGCCATTTCCGAACCGGTATCGATCCATTGAAGCACCGTTCCGGCGATTTTGCCCGGTTCGATCGTTTCGATCCGGACCTGCGCCTCCCGGCCGGCTCCGTCGCAGGCGATAAAGACGTCTCCCGGCTTCGCCCGCATGACCGTGCCCAAATGACGGGCGTCGTCTCCCGTCAGCGTCACGCCGGCGCCTGCGAATTGGCCGGGAGCGACGAAATAACGCTGCATAACGCTGGTGCCTCCCGCAATGTTCTAAACTCCATCATACCTTGTTTGACCGGGACGCGCCACCGGATTATAGCGGCCAGCCAAGCAGATAGCCGATCGAACGGATCGTCTCCGAGTTGGCGGCGGCGTTTCCGAAGACGGCGGCAAGAAGGGCGTTCATCGCTTCCTGAATCGGCGTGCCGAGCGAGAACAGCGGCGCGATCGTCGCATTGCGCAGCGGCGGAATGAACACGAGCAGCAGAAAAACGAACATGCCCCATTGCTCGTTCTGGCTCATTTTCAGCCGCCACCGAAGCGGCGCGAACTCCTCGACGATGCGGTAGCCGTCCAGCGGAGGCAGCGGTATGAGGTTAAACAGAAACAAAATGACATTAAGATGAAGCCAGTAGGCCATAAACGTCGACACCGTCTCCAGCATTCCCCGGGAAGGCGCTTCAAGCGCTCCGGCCGCAACCAGCGCGTAGACGACCAGCAGGCCCAGAAACGCGATCAGCAAATTGCTGACCGGTCCCGCCGCCGTCACGATCAGGCTCATCAGCCTCGGATGCCGGAAGCGGCTTCTGCGCACCGGCACCGGCTTCGCCCAGCCGAAGCCCGCGACGAGCAAAAACAGAATGCCGAACAGGTCCAGATGGGCCATCGGATTAAGCGTCACGCGCCCCTGCTCGTAGGCGGTCGAATCGCCGAATTTCCATGCCGTCCAGGCGTGCGCGAATTCGTGCACCGTGAAGGCGAGCAGCATCGTCAGCACGACGAACGGCAGGTGCTCAAGCGGATACCAGAGAAAATTCATTCCGCATCTCCCTTCGGCTTGCCCGCCACAAATGCGATCCAGTCGTCCTCGCGGACCTTGTCGATAATGTCGAAACCGGCGGCAAGCAGCGCGGCCTCCACGTCGGCTTCCTTGTTTTTATAAATGCCGCTCGCGATGTAGATGCCGCCGGGCTTCAGCACCTCCATCACGTCGGAGATAAACAGCAAAATGATTTCCGCCAAAATATTGGCCACGACGATGTCGACGGGCGGACGAACGGCATTTTCCGCGCGGGATGCCGCTTCGCCTTCCCGCAGCACACCCAGCAGGTCGCTTTGGCGCACCTCGATGACATCGTGCAGGCCGTTCAGTTCCACATTTTGCGTTGCGCTCGTGACGGCGACCGGATCGAGATCGACGGCCAGCACCCGCGACGCGCCGAGACGAACGGCGCCGATCGCGAGAATGCCGGAACCGGTGCCGACATCGATCACGGTCTCCCCGCCGGAGATGGCGCTCTCCAGCGTACGCAGGCACAGCGCGGTTGTCGGATGCGTGCCCGTGCCGAACGCCATCCCCGGATCGAGCTCGATGATCAGCTCGCCTTCGCGCGGCTCGTATTCCTCCCACGTCGGCTTGATGGTGAGGCGATCGGAAACGGCGATCGGTTTGAAATACTTTTTCCACGCATGCGCCCAATCCTCCTCGTCGACTTCGGCCACGCTCAGCTTGTATTCGCCCGCGTCGAACCCGAACTCGGGCAAGCCCGGCAACAGCCGCTCCAGCTCGCTTATGACGGCATCCGGATCGCTGTCTTCCGGAAAATATCCTCTGATGTAAGCGTACCCCGCCGGAATATCGTTAAGCGGTTTGTCGTACCACTGGCCGAGGGACGTATCCCGGGGCTTATCCGGCGACCACGATTCCTCGATCAGGACGCCCCCCGCTCCCAGCTCGTGGAGATAATTCGCGATTATTTCCTGCGATTGTTCCGTCGCGAAGACGGTCACTTCAAACCAGCGCACTTGTTTTCCTCCCCGATTTCAAAACCGCGGCCGCCGCGGTTTTCATTGGCTTCATTATACACGCTTCCCGGAAGCGGACGCAAAAAAAGCGTCAAGCCGCAAAGGCCTGACGCTTCCTGTTCAGTAGCTATCCCGAAATAACCCGGCCTCCCGCCTGCTCGATCACGGTGCGGGCACGCGCAAACGCAACCGCCGGAACCTGGACGGACAGGCTGAACGGTCCTGGCGCACCAAGCGTTCCCGGTTCTTCCGCAGCCTCCAGAAAGGCGTCGGAGACGCCGGATTCCGAAACGCCGCCCTTCCGCTCGATGCGGAACCGGTCGGCGCGCAAGGCCAGGAGCTTTCGTGCCGCGTGTTCCGCCTGATCCTGGGAAGAGAAACCTGCAACGAGCGGACGCATTTCCATGCCCGTTACTTCCCTTCGTACCGGGAGGCCCGCCGGTCGGCTTCCTCGGCCCGCTCCCAGGCTTCCAGGTCGTCCTCGTCCGCAAGCTCTTGGGCGTATTCCACATCTTCGGCCGATGCGGCCGGCAGCTTGGAGGTCCGGGAAGCAAATCGCTTCCTGCTTGGGCGTTCGTCGATGCTCATGATTCATCCATCCTTTGGCGTTATCATTCCGCTTCAAAAGATAGGATGCGCGTCCGGATGGCCTCGTATGCATGCCGAAAGCTCCCGCCCGAACCGCGGACGGGAGCTTGAACAGGCCCTCTGCGCTTCAATCGCCGCGGCCGCGGCGCGAAGCGGAAAAGAAGGCTCGTCAGTCGCCCAGTATCGCTTTTTTCATTCGTTCGAATATGCTCGACGGATGCTGCTCCTGCGTCGATTCGCCGATGCTGGCGGCAAATTCGCGAAGCAGATTCTTCTGCGCTTCGGTCAGGTTGGTCGGCGTCACGACGGTCACTTTGACGTGCTGATCCCCCTGCCCGTAGCCGCGCAGCCGGGGCACGCCTTTGCCCTTCAGACGGAAATAGGTTCCCGTCTGCGTTCCGGCCGGAATTTTCAGCTTGACCTTCTCGGTCAGCGTCGGAACCTCGATCTCGTCGCCCAGCGCCGCCTGAGCGAACGTCAGCGGCACTTCGCAGTAGATGTCGTCTCCTTCGCGCTCGAAAAACTCATGCGGCTGTACCCGAAGCACCAGGTACAAATCGCCGGGAGGGCCTCCGCGCAGCCCGGCTTCCCCTTCGCCGCTGACCCGAAGCTGCGCTCCGTCGTCGACGCCGGCCGGGATTTTGACGTGAATTTTCCGCTGCCGCTTCACCTGGCCGCTACCGCCGCACACGGAACAGCGTTCGCGGATGATTCTCCCTTTGCCGCCGCAAGTCGAGCAGACTCTGCGGTTGACAATCCGGCCGAACGGCGTATTCTGCACCACTTCCTCCTGGCCGGTGCCGCGGCAGGACGAACAGGTGTCCACCCTGGAGCCGGGCCTTGCGCCGCTGCCGCGGCAGGTGTCGCACGTTTCGGTGCGGGGAATGGTGATGTCGGTTTCTTTGCCGAAGACCGCTTCCTTGAAGCTGATCGTCATCGTGTATTGCAGATCGTTGCCGCGCTGCGGAGCGTTCGGGTCGCGCCGGCTTCCGCCGCCGAAGAACATGTCGAAAATGTCCCCGAAGCCGCCGGCGAAATCGCTCGCGCTCGCCCCGCCGCCGAAGCCCGCCATCGGATCCTGATGGCCGTACTGGTCGTAACGGGCGCGTTTTTGCGGGTCGGTAAGGACGTCATAGGCTTCCTTGACTTCCTTGAATTTGGCTTCCGCATCCGGCGCCTTGTTGACGTCGGGATGGTACTGACGGGCCAGCTTGCGGTAAGCTTTCTTGATCTCGTCGGCGGAGGCGTTCCGGTCGACCCCCAGCACTTCGTAATAGTCTCGTTTGTCTGCCACTCCTCCACCTCCTCATGAGGAAAGTCAAAGCCGTTCCGGTTGCCTGGCCGGCAAGGGAAGCAAGCTTTGACTTTGATCAACGTTTCTTATTTCTTGTCGTCGTCCACGACTTCATAGTCCGCATCGACGACGTTGTCTTTTTTGGCCGCTCCGGCATCCGCGCCGCCTTGAGCCGCTTGCGCGTTCGCCGCCTGCTCGTAGAGCTTGACGGAAAGCTGCTGCACGACCTGCGTCAACTCTTCCGTCGCGGCTTTGATTTCGCTCAGGTTGTCGGTTTCGAGCGCTTTTTTCACTTTTTCCTTGGCCGCGTTCGCCTTTTCGATTTCGCTCGCGTCGACTTTGTCGCCCAGGTCCTTGATCGTTTTTTCGACCGTGTAGACCATCTGGTCCGCGCTGTTCTTCGCTTCGACCAGTTCGCGGCGCTTCGCGTCTTCTTCGGCGTACAGCTCGGCTTCTTTCTGCATGCGTTCGATTTCTTCCTTGCTCAAGCCGCTGGAGGACGTGATCGTGATCTTCTGGCTTTTTCCGGTCCCTTTATCCATGGCGGACACGTTCACGATACCGTTGGCGTCGATGTCGAACTTGACTTCGATTTGCGGCACGCCGCGAGGAGCCGGAGGAATATCGCTCAGAATAAAGCGTCCCAGCGTCTTGTTGTCGCGAGCCATCGCGCGCTCGCCTTGCAGGACGTGAATTTCGACCTGCGTTTGGTTGTCCGCGTACGTGGAGAAAATTTGCGATTTTTCCGTCGGAATCGTCGTGTTGCGTTCGATCATCTTGGTCATGACGCCGCCGGCCGTTTCGATGCCGAGCGAAAGCGGCGTAACGTCGAGCAGCACGACGTCCTTGACATCCCCGGTCAGGACGCCCGCTTGAACGGCTGCGCCGAGCGCGACGACTTCGTCGGGGTTAACGCCTTTGTGCGGCTCCTTGCCGGTCAGCTTCTTGATCGCTTCCTGCACGGCCGGAATCCGCGAAGAACCGCCGACGAGCACGACTTTGTCGATATCCGAAGGGCTGAGGCCGGCGTCGGCGAGCGCCTGGCGGGTCGGACCCATCGTCCGTTCGACGAGATGCGCGGTCAATTCGTCGAATTTGGCGCGCGTCAGGTTGACTTCGAGGTGCTGCGGCACGCCGTCGACCATCGTGATGAACGGCAGCGAAATCGTCGTGCTCAGCACGCCCGACAGTTCTTTTTTCGCTTTTTCCGCGGCATCCTTGAGGCGTTGGACGGCGGCACGGTCCTTCATCAGGTCCACGCCGTGCTCTTTCTTGAATTCGGCTGCGAGCCAGTCCATGATGGCCTGGTCGAAGTCGTCGCCGCCAAGATGGTTGTCGCCGCTCGTCGCCTTGACTTCGAAGAAGCCGGAGCCGAGCTCCAAAATGCTGACGTCGAACGTACCGCCGCCGAGGTCGAAGACGAGAATCGTTTGGTCTTCTTGCTTCTCGAGACCGTACGCCAGCGCCGCAGCCGTCGGTTCGTTGACGATCCGCAGCACTTCCAGGCCGGCGATCGTGCCGGCGTCTTTGGTCGCTTGACGCTGGCTGTCATTAAAATATGCCGGTACGGTGATAACCGCCTGGGTAACCGGCTGTCCCAGATAAGCTTCCGCGTCCGCTTTGAGCTTTTGCAGAATCATCGCGGAAATTTCTTGCGGCGTGTAGGCCTTGTCGTCGATTTTTACTTTATAGTCCGTGCCCATATGGCGTTTGATCGAAATGACGGTGCGGTCGGGGTTCGTGATGGCCTGGCGTTTCGCCGCCTCGCCGATGATACGCTCCCCGTCCTTCTTAAAGCCGACCACGGAAGGGGTTGTGCGGCCGCCTTCCGGATTGGGAATGACGACGGCCTCGCCGCCTTCCATGACGGCGACGCAGGAGTTGGTCGTTCCCAAGTCGATCCCGATTACTTTGCCCATATGAAGTACTCCTCCTCACATCGTTCCATGGTTAGTGCTTCGATCTTGCTTCGTAAGTACGTCTCTATTGGCTGACCTTGACCATGGCCGGGCGAATCACCTTGTCTTTCAGCCAATAGCCCTCCTGAACGACTTCGACGACGATGCCCTCGCCGTATTCCTCCGATTCAACCTGCATAATCGCCTGATGAAGTTCCGGATCAAACGGCTGGCCGACCGGGTTCATCGCTTTAAGTCCCTCGTTCTCCAGTACCTGAACGAACTGGCGGTAAATCATTTCGATGCCTTTCGAATAGGCGCTGTCATTGGCCGCTTCTCCTCCGGCTTTCAGCGCGCGCTGAAAATTATCGACCACCGGCAGCAGCTCGCTGATCAATTTGGCCGAAGCGTATTTGGAAAGCTCTTCTTTCTCTTTCAGCGTGCGGCGCCGGTAGTTGTCGAAATCCGCTTGAGCCCGCAGAAAACGCTGATAATTGTCGTCGGCAAGCCGCTGCAGTTCCAGATAACGGGGATCTTCGGCCGCTTGTTCGGTGTCGCCGGACCGGTCGGCCTCCGCCGTTTCGGCCGCTTCCGCGCTTTCGTCCGCGCCGCCTGCCGCCTCTTCGGGCTGCTGCGTCTCCGCGGCGTTCTCCGCCGCTTCCTCGCGTTGCTCTTCCATCTTTTCGGGCTCCTTCATATCTTGACTGCTCACGCGCAAATCACCTCCTTACCGTGCCACCCTCGAGCGGCCGCTATACCCTTGCTCATTTAAACCAACGGCTCAAATGCGTAGCGAAATCGTTGGTCAAATATTCCAGAAGATGGATGACCTTCCCGTACTCCATCCGGGTCGGGCCGAGGATTCCGATCGTTCCCAGCGATTGCCCCTCGACGGAAATGGTCGCCGTAATGAGGCTGCATGAATTGATTTCTTCCACGGCATTCTCCGTGCCGATCCGCACCTGAATGCCTTCCGGAACGGCATGGAACAGCTGAACGAGCTTCGACGTCTCTTCCAACGTATCCAAAATGCCCTTCACTTTGCCGACATCCTTGAACTCGGGCTGCGTCAAAATATTCGTCGCCCCGCTCAAAAACACGTTCGGCTCCATCTCGTCCGCAAGCGTCTTCTCCAGCACTTCGAGAACCTGCTCGCAGCGGTCGATGAACCGGCTCAGTTCGCTGGCCACCTCGGTGTAGAGCACCGATTTGATGCGGACAAACGGCACTCCCGCCAGCTTGTCGTTAAGCAGATTGACGATTCTCTGGATATCCCCGATGTTGATGCCTTCGGGAATCGTGACCGTGCGATGCTCGACATGGCCGGTGCTCGTGACGATGATGGCGACGGCAGAGCTGTCGGTCAGCGGAACGAGCTGAAAATGCTTCAACGTCGTGCTGAACATTTCCGGGCCGAGAACGATGGACGTGTAATTGGTCAGATGCGACAAAATCGTCGCCGCCTGATGGATGACGCCTTCCCAATGGCTCACCTTGTCGGCGAAGAAGCTGCGCAACTTGGCAATGTCCTGTTCGCTTGCGCCGGAAAGCGGGATCAGATGATCGACGTAATAGCGATACCCTTTAACCGAAGGAATGCGGCCGGCCGATGTATGAGGTTGCTCGAGCAGCCCCAGTTCTTCCAGATCGGCCATCTCGTTGCGGATCGTCGCCGGACTGAAGCTTACATCGCCCCGTTTGGAAATGCTTCGCGAACCGACTGGCTCCGCGGATCGGATATAATCGTCGACAATGGCCGTTAAAATCATCCTTTGACGTTCGGTTAACATCCGGCATTCCCTCCTCGGTTCGTTAGCACTCTTGCCAAACGAGTGCTAAACGCTATAACAAAAATACCAAACCGTTCCCGCCGTTGTCAAGAACGATCCGGGTCCGATCTGGCATTTGCGCCGTCTCTGCGCGTACGGCAGTCTCCGTCCGTTTATCCTTGAATCTGTTCCAAGCGGCCGCAACCGCCCGCGCAAGTCAAAAAAGCACTTTGACGACCGCCGTTTCGTCGCAGCAGTGCCGTTTGCTGCAGTGGACGCAGTCGGTCCACACTTTCTCGGGGAAGATCTCTTTTTCTACGACCGTAAAACCGTTTTTGACAAAAAAATCGACCGCGTACGTAAGCGCCATGACTTTCGGCACCTTGATCGCCCGGGCTTCGTCCAGCAGCGCGTTCACGATGCGCGTGCCGAGCCCTTGGCCCTTGTAGCCTTCGGCCATTCCCAGTGAACGGATTTCCACCAAATCGGCGCCCAACCGAAACAAAGAACCGCAGCCGATCAGCCGGCCGCCTTCCTCGGCCACGATGAACGAATCGATATGGCGATGCAGCGCATCCTTGGACCGCGGAAGCATAATGCCTTTCTCTGCGTAGCCCTGAATCAGATCGTAAAGCGCGTCCACGTCGCTTGGCTGCGCTTTGCGGCAGGCGATGGTCATGTTCACGGGATTCCCTTCTTTTCGGCATCCAAAATGTAGTGATGTGAATAAATATACATCAAAACGAATGAATCCTCAAGAGAGAAATATGCACCTTTCCGCGGCTGCCGGCGCATATCCCGCGTCCGCTTTTCCGACCTGCGGCTGCTTTTTGTTCCTTATTATATGTTATTCGTTCAGGAGGTTTTCCGTTTGGGGCACAAAATATCAGCCCCTCGCCCGCCGGCGGCTTGCCCGGTGCGGCTCGGCCGCAAATGCCGGCGCGTCTTACAGGAACGCGCCGAACACTTCGTTGCCAAGGGGAACGCCGCGTTCCGTCAAGCGGTAGCCGGCCGCCTCGCCGGTGCCGGAGGCCTCGATCAGCCCCTGCTCCAGAAGACGGTTCAACACGCCGCCGAACACCGCGTCCAGATCCGCTCCACCGAACTGGGCCGCGAAATCCGCCTTGCGCACGCCCTCGCGCAGTCTCAGTCCGACCATCATAAAGTCTTCCATCGCCTCGCGGACCGTAACCGGGGTCGTTTCCAGCCTGGGCAGCCCGCTTGCCGCGGCGTCGATATAAGGCTGAACGCCTTTGATATTGATGTGGCGCACGCCCATGGCGTAGCCGTGGGCGCCCGCGCCCAGCCCGTAGTACGGCTCGTTGCGCCAGTACACGGTGTTGTGCCGGCTTGCAAACCCGGGCTTGGCGAAGTTGCTGATCTCGTAATGCTCGTACCCCGCCGCGCCAAGACGCTCCCGCAGACGCTCGTACATCGCCACTTCCTCGTCCTCGTCCGGCAGCGGAAGTTCGCCCCTCTCGTACAGCCGGTGGAAAAGCGTATTTTCCTCGACTTTCAGGCTGTAGAGGGAGTAGTGCGGCAGATCCAGCTCCAATGCGCGCGAGAGACTGTCTTCGAGCTGAGTCAGCGTCTGGTTCGGCAGACCGAACATCAGGTCGATGGACAAATTCGTAAACCCGGCCTGCCGCGCGTTCGCAATGCTGTTGACGACGTCCTTCGCCTCGTGAATCCGGCCGATGGCGGCCAGCAGCTTGTCGTCGAACGATTGGGCGCCGAAGCTGATCCGGTTCACGCCGCCCTCCCGCATCGCGTCCAGCTTGGCCGGGTCGGTCGTGCCCGGATTCGCCTCCATCGTAAATTCGGCATCCTCGGACAGCGGAAAATAACGGGCAACCGCGTTCAAAAACCGCGTCATCTGCCGCGGGTTCAGGACGGTCGGCGTGCCGCCGCCCACAAAGACGGTACGGATCGTTTCGGGCGGCAGCGCGCGGACGGTCTGCTCCATTTCCCGCTCCAGCGCATCGAGATAAGCGTCCACCGGCTGGCCGGCGACGACGTAGGAGTTGAAATCGCAATAATAGCACTTGTTCGTGCAAAACGGGATATGAATGTAAAGCGCGCGCGGCGTCCAGGCGTGCAAAGGAACAACCGCCGCCGCTTCATGCGCGCCGCTTGGTTGCGAAAGGGCCATGGCGGTCGCCTCCTTCTTCTTGATGGAACCCGGAACCGGCGCGGCGGTTCTCGCCGCTTGCACGGTTTCGCCCGCCGCTCCGGTCAGTCGTCGTCAATTTTCAGCACCGCCATGAACGCTTCCTGCGGCACCTCGACGCTGCCGACCTGCTTCATGCGCTTTTTACCTTCTTTTTGTTTCTCCAGCAGCTTGCGCTTGCGCGTAATGTCGCCGCCGTAGCACTTGGCCAGGACGTTTTTGCGCATCGCTTTGATCGTCTCCCGCGCGATGACCTTCTGGCCGATGGCCGCCTGTATCGGCACCTCGAACATTTGGCGGGGAATCAGATCCTTCAGCTTCTCGCAAATAACGCGGCCGCGCTGGTAGGCCCGATCCCTGTGCACGATGAACGACAGGGCGTCGACCTGTTCGCCGTTGAGCAGAATGTCCATCTTCACCAGCTTCGACTGGCGGTAGCCCGACAGCTCGTAGTCGAACGACGCGTACCCCTTCGTGCTGGATTTAAGCTGGTCGAAGAAATCGTAGACGATTTCGGCCAGCGGAATTTCGTAGATAAGCGTGACGCGGGTCGTGTCCAGATACTGCATGTCGACAAATTCGCCGCGTTTGCCTTGGCACAGCTCCATGATCGCGCCCACGTAATCTTTCGGAACGATAATGGACGCCTTAACGTACGGCTCCTCGACATAATCGATCTTGCCCGCTTCCGGATACTCGGACGGATTGGAAATTTCCAGCTGCTGGCCGTTGGTGAGCGTGACTTTGTAAATAACGCTCGGAGCGGTCGTAATGAGCGGAATGTTGAACTCCCGTTCGATCCGCTCCTGAATGATTTCCATATGCAGCATGCCGAGAAAACCGCAGCGGAACCCGAAGCCGAGCGCCTGCGACGTCTCCGGCTCGAATTGCAGCGAGGCGTCGTTCAGCACCAGCTTCTCCAGCGCTTCGCGCAGGTCGTTGTAATCCGAGGAATCGATCGGATACAGGCCGCAGAAGACCATCGGATTGATCTTCCGATAGCCGGGCAGCGCTTCTTTGGTCGGGTTTTTCGCATTGGTGATCGTGTCCCCGACCCGCGTGTCCTTGACGTTTTTGATCGAAGCCGTAATGAAGCCGACATCGCCGGGACCGAGTTCGTCCACGACCGTCGCCCGCGGCTTGAACGTTCCGACCTCGACGACGTCGAACGTCGCGCCCGTCGCCATAAACAAAATCGGCGTGCCGGCGCGGATCGTGCCGTCGATGACGCGAATATAGCAGACGACGCCCTTGTAAGCGTCGTAATACGAATCGAATATAAGCGCCTTGAGGGGCGCATTCGGATCGCCGCTCGGAGCCGGAACCTTGCGCACGACCTGCTCCAGAATCTCTTTGATGCCGATGCCGTTTTTCGCGGAGGCAAGCACCGCTTCGCTTGCGTCCAGCCCGATCACATCCTCGATTTCCTGGCGGACCCGCTCGGGCTCGGCGCTCGGAAGGTCGATTTTGTTGATGACCGGCAAAATTTCCAGGTTGTTGTCCAGCGCCAGATACACGTTGGCCAGCGTTTGCGCTTCGATGCCCTGCGCCGCGTCGACGATCAGCAGCGCCCCTTCGCATGCGGCCAAGCTGCGCGACACTTCGTACGTAAAGTCGACGTGTCCGGGCGTATCGATCAGATGAAGCGTATACGTCTCGCCGTCATCCGCCTTGTACTGAAGCCGGACGGCCTGAAGCTTGATCGTAATGCCCCGCTCCCGCTCCAAATCCATCGAATCGAGCACCTGATCCTGCATTTCGCGCGAGGACAGGGCGCCGGTATATTCGAGAATGCGGTCGGCCAGCGTCGATTTCCCATGGTCGATATGCGCGATAATGCAAAAATTGCGAATATGGCTTTGTTTGGGTCGAATGTCTGCCATCAGAACCTCCACCGGAGTTACCTCATATGCCTATCTAGGTAATTATAGCAAGGCAACGGCGGTGCGGCAATGCGCCTTCTTCGGCCCGTTCCGCTTGCCCCGTCATTCCGTCGCGGATTCGAACAGCGAGACGATCAGCCGGATGCCGCTTTTCGACAATTGCTGCAGCGTCTCCGCCGTTTTGCCCGCCAGACGGTCGACAACCGGTTCCCGGTCAAGCCGGGGAATCGCCGGGACGGCATCGGGACCGGTTCCGGGATCGTAGGCGATGCCGGGCGGCTCGTCGGCGAACCTGGCCCCGCCTGTCCTTCGCGCGGCCGCCGCTTCCGAGGCTTCCGCCGCGGCGTCCGGCGGCTCGGCTTCCCGCTGCCCATCCTGAGCGATACGGGTTCCGCTCTCCTCCAGCGGCCCGTACACGGTCGAAATGCCGCTCGACGCCAGTTCCATCCCGTACATCATGGCAAGCAAGATCAAGACTCCTACAATCGCCAGCTTCACGATATCCCTTCTCATCCTTTTGCCCCCTCACTTCGTTTGCGCGGGCGCGTCGGCTTTGACCGCGCCTTGCCGCTCCCAATAGATTTCCGCAATCACCTCGGCCAGGACATCGGCCGTGCGGTAGCACTCCGCAAGCGTGTTGTCGACTCCGCCGATTTCGATCAGCACGCTGTCGGGAGACACCGACTGGTTGTATTCCCCGTTGCCCGTCGCCGCCGTTTTGCCCCATATTCCGCGGGACAGGCCCGGATATTTTTTCTCCAGCATCTGATGGATCGAGTTGGCGAACGCCTCGTTTTTCTCCCAGTTCGGGTTCCGGTGGCCGATGATGAAATAGACCTGGGCGTAAGCCACTCCCCCGATCGTCGCGGTCGTCTTGCTTCGCCGCTGGGAATCCCGGTGAATATCGAAAAAGATTTTCAGATCCTTGTTCTCTGCGATCGCTTCCTTAACCGTCTGAAGCGAATATTTGTAAGAGTAATTCCAGTTATAGCCTTTGACGGTCGATGCGTAGTCCTTGTCGGAGTGAACCGTGCCGATGCCCCGCTTCTCCAACTGATCGGCCATCCGCTTGCCGACGAGCGTCACGTTGACGGTGTCCGAATTGGGGTCCTTCGTTCCTTCCTTCAGCTCCGGATACCAGGACTCGCGGTTGTGGGAATGGTAGATAAAGACGACCTTGCGTCCTTCCGTCGTTTGGCGGTCGCCCGGTCCCGGCGCTTTGCTTGCGTCCGGTTTTTCCGGCGCCGCGGACGGTTCGGGCGAAGGTTCGGAAACGTCCGGCGAAGCGCCGCTTTCAGGCGAAGGAGCCTCGTTCAAGCCGTCTTCCTCATCCGAAGGCAGGTCTTGACCGGGTTCGTGATCCTCCGGCGCTTCCCCTCCGCCACCGGAACCCGGACGCAGCAGCACGGCGCTGTCGCGGTCCATGCCGGGCATTTCCAACGCCAGCAGGCTCTTCGGGTCGTCCGGATTCAATTCGGTCATCCAGCGGACGAGAAAGGAAGCGAGCCGGGACGCCGATACGGGCGATTTCTCCTCTTGCTTATCCATATGCGGCAATTCCATTCCCAGAAGCGAGGCAAAAAACGATCCCGAAACCGACGCGGCAAACCCCTTCATGGATTGAACGGGCGAAGCGGCGAGCACGTTCTGAACGATGCCTCCGAGCCCGAGCAGCAGGACAACCGTCATCGAAATAAGGCTTAACGCCAGATACGCTTTGCCGGTAACGAGCATTCTCCTGATCCGATATTTCAGCCTCGGACGCTGCGCCATGAAGATGATCCGTCTCATCCTGTTCCTCCTCGGCCCCCCTGCATTGAGGGCGTTCTCTCTATTTTTTGCGGTGATAGTCCAATATATGAGAGACCGTAGTTTGCTAGAACCGAGAGAGTTTTAAAGGTTGATAGACCGGTATAATCGCTCGCGTCAAGGAATCGAAAAAAATAAACCTCCATTTTCAAAACGGAGGTTTGGTCAGGCTTCTTTGTCGTCTTTTTCTCCGGACTTCCCGCTTAATGGGTGTAAGCCGAAACATTGCCGGTATCGACAGCCTCGTGCAGCGCCGCGTTTAATCCGCTGGCGATAATATTGGCGATGTCTTCCATGAACTGGTCGATTTCCTTGGGCGTAACGAGCAGGTTATGGCCGAGCGGATCGAGCACTTCCTTGACAAGCTGCAGACGGTCCTGTTCCGACATCGATCCGAACACGCCGAACAGCGGCTCGGTGTTGTCCGTATGCTTTTTCATATGGTCGAACACCATATCCATCGTATTGTTGACGATGGTGGAAGCGTACACGACCGTCGGCACCCCGATCGCGATGCACGGCACGCCGAGAATGTCCTTCGTCAGCCCTTTGCGCTTGTTGCCGATGCCCGACCCGGGATGAATGCCCGTATCCGCAATCTGAATCGTCGTATTGACACGATCCAGCGAGCGGGCGGCGAGCGCATCGACGGCGATCACCAATTCCGGTTTGGATTGGTTCACAATGCCCCGCACAATATCGCTCGACTCGATCCCGGTCGTGCCCAGCACCCCCGGCGCCACCGCGCTTACCGAACGGTAGCCCGGGTTCACCTGATCGGCCATCAGTTCGAAAAACTGCCGGGTCACCATCGTGTTCTCCACGACGAGCGGGCCGAGCGCGTCGGGCGTCACGTTCCAGTTGCCCAGCCCGACAATCAGCACGCTCGCGTCCTTGCCGATTCCGACCCGCTGCAGAAACGCCTCGAATTCGCGCGCAAACGTCGTCGCCACCTTATCCTGCAGGCTGGAATCGCCGCGCCTTAGCTCCGGAACCTCCAGCGTGACGTAGTGGCCGATCATTTTGCCGATCCGCCGCGCGCCTTCCTCGTTCTGAATGTGCATCCGCGTTACGGTAATGCCGGATTCCTTGTTCGTCTCGCTCAGCACACCGGGGATGTCGCCGTTTCCGTCGGCCTGCGCCGCTTCTCTGGCCTCGAGCGCCAGATCCGTTCTCACACCGTATTGGCTTAAATCCAGACGTTCATCCGCCACTTTGGGCCTTCCCCCTTCGACAACAGGATGGACGGCAAAAGCTTGCCGCCGCGGGAAAAATCGCCGCAATCCCTTAACCGGTTCTGCTTGCGTTTTGCCCCCCTGCATGATAGAATGTTACAAGTTGTGTGGAGAAATACTTCTTGTTTTGCAGTGGGAGGTGAAATCAATGCCGAATATCAAATCCGCCATCAAACGGACGAAGACGAGCGAAAAGCGCCGTCTGCGTAACGCTTCCCAAAAATCCGCGCTCCGCACGGCCGTCAAGCAAGCCGATCTGGCTATTGCCAGCGCCGACGTGAACGCTGCCAAAGAAGCACTTCAACTGGCTCAGAAGAAGCTGGACAAAGCGGTAACCAAAGGCCTCATCCATAAGAATGCGGCTGCCCGCAAAAAATCCCGCCTGGCCAAAAAATTGAACGCTCTGTCCCAGCAAGCGTAAGCTTGCTCCTGACATAAGCAGCGCAAGAGCCGTACCGTGCGGTCGATCCCGCACGGTACGGCTCTTTTTCCGTCCGGCTGTGCCGAAAAGCCAGGGGCGTCAGCCTCCCCGCGCTCCCGTCTCCATCAGAAACAGCTCCAGCCCGAGCGTCTTTTCCACCCGTCCCGTCTTCATCGCGTAATCGAGCTCGGCCAGCCGCTCCAGAATTCGCGCAAGCCGGTCCGTGCTGAAGCTGCGGATATGCTCGCCCATCATCTTTACCGCATACGGGTGCAAGCCGGTCTGGCCGGCGATCTGCTGGGGCGTGTAGCCTTGCCTGGACAACTCCTTGATAAACAGCATATTGCGAAATTGCCGGACAAGCAGCGCGGTCAGCTTGATCGGCTCTTCCCGCTGCTTGAGCAGATCGTAGTAAATCGCGAGCGCCCGGTCCGTGCGCAGCGCCGCGATTTCTTCCGTAAGCTTGAACACGCTTTGCTCCGTGCTCGCGGGCACGAGGTCGGCCACCGATTGGGCGGTCACCGTTCCGTTCTCTCCCGCGTGCAGGCACAGCTTGTCCGTTTCGGCCGCGAGCGCCGCCATATCCGTGCCGATGCGGCGAAGCAGCTCCGTAAGGGCCGCCGGTTCGATGGTCCGCCGCTGCTTCTCGGCGCGCCTTGCCACCCACTGCATCAGCTCTTCCGCCGACAGGGGCGAGAAGTTTACCACCGCGTCGCTTTGCTTGGCGGCTTTGGACACTTTCTTGCGCTCGTCCAGTTTTTCGTGGGGAACGATAAAGACGAGAACGGTCGTTTCCATCGGAGACCGCATATATTCCAGCAGCCTTTCGGGACGGTGCTCGATCTTGGCCGCTTCCTTCCCGGAAGAAGCGAACACGACGCTGTCGCGTACGATCACCAGCTTATGCGGTACAAGAAACGGAAGCGTCTCCGCCTCGTCGATAATTTCGTCGATCGAATGCTCGGACGTATTGTACCGCATGATCGCCATCTCCCGGTGTTCCGGCTCGACAAGCCGCGAGACCAATTGCTCCGTAAATTCGTTCATCCGATAAGCTTCCATGCCGCAGCAAACGTATACCGGCCTTATTTTGCCTTCCCGCAGCTCGCGAAATGCTTGTCCGGACTCCATCGCATGCCCTCCGTCCCGTTGTCGCTCTCTCGTTCATTCAGAAAATTATACGTTCAGATCGGCAAAAAAACAACAAAGAGACCGCGCCTGGCTTGGGACGCGATCCCTTTGTCGTAGGACATCTATGTCAACGTTCGCCGGCCGGCCCATGGTACCGAGCGCGAACGACCGCGACCTTCGTCCTTCTGGCGGTTTCCGCCGTTCCGTACACTATACGCAGGAAGGAGCCGAATGGTGCAGCCTTCAGCCGCCCTTCCGCTCTCCCGATTCCAGGCTCCAGGAATAAACCGATTCCGTGCCGTCTTCCGCCGTCCATGCGTAGTAAACCGTCTTGCCGTCTTCGCTCCACTGAAGGCGGGAAAGCGTCCCCGGCCGCTCCTCGCTTTCAAACAGAAGCTTGCCGTCCGCATCGCAGACCTTCAGGCGTCCGCCTTCGGCGAACGCGTAGCGCGTCCCGTCGGGGGAACTCACCGACCCGAAAGCAAGAGATGCCGGCCCGTCCGCCGACGGCGAAGCCGAAGGGAGGGCAAGCGCTTCATGCGGCGGCTCCGCACCCGGCGAGGGAGGCGTTAGGCTGGGAGGTGAGGTGGCGTCGAGCGCCTTCGCGCCGTCTTCTTCGGGCGTTTCGCCGGCGGCTGCCGCAGGTGCTTGGCCGGCGTCTTCCGCAGGCGCTTGGCCGCCTTCTTCGAACGTTTTGTTGCCGCTTCCCGCAGGCGCTTGGCCTGTTCCGGAAGCTTTGTCTTCCAACCGGCTTGCGCCGGTTTTCGCCTCCCCATCGCCGCTCTTGCCGATCGACCGCGTCTCCTCGTACGTCTCGTCCTTCCCGGAGCCGCGATCTTCCGCCATTGCCGGTCCAGGAGAGGGAGCCGGATTCTCCGAAGGATTCTTCGGGAGAACCTCATCCGCATTTGCTCCCGCGGCGGAAGGATTTGCCGCAGGCGCGGAGTCCGCCGATGCCGCGCTCAAATTCATGACGGCATTCCCGTCGGCCTCCGACGCTTGGTCTTTCTTGGCCGTATTCGACAGCCACGGCGACGGGTGGATGGCCATGACCGCAGCGATGACGGCGGCCGCAGCCGCCGTCGCGGCTGCCCCGAACCGCCGCGCCCACGGCCGGGCCGGCCGTTTTGCCGGACCGTCCGCTTCGGTCCGGGAGAGCTCCGCCGCCGGGAACGAAGCGGCGTCTGCCGCGCCTGAGCTGCCGGAAGCGCCGTCCGTTCCGGTTGGGCCGGCGGCCAAGACGCCCGCCGATTCGGCGTCGATTTGCTCCAACTGCGGCAATATGGCGTCCACAAGGCTGTACCGGGGCTCCACCCGCGGCAGCTCCGCAAGGTTTTGCGACAGGCGGGTGAGGCGGTCGAACATCGCAGCGCATTCCGGGCACTGCCGAATGTGCTCCATCATGCTGGCATGTTCCTGAGAGTTCAAATCTTCATCAAGCGAACGCTGCACGAGTTCCATCACCTCTTCGCACTTCATCCCCGGACACCACCTTTCCGATAATCATGCAGCAGCACCTGTAGCTGTTGCCGGGCTCGAAACAAATAAGACTTGACCGTGTTGAGCGGCAAATTCAAAGAATCCGCGATTTCGTTATACGAAAAATCCTGCAAATACCGGAGCACGACCACCGTCCGGTGGTGCTCCGGCAATTTGCCGATCGCTTGGCGTATGTCTTCGGCCGCATACTGCGACATCACTTCCCCTTCCACATCGTCCGCCGCATGAAAAACAAGCTCATGCTCGTCGATGGAAACCGAAGGGCGGTTGCGGCGGAATTTGTCGATGCAAATGTTCGTGACAATCCGTTGCACCCATGTCCGAAATTGCGCTTTTTCTTCATAGGAATCGATTTTCGTATAAATCCGGATCAGCGCTTCTTGCGAAGCGTCCAATGCATCCTGCTCGTTATTCAATAAATAATAAGCCGTTCGGTACACCTGGCTTTCGATCTCGCGGAGCAGCGCGACAAGGGCGTCTCGATCGCCGGCTTGCGCAGCTTTGATCAGGCTGAGCTCCACCACAGAAGATCCTCCTCCCCTGCACTTCCATTGACGCAATCTTTTGTCCAAAGGTTGCATCCCGTCGGTCCGGAAGTTCCCGGGACGTTCATATCCAATTGCTAGAAACGCGAAACGAACAACACCACTCACAGTCTAGCAAAAAAAGGGACGTTTGTCTGTCCGGTCAAAAGGCGGTATTTTCGGCGGCCGACCCATGAACGAACAAGCATTTCCAAATACTCTGTCGAACTTGGAATTTTGCCCCTGCCCAAGAATCGCTCGGTACCCGAAAAGAGAATCGGGAACGGCAAGCCGGCAGAGGCCGAAGTCGTCCAAGATTGCGCGGCGCAGCCTGCACAAAATCTAATATAACCGCTCGAGGCCATGTGAGGTACTAGGCGGACTACTTGGTGGTTGTGCACCATGGCTGGGGGCAATGTAGGGTACTGGAAGGACTTCTTGGCGGATGAGCACCGCGGACGGCGGCGATGTAGCGTACTGGACGGACTACTTGACGGGTAAGCGCAGCGACTGCAAGCAATGTAGCGTACTAGACGGACTGCTTGGCGTGCTGCACACTACCGCACGTAACCCAATCGCGCTCGGGGCGGCCCCCTCCGAGCGAAGCTCACGTTGCGACCGACTTCAACGCGAGGTGTTCCCGTCTGTCCCCGTCTTCGAACCGAACGGCAGTGTGGGTTCGCTCGCGGCTCGTTCGCCGGAAAGGGCCAAACGGAGACGGTTCAGTCGCCGTTTTTTCCGCGCTTCCGGCCCGGGCCGACTCCGGTTTACGGAACGGCCGCTTGCGCCAGCTTCATCCTTCGGTCGAGCCGACCGTCCGGCCGCACCCGGTACTGGATTTCTCCGTTCAAATCGGTGCGGAAACAGAGCGTGCCCGCCCGGCGCAGCCGTTCGAGAACGTCGGGATGCGGATGGCCGTACACATTGTTCTGCCCGACCGAAATGACGGCCTCGCGCGGCCTCCACCACATGAGCCATACGGCGGATGTGGACGTGTTGCTGCCGTGATGGCCCGCTTTCAGCACGTCGATCCCTCCCATATCCGCCGCATTCGCCTTTGCCTGCGACGCCGCCCGTTCCGACTGGCGGGTTACGATCGCCGTTTCTCCCGCCTTTTCCAAATCTCCCGGCAGCAGGAAGCGCCTGCCGTACAACGTAAGCAGCAGCACGACGCTGCGCTCGTTCTGCTCGTCCACGACTGCGATCGTTTCACCGGCTCCGCCCGCCCCCGCCGGATAAAGCGCTTCGAGCTGCGCCGTACCGTCGATCGCCCACCGCATCCCTTCGTGAACCGCATAAAGGGATACGCCGGATCGGAGCGCAAGCTCGAACAGCCGCTTGGCCTCCGCGGTCGGCTTGAGCGTGCCGTTGAACAGCAGGGCGCGCACCCGGAAATGCTGCAGGACGGCGAACGCGCCTCCGATATGGTCCTGATCGAGGTGCGTCAGGACGAGCGCATCGAGCTGCCGCACGCCCCGCTGCTTGAGCAGCGGCACCAGCGTCTTCCGTCCGACCTCGTACGGGTCGCGGCGTTCCCTCCACGCTTCGTCCGCCCGGCGAAACGAAACGGTCCCTCCGGCGTCGATCAGAACAAACCGGCCCTGGCCGGTCCGCACCAGGATACTGTCCCCCTGTCCGACGTCCAAAAACATCACCTTCCCCGTCCGGTCCAACCAGGCCGGCTGCAGACCCCAAATCAGCCACGCGGACCACAGGACGGTCAGGATAGCCGCAACAAGACGGCCTACGCGCCTGCCTTGCGGCGCAGGAGCCGTTGGCTTCACAGCCGCGTCTTCAGGGGTAAGCGGCTGCGTTCCACCCTGCGTCAGGCCCTCCCCGTTTTCGGCGGCAAACGGCCTCGTTCCACCCTGCGTCAGGCCCTCCCCGTGTCCGGCGGCGAGCGGCCGCGTTGCCTCGTGTGCCGCAAATGCCATTTCGGCGTACGCCCGAACCCGTTTCGCCCGGATTCCGGGATCGAAGCGGAACGCCTCGAGACGCCGGAGACGGTCCGCATGGCGCTCCGCCATGACCCGAGCCGCTTCGCTGCGGTTCTGGCGCGATTTCAGCCAAACGGCGGTTAAGCCGAGCAGAAGATAGGCCGACGCCACCCAAGCGAGCGGCGGTTGCGGCCAGTAGGTCTGCAGAAAGCCGGCGGACTGGAGTCGATCCGTCAAGTCGAAGGTCAACCGGTTGCACCACGTCGCGGCCTGGGCCGCATAAGCGCCAAGGGGGCCCCAAAGCGCGCCGAGCACGACCGACGCCATTCCGAGCGGGAGGACGACAAAGCTGATGAACGGGACAAGCATCAGATTCGCGGGAAGGGAAAGGAAATGGAACTGATGAAAATAAAAAATCGACACGGGCAGCGAGCAGATTTGGGCGGTAATCGCTACCGCAAGGACGCTTTTTAGCGATTTGAAACGAACGGGCAAATAAGCCGATGCAATCGGCACAAGCAGGATCAAACCCGCGGTTACGAGAAAAGAAAGCTGGAAGCTGACGTCCTCGATCAACCGCGGATTCCACGCCAGCATGATCAGAGCGGATGCGGCCAGCAGATGAAGGCCGTCTTTCAGCCTGTTGCGGCGGGCCAAATACAGCGCGATCATGGTCATCAGACAGGCTCTCGCCGCCGAAGGGGAAGCGCCGGTCAGCAGCATGTAAACCGGCATCGCCGCCATCGTCAGATCCAGCGACCGCTCGCGGGTCAAGCGGAAGACCGCCCCCAGCCGAAGCAGCAAAAAGACGACGACGCCGACGTGGAGCCCGGAAATCGCCAAAATATGCGTCAACCCGAGGCTGGCGAACGCATCGAATTGCTGCGGATCGAGATCTTCCCGGATTCCCGCGACCAGCCCCTTCATATAGCCGGCGTCTTCCTCGCCGTACAGCCTGTCCATGAGGCCGCCGATGCGCGAACGCATCTCGTCAATCCAGCGAAGCGGCTTTGCGCTCCATGGAACCGGTTCGCCCAAGGGCACGACGGATGCGGCGCCCCGGGCGGAGAGCGTCCAATGAATGCCCTGCCGCTTTAAGTACGAACGATAGTCGAACCCCCCGAAATTACTGGCTTCGTTCGGCAGCCGCAGCTCTCCGGCGACCGTCACGGCATCCCCTCGCTTCCAGGACGCAGCCGCCCGCTTCTCTTCCTCCGCCGCCAAGCGGACGCGTACGAGCAGTTTCTCCTTCGGAACGACCGGATGCTCCGACAGGCGCGAAAGGCGCAGCCGAAACGTCGCCAAATCCCCGTCTACGTCCACGGGCGAAACCAGCCGGCCCGACGCTTCGACCTGCCGGCCATCGGGATCGCCGAGCAGCGACGGCAGGACGGATACGTTGCGCGCCTCGACCCATGCCCTCTCCCCCGACGCCAGCGCGATCGAAAGACCGAGCAGGATGGCAAGCTTCGGCGGCATTCGCCCCAAATACGCGCAAGCGGACAAAAGCAGCAGCATGCCCGCCAAAACCGCAAGCGCGGTCCATCCTTCCCACACAGACAGCACGGCGCCGCCCGCAGCCCAGCATCCGGCAACCGCAACCAACGGCCTTCTGGCCATATCGCCGCCTCCTTGTCGAAACTCTCTGCCGATCGCCAAACACAAAAGAACCTCCCGCGCTCAAAGCGCAAGAGGTTCTTCCCCTTTGCCATCGCCGTTTCATTCCGCCGCGTCCTGGACTTCGGTATCCGGCGGCGGGGTGTAGCCGTCGAGCCTGCGAAACAGCAAGCCCTTCTGCTCCATCAGAGCGGAAACCTTCTCATGGTCTTTCGCGTACGCCCGATGGTATACGATCTCCTTGATGCCGCTGTTCGCCAGCATGTTCGCGCACGTCCAGCAGGGCTCGTCGGTCACGTAAACCGTCGAGCCTTCGCGGTCGATGCGGTCGGTGAACAGCAGCAGGTTTTGTTCGGCGTGAATCGTCCGGATGCACCGCTGCTTTTTGACCATGGGGGCCCCGTCTCCGGGGGAAGGCTCATATTCCTCCACGATCATGCAGCCGGCCTCGGAGCAGTCGGGCACGCCCATAGGCGCGCCGTTGTACGCGGTCCCGAGCAGCTTTTTGCCTTGTACGAGCACGGCGCCGACATGACGCCTCGGACACCGCGAGCGGGTTGAAACCATGAACGCGATATCCATAAAATAAGTGTCCCAATCCTTGCGCACGGATTGCGCCATGGGGTTGCCTCCTTCCCATCCGGCGCCTCTGCGCGGCGAACCGGATGTTCATAAACGCGAATTCCGCTTGGCTGGCCGCCAACGCCCGATCCAAGCCGTACAGGATGTCGTCATTCGCCGACAAATTCCTTTCTATTGTCTCATATTTCCTGTTAAGAGAAAAGGCATTCCAAAGGCCAAGCCGACCGGCCCTCCGGCGCGTCTTTCTTCTCCCGTGAGCCCTCAAAAAGCAGCGGATTTTCGATCGCATGCGTCGTCAGGAAGAAGCCACGGTAACCAGATTCCGGATTTTGGCAAACAGCTTTTCGCCGATTCCTTTGACGTTTTTCAACTCTTCGACCGAGCGGAAGGCTCCGCGGGTCTTCCGGTATTCGACGATGGCCCGCGCTTTGGCGGGTCCGATTCCCGGCAGCTCGTCGAGCTGTTCCTCGGTCGCCGCGTTCAGGTCCAACAATCCGGAAGCGGCGGAATCCGGTTTGGCAGCCGGGGCGGCCGGCGATGCCGTTGCCCCGGCAAGCGCCGATGCTTGCCCCGGTACCGTTGCCGGCCCTGTATTCGACGCTGGCCCCGATGCCGCCGCTTGCCCCGTTTTCGCCGCCGCCGATGCCTCCCGCGCTTCGGGCGCCGCCTGCGCCGCTTCGTCCGGCGCCTCAGGCGTTCCGGGCCCCTCCGTACCGGGCGGAGCGGCCGATGGCGCCGAAGCGGCGGCCAGCCCGGCAGGCGATACGGCCGCGGCCTGAGCCGCCCCCTTGGACGCCCCGCCCGGAGAGCCGGACTCATGCCCCTCTGCGGCCAGCACCTCGGCCATCGCCTCGTTGACCGGCTCCCATCCGGGGATGTCCGCTCCTTTCGTCGGCTGCATCAGCGCATAGCCCAACAAAGCGGCTCCCACAAAGGACGCAGCCGCCGCAATACGCCGCCCTGCAGACGGGCTTCGGCTTAAAAAATCGCGCATTCGGGTCATCTCCTTCCGTTTTTTTGAATCGAAAGCGCATGTCGGCCAATCCCCGGTTCATAAAATGGAATGAAGCAAGCGTCAGTGAGGAGGGGAGAAGCCTTGAAGGTCTGCTTCATCGGTACGGGCAGCATGGGCAGCCTGTTGACGGAAGCGTTTCTGAAAGCGGGAGCGCTGTCGCCGGAACAAGTGACGCTTGCATCCCGTACGCGCTCCAAAGCGGAAGCTCTGGCCGCCCGCTATCCCGGACTCGCTGTCGCCGACGACAACCTTTCGGCCGCAAGCGATGCGAATCTGATCTTTCTCTGCGTCAAACCGTCCGATTTTCGCGCCGTGCTCGACGATATTTTGCCGGTTTTGACGAAAGACCGGATCATCGTGTCGATCACAAGCCCGATCCGGATTGAAACGCTTGAGAAGATCGTTCCGTCCAAAGTCGCCAAAATCATTCCGAGCGTCGTCAATTCCGTCGGATGCGGGGCGACTCTCTTCATGTTCGGCGCCAGATTAAACGACGACGACCGCGCGCTTCTTCGGCAGTTGTTCTCATCGATCAGCCGGCCGGTGGAAATTGACGAGGAGAAGGTCCGGGTCGCTTCCGACCTTTCCAGCGTCGGACCGGCGTTTTTCGCGTTTTTGCTCGAACGGTTTATCGAAGCGGCGGTCGCCGAGACCGGCATCAACCGCGAGACCGCCACTACGCTCGCCTGCGAGATGCTGTTGGGCACGGCCCGGATGCTGCAGGAGCCGGACTGTTCGCCGGCCGATCTGCAGCGAAGGGTGTCCGTGCCGGGCGGCATTACCGCCGCGGCGCTCGCGGAACTGGACCGGGCGACGAAAAACGCGTTTTCCCGGGTGTTGCAAACAACCCACGCCAAATTCAAAGAAGACCTGGAAAAGGCGGAGCTTTCCTTACGGCCCCAAAAGCGGCGGGGGCCCCGGGGCAACCCTTGACCAGCCGCAAATGCAAAGGGGCGGACCTCCTATGTTCATAGAGAGGTGCCGCCCCATCTTTGTCAGTTCGCCACGATATTGACGAGCTTGCCTTTGACTGCAATGACTTTGCGAACCGTTTTGCCGTTGGTCAGTTCCTTCACTTTATCCAATCCCATCGCCAGCTCCCGCATGCCCTCTTCGTCCAGATCGGACGGAATCGAAACGCGTTCGGCGATCTTCCCGTTCACCTGCACGACAATCTCAACCTCGGCATCGACGGTCAGCGCCGGATCGTATTCCGGCCAAGCCACGTACGTGATCGTCTCGTTGTAGCCGAGCCGCTGCCACAGTTCCTCCGCAATATGCGGCGCGATCGGCGACAGCATCTGCACGAAGTTCTCCATCGCTTTCTTCGGCAGCACCTCCGCCTTGTACGCCTCGTTGACGAAAATCATCAATTGGCTGATCGCCGTGTTGAAGCGCAGGGCTTCATAATCTTCGGTCACTTTCTTGATCGTCTTGTGCCACGTGCGGCGGAAACCTTCATTGCCCGGTACGTCCTGAATCTTGGGATTCAACTGGCCGTTGTCGTCCACGTACAAGCGCCATACGCGCCCGAGGAAGCGGTAAATGCCTTCCACCCCGTTCGTATTCCAGGGCTTCGTCGCCTCCAGCGGCCCCATGAACATTTCGTACATCCGAAGCGTATCCGCGCCGTATTGGTTGACGATATCGTCCGGATTAATGACGTTGCCGCGGGACTTGGACATTTTCTCGTTGTTGGTGCCGAGAATCATCCCTTGGTTCACCAGCTTGTGGAACGGCTCCTTCGTCGTGACGACGCCAAGGTCGTACAGCACTTTGTGCCAGAAGCGCGCGTACAGCAGGTGAAGCACGGCATGCTCGGCGCCGCCGATGTACAGGTCGACCGGCAGCCATTCGTTTTGCTTCTCCGGAGAACAAATCTCCTTGTCGTTGTGCGGATCGATGAACCGCAGGTAGTACCAGCAGCTTCCCGCCCACTGCGGCATCGTGTTCGTCTCGCGGCGCGCCTTGCGCCCCTTGGAATCGGTCACATCGACCCATTCCTTCACATTCGCCAGCGGCGATTCGCCCGTTCCCGAAGGCGTGATCGACTCCACGTCCGGCAGCAGCAGCGGAAGCTCCTCCTCCGGCACGGGCTCCATCGTTCCGTCTTCGTAATGCAGAATCGGAATCGGCTCGCCCCAGTAGCGCTGGCGGCTGAACAGCCAGTCGCGCAGCCGGTAGGTGACTTTGCCGCGGCCGCAGCCCTTCTCCTCCAGCCACTCGATCATCTTGGCGATCGCGTCCTGCGTATGCAGCCCGTTCAGGAAGCCGGAGTTGACATGCTCGCCGTCGCCGGTGTAAGCCGCTTCCTTCACGTTGCCGCCGCGGACGACTTCAATGATGTCCAGACCGAATTTGGTCGCGAACTCCCAGTCGCGTTCGTCGTGACCCGGTACGGCCATGATCGCGCCGGTGCCGTAGCCGCCCAAAACGTAATCCGCGACCCAGATCGGCAGTTTCGCGCCGTTGACGGGGTTGACGGCATAAGCGCCCGTAAACACGCCCGTCTTGTCCTTGGCCAGATCGGTGCGTTCCAGATCGCTCTTGCGCGCGGCCTGCTCGATGTAAGCCTCGACCGCCGCCCGCTGCTCTTCGGTCGTAATTTTCTTGACGAATTCGTGCTCGGGAGCGATGACGCAATAGGTCGCCCCGAACAGCGTATCCGGACGGGTCGTGAACACGGTAAGCGACAGCCCTTCGTGCCCGTCGACGGCAAAGGTCACTTCCGCGCCGGTCGACTTGCCGATCCAGTTCCGCTGCATTTCCTTGATGCTTTCGGGCCAATCCAGCTCCTCGAGGTCTTCCAGCAGGCGCTCGGCATATTCGGTAATTTTCAGCATCCATTGGCGCATCGGCTTGCGGATGACCGGATGATTGCCGCGTTCGCTCAAGCCGTTGATGACTTCCTCGTTCGCGAGCACCGTTCCGAGCGCGGGACACCAGTTGACCGGCACCTCGGCGACATACGCCAGTCCTTTCTTATACAGCTGGATAAAAATCCATTGCGTCCATTTGTAATAATTCGGATCGGTCGTGCTGATCTCGCGGTCCCAGTCGTACGAGAAACCGAGCGATTTGATCTGGCGGCGGAAGTTGTTGATATTCTCTTCCGTAATGTCTTTCGGGTGCCGTCCCGTCTGCAAGGCGTACTGCTCCGCCGGTAACCCGAACGCGTCCCAACCCATCGGATGGAGCACGTTGTAGCCGCGCATCCGCTTGTAGCGGCTGACGATATCCGTCGCGGTGTATCCTTCGGGGTGGCCGACATGAAGGCCTGCGCCGGACGGATAAGGGAACATGTCAAGCGCGTAAAACTTCGGCTTATCTTTGTCTTCGGTTGTGCGGAACGTCTTGTGCTCTTCCCAGTAGCGCTGCCATTTGGGTTCGATCTGCTGCGGCTGATAGCCGGATTGCTGCTGGTCTTGCGTCATGGCGTTTATGCCCCTCTCTTTGTTCTGTCAAGATGTGTGCTTGCGCAGTTCGCGCCAAACGAAAAAACTCCCGCCCCAGCGTAAACGCTAGGGGCGAGAGTCTGGCTCCCGTGGTACCACCCTAGTTGACGTTCGCCCTGCCTGGGCATCCGTCCACTTCAGTCTCCGTAACGGGGAGAAACCGCCGCGCTTGCCGACAAGCCGCTTTCCGTGCGGACGGGCCGGATTACGCGCAGAGGCTCCAAGGCGAGTTCGCCGTTCGCGACAACCGGCTTGCACCCGCCGCCGGCTCTCTGGATGACGCGAAGATGGCTACTATTCCTTTTCACAGCCATAAAAGTATGCCATGATTATAGCCAAATGAGGCGAATACTGTCAAGCGGCGAAAGATTCGCCTTTATCCGCTGCCATAAGGAAGCAAATGATCTTCACAGACTCCGCAAATGCCGCAAAAACAGCGTGGCGTTCCAGTAACGGCGCGACAGCGAGTGGAAAAAGGCGGTCTGCACGGAAATGAGCGCGATGATGAGCACGTTCCGCACGGTCTCGCGTTCCTCCGGCTTAAGGTGCTCGAGCGACTTCACGAAGTGCTCCGTCTTCTGCACGATCCGCTGCTCGATAAACGCGTCGTGGTTGCGCAGGCTCCCGTCGTGAATCGGCACGTCCAGCAATTGGTCGTTGTTCTCGTCCAGCTCTTCGAACAGCGCGGAATACGATTCGTACAGCTGAAGCGGATGAATGACCGGTTCGGAGCCGCCGTCCAAAGGGTGGAACAGCATCTCGAACAGCTGGCGGATCGATTCGAAATCGAGCGACGACTTGAGGTCCTCGATCATGAACAGCAGCACCATCTGGTCGAGGGAATATTTTTTACCGGCTTTGGGCGTGCCCAGATAGGCTTTGAAATCGCGCTTGACCCAATTTTGCATCGACGTGACGGAAAAATTCGTGTATTCGATCAAGTTGCCCAGAGACACTATATCACGAAGGGAAAAACCCGTCGGCTTCTGGCCTTTGACGAGCTTTTCGAACACTTGCGGCAACAGAGTGGACAGAAGAGCGTCAAACGATTTTCCCTGCTCCAGATCCTCGCGGTGAGCCCGAATCCATGCTTCCTGCAGCACGACAAGCGGCGACTTCCCGCAGGTGCCCGACAACGCCCGGAGGAACAAGGCCATCTCGCGGCGAGTCAGCGTAAAGGTTTCCATGTTCGGTCACCTTCTTGTCATAAGTTCTTTTGAACTCATCATAAAATGAAGATAACGGATTGTCAAAGCCATAAAAGTCCTCCCCGTTTCCCGCAATGACGGATATTGGACCCTAACCGGCCAATTCAGGCGAATCCCGCCAAAACCGCATTTGAGATTCAAATCTCCAGGTCTTATTATAAGTTCATAAGAACTTTTCAAATAAATTGGATTGGAGTTGGAAACGGATTTGGTCGTCAATTTGATTTTGGTTGCCGTATTGGTTTTTCTTACCGCCTTTTTCGTCGCCACGGAGTTTGCCATCATCAAGCTTCGCCCCAGCCGGGTCGATCAGCTGGTTCAAGAAGGACGCAAAGGCGCGCTTGCGGTGCAAAAGGTCACGAGCAATCTGGACGGCTATTTGTCCGCGTGCCAGTTGGGCATCACCATTACCGCGCTCGGCATCGGCGCCCTCGGCGAACCGACCGTAGAGAAAATTCTTCATCCCGTATTCGACGATCTCGGCCTCAGCGGCGAAATGAGCAGCTTTCTCTCCTATCTGATCGCCTTCGTAGCCATGACGTATTTGCACGTCGTGCTCGGGGAGCTTGCGCCGAAGTCGGTGGCGATCAACCTGGCCGAACGCATCGCGTTCCTGACGGCAAAGCCGATCATCTGGTTTCACAAAGTAGCCTATCCGTTCATTTGGCTGCTTAACGGTTCGGCCAACAAGCTGATCCGGTTGTTCGGGATGAAGCCGGCCAGCGAGCACGAAGAAGCGCATACGGAAGAAGAAATCCGCATCATTCTCTCCGACAGCCTCGAAAGCGGCAACATCAACAAGAGCGAATACGGCTACGTCAACAATATTTTCGCTTTCGACGATTTGCTTGCCCGGGAAATTATGGTTCCCCGAACCGACATGGTCTGTTTGTATACGAACAAAAGCATTGAGGAAAACCTGAATACGATCCGTACCGAGCAGTATACCCGTTACCCGGTCGTAACCGACAGCAAGGACAACGTCATCGGGTTCATCAATACGAAAAAGCTTTTTATCGAATATGTGACCGCCCCGTCCGCAATCGATCTTCGTTCGCTGATCCGGCCGATCCTGACCGTTCCCGAGGTGATGCCGGTAAGCGAGCTGCTGCGCAAAATGCAGCAGGAACAGGTGCATATGGCCATTCTGCTCGACGAATACGGCGGCACGTCCGGCCTGATTACGATCGAAGACATCCTGGAGGAAATCGTCGGCGAAATCCGCGACGAATTCGACTCGGACGAACCCAAGCCCATCGAGAAAATCGCGGACGATCATTATATCGTGGACGGAAAGGTGCTGCTGTCGGACATCAACGACCTGCTCGGCACCGACATCCGGAACGAAGAGGTGGATTCCATCGGCGGGTGGCTGTACAATCAGCTTTCCGAATTCGATCCCAAATCGGAAATTACGGTGGATGCGTACACGTTCATCGTGCTTGAAAAAGAAAACCACCGCATTCGCACCGTCGAAATCCGCAAAAACAGCCTGGTCGGCCAAGGCCGGTCATAAGCCGAACCGACAAACAAAGCCGCACGGCGTTCCATCGCGGGGACTCCGCTCCCCTTCCGTTGAACGCCTGCGGCGTTTTTGCACGCGCATCTCTTTTGCCGATATTGGCCGGTATCCCGTTCGCTCATGATCGTTGCCTCTTGCCCCGATCTGCGGCGGTCCCCATGAACGGGTAACAAAAAAACGAGCGGCAGTCCGGTGAGATTGCGCAGCTCGGTTCACTCTTTTCACACGGCCGTTTCCGCAGTTGCTTCAAAAGCAATAATTTTGCCCCGCACACGCTTTTTCGCGCATGCAGTTTCTTTTTTGGCAATTGGAAAGCTCGATAACCCCCACTTCAGACGAAATTTTAATTTTAGTTGCGGTTTTTGCACTTCATTCGCATCCTTGCACGAGGAAAAATCCAACCCAATTAGCCGTTTAGGTGCCGAAAGCCGGTCTATGTTGGATTTATCCCCGTTTTTAGGCCCGCTAAAGCCGGAAATGCCGTTCTCCCCCGGCAATTTCAACGGATTTATTCCAGCATATGGTCCGGAAATGGGCGAAAGAGCCGGCTTCCTGCACAAAATCCAATATCGCTGCCCGTACATACTCGTCTTTTCTAGCCGAACGGCAACGTTGGTTCGCTCGTTTATCGGAAGGGACCAAAAGAAGACGGTTCAGAAGCAATCCCGAAAATGATCTTCAAATAACGGAAATCAAATACTGGATGTCAACTGGCCAATCGCAGAAAAAAAGAACGGCTTCCCGGCCGGCATCCGCAGCGATGCCATTGGGGGCCGTCCCGTTCCGGATATGTCCGGGCAAAGGCGGGGATTCGGAGAACGGTTCAATTCCTTGAACGAGCCGGTCTTCAGCGTTCAGCGCGGACGCCGCGCGACGAAAAACAGCCGCTCCGCGTTCTCGTCCGGCTCCTGCCACTTGAAATCGGCGAACAGATGCAGCAGCTCGAAACCCGCGGCTGCCAGCTCCGCGCTCAGCCAGTCCGGGTCGTAGGCGCGCTGGACGTGCGATTCCTCGAACCGCCGGTACAGCGCTTGCGGTTGTTTGCCGCCCTCTCCTCCCTCGCGTTCGTCCTCCCGCACGAAAAAGGTCAGGTCATGCTCGATTTCCATCCGCTCGGCGTCGTATTCACATGTCCATATGTAAGCGATATCCCGCTCGTCCAGAACAAACGGCTGTTCTTCCGCGTAACGCGCAAGCTGCCGCGGCGCGTGCACGTCGAACAAAAACAGTCCGCCGGGCGCAAGTCCCGCGAACGTCCGCTGGAAGACGGCGGAAATATCCGGCTTCTCCGTCAGATAGTTCAGGCTGTCGCAGAACGAGATCGCGGCGTCCACCGGGTGCGGGAGCTCCCAATCGCGCATGTCCTGCTGCAGCCAGCGGATCGAGCCCGGCTCCCGGGAACGGATCAGGCCCGCTCCCGAGGACGACTCCCACTTGCTGCGGGCGACGGAGAGCATGTCCGCCGAAAGGTCGATGCCGAACACGGTGAAACCGGCCTTGGCGAGCGGAATCGCGATGTTGCCGGTGCCGCAGCCGAGATCGGCGACGGTGGCCGGCATTCCGTACTGCTCCCAGCAGCGGCGGGCGAAGCTCAACCATTCGGCGTAAGGCATCTCTTCCATCAATCGGTCGTATACAGAGGCAAATTGCCGGTATGAACGCATCGTTTCTCCCCGTTTCAGTCTTTTTCCGGCTCCGGTTTCTCCTTGCCGCCGCCCTCGCCGGCGATCAGCTTCGTCCAGTTGCCCTCCTGCGCGATCAGTCCGTCTTTCATCAGCTTGCCGAGCGCCCGCTTGAACGCGCTTTTGCTCAGACCAAACCGGCGCTGGATAATGTCCGCTTCCGTGGCGTCGGAATACGGCATCGCCCCGCCGGGCCGCTCTTTGAGAAAAGCGAGAATGCGGCTTGCGTCCTCCAGTCTTCCGATCTCCTTGGAGGGTCTCAAGGACAGCGTCACCCTGCCGTCTTCGCGAACGTGCGTGACCCGCGCTTCGACTTTTTCCCCGATACGCAGCTTTCGCGAAGCGGAGCCGTTCGGGATATAGCCCAGCGCGCCGAAGCCGAGCACGCCGCCTTCCACCAGAACGAAGACGCCGTCCCGGAACACGTCCGTGACCCAGGCGGTCTTCAGCTCGTTGCGCCACGAGCCCGGAGCGCGGAAGACCTTCGCTTGAAAGTCGTCGAGCTTGGCCAAACGGGCCAGCATGCGGCCCTGCTTGTCGTGCTTCATGACGACATGAAGCTCGTCTCCTTTCTGCGGCCAGCATTCTTTTCCGGGCGGAAGCTCCTTAAGCGGCAGCAGAAGCTGCCGGCCGATGCCGATTTCGAGAAACCAGCCGAACCGCGGGTGAAAATCGGCGACGGCAAGTCTTCCCAGCTCTCCCGCGGTCAGCAGGGGCTTCCTTTGCGTCGCGGTCAACCGGTTTTGATCGTCGTGGAACAGAAACGCATCCACGTCGTCCCCGATCTCGGGACGGCCGTCCACCGCTTCCGCATAGGGCAGAAGCACCTCGGGGCCTTCCGCGTCGAGGGGGCCGAGAAACCAGCCGTACGGAGCCCGCTCCCGCCTCACCCGGAGCTTGTGGATCGCGCCAGCCGTCAGCGTCATGCGAAGGTCACGGCTTTCGCATCGGACCACAGCCGCTCAAGCTGGTAATATTCCCGCTCGTCCCGGTGGAACACGTGCGCGACGACATCCCCCATATCGACCAGCACCCAGCGCGCCGTCTCGAGTCCTTCCACCCGCACGCTCACGCCGAGCTCCTCGGCGCGCTTGCGGATTTCCGCCGCGATCGCCTGCACCTGAGGCTCGGAATTGCCGTGGCAAATGACAAAATAATCCGCCACCAGCGATATCCCCTGCAGGTTCAGCGCCAGCAACTCGTGCGCCTTCTTTTCTTCCGCCGCCGCGACAACCGTTTCAAGCAATTTATCCGCTGTTGCCATACTCAGCCTCCCGTTTAGGATTTTTGCGTCCGCTTTTCGATCGTTCGGATCAAATCGTTTCGCGCAAGTACCGTTAAAGGAAAGATCGTCCTGCCCTTTTCAAGCAAAAAAGAAATCGTGGAATCGAATCCCGCCACAAGCGCCTCTTCCAGGCTATGGTTGGCGAGTTCGCGAATCTTATGCACGCCGGGAAAATCCCGTCCCGGCTCCATATAATCCGCAAGACAAACGATTTTGTCAAGCAGCGTCATGTTCTCCCGGCCCGAGGTGTGGTAACGGATCGCGTCCAGCACCGCCTCGTCGCGGATGCCGAGCTCCTCGCGCACGGCCCAGGCGCCTACATGCGCATGCCAGAGTTCTTTGTCATACTCGAGCAGCTCCGCCGGAAGCCCTTGCTCCCGGATAATGGTTTCCATCCGGTCGACCGGCCAGGCTTTGCAATAATCGTGCAGCAGCGCGGCCAGCCATACCTGCTCCCGATCCCCGCCGAACCTTGCGGCGAGCTCCTCGGCCGTGGCGACGACGCCGAGCACATGCCGCCATCTTCGCTCCGGCATCTGGCGGCGGGTCGCTTCCATCAGCGCTTCACGATTCATATAAGCCCTTCCTCCCGATGTATTCTCTCACCGCTTCCGGCACCTGGTAGCGAATCGACTGTCCGCGCCTTACCCGGCTTCGGATGTCCGTCGACGAAATGCCGACGGGCGGCATATAGGCCGGAATCAGCCGGCTGCGCAAATATTCCGGGAGCGTATGCTCCATGCTTTCCTCGCCTTGCCTCGCCAGGCAGATAAACGAGATTTGCGCCGCCAGCTCCTCGATCCGGTGCCAGTTGGGCAGATCGTTCATCATGTCGGTGCCGACAATCCAATAGAAGCTGCGGTCCGGATAATCGGCCTTAAGCGTATTTACCGTATCGATGGTGTACGAGACGCCGCCCCTTTTCAGTTCGGTCTCCTCGACCCGGAAACCGGGATGCCCGGCAATCGCAAGCTCCACCATCGCTCTGCGATCCTCGCCGCTTGCCCCCGGCTGCGGCTTATGGGGAGGCACGAAAGACGGCACGAACCAGACCTCGTCCAGCCCGGCGGCTTCGCGCGCGGCTTCGGCCGCCAGCAGATGGCCGATATGGATCGGATCGAAGGTGCCGCCCATTAAACCCGTTCGTTTCATCGCATTCGTTCCTTTTTTACTCGGGAAGCTCGATCTGCTTGTTCTCGCGCGATTCCTTGTACAGCACGATCGTTTTCCCGATCACCTGCACCAGTTCGGCGCCCGAGCGTTCCGCCAGTTCCGCGGCCACCTCGTAGCGGTCGTCGTCGTTATTGTTGAGGATGTTGACCTTGATCAGTTCCCTTGCCTCCAGCGCCTCCTCGATATGGCGGATCAGATGGTCGTTGACCCCGCCTTTGCCCACCTGAAAAATCGGCTGGAGATGGTGCGCTTCGGAGCGCAGAAAACGTTTTTGCTTGCCTGTCAGCATACATTCAAACCTGCTTTCGTCGATTGGTCGATGGATCATACCGGATTGCAAAATATACCGGGCATGCCGGGCGCTTGGGCGCAATCGGCTAATCGGCGTTTGTCCCCGCGGCTGCCGCGGAGCTTGCCGCCGTGCCGCCCTCCGCGAACGAGGCCAGCACCGCTTCGCGCATCGCCGACACCGGAGCCGGGCGGCCCGTCCAGTATTCGAAGGCATAGGCGCCTTGGTAGACAAACATGCCCAGCCCGCCGTGAATGCGGCAACCGCGCGCTTGCGCCTGCCGCAAAAAAGCGGTGGTGAGCGGGTTGTAGATCAGATCGCTGGCGACGGCGCCGGGCGCAAGCCAAGCGGGATCGATCGGCGTCGCGTCTACATTCGGCGCCATGCCGACCGACGTCGTGTTGATGACGACGTCCGCATCCGCGCAAGCTTCGCGAAGCTGCTCCCAGCGGACGGCCGTCACGCCCGCATCCGGCGCGAACGAGGCCGCCAGCTCCCGCGCCCGCTCCTCCGTGCGGTTCGCGAGCACGATGCTTGCGGGCTTCTCCCGCGTCAGCGCCCAGACGATGCCGCGCGCCGCGCCGCCGCAGCCGACGACGACGATCCGCTTGCCGCCAAGCTCCGGCTCGGCTTCTTCCTTCAAGGACCGGACATAGCCGATGCCGTCCGTATTGTAGCCCGTCAACCGGCCGTCTTCGTTGACGATCGTGTTGACCGCCCCTATGGCCCGGGCGCTCTCGTCGATGGCGTCCAAAAACGCCATCACTTCGATTTTGTGGGGAATCGTCACGTTTAATCCCCTGAAGCCGAGCGCGCGAATGCCGGCTATCGCTTCCCCGAGCCGGTCGGGCCGCACGTGGAAGGCGCCGTACGCGCCGTTGATCCCCGCCTCCCGAAAAGCCCTGTTCATCATGACGGGAGACTTCGAATGGCGGATCGGGTCCCCGATCACCCCGAATAGCAGCGTATGACTGTCCATTAGGTTTGTTTCCCCTTTTTACAGCATCGAATCGCGCAGCAGCACCTTGACGCCCTTGGGGGCGTAAATGTCCACCAGCGCGCCGGTTTTTCCGTTGGCTTGAATCCATCCCATCCCCGAAACGAAGATATCCAGCTCGGCATGCTTCGGCAGCCGCAGCGAATGGCGCGTCCAGGGCGGCATGTCGTCCAGCGCTTCCCGCGACGGCGGGGACAGCAATTCTCCCCGGTGCGCCGCATACAGCTCGTCCGCTCTCTCCCGCTTCGTCCGGTGGACCGGCAAGGCGGAGGAGACATAGATCGTAAACGATTGCCGCTCCCCTTCCACGAAGTCGAACCGGACAAGCCCTCCAAGGAAAATCGTCTGTCCGGCGTTCAGCTGGTACGTCAGCGGCTTGAGCGGTTTTTCCGGCAAGACGGCGTTCAGGCTTTCCCGGGGCACGATCTCCGACAGGCGCGAGCGGTACACGATGCCGGGCGTGTCGATAATCGACTTCCCGTCGTCGAGCGGGATGCGGATCGCGTCCAGCGTCGTTCCGGGGTAACGGGAGACGGTGAGCTCCCGGTTCAGATCGCTGTAATCCGCGATCAGCCGGTTAATGAGCGTGCTTTTGCCCACGTTCGTCGCGCCCACGACATAAACGTCGCGATGGCCCCTAAGCTCCGCCACCCGCTCGACCACCTTGTCGAAGCCGATGTTGCGGCGGGCGCTGCAGAGGACGACGTCCGCCACCTTCAGCCCGTTCAGGCGGGCCTGTTTCTGCACCCAGTTGCGCAGCCGGTTCCAATTCGTGACCTTCGGAAGCAAATCGATCTTATTGACGACGAGCAGCACCGGATTGTTGCCCACGAACCGCTGCAGGCCCGAGATGATGCTGCCCTCGAAGTCGAACAGATCGACGATGTGGACGACCAGGCTGTCGGTGGAAGCGATGCCGCCGAGCATCCGCAAAAAGTCGTCCTGGTCGATCGCGACCGTCGAGGCGTCGTTGTAATTTTTGATGCGAAAGCAGCGCTGGCAAATAACCGAATCGCGGCTCCGCGCCGATTCCGGCACATAGCCCGGCAGATCGGGGCGTTCGAACTGCAGCGCGATTCCGCAGCCTGCGCAACGCTGCCGTGTCTCTTGCGTGTCTGGCAAAATTAACGTTCCTCCTTCGTCGGCCAAAGTCCGCGCCGCTTCAAACGGGACAGGGCGACTTTTTCGATCATGCGGTTGATCCGCGTGCCCCAGCCTTCTTCCCCCGGGGCGATCGGCGTGACGAGAATGGTGTGCATCCCCATCCTGCGGCCGCCGAGGATATCCGTCAGCATCTGGTCGCCGACGACGACCGCTTCTTCGGGCGAAAGCCCAAGCAGCTCCAGCGCCCTGCGGAAAGCGGCCGAAAACGGCTTGCGGGCGGCCGGGATGAACGGAATGCCGAGCGGCTCCGCGAATTTGGACACCCGCGTCAGGTTATTGTTCGAAAGCACGACCACGCGGAAGCCTTCCGACTTGACCTTCTCCAGCCATGCGGCCAGTTCCGGCGTAGCCAAAGGCGTCTTGGCGCTGACGAGCGTGTTGTCCAGATCGGTAATGATGCCCCGGATGCCCCGGGCGCGCAAAGCGGACAGATCGATATCGTAAACGGCGCTTACGATCTGATCCGGCAGCAATCGTTGAAACATTCGCTTTGAGTCCCCTGTCAACAGAACAATGATGAACAAAATATACCACACGCCGCCCTGCCTTGCAAAAACGAAAGAGCCCGGCGCCGGGCCGGGACTTTCCGTTGTTTATAGCGTTTTGCGGATTTTGTCCGCGGCTTCCATAAAGCGGCGGTACGCCTCTTCGTCTCCGCTGCCGCCGGCGTATCGCGCGCGCTCGAACTGATGCAGCACGCATTCGAATTCCGGTCCGAGCGACGCAACCCGGCCGCTCCAGCCCGCCAGCGTCTCCCGCAGCGTCTCGTGGGGTTGGCGCTTGAGCCCCTTCCTTTGCAGATAACGGATCAGGCGCTCCGTCTCCCGGACGATGCGCTGATTCGGCGTCGTTCCCCGGTTGCGAAACCGGCGCCAGGAGGCCAGCAGCTTGCCGCGCCGGAACCATCCCCAGAGCGCGGCGAGCGCAAGCGCGATCGCGCCGGCGGCAATCGCCGCCGCAGCGGGCAGGCGGCTTTCGGCGGACGGCGCCGCCGGCTCATCGGCGGCCGCGTCGGGAACGTTCTCGGAGACGGATTCGGGAAGGACCGGCGCGATTTCAGGCTGAGGAAGCGGAAGGCTGAAGCCGGCCGTCGGCTCGAACGGAACCCATCCGTAGCCTTCGAAGTACGCCTCGGCCCAGGAGTGCGCGTCCGCGTTGCGGACCGTATAGGTTCCGGCTCCGTTCGGGTCCGGCCGGTAGCCGCCGCCCGCCGCGCGAAGCCGCTCCTCCTCCGAAGGATCGTATCCGGACGTATAGCCTTTGACCCACCGCGCCGGCAGGCCGAGCGTCCGCGCCATGACCACGAACGCGGTGGAATAGTAATCGCAGTAGCCTTCCCGAATCTCAAACAGAAACGCGTCGACGACGTCGGCGCTTTTCTTCTTGCTCACATCCGGCTCGTTCGTGTACGGGTAAGTCGAGCTTAAATACTGCTCCAGCTTTTTCAGCCGGTCGAAATCGCCGGTCGCATCCCGCGTGACCTCGCGCGCAAGCTCGCGCACCCGATCCGGCAGCGATTCCGGCAGCTGCAAATAAGGCGCAAGATCGATGGAGGTTTTGCCGTCTGCGGGAATGGCCGACATCGCGCTCAGCTTCGCCTCGTCGAACACCGGAACCTCGGATACGACGGTGTAGCTGTTCACCTGCGCCGCGCGCGGAAATTTCAGTTCCCATTCCTCCGGGTTCCAGGACAATCGGGCGTTGCCGGAAGCGTCGATGTCCTCCAGCCCTCGGGCCGGTCCGGCCGTGAACAGCACCGGAATCCGGTCCTCCCGCAGCATTTTGACCGTCTGGGTGACCCGGCGCAGCTCGACGCCTTCGGGGTACTCCGGTTCGAGCGGCAGATCGCTTATGCCGGGGGCGGCCGAAACGGTCTGCATCCCCTTGCGGTCGGTCCAGCCTTTGCCGGTATAAAACGATTTGGTCTCGCCCCGCCAGTACGATTTCTGATTGGTGGTGACCTGCATCACCGGCGAATAGTCGAACCGGAAGCCGCCTCCGATTTCGGTATCGTTGCGGCCGTAACCGGATTTGGAGGAAAGCGCGCTCTTCGAAGCGGACGATCCGTTTAGCAAACCTCCTTCTCCGGAAAAACTCGGCACCTCTTTGTTCTGGGCCTGCAACCACAGCGTGTACGGGTCTTCCAGCAGCGCCGGGGCCCGCGGCATCGACATCCCGACCGCGACGAGCAGGCCGACGACGGCAACCGCCGGCAAAAGCAGCGGAAGCGGCCTCTCCGCCAGCGCGTTCCAGCTTTCGTAATGGCGCTCGCGCAGCGCGCGCAAATGCAGCACGAACAGCCAGCCCAGCCCCGCAAGCACCGTCCAGGCGATATTCCGCCACAGTTCGAGCGGCAGAAAGGAGTCCACGACCGACAAGGCGCCGATGGAAGTCAGGATAAAAACGATCGCCCGCGACTTGGTCGTGCCCAAGCGCGCCATAAAATGCGTGACCAAAAGCGAGCCTACGGCAAGCTCGAGAAACGGATGGAACTGCTTGCCGTGCGAAACCGTAAACGTCCGCACCGCATCCCAGCTTACCCGCGAATCGGGCCACCCGTGCCAGGTAAAATCGGTCAGCAGCACGACGGCGGCGCACGACGCGGCGATCTGGAGCGACAGCCGAAGCGCGAACGCGCGGGACCACGCAAGTTCGGTCACGGCGTAAGCCGCAAACGCGGCGTAAATAACGTCGTACGTTTCGCTCCACCAGTAATCGCCGAAGCACCGGATCAACTGCAGCGCGATCGTCAGGGCGAATATCCGGTGCAGGCGCTCGAGCACCAGCCGCCGCCAGAACACGGTTTCGGCGCGCCGGCCCGCGGCCGAAAGGCCTAAGCTCATGCCGTCCCCACCTCCAATGCGCCCGGCAAATCCTCCAGGCGCGACAGGCTGATCAGTTCCCAGCCGTTCGCCCGGAACAGGCGCTGCCACTGCTGCGCCTTTTTGGCCTCGTCCGGCCCCGGGTTCCGCTCGGCGACCAGTACTTGGCTGGGCGCCTGCCGGCTGGCGCCGAGCGCTTCCAACGCCCGCGCGAGCGGCTCGTCCTTCCGGGGACTGACGACGACGATATGCGTTCCCGTCCCGAAGCGGTTCAGCGTTTCGAAGACGGTATCGCCGAGCGAGCCTCCGTCTTCCGCTTCCAGGTCGATCAGCTGCTCGAGAATGTCCTGGCGGTTGACGGGAGGGCGCTCGACGCCGTACCAGCGGCTGGTCGCGCCGGCGATGACGAAGCCGACCGGCATCCCTTTGCGCAAGGCGAAGTCCAGCAGCGAGGCCGCGGCGGATATCGCCAGTTCGAACCCTTCGGCGGTCCGGTAGGAAGAAGCCTGGGCATCGAGCACGATCACGAATCTCGGCAGCGCCTCGCGCTCGTACTCCTTCGATTTCCACTGCCCCGTTCTGGCCGTCGCGTTCCAGTGAATGCGCGACATCCGGTCGCCGTGGATATACTCCCGGACGCCGTCGATTTGCGTCGTCTCCCTCGCCCACAGGGAAGCGACCCGCTGCTGCGAAACGCCCGTCCTCGACCGCCGCATCGTCCGCCATTCCCGAATCGCGATCGTGCGCGGCGCCACTTTGATGTCCAGCCCGTTGTCGAACGAACCTTTGTGCTCGAACAAGCCGAAGATGTCCCGGGTCGAGCAGAGCGTGGGCTGATAGCGGTAGCGTCCGCGCCTGAGCGGCGCCGTTTCGTAGCGAATCGTGCCCCTCCGCTTGTAGTCCGGAACGAACGAAAGCTCGTATTCCTGGCATTCGCCGCCGCTAGCCCGCGCCAGCCGCTCTCTTACAATTACGTACGGCAGCGGCCAGAAACCGGGAATTTCAATCTGGAGCTTGACGCGCAAGCGATTGCCGGCGGTAAACGACAAAGCGCCCGCATGGCTTTCCTCCAGCTTCCGCGTTCCCCGCACGCTGCCGATTCCGCTCCAGCGGCCCAGCAGCAGGTAGAGCGCAAGAACGTTCAGCATGACGAACAGCATGAGCGACGTTTTCCCGCCTTGGAACAGCAAAAACAGCAAGGAAGAAGTATAAAGGACGGCGCATAGCCAGCCGAACCGGGTAATCGGCAGCCGCTTCATCGTCACCGCTCCAATCCGACCGGCACGGGAAGCAGCCGCAGCACTTCCTGAAGCACGCCGGTCTCCGTCGCGCCCTGCATCCGGGCTTCCGAACGAAGATGCAGCCGGTGGGCCAGCACGAGCGGCGCCATCGCCTTGACGTCGTCCGGCAGCACGAAGGACCGGCGCTGCAGCAGCGCGTACGCCTTCGAGGCGGCGGCAAGCGCCACGCCGGCCCGGGGGCTGGCCCCCAGCAGCACGGCCGGATGGCTGCGGGTCGTGCGGATCAGCGAAAGCAAATAGTCCGCAACGCTCTGGTCGAGATGGACCTGCTCCGCGAGGCGCTGGATTTCGACGATCTCCTCAACGGTGGCGACCGCCGTCAACCGGTCGGCGGAGCGGCCGGCTCCAGGCTCCATAATAAGCCGCCGTTCGGAAGCCTCGTCGGGGTAGCCGAGCGAAAATTTCATCAAAAACCGGTCGAGCTGGGCTTCCGGCAAGCTGTACGTTCCTTCGAATTCGATCGGGTTCTGGGTGGCGAACAGCACGAACGGTTTCGGAAGCGCATACGTGACGCCGTCGACCGACACGCATCTTTCCTCCATCGCTTCCAGCAGCGCGGACTGCGTTTTCGTGGTCGCGCGGTTAATTTCATCGGCGAGCAGCATATTCGCCATAATCGGGCCAGGACGGAAGACGAACTGTTCCTCCTTGGGGTGATAGATCGATACGCCCGTGATGTCCGTCGGAAGCAGATCGGGATTGCATTGAATCCGGTGAAACACGCCGCCGATCGATTGCGAGATCGCCTTGACGAGCTGCGTCTTGCCGGTGCCCGGAACGTCTTCGATGAGCACGTGGCCGCCCGCCACGATCGCGGTCAGCATCCACGCGATTTCGTCCGTTTTGCCGTATATGCAAGATTCCACATTTCGCCGAATCCGATCCAAAATTTGCATCGCGGTCTGTTGCTCCATGCCCCGTCTCCTCCTATGGAATCCCATAAATAAAGTCTACCAATTTATTATACCGGAATATGGTGACAATCGTAAATTTTGATAAGTAACGAACCCTAAACCTTTCGGCGGGGACCGGATTCGTCGGCCTGATCCGTCCCCGACGGGCGCAAGCCCCTTCCCGCGGCCGGAGGTTCGACAGGTTAGGGCTTCGACGCAAAAAAACCGAACCGCTTGTACGGTTCGGCCAGAACATAAGGATTTTCGCCCCGGTTCGGTTCTCCGGCTACCCTTTGGGCTTGACGATCAGGGCGGCCAGGAACGAGAAAATGATCGCCGCCGATATGCCCGCGCTCGTCACCTCGAAAATGCCGGTGATGACCCCGATCCACCCGTCGCGCTTAAGTTCCGTAAGCGCGCCGTGCACGAGCGAGTTGCCGAAGCTGGTAATCGGCACGGTCGCTCCCGCTCCCGCAAACTCGATCAGCGGTTCGTACCAGCCGATCCCGTCGACGATCGCTCCGGCCACAACAAGAATCGCCATCGTGTGGGCGGGCGTCAGTTTGGCGATATCAAACAAAAGCTGGCCGATCACGCATATGCCCCCGCCGACCAGAAAAGCCCACAAATACTGCATGCTGGCATCGTCTCCTCCTTTATGCGCATCGCTGGCGCAACGCGAATGGATTGAGCAGTTTTGGAATCGCTTGGTTGATCAGGCTTCGATCGAAACGGCATGCGCGATGCACGGAATCGATTCGCCCTGCTGGAAAGACAGCGGACTGAGAAGCGCTCCGGTCGCCACGACGAGGATGCGCTTGATCTCGCCTTTGCCGAGCCTTTTGAGCAAATGCCCGTACGTGACCACCGCCGAACAAGCGGCCCCGCTGCCTCCGGCCTGAACCTTTTGCTTCGCGACGTCGTAAACCATAAGCCCGCAATCGGCGAACAAGGTTTGCTCCATCGGCACCCCGTTCTCTTTGAGCATCTCCGCCGCCAGCGGATGGCCGACGCCCGCCAGATCGCCCGTCACGATCAGATCGTAATAGCCCGGCTCCCTTCCGGTATCCTGCAGATGCCCCTGAATCGTATCGACGGCGGCAGGCGCCATGGCGGCTCCCATGTTGAACGGATCCTTGATGCCCAAATCGACGATTCGGCCAACGGTAGCCGAGGTGACCTTCGGACCCGCGCCGGACTTCGCCACGACGGCGGCTCCTGCGCCCGTAATCGTGTATTGCGCGGTCGGCGGCTTCTGGGAGCCGTATTCCGTCGGATAGCGGAATTGCTTTTCCGCGGTGGAATTGTGGCTGCTCGTCCCGGCCAAAACCCGGTCCCCCGCCCCCGAGGAGGCGATAAGCGAAGCGAGCGCCAGCGCCTCCATCGAGGTCGAGCAAGCGCCGAACACGCCAATGTAGGGCGTTCCGAGCGAACGCGCCGCAAACGAGCTGCTGATGATTTGATTCAGCAAATCGCCGCCGACAAAAAACTGGATGTCTTCTTTTTTGAGCTTGGCCTTGTGAATCGCGATATCGGCCGCCTGCTCCATCAGCAGCCGTTCCGCCTTTTCCCAGCTCGGCTGCTGCATCTGAAGGTCGGGATGAACGAGATCGAAATCGGCGGCAAGCGGGCCTTCCCCTTCATCCGGTCCGACGACCGTGCCTGTTGCGACAATGACGGGCGGATTCGGGAACACCCACGTTCGTTGACCGTGCAGCATCGGCCTTATCCCCCCGTTCCGATCAGCCAATGAACAATCCCTACGATAAAGGCGGCCACGACGCCGAACACGATGACCGATCCGGCGAGCTTGAACATGTTTGCGCCGACGCCAAGCACAAGCCCCTCGCTGCGGTGCTCGATCGCGGCCGAACACATCGAGTTGGCAAAGCCCGTAACCGGCACCGCCGTTCCCGCTCCCGCCCATTGCGCAATCTTGTCATACACGCCGAGGCAGGTAAGCACGACGGAAATGAGGATAAGCACGGCGACCGTCGGATTGGCCGCCTGACGGGAATCCATGCCGAAAGCGGCCATAAAAAAATACTGGATCGCCTGTCCGAACGCGCTTATCGTTCCCCCGACCAGAAACGCCTTGAGGCAGTTCGCCCATACGGGACGGGCGGGCTCGCGCTTTTTGGCAAACGCCTGATATTCCTTCGCCGTCATGGACAGCGGCTTGTACTTTGCGCCGCCTTGGGCAGCTTGCTTAACGGCCATCTTCAGTCTCCTTTCTGACCAGCGGAATGATCAGATTTAGGTTTTACCTATGCAGCAACATTTATGTTTGCGGGCATGATGTTTCCTTTCCGCAGCGGCGAACGCGGAACAAGCAAAAGGCTGCCGCGGCGAAATTCGCCGCAGCAGCCTTTTGCTCATCGCCTGATCGGTCAGGCTTCTTGATATATTGTCATTCTCCCGTTTCCTTGATCGATTTATAGCCGTACAAAATGACCAAGAGCGATGCGATTGCCGCACCCGTTACGACGATCATGCCCGCCGCTGCCATCGCTGTCACCTCCCGCCGGATCGTCCATGACGATTGCTTTCGGTTATAATTAACCGTAACGGAAACCCGGCGCCGGGGCAATCGAACATTTTTTGAACGCCTATGACAATTTGATGAACCGCTTGCTCCGGCCGGGCTATACGCCTGATTATTCCCGGAAGGTGAAGCCATGAATTGGACCGAACTGAAAAACATCGTCCGCCACAGCGGCAATATCGTCTTTTTCGGAGGGGCGGGCACGTCGACGGAAAGCGGAATTCCCGACTTTCGCTCCGCGGGCGGCCTGTACCGTACCGGCAATGCAGAAGGGCCTTCCCCGGAAGAAATCTTGAGCCGGCGCTATTTCGAAACGCACACGAAAGAATTTTACGACTTTTACCGAACGCACATGATTTATCCGGACGCCAAGCCCAATTCCGCCCATTACGCGCTTGCCCGGCTGGAAGCACGAGGGCAGCTTAAAGCGGTGATCACCCAGAACATCGACGGCCTGCACCAGCTTGCCGGAAGCCGGAACGTACTCGAGCTGCACGGTTCCGTCCACCGCAATTTCTGTATGAAATGCCGCGCGTTTTACCCGCTGGAATATATCCTCCGCACGGCCGGACAGGTGCCGCTGTGCGAATGCGGCGGAATCGTCAAGCCGGATGTCGTGCTTTACCAGGAAAATCTGGATTCGGACCTGCTGGATGAAGCGGCGGCGTACATCCGCCAAGCGGACGTTCTCATCGTCGCCGGAACCTCTTTGACGGTGCAGCCGGCCGCGGGCTTGATCCGTTTTTACCAGGGAGAAAAGCTGATCCTGATCAACAAAAGCCCGACTCCGCTGGACAGGCTGGCGCGTTATACGATCTCGGACAGCGTCGGCAGCGTGCTCCGGCAATTGGCGGAGGAATGACCGCGCGGCATCCTTCGCCTTGGCATATTGCCGCGGCCAGAACCGCGAACGGGAGAGAGGGCCTCATTTCGGCCGTACAGGCACGCATGGGCGACTACCCACATACAATGGTAATGCTTCTTTGCGTGATATCGACTGACAGCCGGAGGTGGCCTATCCGTGCCCGGATTGTTTACGGCAATCGCCCTGTTTCTGAAGCAACTGTCCCTGCTCGTCTCTTACGTCAAGAACAACGCATTCCCCCAGCCTCTCACCGACGAAGAAGAAGCGCTGCACTTGCGCCGGATGGCGGAAGGCAATCCCCATTCCCGGAATTTGCTCATCGAGCACAATCTTCGGCTCGTGGCGCACATCGTCAAAAAGTTCGACAACACCGGCGAGGATCTGGAGGACCTCATCTCGATCGGCACCATCGGTTTGATCAAGGCGATCGAGTCCTATTCGCCGAACAAAGGCACCAAACTGGCTACGTTCGCAGCCCGCTGTATCGAAAACGAAATCCTTATGCATTTGAGGTCGCTGAAGAAAACCCGCAAGGACGTGTCGCTGCACGATCCGATCGGGACCGACAAGGAAGGAAACGAAATTACGCTGCAGGATATTCTGGGAACCGAGCCCGATGAAGTGGTTGAAAAAGTACAGCTTAAAATAGAAAAAAGCAAAATCTATCGCAATCTCGACATTTTGGACGAGCGCGAGCAGGAAGTGATCCGCGGCCGGTTCGGCCTGGACGGCGGCGGCGACGAGCGGACCCAGCGGGAAATCGCCCGCGAGCTCGGCATCAGCCGCTCGTACGTCTCCCGCATCGAGAAGCGGGCGCTGATGAAGCTTTACCACGAGTTTTACAAGACGAAGCGGTGAAAAAACTACGACTGACCAATTAACGTACAATAATTCCTAAAGTTTCACTTGGCCGGCTTACGAAGCTGGAAAGAACATTACCTCCGAAAAAACGGAAACCCTATATTGTATGTTAATTGGTCAGTTATCAAAAAAGACAGCCTTACAGGATGTTGACTGTCCCTAAGATGTCGATAATTTCCGTTCAATTCCTTCAACCCATTGCGGAATCCGTTCCGCTCGATAGGTTATCGTATTGTGGTTAACCTCCAAAACAATTTCGCCTTCCGAACGACTGTTATCAATAACAATCAGATGGTCGATCAAGTGTAGATAAGAAAGTAAATTTTGAATGGATGTTGCATGTCGCCTGACGATATCTTCGGAGGGAATGTGATGCCCGCCATTCTTTACGCGAGCTGCAACCCTCTCGATATTTAGGCGGTAATCTCCGAGACCAACATAAAACATCGTAACTTTAAATCCGTTTGTTTTGGCATTGCCGCCAGCTAATGTTGTTTCCACAGAAAAATCGCGTCTTATGCGAATGCAATCCCTGGCGAGCCTAACGGCTTCTTTTCCTGCTGATATTTTTCGGCAATCAGATTACGGATGGTGCTTTTTCCACTGCCGTTGTTCCCGGCAAATACATACATAGTCGCAGACGGTTCATGCATGAGAGAGATCCTGTTCGGATACGGGGATTACTTCACCGTTACTGTACTTTTTTACGATTTGGTCTTTGTTCGTTTTATATACGATGTAGGTTCCGTTTGCTTTCGCATCCAGCATCGCACGATCGCCTGTGAGTTTAATGAGCTTCTGAAGATCTTTTAGTTGATTCATGGATCTCACCGTCCCAACCAAGGGGCATCGGCCCTTGGAATTTCCCTACCGTTGATTATAGCACAAAAATGCCTTTGGATTTCACTACCGGTCACCCCGCTTTTCCCACTCTATTTAAATCTCACCGCACAAACTTCCCCGACAACACCAGCGAGAATCTGAAGAACTTCATCTTGATCATCAACATCGGCCTGGATGGAGGCGGAGACGAGCGGACCCAGCGGGAAATCGCCCGCGAGCTCGGCATCAGCCGCTCGGCACTCATATGTCTTTCCGCTGGAAATAGAGCAGTCCCCCCGCCAGAAAGACGATAAAGCTGCCCAGCACCGTCACCGTCAGGCTCTCCAACGGCAGGCCCAAAGCGCCGAACGTTTCGCCGTCGCGGGGCACCATCGCCAGCAGCGGCTGCGCCCAGGGATAATAGGGGCCGAAATCGGCGGAGTTGACGATCAGGATGTTCGGGAGCGTAAAGACGACGTTGACGGCGAGCGGCGCGGCGAAGGAGGACCAAGCCAGCGAGACGCCAAGCTGCAAGGCGGCAAGCGGCAAGCTGGCGATCCAGCCGCCCGCGGCGCTTTGGAGCAGCATGTCCCACGGCAGCGGGCCTTCGAATCCCCTGACGTAGAAAACCGCTGCGGCCAAAGCCCCGAACAACGCCTGCACGGCCGCCAGGTGCAGCGCAATCAGCACGTATTTCGCCGCATACAGCTGCGGACGGGTCACCGGCATCGAGAGCAGCAGCTTCCATCCTCCCCCGGCATGCTCGTACCGGCATACGACCGAAGCCAGAATGCCCGTTAAGATGGGCAGCAGCAGCATCGCATGCAGAAAGGACATGCCGGACAAGACGACCGCGAACGCTACGCGCGGCGGCGCGCCGGCCGGAGGATTGGACAGAAGTCCGACAACGGCGGCAAGCAGAGGGCTTGCGGGCAGCAGCCAGCGGAAACGGGATTTGGCCAGCTTCAGACGTTCCGCCGACAACAGACGCAGAAAGCTTCTCATCGTCAGTCCACATCCCTTCGTTCAAAATGAACCGCGCCGACGAGGAGAATGAGCGCCCCCAGCAGCACGCCTCCGCCTACGGCCAGCCGAAGTCCGGAAGGCGGGCCTGCGGCGAGCAACGGCCAGGCAAGCGGCACGAATTCCGGCAATTGGCCGGCAAACAGCGAACAGACGGCGGCGAGAAGGCCGATCGCGACCGGAGCCGCCTGATTGCGAACGGTCAACGACATCCAGAGCAACAAGGCCAGAAACGGCAAGGAGGCCAAAAACGGCAGAAAGCTGATTTTCAAAATCTTTACTGCAGGAAAGTTCCAGCCGAACCCCAGCGCAACGCCGAGCGCCGCCGTCCCCCATGCCAGCAGCGCGCAGGATACGCCGAGCAGGATGACCGACAGCAAAAATTTGGCCGCAAAAACCGCCGTCCGCGGCACGGGCAGCGCCAGCAGCTGCTTCCACGAGCTCGTCTGATGCTCCACGTTGGCAATCAGGGAGCTGATCAGCGTAACGCCGGCGAGAACGGTAACCGGAACAAGCAAGGCGATGTTTTCAATCAGCCCGCCCCACAAGTCGTCCGCATACTTCTTGGTCAAATAATCGTAGCGGATGCCGAAGTTCAGCGCCTGCAGCGCCACAATCCCGAAAGGTCCGGATACGGCGAGCAGCCACAATCCCTTTCGGCGGATTTTCAGCAAATCGGCGGACAGCACCCGGCCCATCATGCGCCGCCTCCTTCCCCGACGATCTGCAGAAACAGCTCCTCCAGCGACTTGCGCTTTTCTTCCACGCGATAGACCGCATGGTTTTGTTCCACCAGCGCCTTGACGATACGGGCGACGCTTTGGTCGTCCGTACGTTCCAGCGCGATCCGCCCGTCTTCAAGTTTCGCCCGGAACCCCATGCGAAGCAAGGCGAGCAGCGCCTCCTCCGGCTCGGACACGGACATGGAGATCGAGCCTTCCGACTGGCGGCGCAGGCTTTCGATCGTATCCTGAAACACCATCCGCCCTTGGCGGATAATGCCGACCGTGCCCGCCATTTGCTCCACCTCGCTGAGCAGATGGCTCGAGACCAGCACCGTAATGCCGTGCTGCTTCGGCATGGCCTTGATCAGCTCGCGGATTTCGAGGATGCCCGAAGGATCGAGCCCGTTGGTCGGCTCGTCCAGAATCAGCATCTCCGGCTCCCCGAGCAGGGCAGCGGCGATGCCGAGGCGCTGCTTCATGCCCAGCGAAAAGCCTTTGACCGGGCGCTTCGCGTCCTTCGTCAGGCCGACCGTTTCCAGCACCTGCGCGATCCGGGTTTTGGGCACGTCCAAGATTCTCCGGATCGCCTCCAGGTTTTCCACGGCGGTCAGGTGCCCGTAGTAGGACGGATACTCGACGAGCGAGCCGATTTTGCGCAAAATGTGCAGCTTTTCCCGCTTGAGCGATTTGCCGAAAATTTCGACGCTTCCCCGGGTCGGCTTGATCAGACCGAGCAGCATGCGGATCGTCGTCGTCTTGCCCGCGCCGTTCGGACCGAGAAAGCCGTAAATTTCGCCCCTGGCGATGTTCAAATTGAGATGGTCGACCGCCAGGCGGCCCCGGTACGATTTGCATAAATCCTTCGTTTGAATGATCCATTCGCTCATGTTTCTCTCACCCCGGAAGCCATCATAGCCCCCGAAGGTTAAAACGAAGAACGCCCCGAGTTTAAATTTCGTTTAAAAATGCTCCGGTCAACCATGCTCCCGGCTCGGCCAAATCGCGATCCGGGTTCCGCCTTCGTCCGAATCGGTCCGCCGCTCCAGCTTCATCTCGCGCAGCAAATGGTCGACGATCGCCAGGCCGATGCCGCCGCCCTTGGCGTCCGATTTCGCCTGCATGCCGGGGCCGCGGTCCGAAATGACGAGCGCCTGGATTCCCGTGTCCAGCACCTGAGCGCGAATGCCGATATAGCCGCCGGAGCGGGCGTGGCGGACCACGTTCTGGAACAAATTGTCCAGCACGCGGAGAAAGGCGTTCCGGTCCGCCTTCCAAACCAGCGAAACCCCGTCCAATTCGATCTCCGCCTCGATGCCTTCTTTTTCCCACAAGGGGTACCAGGTTGCGGCGCTTTGCCGGACGAGGCGCACGATATCGCACGTTTCGATCCGCAGCGGGTATTTGCCGCTTGTCATCAGCGTGTAGGCAAACAGGTTGTCGATCAAGGCGCCCAGCGTCTCCGTTTTGGCTTCGAGCTGCTTGACGGACTCGGCGCCCTGCGCGCTAAGCCGCTCCCGCCCCAGTAAATGCACATGGCTGCGGATCACGGTCAGCGGGGTCCGCAAATCGTGCGACAGGCTGGAGATGAGCTGTTTGCGAAGCTCCTCCTCTTCCCGCTCCCGTTCTCGCCCTTCGCGAAGCCGGTCCGCCATCACGCCGAACGCATGCTCCAGACGGCCGATTTCGTCCGGTCTTGAAATGGCGACCGGAGCCGGAAGTCCGTCTTCGTCCGTTCGGGCCATCGCGGCCTCAAGCCGGACAAGCCGCCGGCGGATGTTCCGGAAAAACAGCCACGACATGACGACGAACGCGACAAACATGAACAGCATAAGGCCGAAATAAAGCGAAGCATACGATTGAACGGGCCATTCGATGTTCAGGAAGGCTCTCGGCATTTGCAGCACCATAAAGCCCGGCCCCTTCTCTTCCGGTCCGAAAAAGGCGACCACCGTGAAAGGGTCCGCGTCCACGCTCCGTTTCATGAAGCGGATCGCTTCGTCCGCCGTCCATGTTTCCGGAAGTCCTCCCCGCTCCGGCAATTGCAGCCGCGTCCGCCCTTCCCCGTCGACCCAGAACAGCGTCGCGTCGGCATAGCGCTGTTTCAGCGCGCGAAGCCGCGCGTTCACCGCCGCCGCATCCGCCCCGTCAAGCCGCCGGGCTTCCGCATGCCATACGGTCTGTAATTCGTCGGACGACCCGTATTTCAATTCGGCCGGACTAGGAAACAGCGTGAACAAGATCGACAACGCCGAAACCACGACCGGAAGGAACAGCAGCGCCAGCAAAACGATCATCATGTAGCGGAACAGCAGCGAATCGCGAAACTTCGTGCCGTTCCCGGCTCCGCTTTTCTTCATGCTCTCACCCTGTAGCCGATGCCCCGAACCGTTTCGATCACTTCCGGGGCGTTGGGGTCGCGCTCCACTTTTTCGCGCAAATGCCGGATATGCACCATCAGGGTCTTATCCCCTTCCAAATACGGCTCTCCCCATACGGCTTCGAAAATTTGCTCTTTCGTCAAAATCTGGCCGAGATGCCGCACCATGTACGTGAAAATCTGAAACTGCTTGCCGGTCAGCACAATCTCTTCCCCGGTATCGCGGTTGACCAGCCGGTTCTCGTTTTCGTAAAAGAGAAGATGCTTGATCGCCACCGGCTCGGACGCGAACGTGCCGAAGCGGCGCAGCAGCACCCTGATTCTCGCTTCCAGCTCTTCCGGGTGGAACGGCTTGGTTAAATAGTCGTCGGCAAATTCGAGCCCTTGCAGCTTGTCGTCGATCGAGGTCCGCGCGGACAGCAGCAGAATCGGCATTTGGGGGGCGAGCTTCTTGAGGCGCCGGCCGACCGTGAAGCCGTCGAGACCGGGCAGCATAATGTCCAGAACGGCCAGGTCGCAGCCTTCGGCGAAAGCCCCCGCATCCTCTCCGCTGCGCAGCCATTTGACTTCGAAGCCCCGCTCCCGCAAATAGCGGGAAACAAGCGTACCGATCTCCGGATCGTCTTCCACATACAATAACGTCGTTGTTTTCATGCGATCATTATAACAAATAAACGGTTTCCCATGACAAAAACGGCGGCTGGAACTATAATAACGAAGGACACGTTTCTACGCATGCGGATTTTGAGGTGTTACCATTGACTTATATCGTATACGATCTGGAAATGACCGTCCGCCGCAAAAAAGGACAAGTCGCGGAAATCATCGAAATCGGCGCGGCTAAGGTCGGGCTGGTGGACGGAGCGCCGGCCATTATCGATACCTTTCAATCGTTCGTAAGGCCTGTCGTCGTGCCTCAGCTCAGCGAGGATACGACGTCGTTCACCGGCATTACCCAGGAAGATGTGGACGGGGCGGACACGCTGTCCGGCGTGATCGCAAAGTTCGTCGAATGGATCGGCAGCGAAGAATACTTTCTGTGCGCATGGGGGCCGGACGATCAGCGGCAGCTCGTGAACGAATGCCGGATGCATCGCATCCAAACCGACTGGATCGTCAACCATAACAATTTGCAGAAAATGCTGTCCAAAACGTTCAAGCTGGAGAAACACCAGCAAATGGGGCTGAAAAATGCGCTGGAAATGCTGGAAATCCCCTTCGTAGGCTCCCATCACCGGGCGATCGACGACGCGGTGAACACCGCGCGCATTCTCGTCAAGCTGTTCGACCGCCTGCAGTTCCGCCGCAACAAGCTTTCGGACGAGGCCAAGCTGGAGACGGAAATTGTCTACAAAACCGACCACTTCGAGAACCTTCCGTTCGCGAACTTGGCCAAGCTCTTTCCCGATAAACGCATAACGCCATAAGGCCACCGTCCTTGGCGTACGGCTTGCCGCCGCAGCTTGTGCAAAACGAAGCGGCAAGCCGCTTCTTTTTTATCCGCCGGTTCCCTGCGCCCCCAAAAAAACAGGCTGCCCTTCGGCAGCCGACAATTTATACGCTCAGATATTGGAGCACCTTGTTCACGTTGCTGATCGAAATGGTACAGAATTTGGACCTTCTCTCGTCGAAGTAGGCAATCCGGAAGCGCCGGTCGACATGCTTGACTTTGGTCAGATGGATGGCATTGGTGCGGTCGACCAGCGCAAAATCCAAACCTGAAGCCTTCAACCCCTCCGCCCAATATCTGAGCGTACCGGGAGCGTAATATTTCTCGGTCAGCGTATGAAAGCTGACCATGTCTTTATACTTGGGCGCTTCGATAAACAGCACATCGTCCGCAGGCAGCTCGTAGAACCCCGACTTGGCTTCCGGGTCCTTGGATACAGAGAGAACCATCATCATCCCCCGAGACCGCTTACTTCAGCAATTCTTGCGGTACTTTCGGTTGATGGAAGTACCATAGGCAGGCCGTGGAAACGACTGCAACTGCGACAAGACCAAGCGCGGACGCGATTGCATGAAAAAACCGTTTTTGCATCATCTTCACCTCCTTCCCCTGATCAGCGTCAGGCACTGCACCAGAAACGCGGCGGCAAGCACCGGAGACATAATCAGAAAGTTGGACGAAACCGTCAATACCGACAGCACCTTCAGCAGCGGGTAATAACGGCGGGGAATGCGCGTCTGTCCGTCGATTCGCGAAGGCGCGAACGCAAGCGCAAGCAAAGCTGCCGCACCGGTCATCGCCGCTACGGCCGTCCCGTTAAAATCGGCGAAAGACATCGCCGTAAGGCCCAGCACCGATACGACGACGCACAGATCGCCGGATTTCAGATGAATGCCCCCGGACATTTGGCGGAGCAGCGCGTAGCCGGCCAGCGCCGTCGCCGCTTCCCCCGGCCTCCCGGTAAACAGCGAGACGGCCATGGTGATCAGCACGATGGACAGGCCGTTCAGAATCGCGATCAGGGAGAAGGTCAGCACGTCCACGCTCGCGGGATGATCGACGGCCGAACGTTTGATCGCCACCGCCATTCTGGAGGCAAGGAAATCAATCATTCCATTTCGACTCCTTTTTCAAGAGGTAGTAGGCGAATACGAACAGCGCCGGCAGCAGGAACATGAGATCCATATACACGGCCCGGTACTTTAACAGGATGCAGAACGCGACCGCCATGCCGACGATCAGCGAAACGACGAACGCTTTCTCCGGCTTGAAGCTCAGCTTCTTGAATTGGAAGGACAACCCGATGCCGCGCTGGTAGAGAAAGTAGGATGAAACGATCAGAAGCATGCTTGTGGCCGTCTGGATCGCGTAGATTTTGGAAGAATCGGTCTGCAGTTCGGACAGAGGATAACCGGAAAGAGCGACCAGTCCGGCTTGAACGACAATCGACACCATGTAGCCGGATACGCTGACCACAAACGACCACAGCAGCGGAACCCGGACGATTTTGCAAATAAAGGCGCTCAGCAGGACCATGTTGATCAATGGCGAATAATCCGTCAGTTCCTTTATGTCGTTCAGGGCAAAGCTTTGCAGCGCCATCGCGAGATTGACGGCGAAGGCCGGGAGCAGGTAGCTTGTGAACTTATAACGAAAAAGCGTCAAAATAATCGCGGTGGCGCCCATCGTCTCCACGATCGAAAACAGAATTTCCTTAAACGGTGCCATGATGACTGCCCCCTACGCATTTCCAAAATAATCCTCTATAAACCTATTATACTACTTCCTCAAAAATAGGATAGATTTTATCTAAAAAAATCTTTCGAAGTCATAAATTTCCGACGGGACAAACGGCCAATGCGGGCGGATCTCCCCCTGCGGAGGCAGCCCGAACATTTATGGCGAAAAAGATCGGGTTTATGATAGAATTATTCTTATCTGGAAGGAAGCCAGCGTCTCAACAAGAATGGGGGATTTGGAAATGGCCACGAAAAAAATGCGGTCGGACATGATCAAAAGAGGCTTTGACCGCGCTCCGCACCGCAGCCTGCTGCGCGCCGCGGGGGTTAAGGAAGAGGACTTCGACAAGCCGTTTATCGCGGTGTGCAATTCCTACATCGACATCATACCCGGTCACGTCCACTTGCAGGAATTCGGCAAAATCGTCAAGGAAGCGATCCGCGAGGCGGGCGGCGTGCCGTTCGAATTCAACACCATCGGGGTGGACGACGGCATCGCGATGGGACACATCGGCATGCGCTATTCCCTCGCCAGCCGCGAAATCATCGCCGACTCCATCGAAACGGTCGTCAACGCGCACTGGTTCGACGGCATGGTTTGCATTCCGAACTGCGACAAGATTACGCCCGGCATGATGATGGCCGCCCTGCGCATCAACATCCCGACGATCTTCGTCAGCGGCGGCCCGATGAAAGCCGGCCGCACGAAGGACGGACGCGCCATTTCGCTTACGTCCGTATTTGAAGGGGTCGGCGCCTACATGACCGGCAAGATCAGCGAGCAGAGCCTGACCGAGCTGGAACAGTACGGCTGCCCGACCTGCGGTTCCTGTTCCGGCATGTTCACCGCCAACTCGATGAACTGTCTGGCCGAGGCGCTTGGCCTTGCGCTGCCGGGCAACGGCACCATTCTCGCCGTCTCCCCGGAGCGCCGCGAATTCGTCCGGAAGTCCGCCAAGCAGCTGATGGAACTGATCAAGAACGATATCAAGCCGCTTGATATCGTGACGAAGGACTCCATCGACAACGCATTCGCGCTGGACATGGCCATGGGCGGCTCCACCAACACGGTGCTGCACACGCTGGCTTTGGCCCACGAAGCGGGCATCGATTATCCGATCGAGCGGATCAACGAAGTGGCGAAGCGCGTTCCTTATCTGGCTAAGCTTGCGCCCGCTTCCGACCATCATATCGAAGACCTGCACGAAGCCGGCGGCGTAAGCGCCATCCTCAACGAGCTGTTCAAGAAAGAAGGCGCCCTGAAAGGCGACGTGCTGACCGTAACCGGCAAAACGCTGCGCGAAAACGTCGAAGGCTGCGAAATCAAGAACCACGAGGTTATCCGTCCGATCGACAACCCGCACAGCCCGGAAGGCGGCTTGTCCGTCCTGTTCGGCAACCTGGCTCCGGGCGGTTCGATCATCAAGGTCGGCGCCGTGGACAAATCGGTCGGCGGCTACCACCGCGGTCCGGCGATCTGCTTCGACTCGCAGGACGAAGTGCTGAAAGGACTTGCCGAAGGCAAGGTGAAGGAAGGCCACGTCGTCGTCATCCGTTATGAAGGGCCGAAAGGCGGGCCCGGCATGCCGGAAATGCTCGCTCCGACCTCGCAGATCGTCGGCATGGGCCTCGGCACGAAAGTCGGACTCGTCACGGACGGCCGGTTCTCGGGCGCTACGCGCGGCATCGCGATCGGCCACGTTTCCCCGGAAGCGGCCGAAGGCGGACCGATCGCACTCGTCCGGGACGGCGACATCATCGAGCTGGACATGAACAACCGCACCATTACGCTCGAGGTCAGCGACGAGGAGCTCGAACGCCGGCGCAAGGAATGGAAAGGCTTCGAGCCGAAAATCAAACGCGGCTATCTCGCCCGCTATTCCGCCATGGTCACCAATGCCAGCAGCGGCGGCGTCATGAAATTCTGATGCCGCGCAGCGGACCGGCAACATATCCGCACCGAAGCAAAACAAGCAACCTCCCGAACGCCGGGGGTTGCTTGTTTTTTTGTTGAATTCGCTTTTTAAATAAGGCCGTTCGGCTTGCCCGGTCAACCTACCGGACTGTGCACGGTCTCTTCGTCGAATGCCTCCTGCTCCGCCTGCTTGGATCGTTTTTCCGGCGGCTTCGGACGGACCGTGCGGGCGGCGGGGACGCGGCCGCGCCAGCCGGCCAGCCGCTCCCGCGTCATGACGACGGTGCGGGCCGCGATTGCGCCCGAGCCTTTCTTCGCCCCGCCCGGCCGGATAACGCGCATCAGCAGCCGCAAATACCAGTTGGTAAGCGAGGCGAACCATCCGCGGGGCAATTCGAACGTCTCAAATCCGATCGTTTCGGCGCCTTTTGCAATCATCGTCACGCCGTAGATCGCCTTGACCTCGTCCCGCTGCGGCAGCCGCTCCATCTCCAGCGCGATGTCGGGAAGAATGCCCTCGACCTCGCGGATAAGCCGGATCGCGATTTGCAGCGCGGAACGGGACGTCATGCCGATTTCGTACATTTTGGCGTTGTCGAAGTGCAATTCCATGATCAGATCGCCGCGCCTAAGCTCCGATCCGTCTTGAAGCTTCAGCGCCGGACCGCTGTATTTGCGCACCCTGTAGTGCATAAAATCGTGATTGCCCAAAGGCTTAAGCCGGAACACCAAGTGAAAGAGCTTCTCCCACAGCAGCCATACCGCCACGACCGCCCGCTTGAACGGCCCGACGCGCGGACCGGCCGAAGCCGCGGCGGTCTCGCCGATGGATGCGAGCTTCTTTTTCTTCACGGCCAGCTTCGCCTCCGCTTTCTTTCGCTTTTCCGCTTTGGCCCGTTCGGTCAGCTCGATCATCTCTCCGATCCCGACAAACCTCAATCCCAGGCTGGCGCCGTCTTCCAGAATCCGCCGAACCGCCTGGATCGTATTGGCCGGAGCGGCGGGATCGGCTCCGAACGTTTCCCCGCAGTCGTGCAGCAAAAACACCTGGCCGGGACCGAGCTTCTCCCGCATCTTCCTGTACAGCTTGTCGGCGCCGACTTTTTCTTTCCAATCGCCGAACATGGACGTCCACAGCACGATTTGCAGCGAGGACCGCCGGGCAAAGTCGAAAATATTGATGATGCCCCAGGGCGGACGGTAAAACCGCGGCCTTTCGCCCGTGATGCCGTAAATGATGTCCGAAGTCCGCTCTACTTGGCGCTTGACCGTCTTCGGACGCATAATCCAGTTGCTGCGGTGAACATAATTATGAATGCCCAAATCGTGTCCTTCGTCATGAATCCGTTTGACGATGTCCGGGTATTTTTCGGCGTTGGCCCCGACAACAAAGAATGTCGCTTTCGCTCCGTGCTCCTTGAGCAAATCCAGCAATTGCGGCGTATACCTTGGATCGGGACCGTCGTCGAACGTCAATGAAATTTCGCGGTCCGTCAGGCCGCGCCGAAAAGCGCGCAATCCGAACACCCGGCTGAAGAATCCCGGCAAAAACGCGTATATCGAAAAGTAATAAAACACCCACCACAGGATTCTGTCCATGTTTCCCCACCAACTTGCCTGCTTGATATAGAGTGCGCGCAAATCTTGCCACCCTATCATTTTATCATACGTATTTAGGATTGAGCATGGCTGGGGGCATCTTTTTTGGTATCATGTAAAAGAAGCCGTCTTTTTCGGCGGTTCCATTCCAAGCAAGGGTGGGGAATTCATGCTTCATTTGTACAAGAAATATTGGCGAACCGCTTTCGACATCGGCATGATCGCGCTGACCGTTTGGCTTACGATGTACATATTCAGCTTTTTGTACAGCATTGCCGCTCCCGTCTTTTTGTCGATTCTCGTCTTCCTTTGCATCGAGCCGCTCGCCAAACGGCTTCACCGCATCGGCATCCGCAAATCGATCGCTTCGGGCATCAGCATCCTTCTCTTTACGCTGATCGTGCTGGCGCTGCTGACGGGTCTCGGCTTTATCTTTTATTCGCAGATCAATCAACTGAGCGCCAATTTGCCCCATTACCAAAAAATATTGACCGGGCAGGTTACCGCGATCGCGGACAATCTCAAGGGGCACATCGACAGGCTCCCGCCCGACATCACGGACCGAGCGGAGGAAGCGGTCAACAAGCTGACCGAATTCGGCACGAATGTGGCAACGACGTTTCTCAATAAGCTGGTTTCGTTTTTGACCTCCTTTTCCACGTTCGTGTTCAACTTTGTCATGGCGATCATCCTCGCCTATTTCCTGAGCGTCGAAATCGATTGGTGGCGCAAGCTGGCAACGGATCGTTCTCCCAGAACTTTGAAGATCGCCTTCGCTTTTTTGCGCGAAAATGTATTCAGAGGCATCGGGGCCTACTTTTCGGCGCAGGCCAAGCTGGTCAGCATCACGTTTGTCGTCATTTTCGCCGCGCTGCTGCTGCTCGGAGTCAAAAACGCGTTCGCGATCGCCCTGCTCGCCGGCGTCTTCGACGTGCTTCCTTTGCTTGGGGTCAGCACGCTGTTTATTCCCTGGATCCTGTATCTGTTTATTACGGGGGATACCGGTCTTGCCGTCTGGCTGACGATTTTGCTCGTCGTCGTCACGTTGACCCGCCAAGTGCTGGAGCCGCGCATTACGGGCAATACGGTGGGCGTATCCGCATTCACGATGCTGGCCGCCATGCTCGTCTCGCTGTCGCTGTTCGGCGTGGCGGGGTTGATTTTGGCCCCGATTCTGCTGATTCTGCTTAAGGCGCTGTACGATCAGGGCTATCTGCAAAAGTGGATCCGCCTGCCGAAAGAGGAATTTACCGTCTCGCCGCTGGCTCCGCATCAAAAGGAGGAGTAAAGAGAACGGATCGGCGTCAATGCTTCAGGAGATCGGGCCTTCGCCCTCAGGATTTCGGGCTCCGTTCCGAGTCGATCCGGCGAAGTGCCTCCATGATATCGCCGAATACCGCCGCAGCCCGATTGCGCAATCCGACCCGCTCGTTTTCGAGCAGGACGGCTACCGCGTAGCGGGCTTTTCCTTTGGCCGGGCCATAGCCGACAAACCAATGGTCGTTATAGGCCGCACGGCTGCCGGCAAGCTCGGCTGTGCCGGATTTGCCGGCGAGCGGCCAGACGGCATCCCTTAAGGCGTCGGCGGCGGTTCCTTTCGTTACGACGGCCTCCATCGCCCGGCGGACGAACGCGGCCGTTCGCGGCGATATCGCCCCCTGCCCGGACGCCGCCTTCTGGGGAGGCAGGCTGGCCAGCAGCCCTCCGTCCGCATAGCGGATTTCGCTGACGAGGCGGGGCGCCAGCACGGTGCCTCCGTGCAGCAGGGTGACCGCCATGTTGGCCGCCTGCAGCGGCGTGATCCGCACGTCTCTTTGCCCGATTCCCGAACCGGTTCTTACGCCCCCGTCCTTCGCTTCCTCCAGGTCGGCAAAAATAACGCCCGGCTGCTCCTCCGGCAGCAGCCGCAGCGGCTCTCCGTCGATGAACCGGCTTACGCTCCAGCCGACTTGCCTGCCGAGTCCCATCCGTTCGGCCGTCTTTTGCAGCAGCGCCGGATCAAGCCGCTCCGCCAGCGCGGCGAACACGACGTTGCAGGACTCCGCATACGCCTGCTCCAGCGTCAGCACGCCATGTCCGTGCTCGCGCCAGCACCGCAGCCCGTAGCGGCCGTACGTTCCGCTGCAATAAAACTTCTCTTTCACGTTCGTCACGCCCGCTTCCAGCGCCGCCGCCAGCGTCACCGTCTTGAACACCGAGCCCGGCGGAACCGCCATAAGCGCATGGTTGCGCTCATCCGTGCCGGCAACGCCGATATGCTCCGGGTCGAACGCGGGCAGCGAGACCATCGCCAGAATATCGGCATTGTCCGCGTCCAGCACGACGACCGCGCCCTCCTTGATGCCGTGGTCGTTCAGAACGTTCGCCGCCGCCCGCTGCATCCGAAGGTCGATCGTCGTTTTGACCTGCACCGGGTAATGGGGATTGTCCGGAGCCATTACCCGAATGCCCAGCCCCTCCAACGGCCTTCTGGATGCGTCCGTCAGCTGGATCGCTTTCGTCGGCCCGATGCCCTTCAGCAGCCGGTCGAGCGAACGCTCGAGCCCCGCTCCGCCGATCAGGTCGTTTTTATTCATAAGCCCGGTCCTAAGCTGCTCGCCGTAAATTTGCCCGATCCGTTCCGGATGCTGCGACACGTAACCGATTGCCTGCAGCGTGGACAGCGTTTCCCAATCGGCGTACCGGTTGCGGTAGGGCAACACGGCGATGCCCGACAGTTCGAGCTGCCGGATTTGCGCCGCCTGACGCTCGGTCAGGGCATAGGCGCGTTTTCCGTCTCCCTCCCGCCACACGTCGGCCGCCTTCAAATTGTCGAGCCATGCCTGAAACCGGCCACGGTCGGTCTCCAGAATGTCGGCCAGCTTGCCGATCGCCTCGTCCGTACCGTGCGGTCCTCCTTGCGCCGGAAACGCGGCCAGCGCCCGCACCGTTTCGCCGGTCAGCAAGGCGCCGTTTCGGTCGACGAAGTGGCCGCGGCCGCTGTCGAGCACAAGGCTGTCCGACCGCTGCAGAACGGCCTTTCGCTCCAGCGAAGCGTGCGTCGTCTCCGACTGGCCGAAGCCGAGCTGCACCCAGGCCAGCCTGGCCTCGGCGACGCCGAACAGAATGGCGAGCAGAAGCAGCGCCTGAAACAACCTTAGTTGTATGGCCCCCTTCACCGCGCTTTCCTCCCGTCCCTATCTGGGTTTCTTTTCCTTTTTTTCAGTATTGCCGGTTTGCCGCCCTTCAACACGCAGAAATCCCGTATTAGCGGCCGGCGCAGCGCGCCGCATGCACGTGCCGGATCATGTACCACGTTCATGTATCGTGTACATGTATCGTGTACATGCACCGCGCATATGCATCTCACGTACGCAACACATGCACACACCCGCATACATGCACCGTACGTACGCCCTGCATGCACGCACCGCATGCACTTTCTTTGCGCCCCGGTCGGGCTTCATTTGCGCTAGCCGTGCGCGAACAAACGGCGATGGCCGAAAGCTATTCCAAGGAAAGACTGAGCGAGCCCGTTTTTATGAATTTGCATTTGCGGGATGGCGGGCGAAAAAGATCGTCGCGGAGTTGACGAAGGCTTTGAATCAGGCGAGGGCCTGGTGCGAATTTGGCGAGGAGTTGAAGAGGTGAAGAGCATTTGGAGAGCATTTGGAGAGAACTTGGCGTGAATACATCGAGTGTTAGGTAAGGGTTCGAGCTTGGCGAGGATTTGACAAAGGATTGGGAGAGATAATGAACAAGCGTGCAAGATGGCGGCTAGAGGAAACGGACAGGAAATCCGCTATATACCAGCTGAAGCGCAAAATCGTCTTACTTTTTGACACAGGATCCGTTATTTGCGTCATATAACCCCTAACGGCTCCTTCAGGGGCTGATTAACGGAACGTGTGTCCGGGATCGCCCGGATATTTGCGAATTGGACAGGATTAGCGGAACTACGGTCCGCTGAAAATTGCCTAATCGCTGCGCCGAAGGACAGGAGGTACAGATTCTACGCAATCGTTACGTCGAAAGTCAAGCGATACAGATTCTGCGCAATTGTTGCATCGAAGGAGGGGTGATGCAGTCTCAGCGTAATCGTTTCGTCGAAAGTCAAGCGGTGCAGATTCTGCACAATCGTTACATCGAAGGTAGGTTGGTACAATCTCGCGCAATCGTTGCGCCGAAAGGCAAACGATGCAGATTCTGCACAATCGTTACATCGAAGGTAGGTTGGTACAGTCTCGGCGCAATCGTTGCGCCGAAAGGCAAACGGTGCAGCTTCATCGCAATCGTTGCGAACGCACGGTCATGCCGTGGCCAAAAGCCGTACGCCGTCAGCTTGTCGGCGGACGGATAAAGACAAAAAACGGCCGGACAAGCCGAAGCTTGCCCGACCGCATCAAGGCATCCCGTTTCTTACCCCACCGTAAATTTCGAAAGCGATTCGCGCAGTTGAACCGACACGGATTCGAGACGGTTCGACAATTGCACGAGCCCTTCGCTGATGTTCAACTGTTCGTTGCTGAGCGAAGCGACCTGTTCGGATGTCGCCGACGCTTCCTGCGCGACCGCGCTTACGTTGGTCATCGCCAGAGACAGCGTCGATTGCGCTTCTTCCAGGCGGCTGACCGACTCCGTTGCCGACTCGAGCCGCTGCGCGAACATGTTCATATGCTCCTGAACGTTATGGAAAATTTCCGTCGCTTCCCGGACCGATTCGATCTGCTGTTTAAACAGAGGATAGGCTTCGGACAGCACCGCTACGGTTTCGTCGATCTCTTTCTGGATCGACTCGACCACTTCGCCGACGACGCCGATCGACTGCCTGGATTGGTCCGCGAGCTTGCGAATCTCGTCGGCGACGACCATGAAGCCTTTGCCCGCCGCTCCCGCGCGCGCGGCTTCAATCGTCGCGTTAAGCGAAAGAATGTTGGTTTGCTTCGTCAAATTGTTCAAGACGTCGAGAATTTTGCGGATGGAGCGGGTGCTGTCCTTCAGCTTGTCCACTTTCTCCACCATCGAACGGGTCATCTCTTCGGTCTGTCCCGTCTTCTCGATCAATCCGGCCATATATTCGGTCCCTCTGCGGCCGGCTTCCTCCACTTCGGCCGCGGAACGGCCCATCTCCGCGTTGGACGCGATGACCGATTGCACCTGATTGCCGATTTCGTTTGTCTTCTCGCTTCCGCGCTCCGATTCCACCGCCAGGTTGGTTGCGCCCTTGGCGATTTCTTCGGTGGCGATGGCGATTTCCTTGGCCGCGTCGGCCGTCTTGCGGGAAGCGTCGGACAGCGACGAAGCCGTCGACAGCACCTCGGCAGCCGATTCGGTCGTTTTCATGACCAGGTTCGTAATATTTTCCATCATGCGGTTAAAGCTGTCCGCCACCTGGCCGATTTCATCCTTCGAGCGGAAGTTGGCGCGAACCGTCAGATTGCCGCGCTCCCCTTGGTTCATCAGCATCCGCAGCTGGCCGAGCGGCTTGCCGACCGACCATACGATATACAGGCCGATGGCGGCCGCGATCAAGGCCGACAGCACGCCCATAATCCAGGTCAATTGGCCGATCGCCTTGGCATCCTTCGTCAACTCCGAAATCGGTATATTCCCGATGATCTTCCATCCGTTGGACGCAATGGCCGCGCCGACGGACAGGTATTCCCGGCCTTGGTCTTCGAACTTCGTCGAAGACTGGTCCTCCGGAACCGAATGCGCGTAAGGCTTGCCGAGCTCCTCCGGATTTTCGGAGTACACAACGGTTCCGTCCGGGGCGACGATGTAGGTCGAGCTGTTTTTGCCGAAGTTGACCGTACTCAGCATGTTCTCCAGCGCGGATACGCCGATTTCGATGACCAGCACGTAAGGTTCGTTGCTGTTGACGCTCATCATGGCGCGTCCGACCGCGATCGTACCGTTGTCCAGCTGTCCCGAAATGCCTTTCGCCATCGTCGGAACCCAAACGACTCTGCCGGAAGCCTCCACCATTTGGCTGACAAATGCCGGCATGCTCTCCTTGACGTTCGGCAGCGCGCCGCTCGAAACCGTGCCGATCACATCCATGTTCGGATTCGACGGAATCAAGTAAATGCCCGTGAGCATCGAGTCCGACAGCATGACCGAGGACAGCTTGTTGGTCAGGCTGCGCTGGCTGTCGAACTTTTCGTAGTCGTCTTTCGAGCTGACGGCATTGGACAGCAACGTCGTAAATTCCTGATCGGACAGGAATTCCATCGTCTTGCGCTCGTAGTTGCTCAGGAGCAGGTCGACCCGGCCGGCGGTCTGAATCGACGTTTCAATGCTGGAACGGGATACCTTGCTCTCGATCACGTCGCGCGACTTCGAATAGGAAAACACGCCGAGCGACACGACGCATACGAGAATGCCGCAAAAAATAATCAGAAACAGCTTCATGCCGACCGAATGAATCGGCGAACTGATCTTTACGTTTTTCAAGCTGCTTCCCAGACGCCGCGCATAATTGCCTGCGGCTCCTTTGCCCTTTTTCCAATTAGCCTCATTCATACGATCACGCCACGTCTTCTTCATCTGTTGTAACACCCTCCGGCAATTAGTGACGAAAAAAATCGAAAAACTTGTCGGTACCTCCTAGTACCTTCGTATTAAGCCCTTCAACTGCCCCCTTTTGGCAATGAATTACATTACTAGAGCTTTTTCGACAAGCATCGATTAGAATCCTTTAATAAATTCGATTTTTTTCTTTTTTGTATAAATAACCAAATTTGATTGGAAGGTGTTACAAAATTATCGTGACCGCAACCTAACGTCTAAATGGACGAACAATCCGGCAAAACCGGGCCCGCATGCGGCATTCGGAAGGGATGAACGGCAGCGTACCGCTCATCCCGAACGCCGGTCCGCAAGCCGCCGCAGCCGGCAATCAAAGCCGGGGCACGGGAATGTTCGTCCTTCGGGATTACGGGTGGCATCCCCTTTACCCGATTTTCTTGCGCATAATGTCCCAAGGTTCCACCGGACAATCGGTCCGGAGCCGGATCGTCTGCAGCGGATGGCGCGCGACATCGAGCCTATTGCCCTGCTCGTCGGTGATCTCGCCGACCCGTTGGGTAAAGCTGCGCCCGCCGGGGCCGAAAAACTCCACTTCCATTCCCGGCTTGAACGGGCTGCGCTGCTGTACGGTCGCCACGCCGGTGGAAGGATTGTAATCGAGCACGACGGCCGCAAAATCGTAAGGCGCGGGCTTTTCCTCCGGCTCGTAGATGTGCTCGTTCGCCCCCGGCGTGCCGTAGAAGAAACCGGTGCTGAGCGGCCGGTTCGCCGCCTTGCCGATGTCGGCGATCCAGTCGGGGGATATCGTATACCCTTCCGGATCGGCCATATAGGCGTCGATCGCCTGGCGGTACGCATTGACTACGGAAGCTACGTAATGGATGCTTTTCATCCGGCCTTCGATTTTGAAGCTGTCCACGCCCGCGTCGATCAGATCGGGCAAATGACGGATCATGCACAAATCCTTGCTTCCCATCGTGAACAGATGCTCTCCCGGCTCCGCAACCGGCTTCCCGTCCGAGCGCAAATCGTATTTCCAGCGGCACGACTGGCAGCAGCCTCCCCGGTTGGAGTCGCGGTCCGTAAAATGGTTGGACAGGACGCAACGTCCGGAGACCGACGAGCACATCGCCCCGTGAATGAACACTTCCACCTCGATGTCGACGCGGGATTTGATTTCCCGGATTTCCTCCATTGTCGTTTCCCGGGCGAGCACGACGCGCGGCAGGCCCTCCTCTTTCCAATACCGCACCGCCTGCCAGTTCATCGTCGACTGCTGCGTGCTGAGATGGACCTCCAGTCCCGGAGTCGTCTTGAGCGCGATTTCGACGATGGCGGGGTCCGCGGCGATGATGGCCGAAATGCCCGCATCCTCAAGCTGTTTTAAATAGTCGCCGACTCCCGGCAAATCTTCCTGGTGAGCGAAAATATTCGTCGCGACAAACACTTTGGCGCCGTACCGGGAAGCGAATTCGACGCCTTCGCGCATCTCTTCGATGCTGAAATTGTCGGCATTGGACCTTAACCCGTACTTCCGGCCTCCGATATAGACGGCGTCCGCTCCGTAGCGCACGGCAAATTTCAGTTTCTCCAGGCTGCCGGCGGGCGCCAGCAGCTCCGGCTTGTCAAGCCGGTAGCGCCTTCCCTTGCCGGGGGCCGGGGCCGCATCCGCCGACAGAACCGCGCTGTTCATCTTCATTCCTCCTTGACTCGAAAAATGATGGGTTTACGTTCGGTCAATAAACCTGTTCCTTATACAAAAATCCGAAGCTAAGCTCCCGGTCGGACGGCTGCAGCGCATGGATTTCGTCCAGCGCCCGCTCGTCAAGCTCGTATCCGTCCGGATCGGCAAACCAGCGGTCGATCGCGCTCCGGTACGCGCGGAGCACCGTCTCGTTGTATTCCTCCGACTTAAGCAGCGGCTCGACGAACAGGCTGTCGACGCCGGCCGCGAGCAGCTCCGGCAGCGCCTCCAGCAGGCAGATGTCGTCCGCGCTCATCACGTGCGTGCCGTTGGCGTCTTCATAAACGGGCAGCCTTTCATCGGGGCGCTCCGCTTCGACCAGATAAAGCCCGCGGTCCTCGCCCAAATCGACCAGCCGGGCGGCTTTGCCGAGGTGATCCATATAGCTTTGCAACAGATTGCGGTAGGAGTGGTAAATATTGGTCGCGCCGTGGACTTGAACTTGCACTTCAAGCTGCGTCTGACGCTTGAACCCGATGATTTCCTCTTCGTTCAGCTCCCGGGCCAGAACGGCCCTCACCGCGCCTTTGCGCCCCCAATAGGCGGCTGCGGCGGAGTTGGTGCCGGTCATCTCGGCGTTCCAATGCAATGGAATCCCGGGCGCAACCTCCCGGACGTTCAGCAGCAGAGCGGGATCGCCGAACACGATCGCGTCCGCCCCCGCGTTTGCGACCAGCCGGATATAATCCGGCAAGGCGGCCAGCTCCTCGTTGCGAAACAGCTTGTTCATCGACACATACGCTTTCGCGCCGAGCTCATGGGCCCGCTTGATCGCTTCTTCGATTTGACTTTCGGGAATATCGCCCGGCAATCGCATGCCGAAGCGCGCTTCCCCGATCAGCACCGCGCTCGCGCCGGCCCGAACGTAACGCTCCATCTGGCTGACGGAGCCGGCGGACACGAGCAATTCTGCAGTCGACCTTTCGATGGCCGTTCACCTCCGTGAATGATGACGACCCGACGCCGAAAGCTTCGCCTCCCGCAAGGAGGGTCCGCAATCGCCTGCGCCGGGCCCGTTAAGGATGACTGACTTGCAAAGTGCGCCGTCAGTTTTTCTCGTTTTGTTCGCTCAGTTCTTTGTTTTTCTGATGCTGCTTGTACGTCGCGGCAAACAGATGCCGGTTCGAGCCGTCTTTCTTGGTCACGTAGTAGAAGTAGTCCGTATCCGCCGGATACAGCGCCGCTTCGATCGACTTGAGGCTCGGCGAAGCGATCGGTCCCGGCGGCAGGCCGGGGTTCCGGTACGTGTTGTAAGGACTGTCGACCTTCAAATCGTTTTCGGTCAGCTTCTCTTTCGGCTTGTCGAGCAAATACTGGATCGTCGCGTCGATTTGCAGCGGCATCTTTTTGTTCAACCGGTTCTCGATGACGCTGGCGACGATCGGCCGTTCCTCGTCCAGCACGACCTCGCGTTCGACAAGAGAGGCGATCGTGAGCAGCTCGTGAACCGTCATGCCGCGTTCCTCAAGCGTCGTCTGCCAATCCTCGGGAAGCTGGCCCAGCTTCTTGTCGAGCTCCGACAGCATGCGGTTGATGATATCGGTCTCCGTGCTGCCTTTCGGAAGCTCGTACGTATCCGGAAAAAGATAGCCTTCCAGCGGATAGCGCAAATCGGCGTCGTTCGGAATGAGCTTGGCCCAGACGGATCCCGTAAATTGCGACGGATTTTTCAGGGCGGCAAGGAACTTTTCCTTGTCGGCGATGCCTTCCGACGCGAGCCGATCGGCCATCTGCACGACCGTAAAGCCTTCGGGAATCGTAAAGCGGACCGTCTCGGCGGCAACCGTGTCCCCCGCGTTCAGCTTCGCGACGATTTCCTCCCGCGTGATGCCGGGCGTCATTTCGTATTCTCCGGCCTGAAAGCGCGAACCTTCGTTTTTCAGCTTAAGCCAGTAGCTGAACAGAAAAGCGTTGCGGATCAGCCCGTTCTCCTCCAGCACTTCGGCGACCTTGTCCGCCCGGCTGCCCTTCTCGATCGTAAACCGGACCGGCCGATCCGAGGCAGCCGCAGGACGCAGGCCGTTCCATACGTAAAAAAGCACCGAACCCGCGGCGACCAGCACGATGCCAAGCGCGATAAAAAACGACCACAGCACCGGACGGGGCTTGCGCCGCCGGTAACCGGCCGGCCGATCCGGGTCCTGCGGCCCGGCCTTCGCAGCCTTCGCCTTCGACTTCGGCCTCGACCGCCGGCCCGCTGCGGCTTCGCCGGACGGCATTTCCGGCGAAGGCCCGGCGTTCGCAAGCCCGTCCCCGGGCCTGCCGCCAGCGGCAGGCTCCGCCGGCTCGCCGGTCCGATTCCCGTTTCCGGGCGCGGTTTCGTCCTCCTCCGGATTCAGCCGGTCGCCTGGAAACAGCGATTTCCATCCGGTTGCCTGATCGTCGTTGTCTTTGGCCATTTCCATCCCTCCTGCCGGACACATTCAAGGAAAACGGCTGCGCCTTGCAAACGGGCGTTTCCGTTTTAGCGTTTTTCGCGTTTTGCGCAAAACGATCAGGATAAGGGGAGAAGCCACATGGCCGATTTGTTGACCGTTCCCGATCGTCATGCAAAAGAGCGGTCGCCCGCTCCTTGTAATTGCCTTCTTTTTGCCGTCTTCAGCCGCCCGGCTCCGGCCGTCCGCATCCGTTGCGGCGGCCGATTCTACGGGCGCTCGTCTCTGCCGAACTGCAAATCGTCGTAAGCCTCGGCGACGGTTTCCCATTCGTCGTCGTCCTCTACGGTCTCAAGCTCCGGATGCCCGTCCGGTCCGGCCGTCACCCGGAACACCTCGACCGTTCCTTCCTTGCGCATCTCGTCGGACTGGAGAACCGCATAAGCGCGGCCGCCGACCGTCAATTCCGCGACGATCCGATAGACGCCGCCCTCGCCGTCCAGCTCGATCGCGTCGCCGAAGACGCTGCGAAGCGAAGGATGCCCTCCGTTCGGTTCGCTCATGCCGATCCCTCCTTCGCCAACCGCTTTCTCAAAGCTTCCCGTCCTCGTCGCCGAATTCCGCCGTCAGCGTATTGAAGGTCTCCTCGACCATATCCCACTCTTCCTGATCCTCGATGGGATGCAGCTTGATCTCGCCGCCGTCTTCTTCCTCGTAACGGAAAGCGTACACTTCCTGCTCTTCCGCTTCGTCGTCCGCGGGCACCAGCAAAATGTATTTGCGGTCGGTGCCGTCGTCCGGCTCAAAGCGCATGATGACCTCAAACGCCTCGTCATTGCCTTCGTCATCCGGAATGTAGATGATCTCCGCCTCTTCTTCCCTGTTTGTCTCCTTGGCCATTTTTCGATTCCTCATTTCTTCCGGGAGTCCAAATAACTTTGCAGCAAAATGGCCGCAGCCATCTTGTCGATCACTTTTTTGCGTTTGCCGCGGCTGACGTCCGCCTCCAGAAGCGCTCGCTCGGCCGCAACCGTCGAAAGACGCTCATCCCAAACATGGACAGGCAACGATAACGTTTGCCTTAGCTGCTCGGCAAATTCCAAGCAAATTTCGCCTCGGGGGCCGATCGTTCCGTTCATGTTTTTCGGCAGTCCGACGACGATTTCCTCGACCTCGTTCTCTCGCACCAAGTCTGCGATTCTCTTGATGTGCCCGTCGGGAGTTTTCCGATCGATGACTTCCAATCCCTGCGCCGTCCAGCCAAACGCGTCGCTCAGCGCCACTCCGATCCTTCTGTCTCCGTAATCCAGACCCAGTATTCGCATCTTACCGGTTGTGCTGAAGATAAAAGCGCACGAGCTCGTCAAGCAGCTCGTCTCGCTCCTTCTTGCGTATCAGGCTGCGCGCGTTGTTGTGACGAGGGATGTAGGCCGGGTCTCCGGACAGCAGGTATCCGACAATCTGGTTGATCGGATGATATTCCTTTTCCACCAATGCGTTATACACGGCCAGCAGAATGTCCCGCGAAGACAGTTCTTCGGGCTCCTGCACGACGTTGAACTTGACCGTCTGGTCCAGGTGGTTTTTGTCCGACGAGTTCATCTTGAGCACCTCGCTAAAATACACATATAACCCATCATATCATATTCTCGAACGTACAGGAAATGAAGAGGCCTTGGAGCGTCAAGGCCTCTTGCGGCCGCTTCAGCCGTTCAATTGGGCGAGCACCAGCCGCTCCGCTGCGCCCAGCGCTTCGGCGAGCTTGGACGGGTCTTTGCCGCCCGCCTGCGCAAGTTCCGGCTTGCCGCCGCCGCCTCCGCCGCAGATGGCCGCAAGCTCTTTGATCAGCTTGCCCGCGTGCAGACCTTTGGCGGTCAAATCCGGCGTGACGGCGACGACAAGCTGCACCTTGTCGTCAATAACGGCGCCGAGCGCCAGCACGGCGGAGCCGAGCTTTGCCTTCAGCTCGTCGGCGATGCCGCGCAGCGCGTCCATGCCGCCGGCGTTCACCTGCGCGGCAAGCAGCTTCACGCCGCCGACTTCGGCCGCCTTCGATACAAGCTGGGCTGCCTCCAGCCGGCCCAGCTTGCTCTGCAGCGACTCGTTGTCGCGCTGCAGCTGGCGGATGTCTCCCTGCAGCGCCTCGATCCGCTTCGGCACGTCGGCCATGTTCGTCTTGAGCAGCGCAGCCGCCTCCCGCAAAATGCCCAATTGCTCGTCCAAATAACGGTACGCATGGCGGCCGGTGACCGCCTCGATCCGGCGGACGCCGGAGCCGATGCCGCTCTCGCTGACGAGCTTGAACAGGCCGATTTGCGCCGTGTTGCGCACATGGCAGCCGCCGCAGAGCTCGAGGCTGTAGTCGCCGACGCGCACGACGCGCACGATGTCGCCGTACTTCTCGCCGAACAGCGCCATCGCCCCCATCGCCTTCGCTTCGGCAAGCGGCTTGTAGCTAATGTCGACCTCGGTGCCGAGCCAGATTTGCTCGTTGACCCGACGCTCCACTTCCGCCAGCTCCTCCGGCGTCACGGCGCCGAAGTGCGAGAAGTCGAAGCGCAGCCGCTCCGGCTCGACGAGCGAGCCCGCCTGGTTCACGTGCGTGCCGAGCACTTCCTTCAGCGCCTTGTGCAGCAGGTGCGTCGCCGTATGGTTGCGCACGATGTCGCTGCGCTCCTCGCTGTTTACGCTTGCCGTCACCAGGTCCCCGACCTTCAGCGTTCCGGAGGCGACCGTCGCGAGGTGCACATGCTGGCCGTGCGGCGCCTTGTACAGGCCGGTTACGTCCGCTGCGACGCCGTCGCCCTTAAGCGTGCCCTTGTCGCTGACCTGGCCGCCGCTTTCCGCGTAGAACGGCGTCCGGTCAAGCAGCACCGCGACCTGGTCGCCCGCCGACGCCGATTCGACAAGGCTGTCGCCCGACACGATCGCGATGACGCGCGCGTTCTCCGTCAGCAGGTCGTAGCCGACAAATTCGCTTTTCTCCGTAAAGTCCGCCAGCGGTCCGCCCTGCACCTTCATGCTGTCCGTCTCCTGGCGGGCCGAGCGGGCGCGCTCGCGCTGCTCTTCCATCGCCGCGTCGAATCCTTCGCGGTCGACCGTCATCCCTTGCTCCGCGGCGTAGTCCTCCGTCAAGTCGAGCGGGAAGCCGTACGTATCGTACAGCTTGAAGGCGTCCGGCCCGGAGATGACCGATTTGCCCTCGCTTTTGGCTTTGCCGCACAGATCGGCCAAAATCGCCAGCCCCTCGCTCAGCGTCTCGTGGAACCGCTCCTCCTCGGTGCGGATCACCTTTTCGATGAACTCGCGCTTTTCGACGATTTCGGTGTAATACGAACCCATGATGTCGCCGACCGTCGGCGTCAGCTCCCACAGGAACGGACGGTCGACGCCGAGCACTTTGCCGTAGCGGACGGCGCGGCGCAGCAGGCGGCGGATGACGTAGCCGCGGCCCTCGTTGGAAGGCAGCACCCCGTCGCCGACGGCGAACACGACCGTGCGGATATGGTCGGCGATCACCTTGAGCGCCACGTCGGTTTCCGCGCTTTGCTTGTAGGCGACGCCGGAGATGCGGGACACATGCGCGATAATCGGCTGGAACAGGTCGGTGTCGAAGTTGGAGTCGACGTCCTGCACGATCGAAGCGAAGCGCTCCAGTCCCGCTCCGGTATCGATATTCTTGTTCGGAAGCGGCGTGTAGCTGCCGTCCTTGTTATGGTTGTACTGCGAGAAGACGAGGTTCCACACTTCGAGGAAGCGTTCGTTCTCGCCGCCCGGCCGGCATTCGGGATCGGACAGATCGCCGTACTTGTCGCCGCGGTCGTAAAAAATTTCGGTGCAGGGACCGCACGGGCCTTCGCCGATATCCCAGAAATTGTCTTCCAGCTTGACGATGCGTTCGGCCGGAATGCCGATCTTCTCGTTCCAGTAGCGGTACGCTTCCTCATCGTCCGGGTGAACCGTGACCGACAGCCGGTCGGGATCGAAGCCGATCCACTCGGGGCTTGTCAGAAACTCCCACGCCCACGTAATCGCTTCTTCCTTGAAGTAATCGCCGATCGAGAAGTTGCCGAGCATTTCGAAAAACGTGTGGTGGCGGCGCGTTTTGCCGACGTTTTCGATATCGTTGGTGCGGATGCACTTTTGCGAGTTGGCGATGCGCGGATTGTCCGGCTTCACCCTGCCGTCGAAATAAGGCTTGAGCGGCGCCATTCCCGCGTTGATCCACAGCAGCGACGGATCGTTGTGCGGCACAAGCGACGCGCTCGGCTCGACGTGATGTCCTTTGGAAGCAAAAAATTTCAGCCATTTTTCGCGGATTTCCGCGGCCTTCATCGGTTTCATCGATTGTTGTCCTCCTTCGCCAAATAAAAAAGCCCCTGAACAGTCAGGGACGAACGAATTCGCGGTACCACCCTGGTTATCGCGCGCAAATGCGCGCAATCGCCTCGATGCGGGCGCTAACGGGCCCTCCCGTCGATTGCAAGTCGAACTCCGGAACCGGCTTCCCCCGTTCTTCGCAATAAAGATTCTTCCAGCTACGGTTCGTTCTTCGCGGAAGGCGCTTTCCACGTCCCGAATGAAAAGGACGCTGAAACGAACGGTAGAATCTTCTCTCTGGCTTGCGGGCTTCGGCGTACTCTTGTCCCGTCATGGCTTTGGTCAATATACACAGTTGTATTGATTATAGTCAACGCGCTCCGGCGATGTCAAACGGTTTTTCGCCGAATGTAGTAGCCGAACAGGTGCTGCGCCACCACTTTGGCGGCGGCGTAAAACGGCACCGCCAAAATCATGCCGACGACGCCGGCAAGCTCGCCTCCGATCAGCAGCACGAAAATGATCGTCAACGGATGAATATGCATCGACCTGCCGACCACCTGCGGGCTGATCACGTTGCTTTCCAGCGTTTGGCAGAGCGTGTTGACGACGATTACGAGCAGCACCATTTTCCACGAAATCGTCGAAGCCATAATGAGCGCGGGCAGCGCGCCCAGAAACGGCCCGAGATAGGGAATGATATCGAACAGCGCGACGAACGCGGCCAGCAGCAGCGGATACGGCATCCCGATCAGCAGATAGCCGACGTACGCGGTCAGTCCGATGCACACGGAAACGAGCAATTGGCCGCGAATGTAGCTGCCGAGCGCCTGGTCGATTTCCTTCAGCATCCGCACCGTCGGCTTGCGCTTGGCTCGGGGCACATACTTCAGCACGGCGCGCTCCAGCACATCCATATCCTTCAAAATGTAAAACGCGAGAAACGGAACGATCATCGCCAGAAAAAAAACGTTCACGACCGCTCCGATATTGTTCAGAAATTCCGTCACCCGTTCGGCGATCTGCTTCTCCACCCCCGCGATCGCGCGATTGATGCCGTTGCGCACGGTTTCGGGGAACAAATCGTTGTTGTTGAAATGGTTCATCAGGCTTTGGGCGCGCATCGTCATTTCCGGAACGTGCTCGTTCAGCTCGCGCACCTGGCCGATGAACATCGGGGTCACGTTCACGAAGATGACGGCGCTCGATCCGATGAAGACCGCGTAAATGAGCAGCACAGCCGCCGTCCGCGGCACCTTCCGCTCGTGCAGCATTTCCACCACGGGATTCAGCACGTACGCGATGATCATGGCGATCAGGAACGGAGCCGATACCGCCTTCAGGAACCCGTAAACCGACAGCAGCATCGGGCGGACAAGACGGAGAAGGAACAAGGCGGTCAGGATGAGAATCGTATAAACCAGAACGGTAAAAAGGCGGCTTTGCGCAAACCGGTTCATGCCCGCACCCCCGATTCGTTCGGCTTTTCCGCCGGGTCTCCTTCCAGTATATGTACTTGTCCCTCCCGTTAAACCGCCAAATCCAAAACGGCTTCAAAGCCGCTTCGCCAACGATCGAGTAGGAGGGGGCGGCTAACCCCCGTCCTCTCACAACACCTAGCATGCGGGTCCGCACTAGGCGTTTCCAAAAGGTTGACAAAGTTCCAGATAACGAGAAAGCAAACTTTTCAGCCCTTTTGCTTCCCAATAGGAAGTTGGAAGGGCGTTGTTTATGGCTCGGGACATTTCCCAAGGACCTCGTCTAGAATTGGCCATCATGAAGACCATCCAATCGGGCATGCCAAGCGCCCGGAGTTCGCGGATGCGGGTTCGTACCCGTTTCCACTGTTTCCATTGGCACATGCGAAGCCTTCTGCGGATCCACTGATCGAGTTTCTCACAGTGCTTTTTCGCCGAGGCGAGGCGGAAATATCCGATCCACCCCATCAGGTAGCGGTTGAGTTGGCCAATGCGCTCTTCCACCGGGATCGACCGGCTCCGCTTCGTCAGTTCCCGTATTCTTTCCTTGAACCGTGAAACGCTCCTGGGCGCCAATCGAATCGTTGCCTGTTTGTTCGGTAGGAAGCTAAAGCCGAGGAATTTGCGGTTCCATGGCCGGTCTATCGCGCTTTTGTCCCGGTTCACTTTCAGTTTCAGCTTTCCTTCCACAAAGCGAGTCACCGACTCCATGACGCGTTCGCCAGCTCGTTTGCTCGCAACGAAGATGTTGCAGTCGTCGGCATAGCGGACAAACCGCAGTCCTCGTTTCGTCAATTCCTTGTCCAGATCGTCCAGCAGGATATTCGCCAAGAGCGGACTTAAAGGGCCGCCCTGCGGCGTTCCCTCCTCCGTCTTCTGGCATACCCCGTTCTCCATGACTCCGGCGTTTAGGTAGGCGCGGATCAGTTTCAGGACGCGCTTGTCCGTCACCTTTCGCGCTACCCTCGCCATGAGCATGTCATGGTTCACCCGGTCGAAGAACTTTTCGAGATCCATATCCACGACCCAGCGCAGGCCGTCTCGGATATAGCGCTGTGCTTGCTTCACCGCGTCGTGCGCTCTCTTTCCCGGGCGAAAGCCGTAGCTGTACCAGGAGAAATGCGCGTCAAAGATCGGATTCATCACTTGCAGAAGCGCCTGCTGGAGAAAGCGGTCCATAACGGTCGGGATGCCGAGCAGCCGTACGCCGCCTCCGGGTTTGGGGATTTCCACCCGTTTGACTGGCGCGGGTCTGTAGACTCCCGCAAGGAGTTCGGCTTTCACCGCTAACCAGTGTGTTTTCAGGTAAGCTTGTAGCTGGGCTACCGTTACTCCGTCCACCCCAGGCGCTCCTCCGTTCTGAACTACCCGCTTGTAAGCGAGCCGAAGGTTGTCTCCTTCAAGCATCTTCTCCAGCAGGTCGTCCTGGTCTTTGTGAGAGGAAGGGGCGACTTGTGCCGTCGAAGAACTCGGCGCTCCGGCATACCCTTGCGGCTTCACCGCTACCCTTTGCCGGCAGCTCTCTTGCGAGATATTCGGCTGTCGTTGCTCTTCGTGCGAACGCATCGGTTTCCTCTCTCCTTTCGGTTCGGCCCTTCCGGTTTCCGGCGTCCCGTACTCCCGTACTATGGCCTCTGCTGACTCCTGCGGATTCAGCAGAGCCTCTCGGCTCTGGTTACGAAGTGACTTCGCATATTCCGCAGGCCTCCCCAGATAAGAACGTCATCTGTCTGCCCGCGACCACCCAAGTCTACAGGACTAGCCCTTGGCGGCTTTGGATTTCGTTGTGTTTTGGCAACTCATCCGACTAACCCTGCCTCCAATTGGGTTCGTGTACCTTGGCCCGTGCATTTGCCTCCGGCTTCCTTCAGATTCCGCCTCACGACGGACACCCTTGCCCTTGGCTACGGTAGGCGCTCGCCAGCCCCCGCTCGGGACTTTCACCCTAAAGATGACGTCCATGCTGGGCGTACAAAAATCCCGGCCGCTCGAAGAACGAGCGCCGGGATTTGCGCGCATCAAACACAACACCCTTTGCGAATGCAATGCAAGGGCTTGTCCGATCGGCGAACGGACGCCAAGGAAGAAGCCAAAGCCTCCCGAACGTCGTAAAAATTACATGCCGTTCGCGTGAACTTGCGGGGGAATCGGCTCTTCGAAGAAGAGGTCGTCGAGCGAGCTCAGCGTTCCGTCCTCTTCCACCTGGTACACCGACATTTTATCGCCGTTGACCGTCAGCTCGATAAAGCAGCTCCAGCAATAAAATTGATGGGAACCGATCTTGCCGATATCCTTGGAATTGCAATTGGGGCATCTCATCATCGTTTTCACCTGTCACTTTCCGCGTAGGGTTCTCTCGTCAGCACCCGCTCGCAGGAAGCGGGCACGAGGATGGCGTTCTCGCCCAAGGAGACGCCCTCGGACCCCTCCGGCAAAATCAGCCGGCGCCGTCCCTCGAACACATCCGCGAGAAAACCGTCCGTTAATTCATAACCTATTATCTGTGTACCCTCCGGGCTGCGGAAATAAACGTCCGCGACCCGGCCCAGCTCCCGTCCTTCCACCGTGTACACCGGAAGCTCCTTCAGCTTCACGATGCCGGTTTGAAACGTGCGCAGCAGGCGATGCCTCGGAATCTTGCGCAGGACGGCGCGGGCGGAAACGACGAGCGCGTCGTCGCCGCAAGCCGCGACATCCGCCCAATCGACGGCGTATACCGCCTTTCGGAACCAAATGCGCTTATCCAGAATGATGCAGGAAAGGCGCCAGAACTCGTCGAATCCGATGTCCTGGACTCTTCCGGCCTGCCTGCCGTTCGCCAGAAGAACCGGTAAGCCGATCAGATGTTGCACGTTTTGCAAGGTACGGCACCTCTTTTTGCGAGGCGCTTGTTATTTTTTACGCAAACGCGCCGCAATGGTTGCAGTAATTTTTGCGGTTTTTTCCGCTTCTTCCGTAGTATTGCCCAATCCGAAGCTGAAACGGACCGCCGATTTGCAAAAATGATCCGATAGTCCCATCGCCAAAAGCACGTGCGAAGGCTTCAGGGAGCCCGAGGTGCAGGCCGATCCGCCTGAGGCGGCGACGCCCTCCAAATCGAGATTCATCAGCATCGTCTCGCTTGAGATGCCGGGGAAGCTGACGTTGAGGATGTTGGGCAGCCTGCCCGCAGGGTCGGGATCGCCGTTGACGCGGAAAGCGTCCGGTCCCAGTTCCCTTGAGAGCGCCTCGATCAGCCGCGAACGGATCGACTCGGCATGAATCCGGCGCTGCTCGCGGTTTGCATCGGCAAGCCGGGCGGCCGCCGCGAAGGCCGCGATGCCCGCGACGTTTTCCGTCCCGGCGCGGCGGTTCCGTTCCTGGGAACCGCCGCGCAGCATCGATTGAAACGGGGTTCCCTTCCGTATATATAGAGCGCCGACGCCCTGGGGGCCGCCGATTTTGTGCGCGGATAGACTCATCAGGTCGACCGGCAGCGAAGACAGATCGAGCGGTTCATAGCCAAACGCCTGAACGGCGTCGGTATGCATAACCGCTCCATGCTGCCGGGCAAGCCGTCCGATCTCTTCGATCGGCTGCTTGGTGCCGGTCTCGTTATTCGCAGTCATGATGCTTACGACGGCCGTTTGAGGACCGATCGCCGCTTCTGCGGCTTCCAGCGAAACGCGCCCCCGTCCGTCAACCGGCAGCAGCGTCACCTGGAAGCCCTCTTCCTCCAGTTTGCGGCAGCTGTTCAGCACCGCGTGATGCTCGATCGCCGTCGTCACGATGCCCGTTCGCGACGGGTCCCGCCGGCGCTGCGCATGCGCGGCGCCGTATAGCGCCGCATTGTCGCTTTCCGTGCCGCCGCCGGTAAAGACAAGCTCCGCCGGATGGCAGCCCAGAATCCGGGCCAGCTCGTCCCGCGCGGCGGTTACCCTTCCGCGCGCCTCCCGCCCGAAGCGGTGAAGGCTCGAAGGATTGGCCGGACCGAGCGCGGCCGCTTCCGCGTACGCCCGGATCGCTTCGGGCAGCATCGGCGCCGTGGCCGCGTAATCGAAATAAATCGGAGGCATGCCCGTCACCTTCTAAATATAGAACATGTAGTTGTCCTGGGACCCTTCGTCCTTGAAGTTGACCAGATCGGCGAGCGTCGTGGAGTCGAGGACGTTCGCGATGCTGTCGCGAATGCGCAGCCACAGGTCCCGTTTGGCCGGATCGTCTTCTTCCGTAAAGTCGACCGGACTGATCGGCCCTTCGAGAATCCGGATGACGTCGCCGGCCGTCATCGCTTCCGGTTCCCTGGACAAAATATAGCCGCCGTATGCGCCGCGGATGCTTTTAACCAATCCCGCGTTGCGCAGCGGAGCGATCAATTGCTCCAGATAATGCTCGGAAAGCCCGTTTTTCTCCGCGATGCTTTTGAGCGAAATCGGGCCTTCGCCATATTTTGCCGCCAATTCCATCATAATGGTCAAGCCGTATCGGCCTTTGGTGGAAATCTTCATTTAGCACCTCTTTTTCATTGCGGTTCGTCGTTTTCCATAGGGCGATTTGCAAAAATCGCCACAAAAATAGGGGAAGTATCCCCATATCATATCTATGTTAACACAACATCAACCTTTTTGGGCAAAAAAAACGCAACATATTCCTGTCATTTTCATGAAAAGTTGCCTTCCCGCGTGTGTGCCGCCCGAGGATGTGCTAAAATGGGGACAATCCGTGCGCAACGAATTCCGTTGATCGCCCGGATGCAATCCGCAAGGAGTGATTTTCATGACTGACTTTCGATCCGCCGACCCCGCTTCCGTACGCGTCGTTGTCGGCATGTCCGGCGGAGTCGATTCCTCGGTGACCGCCCTTTTGCTCAAGCGGCAAGGCTACGACGTCATCGGCGTATTTATGAAAAACTGGGACGATGCCGACGAGAACGGCGTTTGCACGGCGGACCTCGACGCGGAGGACGTCCGGCGCGTTTGCGACCAGATCGGCATCCCCTATTATACCGTGAATTTCGAAGAAGAGTACCGCGAAAAGGTGTTCTCCTACTTCCTGGACGAGTACCGGCGCGGCCGGACGCCGAATCCCGACGTCATGTGCAACCGGGAAATCAAATTCGGCGAGTTTCTCCAGAAGGCGCTGGACCTCGGCGCGGACGTCATCGCCACGGGCCACTACGCCCGCGTCGAACGGACGGACGACGGCACCTACCGCCTGCTGCGCGGCGTGGACGGCAACAAGGATCAGTCGTATTTTCTGCACGCCTTGAACCAATCGCAGCTGTCCCGCGCGATGTTCCCGATCGGGCATCTGCCGAAGCCCGAAGTGCGCAAAATCGCCGAAGAAGCCGGACTGTACACGGCCAAGAAAAAGGACAGCACCGGCATCTGCTTTATCGGCGAACGCAACTTCAAGGCCTTTCTGAGCCAGTATCTCCCCGCCCAGCCCGGCGAGATGATCGACCTGGATACCGGCAAGGTCAAGGGACGGCACGACGGCCTAATGTACTATACGCTCGGCCAGCGGCAAGGTCTCGGCATCGGCGGGTCCGGAAGCGGCGAGCCGTGGTTCGTGGCCGACAAGGATCTGGAGCGCAACGTCCTGTACGTCGTCCAAGGCGATGCGCATCCCGCCCTCTACTCGACCGCCCTGACCGCGGAGGACGTCAGCTGGATCGCCCCGCAGCCGCCCGCTTCCCCTTTCCGCTGCACGGCGAAGTTCCGGTACCGCCAGGCCGATCAGGGCGTTACCGTCACGCCGCGGGAGGACGGGCTTTGGCACGTCGAATTCGATTCGCCGCAAAAAGCCGTCACGCCGGGCCAAGCCGTCGTATTCTACGACGGCGACGTCTGCCTCGGCGGCGGCACGATCCGGCAGGTGCACAAAGCGGCGGCAAGCGCCGCCGTCTGAAGGCAAACGACAAACGGTCCTCACTTGGACAACAAGGCAGGACGCGCAAACCGAAATCGCCGCTGCGGGCTTAAGCAAGCCCGGCAGCGGCGATTCGCCTTTTCCGGTCCGTCAAAAGGAAAAACCCCCGTTGCCGGGGGTTCGTTTATTAGCGCTCTTTCGTGATATGAAAATAAGCCGCTTACGCGAACTTACAGTTTCACCACGTTGGATGCTTGCGGTCCGCGGTTACCTTCCGTAATTTCGAATTCAACCGCTTGACCTTCTTCCAAGGTTTTGAAACCGTCACCTTGGATTGCAGAGAAGTGAACGAACACGTCGTTACCTTCTTCAACCGAGATGAAGCCGTAACCCTTCTCTGCGTTAAACCACTTAACTGTTCCTCTCAAATGAAAAACCTCCTAGAAATCTCGCCGTAGATCGGCGAATAAAACCATTATAACCTATTTGGAAACAAGAAGCAATATGTAATGGCTTCCGAATCTTTCCTGCGGAAACGTTGATTTCTTTGCCCATCTCTTCTATGATCAAATAAAACGACGTTCGCGCAAGGACGGCCGGACCGTTTCCATACGTGACCGCGCGAGGCTAGACGGGAGACCGAAACCATGTTTGCCAAACATATCATTTACAAACACGACAACTACAACATGCTGACGGTGGAAGTCCAGGGCAAGACGCTCGTCGTCCGTCACCTTTCCGATCAGTGGGGCGAAGAATGCCGCCGGTTCGTCAGCCGCCCGGAGCTGATAAACTGGGCCGAGCGGTATTTTTCGGCAAACGATTTTCCCGGCGGCGAAGAAGAGCGGCGGCAGACGCTTGAAAAGCTCCGCTCCGTCTAACCCATTTTGCCCACAGGAGGCCGCAAACTGAAAATGAAAGACAATCCTATCCTTATTTATGCCATAGCCGCCTTCTGCCTTGGAGCCGTCGTCGTCTGGCAGCGGGACTCGATCCCCCGGCGGCTGCGCAAACCGCTCGCCCTCGTCTCGTCGCTGATGATTTTGTTTGCGTTCGCGTTAATCGTGTACAGCTTTTTTTCCGCAGGCGCCTGACGGCGGCGCGACGGGCAAGCTTTCGCCCCCGGCGCTGCCGGGGGCGAGCGCATGATAATTGAGACTGACGGGACATACTACCGACGGTAACCATTTCCACTCGCATGGAGGTCCGCCGTGAAATCGTATGTCCTGTTGTCCGCCGCCTCCTTGGCGGCGTTGTCATTATGGTTCCATGCGGCCGCGGAGCCGTTCGCCGCGCTTTCCGGCCGCGCGGCAGCGGCGATCCCGGAAACCGCCGATTCCAGAGCGGCTTCCGAGGCTTTCCGCGAGCCTATCAAGACGAGGAGGTTGTCACTTGCCATGAATCATCTGCCGAAACGAAGCGAAACCAAGCCCGAATACCGTTGGAAGCTGGAAGACCTGTTCGCCGACCAGGCCGCCTGGGATGCGGAATACGCCGAAGTCCGGAAGAAGCTCGGCGACATCGCCGCTTATCAGGGCAAGCTGAAGGACGCCGCCTCCATCGCCGCCGCCTTTGCGCTTGAAGACGAGCTGTCCCTTGCGACGGAACGCCTTTACGTGTATGCGAACATGCGCCACCACGAGGATATGGCGGACAGCCGTTACCAGGCTTTGTCCGACAAGGCGAAGAAGCTCAGCGTGGAAGTGAACGAAGCCCTGTCGTTCATCACGCCCGAAATTTTGTCCCTGTCCGAGGACCAGCTCAAAAGCTTTATCGAAGACCCTTCCCTGAAGGCTACATACAAGCGGACGCTCCGGGAAATGCTGCGGCAAAAGCCGCACGTGCTGTCGAAAAACGAAGAAGCGCTGCTCGCGCAGGTCGGCAACATCTCCCAGGCCCCGAGCACGATTTTCGGCATGATGAACAACGCGGACATGAAGTTTCCGAAAATCAAAAACGAACAGGGCGAGGAAGTCGAGCTGACGCACGGCCGGTACATTCAATTTTTGGAAAGCCGCAACCGGGACGTTCGCCGCGAAGCGTTCAAAGCGATGTACGACACGTACGGCAAATGGCGGAACACGCTTGCCGCGACGCTGAACGCCAACGTGACCAAAAACCTTTTTTACGCCAAAACGCGCAAATACCCGTCCGCTCTCGAAATGTCGCTGTTCGGGGACAACATCCCGCAGAGCGTGTACGACAACCTGATCGAGACGATCCACCGGCATCTTCCGCTCATGCACCGGTACATGAAGCTGCGCAAAAAGTTGCTGAAGGTCGACGAGCTGCATATGTACGATCTGTTCGCGCCGCTGGTCGAGGAATTCGATATGGACATCTCCTACGAGCAGGCCAAGAAAACCGTATACGACAGCCTCGCGCCGCTCGGCGAGGATTATCGCCGCACGCTGCAGGAAGGCTTCGACAACGGCTGGATCGACGTCTACGAGAACGAAGGCAAGCGCAGCGGCGCGTACAGCTGGGGAGCGTACGGCACTCACCCGTATGTGCTGCTCAACCATAAGGACAACCTGAACAGCATGTTCACGCTTGCGCATGAAATGGGCCACGCCCTGCATTCCTACTACTCGGACAAAAACAACGAGTACAGGGACGCGCAGTACACGATTTTCCTGGCCGAAGTCGCCTCCACCCTGAACGAGGCGCTGCTCATGAACTATTTGCTCGAGCGGTCCAAGGACCCGAAGGAAAAGATGTATCTGCTCACCTACTACGCGGACCAGTTCCGGACGACGGTGTTCAGGCAGACGATGTTCGCGGAGTTCGAGAAGATCGTGCACGCGAAGGCGGAAAACGGCGAATCGCTGACGCCGCAGGAGCTTTGCGCCATCTACTACGACCTGAACCTCAAATATTACGGCAACGACGTCCATGTCGACAAGGACATCGAAATGGAATGGGCGCGCATCCCCCATTTCTACACGAGCTTTTACGTCTACAAGTACGCCACCGGCTTCTCCGCGGCGACCAGCTTCGCCAAGCAGATTCTGGACGAAGGCGACCCGGCGGTGGAACGTTACCTCGGCTTTTTGAAGAGCGGAGGCAGCGACTATTCGATCAACATCCTGAAAAAAGCCGGCGTCGACATGTCCACGCCGGAACCGATCGCGCAGGCCATGAGCGTCTTCGAAAGCTTGCTTGATCAAATGGAGCAGCTTGCAAACTGACAGACAAACAACGAGTCGAAAGGGGAAATCGGCACGTGGATCCGTTGGAAACGTTGCGCTATCCGATCGGAAGGTTCGAAAAGCCGTCCCAGGCGGGACCGGAGGACCTGGCAAGATGGACCCGTGAGCTTGCGTCCGTTCCGGAAGAGCTGCGCCGGGCCGTCGATGGCCTGAGCGACGAGCAGCTCGACACCAGCTATCGGCCCGGCGGGTGGACGGTCCGCCAGGTCGCCCATCATATTGCGGACGCGTTCACGCAGCAGTATACGCGTTTTAAGCTTGGACTCACGGAACGGGAGCCGAGAATCGCCACGTTCGAAGAAGAAGAATGGGCCCGCCTGGCGGATTCGGCGAAGCTGCCCGTCTCCCCTTCCCTTCTGGTCGTGGAAGGCCTTGTACAGCGGTGGGTAGTGCTGCTGCGGTCGCTGGACGACTCCGCGTTCGCCCGTATCTTCATCCATCCGGCAAACGGTCCGACGAGGCTCGACGAGCTGCTCGCCTTTGCCGCCTGGCACGGAAAGCATCATATCGCGCAGATCACGTCCCTGAGACAACGAAACGGTTGGTAAACACGAATGGGGACTGTCCCAAAGGGGGCATCCATAATCCCCAATCTTACGAACAAATGGACCTCCAGAACCCGTGTAAAAGCGGGGCTGGAGGTCCTGTTTTTGTTCCGGTTGCGCAGGACCGGCCGGGCGGAACTGCAGTTGCTATAACAGCAACTGCATAGCCCGTTTGCGCGCGTACCCCCGATTTAAGTGCCCAAACGGCAATTAAATCGGGTATCCGGCCCGCAAGACCGGCCGGGCGGGACTGCAGTTGCTATAACAGCAACTGCAGAACCCGTTCTCGCACGAACCCCCGATTTAAGTGCCCAAACGGCAATTAAATCGACATCGGCCCGCAGGAACGGCCGGCGAAAAGAAGATGGCCGCAAGCCGCTATGAAAAGCTTACGAAGTTAGGGACAGAAACGGGGCCAGCGCTTCGCGCCATGCCCGGAGCCGCTCGTCCAGCCCGCGAAATTGCGGAGTCGGAATCGGGCTGGTCGACGGCAGGCGGAGCACCGTCCGCTCCATTACCTCAGGCGCGGCCCCGAAATGGCGAAGCAGCACCGCATGCGACTGCGCCCCGTTGCAGGCCAGCACGGCGATGCCGGGGTACTGCCGGAGCAGCCCCGGAATGTCGTTCGGCACCGCATCGCGAATATCGCTGTCGAGGCTCCCCTTCCGCTCGCATGACGCGATGGAATCCCATAACGCGATCCCGTGCGCCAAGGCGAACCGCAGCCGGTCCTCGTAACGCTCGTGCGGCGCGGACTCGCCAAAAAGCGCGTAAACGATCCGCCAGAAATAGTTTCTCGAGTTGCCGTAGTATTGCTGTGCCTTCAGCGACGCGACCCCAGGCATGCTGCCCAGGATCAATACGCGGGAACGCCCGTCCGCCACGGGCGGGAACGAGCTGACTCTCGCACGGTCAGGCATCGCATTCACCTGCTTTCCATGAGAGCTTTCCCTTTATTATCGGCCGCCATCCCGCCCGAGGCAAATCACCCGCGTTTCGCCGCCACTTCTTTCGCCGTCCTCTCCTTCACCATCCCCTCCTTCGCCGCCCCCCTCCGATCGCGAGCCGGCGCCGGACCGCCTTACCCTTTTACGCTGCCCGCCGTAAGGCCTTCGATGATGTTTTTCTGAAGGAGCGCATAGAGGACCAGAACCGGGACGACGCTGAACACGATGCCGGTGCAGACAAGCGCATAGTTGGTCTGAAACGCGTCCCGAAAGCCGACCATGCCGGTCGGCAGCGTGCGCAGCGAGTCCTTGCTCAAAAAGAAATTGGCCAGCAAATACTCGTTCCAATTCCCCAGGAAATTCACGATGAACACGGTCACGAGGGCGGGCAGCGTCAGCGGCAGCAGAATCCGGACGAACAGGCCCGGCGCGCTCAGTCCGTCGACGATCGCCGCCTCCTCCAGCTCGCCCGGAATCGAGCGCATGAACGCCGCGATCAGCAGCACGCTGATCGGCAGCGCGCCGGCCGTATAGGGCAGAAACAGCGACCAGTGCGTATTCAGAATGCCCAGGTTGCGCACGAGCAAATATTGGGCGATAAACAGGACGTTGCCCGGAATCAGCATGCCGATCAGCACGAACTGGTAAATCCAGCGGCTGGCCGACTCGAATTTCATGCGCGTAAGCGCGAAGGCGGTAGCCGCGGCCAGCAGCACGCCCGCAACGGCGGACGACAGCGACAGGTAAAGGCTGTTCCAGAAATACACGCTGATTTTCGCCTTGACCCAAGCCTCTTTGTAGTTTTCGAACGCCCATATCTTCGGTAGCCCGAACGGCCTCGTCGCAATCTCGACGTTATTCGCTTTGAACGAGGACAACAGCACGAACAGAAACGGAACGAGGATGACCGCGACGTACGCCAACAGGACGACATGGGGAATGGTTTTTTTGATCGCCGCCGGCATCAGTATTCCAACCTTTCTTGTCTTCTGGCGAACAGAATCTGGTAAGCCGCGGTCAATACGAGCGCAAACACGAAAATGATGATCGCCAGCGCCGTGCCGTAGCCGTATTCCCCGTATTTGATCGCCTTGTTGACCATGTAAGAAGCCATTACTTCCGTCGCCCCCGCCGGCCCCCCGCCCGTCATGACCAGCACGATGTCCACGACCCGCAGCGCGCCCGCGATGGAAAGCATAATGACGACGTTGACGACCGGCTTGATCAGCGGCACCGTCAAATGCCATGCCCGCTGCGCGCCGCTTGCGCCGTCGATCCTGGCCGCCTCGTCGATCTCTTTCGGGATGGCCAGAATCGCCGCCAAAATCAGCACGATATAAAAGCCCATCCACTGCCAGGCGTTGGTGATCAGAATCGAAAGCATCGCCCATTTCGACTCCGCCAGCCAGTAAATCGGTCCCGCGCCGAACAGCTTGAGCAGGTTGTTGAGCAACCCCACGTCGGGATCGTAAATATAGCCCCACAAAATGCCGATGACCGAGGTGGACAGAATGGACGGCATGAACACGGTCGTTTTGTAGAAGCCCTGAAGGCGTTTGACGCTGCTGATCACCAAGGAAAAGACGACGATGAGCGGCACCTGGACGCAGCAGGAGAAAAGCAAAATATAGACGTTGTTCAACATGGAGGAGCGGAATTCGGGATCGCGGAAGGCGGTGGCGAAGTTATCCGATCCGATGAAGTTTGGCTTGTTCAGGCCATCCCAATCCGTAAACCCGTAATAAACGGACATGATCATCGGATAGATGAAAAACAGAAAATAAAGCGCGATCGTCGGAAGGATAAAGGCCACATAAACATAAGGATTGCGAAGCGCGTTTTTCATTGAGGATTCCCCCGCCGTCGTTTAAAGTCTGACGCGGAAGGAGCCGCCCGGACCGCGGGCGGCTCCTCTCTTGCTCCGGGCTTATTTCGCCGCGGCCGCGTTTTCTTCGTCCTGCACCTTCTGGATGGCGTCGGCCACCTGCTGCGGCGTCGCTTTGCCGGCAATGAGCTTTTGCAGCTGCGTTTCGGTCTCGGTATACACCTTCGATTGGACGACCGAGTCGAAGTGCGGGAACGTCACGCCCGCGCCGTTCAGCACGTCCAGCACCTGCTTGACGATCGGATCGCTCACCTGCGCGATGGATTCTTCCGACAGCTTCATCGAAGGCAGCACGCCGTCCTCCAGCAGGCCGCGAAGCTGCATTTCGTCGCTGTACATGTTTTTGATGAACGCTTTGACGGCCTTCAGCTCGTTCTCGTTCATATCGGAGGAGAAGCCGTAGCCTTCGCCGTAGTTGGCGTTGACCGACGTTTGGTCGCCTTTGCCGTTCGGCAGCGGCGGCAGCGGAACGAACGCGACTTTGCCCGCGACGGCCGCGCCGACGGCGTCGTTCTTGAACGCCGAGGAGCGCCACGAGCCGTCGAACATCATCCCCGCCTTGCCGGCGACAAAATCGTTCAGCATATCGCCGTATTCCTTGCCGAGCTCGCCTTTGGTGAAGTAGCCTTTATCCACCCATTCTTTATACAGCGTGTACGCGGCCACGACGTCCGGCGAATTCCACTTGCTCGCGCCTGTCGTAAAGCCCGTGATCGTATCCGGTCCGGCCAGGCGGCCGATAAACGTATTGATCGTCATGTTCGGCACCCATGCGCCCTTGGAGCCGACGGCGAACGGCGTAATCCCGTTTTCCTTCAGCGTGTCGGCGGCCTTGATCAGATCGTCCCAGGTCGTCGGCGGATTCAGGCCGTATTTTCCGAAAATTTCCGTATTGTAAAAAATGCCTTCGGTGTTGCCCCCGATCGGAAGCCCGTATACTTTGCCGTCGACCGAGAACGGATCGAGCACGTTGAGGAATTTGTCCTTGAGGCCAAGCTCCTCGAGAATCGGCGTCAGATCGAGCAGCCGTCCGGCTTTGGCGTATTTCTGCGTGTCGCCCGCGCCGCCGAAGATGGACATGATTTTCGGAGGATTGCCCGCGGCCATCTCGGCCGGCAGCTTCGTGAACCGGTTGACGCTGTCTTCCACGCCGTCCAGCTCGAATTTCAGGCCGGGCACTTCTTCCTCCGTTTTCTTGACGACGTCGTCGAGTATCGCTTTCCTGAATTTCTGCGGCTCGCCGATCTGGATATGGCGAAGCGACATCGTGAAGTTCTCCACCTTGGCCGGCGAGGGGGACTCGCTCGGGGAAGCCGGCGGGCTTTCGCTGGCGGGAGAGCTGCCGGAAGCGGCCGGCTCGTTGCCTCCTCCGCCGCATCCGGCCAATAACGCGGCTAACGCGACCGCTGCGGCCAGGACGGAAGTCAGTTTCTTTTTCACGCTGGGGACCCTCCTAAAGGATAAAATGGGTTTTCTTGCTACATCTTTATTGTAAAAGCTAACGCCGCCAAAGAAAGTGCGTCATTCCCACAAAACAGGGATACAATCGTCTTGCAAGAGCCGTCATGTTGAAATGAATCCGCAAATGGGCTATCATTCCACATAAAGCCAGCGTTGGCGCCGGCTTCGAAGCGCCCTCGCCAGTTGCGCGCGGAAGGCGCGGCCGTCATGCCGCGGAAAAAGCGGAAACCAACCGGGAAAGGCGGAAACAAGCTGAAAATCGGACTGATTCGCCACTATCGGGTGCTGAAGGCGTTGCCCCGGCGCGCGCTCGTTACGGGAGAGGAGCTTCGGCGCTGGTTCGAAGAATACGACGAAGCGGATATTGAGCCGGGGAACGCCGCGCTGGACGATTCGTCCTGGGCCCGATGCTTTTCCAGCGATATGCCCAGAGCGGCGAAAACGGCCGGACACCTCTATCGGGGCGAAATCCGCTACCTTCCCGAATTGAGGGAAATTCCGGCACCCGCGTTCCGCAGCGGGCTGAAGCTGCCCGTTCCGCTATGGTTTGCGCTGCTCCGGACGGCCGGATGGCACAACCGCAAGTCGCGCGGGGATATTCGGGAAGCCAAGCGGCGCGTCGAGCGTATCGTCGACCTGGCGCTGGCGGAGCCGCAACAAGACACGCTGATCGTCAGCCACGCGGCGGTGATGTTCTATCTCCGCAAAGAGCTTGTGCGCAGAGGCTTCAGAGGACCTTCCTTTCAAATCGCGAAAAACGGCAAACTGTATGTGTTCGAGAAGAAAACCGAAACGGAGGAAACATGAGATGCCATCGTTTCAAGAGAGGCTGAGCCGCTATGCGGACCTGATCGTCAATGTCGGCGTTCAGCTTCAACCCGGGCAAAAGCTCGTCGTCAACGCCGCCCTGGACGCGGCCGAACTGGTGCGCGAAATCGCGCGCAAAGGCTACGAAGCCGGCGCTTACACCGTCAAAGTGAACTGGTCCGATGATGCGGTCAACCGCTTGCGGTACGAGTTTGCGCCGAACGAGGCTTTTTTGGAGGAACCGAAATGGTATGCCGGCGAGATGCTGGAGCTGGTTGAAAACAACGCAGCCGTCGTCAGCGTCGTATCGTCCGATCCCGATCTGCTCAAAGGCATCGACCCGGAGAAAATCGCGAACCACCAGAAAACGTACGGCAAGGCGATGGCCAAGTACAGGGAATACGCGCAGTCGGACAAATTCAGCTGGTGCGTCGTCGCCGCTCCATCCCAAGCATGGGCCGCCAAGGTATTTCCGAACGAGCCGGAAGACCGGCAGGTGGAGAAGCTGTGGGATTCGATCTTCAAAGCGGTAAGAGTCGACGAGGACAATCCCGTGGCCGCCTGGGACCGGCACATCCGGACGCTCAACGAAAAGGCCGATTATTTGAACGCCAAGCAATATGCGAAACTGCACTACGTCGCGCCCGGCACCGATCTGTTCGTAGGGCTGCCCGAAGGCCACATTTGGGTTGCCGCCGACAGCGTCAACGAGAAGGGCACGAAGTTTGTGGCGAATATGCCGACCGAAGAGGTGTTTACCGCGCCGCATGCCGAACGCGTCGACGGATACGTGTCCAGCACCAAACCGCTCAGCTACGGGGGCACCGTGATCGACGGCTTCAAGCTGACGTTCGAAAACGGCCGCATCGTCGGCGTTGAAGCGGAAAAAGGCGAGGAAACGTTAAAGAAGCTGGTCGAGATGGACGAAGGTTCCCATTATCTCGGCGAAGTGGCGCTCGTCCCGCACCGCTCCCCGATTTCGGAATCGAACATTCTCTACTACAACACGCTGTTCGACGAGAATGCGTCCAACCACTTGGCGATCGGCAGCGCCTACGCCTTCTGCCTGAAGGGCGGCAAATCCATGACGCAGGAAGAGCTCAAAGCCAAAGGCCTGAACCGCAGCCTCACCCATGTCGACTTTATGATCGGCTCGGCGGAGATGGATATTTTCGGCGTCACTGCGGACGGAAAAGAAGAACCGGTGTTCCGGAAAGGCAATTGGGCGTTCTGATCCAAAAGGCGAGGAGCCTCTCTCCCGCAGCTTTGCTGCGGGGAGAGGCTCCTTTGCCGTTCGGCATGCGCGTTCGCGCCGGCGGCATCGCTGCGGCTCCGCGCGCCGGGAGAAGCCGGCTTTATTGCCGACCAACCGGACAGCTGGCAAGACGGTACAGCCGCCTTGTGCGGCGGCGCCATGCGCGCTTTCGCGGCGCGCGTCTGCGGCCGCTTGCTCAAACAAGCCTCACTTTCGCGCTGCCGACCTCGCGGCCGTCCCAGGCGAGCGTCAGCTCGTCTCCGTCGCGAAGGGCGCCTACGCCCGCCGGCGTCCCGGTAAACAGCACATCGCCGGGCCCGAGGCCGTAGCGCTCGCCGATAAAGGACGCCAGTTCAGCAAAGCCGAACACCATGTCCCGAATGTTGCCCCGCTGCGCCTCCCTTCCGTTGATGCGCAGCGTGAAATCCCGCCGGGCCAGCTCTTCCTCGCCCGGATAGACTTCCCATCGGCCGAAGCCGGCCGAGTTCCGAAAGCCTTTGGCCGAAAGCCAGGGCCAGCCCTCCGCCTTCAGCCTCTCCTGCTCGTCGCGAAGCGTAAAATCGAGTCCGACGGTAAAATGCGAGACGACGCGGTCGAGAGAAGCGCCGCGTTCATAAGGCTGCCCGAACAGCAGCACCAGCTCCGTCTCGTAATGGACGGAGCCCTGCATGCCGGGCAGCGCGACCTCCCCTTCCCAGGAAACGGCCGCATGCGTCGGTTTCGTAAAGATCAGCGGCGTCTCCGGAACGGCATTGCCCAGCTCGGCGGCGTGCAGCCGGTAGTTTCGTCCGACGCAATAAAGGTTGCGAATGGGAATAGGCGCGTTCATGCCCGGCTTCCTGCTCCTTCCTGTACCGCCGCCAGCCAGCGGTCGGGGTAATTGGTGCAAATTTGAAAAGGCTGCGGCATCGCGACCAGCCGCGACAGATCGCGCCGGTCGTTCACCGTCCAGGCCATGATGCGGATGCCGGCCGCTTCCGCCTCTTTCAATAGCGAAGCGTTCACCGACCGGTATTCGATCGACAGGTTGCTTGCGCCGAGGGAACGCAATTTGTCCATGAGCCTTGCCGACCGTTTGTCGACAATGAGCCCGGTCTCGACGACAGGCAGATGTTTTTTGGCGGCGGCAATAAGCGCCGGGTCGAACGACGTGATGACGACGTCGCGCTCCAGACAATAGCGGCGGATGAGTTGCGTTACGTTCCGCGCCAGGCGGTCCTTGTCGGGCCCGTCTTCCTTCAGTTCGATATTCAGGCGGCAGCGCCCGGCCGCAAGCGCCAGCACCTGCTCCAGCACGGGCACCGGCTCGCCCGCGTAAACCGGATGGAACCAGCTTCCGGCGTCCACCCTCGACAGCTCCCGAGCCGTCCGGTCCCGGACCCTCCCTTTGTCGTTGGTCGTGCGGTTCAACGTCGAATCGTGAATGACTACGGGAACGTCATCCTTGCTCAGATGAACGTCCAGCTCGAGCCAATGGACGGCCGGCTCGCTGATGGCCAGGCGGAACGCCGCCATCGTATTTTCCGGCGCGCCGCCGGACCAGCCCCGATGCGCCACGCACGGATGAAGAAATGCTCGTTGCCACGGCTCCATCGATGGTTCTCTCCCTTTGCCGAGAAGTGGGCAGGACGTTTTCCGCGCTGCGGAATCGGTCCTTTGCATTGCGCCGCTTGCCAAGCAGAGCGGCTCCCGTTTTAGGGCGCCGCGGCGGCCGCGCCGGACGGCGCTGCGGCCGTTTCCGGCAGCGCGGACGCCCTCGGCGTTTCCGCCGGCGTCTTCGGCGCTTTGCCGGGCGCGGGAACAAGGTTCCCCAGCTCATCCACATCGGCGCGAATGGACAAATCGGACAGCCGGGACAGCAGCAACTGGGAATCGATCGGCACCATCGGCGCCGGCTGCGATTTTTCGGCGAACATCGGCACAAAGGAAAGGGCGCACTCCCCGTTTTTGCCGCATTTCGCGTTCAACACCCCCGTCTGTTGCGTCCGCGTGTTGCCGTTGGACGTAAAGACGAAATTGCCCAGGCTGTACGCAATCCATTTTCCCTTGTAATGTTCGAACCCTTGCAAAATATGGGGATGGCTGCCGATCACCAGATCGGCTCCGGCGTCGATAAACGCATGGCCCCGTTCCGTCTGCCGCAATACCGGCCGCTCGTTCAGCTCCTCGCCCCAGTGAACCATCACGACGACGACGTCCGCAAGCTTTCTTGCCGCCTGTATGGCCGCCTTGGCGCGGGTCAAATCGTAGGCTTCGGCTACGCCCGGATGGTTTTTGTCCGCCTTCCAAGTGGTGACGGGAACGATGTTCGTTACCCCGATATAGGCGACCGTCATTCCGTTGCTCTCGATGTAAACGGGCGTAAACGCCTCCTCGTCGTCCCGCCCCGCGCCGACATGCCGAATGCCCGCGTCGTCCAAATGATCCATCGTATCGCTCAGGCCTTCCCATCCCTGATCCAGCGTATGGTTGTTCGCCAGCGTGACGACGTCGAAGCCCGCATTTTTCAGTCCCGCCAAATATTCCGGTTTGCCCTTGAAGACGTACTTTTTGTCCTCCGCCGGCGTGCCGCGAAGGGTAATCGGCGTTTCCAGATTGCCGGCGGTGATGTCTGCGGCTTCCAGAATGCTTTTGGACGCGGCGAACGGATAGTCCACACCGTTCTTGTCCATCAGCTCCCCTACCCGTGCGGCCGGAAGCAAATCGCCGACAAACGCGAGCGTCACGGCAGCCGTCTTCCCGTCTGCCGGGACGGCGGACGCATTTCCCGGAGCTTCTCGGGAAGGTTCGGCGCCCGCAGCCGCGTCGCCATCATCAGTCGGCTGCGGAGATTCGCTCACGGCATCGGCCGGTTCCGCGGATCCGTTCGCAGCATCGGCCGGTTCCGCAGATTCGCTCGCGGCTCCTCCGGCATTCTGCGGCGATCCGGCCGGCGTCTGTGCCGCCGGTGGCGCTCCGCTCCGGCCGCCTTCCAAAGCTCCGCCGGCTGTCCGTTCTCCGCGGTCCTGCAGCCACGAAGCGCCCCATATTCCGCCCACGATAACGATGGCAACGATAAGCGTCAAATTCAAATAAAGCAGTATGCGGGCGCGCCTTCGCAACCTGCGTCTCGTTTGGGTACGGGAATAAGGCATGAACGTTCGTCTCCCCTTTCCATTTCATGCCGTCATTATACCATACGCATGCTGGGCCGCCGACTTGTTTTTCTTGGCGATTTTATCGGGCATTCCCGTATGGCGGAGAGGCCCGGACGCAACGCCAGCCGCCATGAGACGGCCCCGCTCTCTTCCTTCTTTTTTCCCGTTGCCTCGCCCTCATTTTTCGTCTTGTTCCCGGTTCGCCGCAATATCCCGAACGGCGTTCAAGCGGCAATTTTTTCGTACGTTGCCCGTCGTCGGGAGCCTGGCGGCGTTTTCGCCCCCCCCCCTTTGCCCTGTCTCCGGTATCCCATTCGCTCAGGATTGTTTCTAACGACAAGCAGGCCTGGGTCTCGCCTTTTGCAGTAGAAGATTCGTTTTTTCCGTTTACCCTGGCTCGTTTTCGTACGCGAAGATGAAATGCAAATACGGGGCTTGACAAACGATGTTCACGGCAGTTGCTTCAAAAGCAATTGCAGGATCGGCTTCCCCTTTTTCAGCTCATGCAATTGCTTTTACGGCAATTCAAGGCCAGGCCGTACAGCGTTTTGGACTTCAAACGGGTTGCAGTTGCTTCTATAGCACTTAGACCGCACCCTTCCGCAGAAAAGGCCATTGCAGTTGCTATAAAGTCACTTATTTTCGCATTGAATGAGGGGTAAGCTGGAGTCTTGGCGTGGAGTGTGGAGTTGGAGCGGTTTCGGTCCGGGGACGTTCATGCATGACGTCTATATTGGAAAATTCCACTGGATTCAGCCGTTCCGGAATCCGAAGCCGGCCTAGATTGGATATATGCAGTCTCTTGGTCCGCTGAAGCCGGATAAGCAGGACTCTCGGGCCATTACATTGGAGAACATCCAACATAGGGTGCGGAAAAACGGTGTGAGGCGCAAATATCCTGCCCAAATTCCAATGTAGCGTAGCCCCGGCCATGCAACAGCGGCCATGCATCTACCTGCCAAGCAACGACAGCGAAAAAGGCGGCCTGTTTTCGGATAGGTCGAAGCCGCCAAGCAAAAGCTTTGACGCAGGCGTTATCCCGTTCGGCATGTTTCCATTCGGCGCACGGTCATATGTCGGCCTCCCATTCCGGTTCGTGAAGATAGCGCGCCAGATCCACCCGTCCGCTGCCGTCCAAAACGATCCCTTCCTGCCTCAAAAGGCGCATCTGCGTTTCCCGGCCCGCCTCGTCCGGTATCGCGATTTCTCCCTTGGCGTTGACGACCCGATGCCAGGGCAGCCGGTGCTTGCCGCTCAGCGAATGCAAAATCCGCACGACTTGCCGCGCGCCTCGCGGACTGCCGGCACGACGGGCGATTTGTCCGTATGTCATGACGCGGCCTTCAGGTATGCTTTGAATGAGTCGTACAACCTTTAACGTAAAAGGCCTCATCGTTCTCTCCCGTCCGCTATGTCTGTTCGCACAAAGTATAACACACCGGGAACCTGCCGGGGCCGAATTGGTTTCGGGCGAGCACGCGGTCCTCTAGCGGTGAGGATGCAAGCCGCAAAAGAAGCCGAGCCCGCGATCCTCGGCAACGAGGGGGCGGGCTCGGGTGCGGTGCGAGCGTCAACGGCTCAGCAGGCTTTGCGCGTACGCGGCGCTGCCGATCAGTCCGGCATCGTCGTCCAGGCTGCCGGGGACGATGCGCAGCCGCTCGCGGTAAAGCGGGTGGACGCGCCGCGAGACTTCTTCGCGCAGCGGGCTGAACAGGATATCGCCGGCCGCGGCGACGCCCCCTCCGACGATGACGACGTCGGGAGAAAGCAGGATGACGGCCGGCGCAAGCGCGAGCGCAAGCTTCTCGGCGGTATAGCGGTAGATGGAAAGCGCAAAGTCGTCGCCGTCCACCGCGGCCTGCCAGACGTCGCGGGCGGTCAATTCGCCGCGCGACGAAGGATCGGGGAAGCGCTCCGCGAGCAGGCCGCCCCGTCCGGCCGCAAGGCCGTCTTGGGCCTGGCGGGCGATTCCCGTGGCGGACGCGATCGTCTCGAGGCAGCCGGTCATGCCGCAGCCGCACGTATACTGGACTCCGTCCATGATGACGTGCCCGATCTCCCCGGCCAGTCCCTCCGCGCCCGTATGAATGCGCCCGTCCGTCACGAACGCGGCGGACATGCCGGTGCCGAGCGTAAGGCCGAGCACATGGCGGTATCCCGCTCCGGCGCCGCGGATCGTTTCCCCGTACACGATCATCCTCACGTCGTTCTGAACCGCCACCGGCACGCCGAGCTTGCGGGACAAGAGCTGCGCCACCGGGGTATCGGACAGCGGCAGGTTCGCCGCCGTGACGGTTCCGTCCTTTTCGTTCATGAATCCGGGCAGACCGATGCCCACCGCCGCAAGCGAGCCTTCCGCGATTCCCCGCTCGCTCAGCAGCTTGCGCGCCAGTCCGGCCAGCTGGTTCAAGAAGCCTTCCGTCCCCGAAGACTTTTCCGTCGGCGTTTTGAGCTTGGCGAGCAGAACGCCGTCGCCATCGAACAGCCCGGCCACCACGTTGGTTCCGCCTACGTCAATGCCTATCGTATACGTCATTTTGTCCATGCCTCCACTTGTGTCCCGACAAGGAACCGTTCGGCAAGCCCGTTCTCCGCACGGCCGGGAGCCGATCCTGACCGGCGGGACGCCCCGGAGCCGCAACTTTCCGGCAGGACGCCGGCCGGCGCGTTCATCATCGTCGGTTTATTCTCGTCAGTGCAAATATAAAGGGCAGCCTTTGGCACTGTCAACCAATCGCATGATATCCCGGCCGCGGCGCAACCGACGAACAGGCGCGGTTGGAGCCGCCGCTCATTGCTCCTTGTCGGCCCATCCGGACAAAACCGGCTTGATCTCCCGCCGATGCGACAGCTCGCGGTATTCCGACGGAAGCATGCCGGTATATTTGCTGAACACGCGTGTGAAATAACGGCGCTCCGAATAGCCGACCATTTGTCCGACCGCCGTTACGTTCTTGTCGCTTAAGGCCAGCAGCGATTTCGCCATCTCCATTCGCTGCCGGGTCACGTATTCCACGAACGTCTCCCCGAAATGCTGCTTGAACAGCAGGCTGAAATAGCTGCCGCTAATGCCGAGATAATCGGCCAGCAGGTCGATGCTTAAATCCGATGACAGGTTCCGCTCGATGTAGTCTTTGGCCGCCAGCATGAGCACGTCGCTCGTTTTCTTTTTCATCGCGCTGTCGATCGACTGGTCGATGAGGCGGTTGATGACCGCCAGCGTTTCGCGGATGCCGGGACTGCGGTCGATCCGGCTCCAAAATTCGGCTTCGTCGTCCCGGCCGATCACGTCCATCACCCGCATCTCCCGCAGCAGATGAAGACAGACGTAATGCAGAATCGGCTCGATCCGTTCGAACGAGCTTTCCGGCAGCCTGCGGAAGCTTTCGTTCAGCTCGCGCAGCGCCTCCTCCGTCTTGCGCCTGTCGCAGCGCTTAAGCCCGGTGACCATCTCTTCGATCCAATCCCACAGGCGCTGCGTCTCCTCCTGGCCGGCGCGCTGGAACGCGGGCACGATCACGCCCCCTTCCCCGCCGAAGCTTAAATTCAGGGAGCGCTGCAAATGTTTGTAGGTTCCGGCCAGCCGCTCGAGCGGAACGGAGACCGGATGAAGCGCAACGCGAATGCTCAGCTTCAGGTAGGCGCCAATCTTCCGGCGCAACTCCTCGGCCCATGCCGCGCATTCGTTCCGGTCGAACGACTCCGGCGGCGTGCGTTCGATCAGCACGCACCATTCGCCGCCGCGCATTTGCAGCACGGAATGCGGAACCTCGAGGCCGGCGAAATGCTCCTGCAAAATGTTGTGCACCGCAAAGTTCCACAGCTTGCGCTCCCGTTCATCCCAGTGGACGCCCCTTTTGGCGTAGTCCTCCACATCGATGAGCATCATCGCGAACGCCAAATTTCCCCCCGACAGCTCGCTGAGCTTGAGAAGCGGCTTGGCCGTCCCGCTTCCGGCGTCGATCAGCAAATCGTAAAGCACTCTTTCGTAGGCAAGCCGGAACATCTGCCGCCATTCCCGCTGGATCGTCTGCTGTTCGGCGTCGCGCTCGCGGATGCCGTCGGCCAGCCGCCGAATCGTGCGGGTCAATTCCTCGTAGTCGATCGGCTTCAAAATGTAATCTCGGACTTCGTAACGGATGACCGACCGGACATAGCTGAAATCCTGGTAACCGGTCATCATGATGACTTCGGCGTCGGCGTCGAATTCCCGCAGGGCGCCCAGAAATTCGATTCCGTCCATGACGGGCATGCGGATGTCGCACAAAATCAGATGCGGGCGGTGCTCCCGGGCCAGCTCCAGCGCCGTTTTCCCGTTTTTGGCCAATCCGACGATCTCCGCGTTGACGTCTTCCCAAGGCACGACGGCTTGAAGATTTTTCAAAATGTTGATTTCGTCGTCCACCAGCAGCACCTTCAGCTTCATGGCTCATCCTCCCCTCGGACCATCCGTGCGTTCGCTTGCCTGTCCGCCGCCCGGATCAGGGCGCCGACTTCGGGATCAAGCATTTGATGACCGTTCCCATCCCCTCCGCGCTGCACAGAATCAACCCGTAGCCCGGACCGTAGTGGATGCGGAGCCGGTCGTTGACGTTGCCGACGCCAAGTCCCCGCCTTTCGCCGGTTTCCGCCGACTCCCCGTACAGCGCTTCGAGCGTCGTCGCCCCCCCGGAGGCGAACATGGCCAGCTTGCGCCGGGGTATGCCGATCCCGTTGTCCTCCACGTAGAAGGCGATGTTGTCCCCTTCCTCGACCGCGCTGACGCGGATGCGTCCCAAGTAGTCGATGCCCTCGAAGCCGTGCTGGATGCTGTTCTCCACAAGCGGCTGAAGCGTCAGCTTCAAAATCCGGTGGCGAAGCAGCCGGTCCGGCACGTCGATTTCGAATTCGAACAATTCCTCGAACCGGAATTTCTGAATTTCCAGATAACTTCGCACATGCTCCAGCTCCTGGTCGATGCGGACCTCTTCCTTCTGCTGGATGCTGATTCGGAAAATATTGGCAAGCTGCTGCACCATGCGGCTCACTTTCCGCCCTTCGTTCCGCACGGCCAAAATGTTGATCGACTCCAGCGCGTTAAACAGAAAATGCGGCTTGATCTGCGCCTGCAGCAGCATCATCTCCGCCTTGCGTTTGCGCCGCTGCTCCCGGACGACCTCGTCCAGCAGCTCGGAGACGCGGGCGACAAGGCTGTTGAAGCCTTTGGCGAGAATAACCGTCTCGTCGTTGCCGGTCACCGGCACGCGCGTGGACAGATCGCCGCGCTCGACGCGCCGCATGGCGCTTGCCACGCGCACGAAGGAGTTCACCGTCCGCCGGACGAACATCAGGTTGAAGATGAGGGCGCAGGCGAGCGAAGCGGCCGTAATGCCGACGACCCAGCGGAGGACGCGCGTCTGATCCCCGGACAGGTAGTTCCAGTCGGTCACCGTGACGAGCGTCCAGTCTCCGGCGCCGAGGCGCTTGATCTCTCCGAGGTTGTGGACGGAGACGAGGCTTTTGCGGCCGAGAAAATTCATCTTCGAGCTTTGATAGCTTTGCGTAAGATCGAGCTGTCCCGTCGGGTCCGCATGCAGATAGAAGTTCTGTCCCGCCAGATGCTCCCCGCTGTCGTAAATGATCGTGCCGCCCCGTCCGACGAGCAGGTAGCGGCGGTTGTCGCTGGCTTCGGTATTGTAGAAATCGAAAATCCGCTCGAGCTCGTTCATCTGGAACCGGATGACAAGCAGGCCCTTGCTCTGAAGCGTGTCGATGTCGAGCAGCACCCGGATCTGGGTGAACAGGTTGTTTTCCCCGGTCAGCAGCCGGTCTTCGTAAGGGCCGATCCAGACGGGCGCGCCGTTTTTTTTCAGCGCTTCGGCGTACAGCGGATTCGTCTTCAGCTTCTCCAGCGGAGCCGGCGTGTCGGGAATGAACCTGACATTGACGACTTTGCCGTCGTTGCCGTACAAGGTCACCGATTTGATGCCCGGATACGTCAGCAGAACCCGTTGGCTCAGCTTTTGCTTTTCCAGCATTTCTTCGATGTACGGATCGTCCGTCGCAGACGGCGACGCGCCTCCCATCCCGATGGACTGCTCGACGCTCTGCACGCTGTCCTTGGTCGTCACCCAGAAATCGGAGAAATAATTGGCCTCCTTGATCATATTGTTGAGGTTGCGCCCGATGGCGTTCATGGACAGCTCGAGCTGCTCTTCGTATTTCTCCCGGGTCACGTGCTGGAATACGAGATAGGAGACGGTGCCGAGCACAAACAAAGGGATGATAATGAAAACGAAAAAAGCCGTAAACACCCGTCGCCCCAGACTCATCGTCTACCGCGCCATCCTTTCGGCCGCCCGCTTCCTCCGGTTCCGGCAGGAAGAATACGCTTGCACTCTCCATTATAGGAGGCTCAACCCGGCGGTTTAAGTCCTTATTTATCCAAAGGGGGGATAAAAACCTCTACTTAAGGGAGAATTCCTTGAGGCCGCTTCGCCGCGCTCAGCGGCGAGAGTACCGGCTGCGGATGAAGTCGATCAGGGCTTGCCGTTCCGCCCCTTCGGAGCGGAACGCGGCAAGGCCGAGCCCGGCGGCTTCGGCTTGAACCGCGGGCGCAGGCTCCCGCAGCATGACCGCCAAAACGCCGGGCAACCGCAATAGCTCGGCGTCCGCATCGGTGCGGACGATGGCGATCTTCGGATAGGGGGCGGTTTTGAAGCCTTCCGTCAGCACCACGTCGAGACCGAACGGCTTCATGCCGTCGATCAATTCGTCCAGCGTCCGCGGAACGCCGGCGAACCAGGCGGTCCTGGCCGGAGAGGAGACGGCGGTGACAAGCGCCCCCGCCCGCTGGTGAAGCCAGCTGTCCGTTCCCCGCGTATCCGGCTCGAACGTATCGTGCGCGTCGCGCTTGACGGTCCCGACCCGCAGCCCGTCTTGCGCCAGCGCGGAGACGAGCTCGCACAGCAGCGTCGTTTTGCCGGCGTTCTTGAAGCCGACCACTTGCAAAATGTCCACGTTGCCCCTCCTCTGGAAGCAGAAATGGGAAAGGAACCGCACCTTCCAAATAAGGCCGGCCGCGTCAATCGTCCGGGCCCGCCGCGTCCTTAAGCAGCCGGCGATATTCCTCCGGCGTGTCCACGTCCGTTGCGAAGCCAAGGCCGATGCCGGCGCGGATGAACGTCTCCTCCGGCACGCCGGTCCAGGCGATGGCTTCGAGCAGCGCGCCGAGCCTGCGCTCGCCCGCGGCCAGAAGCGCCCCGCAGACGGAGGCGAGGTCCGCGCGATATAGCGCGTGCAGCGGCTGCGTTCGGCCGCCGACAATCGGAACGGCCGCCCGGTGCGTTCCGGCCGCAAGCTTCTCTCCCAGCAGCCGGGCCGCTTCGGGGCTCGGCGACGGCTGGTCGCACGCAAGAGCCCATACAACCGGCGACGACGACGCTTTCAAGCCGGCGTGAAGTCCGGCAAGCGGCCCCAGGCCCGTCCATTCGTCCGGGACGACGCGCACCCGCCCAAGGCCGCAAACGGCTTGAAGCAGCTCCTCCGACGGCGGCGCGACGACGATCGCCTCTTTCGCCCATTCCAGGGCGAGTCGGCATTGCCTGCGTATAAACGGCTCGTTCCCGTACGTCAGCAGCGCCTTGTTGCGGCCGCCCATTCTTCGTCCGCGGCCGCCCGCCAAAATCACGGCCGCAACGTCCATCTCGCCGCTCTCGAATTGGCCGTTTTTTATGCTGACGCTGTCGCCCCCGCTCTTTGTCAAGCCCTCATCCCCTTTGCGGCCCGCATTCGCCACGAATTCGCCCCTCCCGGGACGCAATTGTGCGGACTTACACCTCGACCGTCCAGCCGAACGGGTCCGGCGCTTTCCCTGTCTGAATACCGGTCAGCGTTTCGTAAAGCCGCGCGGTCAGCGTTCCCGTCCGGCCGTTGCCGATGCTCCATACGTTCCCCTGCCAACAAAGCTCCCCGATCGGGGACACCGCTGCAGCCGTTCCGGTGCCGAACGCCTCGGCGAGCGTGCCGTCGAGGCTGGCCCGCTCCAGCTCGTCGATCGAAATCTGCCGTTCCTCGACCCTGACGCCCCAGCTTGCCAGCAGCCGGATGACGGAGTCTCTCGTCACCCCGTCCAGGATGCTGCCGTTAAGCGCCGACGTGAGGACGGTATCGCCGATCTTGAAAAAGACGTTCATGCTCCCCACTTCCTCGATGTACCGGCGGTGAATCCCATCCAGCCAGAGCACCTGGGCATACCCTTCCTTCGCCGCTTCCCGCTGGGCCAAAAGGCCGGCCGCGTAATTTCCGGCCGCCTTCGCCGCGCCGACGCCTCCGGCCACGGCTCTGACATAATTGGATTCTACGTATATTTTAACAGGATTGATGCCTGCCTCGTAGTAGGGACCGACCGCCGACATGATGATGATAAACCGGTATTCGGCGGAAGGCGCCACGCCGAGCGCCGGTTCGGTCGCGATGATGAACGGACGGATGTACAGCGCGGTTCCCGGCTCCTCCGGAATCCAATCCCGGTCGACCGCCACCAGCCGTTTGATCGCCGCAAGCGCCAGTTCCCCGTCGATCGGCGGAATGCTCAGCCGGTAATTCGAGCGGTTCAGCCGCTCGATATGGCGGTCGGGCCGAAACAGCACCGCGCGCCCGTCCGCGGTTGAGTGCGCTTTCAAGCCTTCGAATACCGTTTGGCCGTAATGAAACACCTTGGCCGACGGATCAAGCGCAATCGGCTGGTACGGGATGATGCGCGGCTCATGCCAGCCATGGTCGGCGCTATAGTTCATGATAAACATATGATCGGTAAACACGCGTCCGAAGCCCAGCCGGCTGGCGGGAATTTTCGGCTTTTTGGCGGCACTGGGAAAAACGGAGATCGTCACATTCATCCTGATATCGTCTCCTTTGGCAAAATAATGTTTGTTAGTTGAATGATAGCAAGAGAATTCGTATATTAAAAATATCGGTTTTGTCGGTCGGCCATACCTTTTAGGTATCCGGCCTAAACGGCTGTGCCGCCTTTCGGGAATAGCGTCCGCAATAGCGCCGATAGGGAAAAGAGGGGCAAACATGGATATCCGCCAGCTTCGCTATTTTCTGGAGATTGCCCGCGAGGGGCAAATTACGCGCGCCGCCAAACGGCTCCATATGGAGCAGCCTCCGCTCAGCCGGCAGCTCAAGCAGATGGAGAAGGAACTCGGCGTCACCCTGTTCGACCGCAGCGGCAAACGGCTTGAGCTGACCCGTGCGGGGGAGCTGCTGCGCCAAAAGGCCGAAAGCCTTCTCCAGCAATTCCACGAATCGCTTAACGAAGTCAAGGAGCTGGACGAAGGCGTTCGCGGCACGTTGGCGATCGGGGCGGTCGTCTCTTGCGTTTCCCTGCTTCCCCCGAAAATCAAGCTGTTTCATGAACGCTATCCGAATGTCACCTTCCATATCCGGGAAGGAGACCACTTTCTGCTCGGAGATCTGCTTCATCACCGAAGCATCGAGCTGGTCGTCACCCGACTGCCGTTCGAATTCGTCCCTGCACCAAAGGCTTACGAAATCATGCCTCTGCCTTCCGATCCGTTTGTCGCCGTCGTTCCCCGCCCCTGGATTGCGCAAGCCAAGCTCGGCTCCGGTTCCGTCACGCTGCGGCAGCTTGCGGATTGTCCGTTTTTGACCTTGAAGACCGACAAAACGACCGGCATGCACGAACGGATGCTGGAGCGATTCCGGCAATCCAGGGCCGAGCCCCGCGTTTTGTGCGAATGCAGCAGCGTCGCCATCGCAGTCGCCCTGGTGGCCGCCGGCATCGGCATGACCATTTTGCCGAAATCCGTTATGGCCTCCTTCCCCCACCCCGATATCGCCACCGTCGCGATCGCCGATACCGTCTTCAAATCGGAAGTCGGCATCGTCTGGCTGAAAGACCGGTATTTGTCCAAAAGCGCGCGCCATTTTATCGGCATGTTCCGTTAACGCCGCAACCGCCCTCCCTTCCGATGGCATGCTTCCCGAATTCGGCGAATATATTGTAACCGATTGCGGGCTCGGCGCTTGGGGCCGGACGGTACCGCAGGACAAACAACGCCGGGGGATGCGCTGATCATGCCTAGCGGGAGGGAGAATGCTTGATGGACAGACTGACCACCAATCAAGGGGTGCCGATCGGAGACAACCAGAACTCCAAGACGGCCGGCATCCGCGGACCTACGCTTCTCGAAGACTATCAGCTTTTGGAGAAGCTTGCCCACTTTGACCGGGAACGGGTTCCCGAACGCGTCGTACACGCCCGGGGCGCCGGGGCGCACGGCGTTTTTACGCTCAAGAACAGCATGAAGCGGTATACGAAAGCGGCGTTCCTTCAGGACGAGGGTACGCAGACGCCGGTGTTCGTCCGTTTCTCGACGGTGATTCACGGCCAGCATTCTCCGGAAACGCTGCGGGATCCCCGCGGCTTTGCCGTCAAGTTTTATACGGCGGAAGGAAACTACGATTTTGTCGGCAACAACCTGCCGGTCTTCTTCATCCGCGACGCGATGAAATTTCCCGACATGGTGCACGCCTTAAAGCCCGATCCGCGAACGAATATCCAGCATCCCGACCGCTACTGGGACTTTATGTCGCTTACGCCCGAATCGACGAACATGCTCGTGCATCTGTTCTCGGACGAAGGCATTCCCGCCAGCTACCGGCATATGCGCGGCTCCAGCGTTCACGCCTTCAAATGGATCAACGCCTACGGAAATACCGTGTACGTCAAGCTCCGCTGGGTTCCGAAGCAGGGCATCCGAAACCTGTCCGCCGAGGAAGCGTCCGCCATTCAGGCCAAGGACTTCAACCATGCGAGCCGCGATTTGTACGAAGCGATCGAGCGGGGCGACTATCCGGAATGGGACTTGTACGTGCAAATCCTGGATCCGGCCGATATGGATCAATTCGATTTCGATCCGCTTGACGCCACGAAGGACTGGTTCGAAGACGTCATTCCCTATCAGCTCGTCGGCACGATGACGCTTAACCGCAATCCGGACAATGTTTTTGCCGAAACCGAATCGGTCGGGTTCAATCCCGGCGTCGTCGTTCCCGGCATCGAACCTTCCGAAGACAAGCTGCTGCAGGGCCGCCTGTTCTCGTATTCCGACACCCAGCGATACCGCATCGGCACGAACTACCTGCAGCTTCCGATCAACTGCCCGTTCGCGAAAGTCAGCAACAACCAGCGGGATGGCGCGATGCCGTTCAAGCAGCAGACCCATCCGGTGAACTACGAGCCCAACCGCCACCAGGACACGCCGAAGGAAGACCCGGCCTACCGGGAGGCAAGCACGCCGATCGGCGGCGCGGCCGGCCGCCAGAAGATCGCCAAGACGAACGATTTCGGCCAGGCGGGCCAAGTTTGGAGACGCTTTTCGAACGAGGAGAAAGACGCGCTCGTCAAAAACCTGACCGCCGATCTGAAGCAGGTGGCGGAAGCGACCCGGCTGCGCGCCATTTGCAACTTCTACCGGGCGGACGCGGAGCTTGGCCAGAGGCTTGCGGACAATCTGAACGCGGACATTCAGCCGTATCTCAAGCCATTGTAAACAATGAGGCTCGCCCAAAAGCAAGTCCGCTCATCCGGCGGACAGCTGGCTTGATGAGAAAAGCAGGTAAAATGAAGAAACGGCGGTGCAAGGGGGTTATCCCTGCATCGCCGTTTTTTTGCTTTCGGTCTATGGCCCCGGTTGCCCTGCATTTGTCCAAATACACGTTTCGGTTCGATCAGCCGCCTCGGTCATCCGCCGAACCTACAACGCATAACCTTCCCCGCTTGCCCGCCGCACCGGTCGGACGCTACAGCAGTTGCCGTAACAGCAACTGCAATGTCCGTTTGCGCGAGAACCCTCGATTGAAGTGCCTAAACGGCAATTAAATTGCGCATCCGGCCCGCCGCACCGGTCGGGCGCAACTGCAGTTGCCATAACAGCAACTGCAATGTCCGTTTGCGCGAGAACCCTCGATTGAAGTGCCTAAACGGCAATTAAATTGCGCATCCGGCCCGCCGCACCGGTCGGACGCTACAGCAGTTGCCATAACAGCAACTGCAAAACCCGTTTGCGCGCATCCTCCGATTGAATCGCCGGATCTCGCCGTACCCCCCCGGCAGCGCCTTACTCGCGAGGGGGCGCGACGCCGGGCAATGCCGCTCAGGAAGGGATGAATTGCTTGTACGTAATCACGTAGCTGGCGCCCAGCGGAATCAGCTCGCTCAGATACTTGCCGATCAGTTCCTTTTCGACATCGGTGATCGCGGAGCCGGTGCGAATGTCGAAATGAATGACTCCCGTATGAACGTCATAGCGGGTGAAATGCATGCTCCCCCCGGCCAGCATGCCGTTGATGACGGCGGCGATCCGGTGCTGATCCAACGACCGGCTCATGGCGGCCTGCTCGACGCATTCCGGCAGCGGTTCGGCGATCGGGACCCCGTCGGCCTGCACCATGGCGTAAGGCTTAACTTTGAAGCAGACGTATGGAAGCAGATACAACGAAGCGAAGCGGAGCAGCGCCTCTTCGTCCCGTTCCGGCAGTTCCAGCCGTTCGTTCCAGGCGTAGATGACAGCGGCGTTTTTGCCGCTCGAATGAATGCGCACGTACCTCAAATGCGGAAATTGGCTTTTGACCAGATGCTCCGACAACAAACGCGTCCCCATTCCAATCCCCTCCCACATGGTGTCAACCGCGGAGTCAGCCGATGTCAGCGCTTACAATTCGTTTATCGCTTACTTTGTGCCTGACGGTTACGATCGCAAGGATTCGCTTGGTACAGCGGGCCAAAAGAAGGCCGAAAGGTTCTCGTTGCCCATCCGTTTTGCAACAGCGGTTACTCCATCGTATTCAGTTCCGGCCGCCATGATGAGCGGTTCTTCGAATTTCCGCAGAATGGCAGAAAGCCGCCCCGGATCGGGACGGCTTTACTTCTTTGCTTATAGACGGTCAACCGGCCTGCAGGCTGTCCAGCAACCGTTCGGCCGCCGCCTTGCCCTGTTCGACGCAATCCGGCAGCCCGACGCCTTCGAAGGGCGCCCCGGCGGCAAACACGCCGGGCAGGCGGAGCGCCAGCTGTTCCCGGAACGCCGCGATATGCTTCAGATGATCGACGGGATATTGCGGCATCGATTGCCGCAAACGGGTAATCTCGACAAACAGGGGCGTCGCCGTCAGCCCCATATAGTGCCGCAGGTCGCGGCAAACCGCCGCCGTCATTTCTTCGTCGTCCAGTTCGACCGTCTCCTCGTCGCCCGCCCGTCCGACGTAGCAGCGGATGAGCCTTTTGCCGGCCGGCGCCGTATGAAGCCACTTGGCCGACGTCCAAGTGCTGGCCGTAATCGTCCGCCCCTCCGACCGGGGAACGAGAAAGCCGGAGCCGTCCAGCTTATGGTTAAACTCTTTTTCGTCATAGGCCAGCACGACGTTGGCAACCGAAACGTAACGGATGGCGGTCATCGCCGATACGTCGACATGAGGCGACAACAGCTTCGCGTTCGCATAGGCCGGGAGCGTAAAAAGCACGGCATCGGCGCCGAAGGAAGCGCCGTCGGCCAGCTGAAGCCGGTAACGTCCTTCCGTCTTCCCGCCTGCCGTCCCGCCGCCGGCTAGCGCCAAAGACGCGACCGTGCTGCCGAGCCGGATCTCGCCGCCCAGCGCGCGAATCCGCCTTTCCAGCGCTTCGATGACGGCGGACAATCCGCTGCGGAACGTCAGAAACGCCGTCGGCGGAACGCTCGCCCCGCCTACCGCTTCCGAACGCATTTGCGCCGCTTTCGCCCCTGCCGCGGGCGCCGCGCGCCGCGCCTCGATCATGCCGCGAATGACGCTTCCGTATTTCCGCTCCATCTCCGCAAACTGCGGAAAGGTGGCGTTCAGGCCGAGCTTGTATAGATCGCCGGCATGAATGCCCGCAAGCAGCGGCTCCAAGATCCGCTCGACCATTTCCTTGCCGAGGCGCCGCTCGAGAAAATCGCCGACCGTTTCGTCGCCGGTCTCCTCGCGCCTGGGCAGCCGCAGATCGTCCAGCGCCCGGAGCTTCCCGCGGGGAGAAATGTAGCTTGTTCTCGCAAATGCACCCAGATCGTTCGGAATGCCGAGATTCATCCCTTTGGGCATCGGCCTGAGCTTGCCGTCGGCCGCAATGTACGTGTTGGGCGCGGCAGGGTTGGTGCCGACCAGTTCGCCGAGCAGCCCGAGCTCCCGGGCAAGATGCAGCATCGGAAGCTTGCGGCCGAGAAACGAATCGGGCCCGCGCTCGATAACGAAGCCGTCGCGCCTGAGCGTATTGACTCTGCCGCCCAGCCGGTTCGAGCCTTCGAAAACCGTCACCGCAACTTTCCGCCCCCGCTCCTCGGCCATCCGCAACAGATAAAAAGCCGCGCTCAGGCCGGTTATGCCGCCGCCGAGCACCGCAATCCGGCAAATATCCCGTTCCATATGCCAGCCTCCTTTATCGTTTTCGCCCGCAAACCAAACAGAGGGCGAAGCGCCTTCGCTCCAGCCCTCGCCTTCCGAACCCGCTTTCCGGGCTCGCCCTCGCCCGGCCGCCCGCCCGGCGTCAGCCGGCGAGTTCCTTCTCCGCCGCCCGTATCGAGTCGGCGAGCGCCCGCATGTACTGCGGATCGTCGTTCAGCATTTCGATCCGCTCCAGGCGGATGCCGCGTTCGCTCGCGAACCGGCTCGCTTCGATATCGATGTCGTACAGGACCTCGAGATGATCCGAGACGAAGCCGACCGGGGCTACAAGCACCGAGCGGATTCCTTCTCTGGCGAGCGATTCCAGCGTCTCGAGAATGTCCGGACCGAGCCAGGGCTGGCCGGTCTGCCCCGCGCTTTGCCACGTGAACTGCCAGCGGCCCACGTCCGCGGCGGACGCTACGGCGTGGGACGTTTCCAGCAGCTGCTCCGGGTAAGGGTCGCCGATTTCGACAATCCGCTGCGGCAGGCTGTGGGCGCTGAACAGGACGAGCGCGTCGCCGCGGGCGTCCCCGAATTTGTCCAGGCCGCTCGCCACCCGCTTCGCCAGCGCCGAAATCAGCTCGGGATGCAGATGGTACTGCTCCACCCCCGCAAACGTAATGCCCTGCTTCTCCGCTTCTTCCCTCGCCCGCTTCAGGTAGCTGCCGACGCTCATCGAAGAATACTGCGGCGTCAGCACGATGCCGACCGCCTCGCGGATGCCGTCCTTCGCCATCGCGGCGATTCCGTCCTCGATAAACGGCTTCGCGTGCTTCAGCCCCTGGTAACAGACGTAGCGGCCCGCTCCCGCCAGTTCGTCCAGCGTGCGCTGAAGCGCCGCCACCTGCCGGTTCGTGTTCTCCCGAAGCGGAAAAACGCCGCCGACAATCGCCCGGTAGCGGGCGGTCAAGTCTTCCAGTTGCTCGGGAGTCGGCGGATGGCCTCTGCGAATATGCGTATAATAGGCTTCGATTTCGTCCATACTTTCCGGCGTTCCGTAGGACATGACCAGCACGCCCACCGGCCGGGCAGCCGATTCGCTCATAACGACACCTCCGGCTTCAGCCGCTGTTCGGAGTATTCGTGCACGAATTCCGTCAGCAAACGCAACTTGTCCAGCGATGCGTCCGGAAACAGCCCGTGCCCGAGGTTAAAAATAAATCCGGGCTCTTTCATCCCTTCATCGAGCAGCCTGCGGGCATGCTCGCGGAGGACGCTCTCCGGCGCCGTCAAGACATACGGGTCCAAATTGCCCTGCACCGCGAACTTCCCGCCGGTGCGGCGACGTCCTTCGGCGATCGGCACCCGCCAGTCGAGACCGATGACGTCGGCGTCGAGCCGGCCGAGCAGCGGAAGCAGCTCGCCGGAGCTTACGCCCGGAAAATAAATTTTCGGAATGTCCAGATCGGAAAGCCGTTCGAAAATGCGCTCCACATGAGGCAACACGTACTCCTGGAAATCATGCGGCGCAAGCGCTCCGACCCAGCTGTCGAACAGCTGCACGGCGCGGGCGCCCGCAGCCGCATGGGCGCGCAAATATTCCGCCGCCATATCGGACAGCTTCGCCATCAGTTTGTGCCAAACGTCCGGATGACCGTACATCAGCGCCTTGGTGTTCATGTACGATTTGGACGGCCGGCCCTCCACGATATAGCTTGCAAGCGTAAACGGCGCCCCTCCGAACGTAATGAGCGGCACTTTAAGCTCCCGGACGAGAATGCGGATCGTCTCCAGCACATGGGACAGATCGCCTTCCACGTCGATCGGCTTCAGGCGCTCCACGTCGTCCGCGCTGCGGACCGGATTATGAATGACCGGACCGACATCCTTGACGATATCGAAATCGATGCCGATCGATGAAACGGGATTCATAATGTCGGAATACAGAATCGCGGCATCGACGCCCAGCTTGCGGACGGGCATCATCGTCACTTCCGCGGCCAGTTCCGGCTGGCGGCAAATTTCCAGCAGCGAATATTTCTCTTTGATTTTCCGATAGTCGGGGTCGTACCGCCCGGCTTGCCGCATATACCAGACCGGCACCCGGTCCACGGGCTGCCTGCGGCATGCGCGCAAGAAACGGTCATTAAACATGCTTCAGCTTCCCCTTCGATAGTTGTAGGTTCCCAATGCTTCCATTATGCCCTTTTTGCTAGTCTGCCACAACATGGATGCCGGAACGGAGTATGACAAAGCTATGACAATCGCCGTCTAACGGTCGATCCGAAAGATTGTGATATACTGGAAGGACGATGCAGCTACATCAGACTAGAAGGTGAACGGTTTGCAGCAATGGAAAATCAATCTGGCCGTGCTTTGGGTCGGCAATTTTCTCGTCATGGCCGGTATGACCATGATTACTCCGTTTCTCTCCCTGTACCTGCAGCAGGATCTCGGGGTCACGGGCGAGCACCGGATTTCGCTATGGGCCGGACTAATCTTCGCAGCGAACTTCGTCACGTCTTTTCTGTTCCAGCCTCTGTGGGGCAAGCTGTCGGACCGGTACGGGCGCAAGATGATGCTTCTGCGCTCCGGGTTCGGGATGTCGATCGTCATCGTTCTGATGGGCATGGCCACCTCTCCTTGGCATCTGCTGCTGCTCCGGATCGCAAACGGCGTCATTTCGGGCTTCTCGCCGGCCGCCGTGTCGCTCGTCTCGGGGGGAACGCCGAAAGAGCGGATGGGCTTTGCCATGGGCACGCTTCAGTCCGGCGCGACGGCGGGGACGATCCTGGGTCCCTTGATCGGCGGGCTGATGGCCGACACCTTCGGTTTCCGTCCGATCTTTTACATGACCGGCACGATGCTGTTTCTCGCTTCGGCGCTGTCCGGTTTTATGATTAAGGAAAATTTCGACCGGGAGGCCGCCGCCCGGAAACCTCAGGCCAGCCTTCTCAAAGGCTTTCGCAACCTGATGCGGATTCCGCAGATGCCCGTGCTTTTGTCCATAACGTTTCTCATTCAGTTCGCCATGCTCAGTCCGATGGCGCTGATCCCCATTTATGTGCAGCAGTTGCATGGGACGACCGAAAACCTGGCGTTCTGGGCCGGCTTCGTCGGCGCCGTCACCGGATTGTCCAACATGGTGTCCGCGCCGGTTCTGGGCAGGATCAGCGACCGCGTCGGCCCGAAATGGATTTTGCTTGTCTCGCTGATCGGCGCGGGACTGATGTTCATCCCGCAGTCGTTCGTCGGCACCGTCGGACAATTGCTCGTCTGCCGCTTTCTGCTCGGCTGCTTCATGGGAGGCCTGATTCCGACCGTCAACGCCCTCATCCGGCGCTACACGCCGGACGGTCAGGACAGCCGGGCCTTCGGCTTCAACAGCAGCGCCCTCGCGCTCGGCAACATGACCGGCCCCGTAACCGGGGGCGTGCTGTCCGGCCTGATCGGCATCGAAGGGCTGTTCATCATGTCGGGCCTCTTTCTGTTCGCGACGTCGCTGTGGACTTATGTCATGCTCATCCGCCGCGACGGCGGCTTCTCCGCCGGCTCCGAGCGTCGCTGACCGGCGGAACTTCCGTGCCGGCCGGCCCGGATGCAAACGGCGATGGCTTCAACAACGGCGCTCCCTGCCGCCCTTTCACTTGACCATCGCCAGCGCCAAGCCGTCGAAGGCGGGCAGATGAGCGCCGATAAGCCGCTCGTCCTGCGCGATCCGGCGGTTGAATTCGCGCATCGCCCGGACGGCCGGCCCCTGCTTGTCCGGATTCAGCGTCCGACCGCGCAGCAGCGTGTTGTCCGCGGCGATTACCGCGCCGGGCTCGGCCAGGCGTATCGCCCACTCGAGATACGCCGGATAGTTCTCCTTGTCCGCATCGATAAAGAAAAAGTCGAATTTCCTCCCGTCCGCTTCGAGTTTTTCCAAGCTGTCCGCCGCGTTGCCCACGATCATTTCGACCTTGTCCGCGAACCCTGCGGCGGCCAGATTCGCCCGGGCCAGCTCGGCATACTCCGGCTTGAGCTCCAGCGAGGTAAGCGTCCCGCCCGCCCGCAGGCCTCTGGCGAGGCACACGCCGCTGTAGCCGCCCAGCGCCCCGATCTCAAGCGCCGCCTTCGCGCCCGTCGCGGCCGCAAGCAGCGTCAGCAGCCTTCCGTATGCGGGCTCGACCGATATTTCCGGCATTCCCCTTTCCCTGATCGATTCTTCGATTCGCGCAAGCTCCCGGTCTTCCGGAAACAACGATTCGAAATAGACCTCCGGCTCCGTCATCCCGTCTTCATCCTTTCCGCGCCGAAACAAACGGCATCCCCCGAAAGTCCGGCTTTCTGTTTTCCCGGCCTTGTTCTTCTCTATTGTAGCGGATCGCCGAACCGGCGCAAATCGTTGCGATTTTCCTCCGCCTTGCCGCCTCCGGCGCTTCCGCGCGAATTTGTAACCGACTTGACGTTTCCGATATACTGTTTTGTGGCGAAAAATTTACAGAACGATTACATTCTCCTAACAAAAAGAGACTTGAAATCGGGAAAGGAAGCGGTTCAACGTGATTTCACAATTACAAACCGCCGCGCGCAGCGGCATTCGGCTTTCGCTTCGCGGCCTGCGAAAGTGGCCGTACGGGGGAGCCATGCTGTTTATCGCGGCGATGCTCTACAAGCTCAATTGGCTGGACGGACAATTGAACGTCGGCGGAATGAATCCCTGGAAATGGACGGTCAATCTCGGCGCGATGGTGCTGGCGACCTTCTGGACCGTATGGCTCGGCCGCCGGACCCGCGCGGTCGTTCTCGCCTGCCTCGATATCGTCTTCTCGGCCGTCATGCTGGCCGATCTGGTCTATTTCCGCTATTTTAAAGATTTCATTTCCGTCCCCGTGCTGCTTCAAGCCGGACAAGTCGGCGAACTGGAAGACAGCATCTGGAACTTGATCCATCCGGGAGACTGGATTCTGTTTGCCGACCTGCCGGCGGCCGTGGCGATCGCCGTTTTCGTCTGCTGGAGGCTTCGTCCCTCCAGGCTCGAGCGGCTGGGACAATCGCGCCCCCGAAAATCGCTCAAGGCCGTCCTGCTTCGCCTTGCTCTCGGCGTCGCGCTGCTCGTCGGCGGCATCTACATGATTGCCGTGCCAGTCAATATTCAAAAGAACGGCTGGGCCAGAGGCCTGTTTGTCGGCAACTGGTGGAACGTTCCGATCTATAACGTGACAGGACTGTTCGGCTTCCACGGCTACGACGCTTACCGCTACGCAAAAGAGCACTGGTTCGGCAGCGGCCCGAGCCAAGCCGACATCCAGGAAGCGGAGGAATGGTTCGACAAGCGGGCCGCCCTGCAGAAGCAGGCCGAGACCGAGCCGATGTTCGGCGCCTACAAGGGCAAAAACGTGCTGATCGTGCAGGCCGAGGCGTTCCAGACGTTTGTCATCGGCCAATCGGTGAACGGAAAGGAAATTACCCCGAATCTCAACAAGCTGATCGGCCAAAGCCTGTATTTTCCGAACTTCTATCATCAGACGGGACAAGGCCGCACGTCCGACGCGGACTTCCTGACGAACTGTTCCCTGCATCCGATGCCGACGGGCTCCGTGTTTATCCGGTTCGCGGACCATACCTACAACTGCCTCCCGTCGATCCTGAACGGGCAAGGATACGATACGACCGTGCATCACGCATATGAAGGCAGCTTCTGGAACCGCAACAACATGTACCGCAATATGCAATACGCCGATTTTTACACGATCAAAGACTATACGAACGACGAACCGCTCGGCTGGTCGCTCGGGGACAAATCGTTTTTCCGCCAGACGATCGACCAGTTGAAGCAGCGCGACAAATCGCCTTTTTACGCGTTTGCCATCACGATTTCCGGGCATCACCCTTACAACCTGCCTTCCACGGCGACCCATTTCGACGCGGGACCGTTCGAAGGCACCACGTTCGGCGATTACCTGAAAGCGTCCCACTACGTCGACGAAGCGGTCGGCGAGCTCGTGCAGCGGCTGAAGGACGAAGGCTTGTGGGACAACACGATCCTCATGTTCTACGGCGACCACGACAACTCGCTTTATGACGCGGAGCCCTACGAGAAATTGTTCGGTCGCAAGCTGTCCGACCAGGAGAAGGACGCCCTTCAGCGCAAAGTGCCGTTCTTCATTCATTTTCCGAACGACGCGCATGCCGGCGTCATCGAAAAACCGGTCGGGCAAATCGACACGACGCCGACGGTGCTCCAATTGCTGGGCATCCCCGCCTCCGGGTACAAGCTGATGGGCGTCAGCATGCTGTCGGAAGCGGAAGCTCCGGTCGTCTTCCGGAACGGGGGCTTCGCGACGAAGCAAGTCTATTTCGTGCCTTCCGGCGACGGAATCTTGGAGCACGGAACGTGCTACCTGGCCGAAACCGGCGAACCGACCGAAATGTCCGCCTGCCAAGCCGGAGCCGAGGCGGCCCGGCTCGAATTGAAGGTGTCCGACCTGGTCGTCGAGCACGATCTCATCCCGACGCTGCTCGACAGCGCGAACGGCGCAAGCGGCGATACGAGCGGCGGCAACGCGGGCGGCGAGAAGGCGAGCGAAGAGAACCCGAGCGCGGCAAAAGAAGGCGGGTCGAACGCGGCGCCGCCGGCCGCGCCTTGACGTGAAACCCTCTGGTAAAGTTTAAGAAAATAAGCATGGACGACGGGTGGACTTTTGTTTACCATTATTGAGGATGGTTCTGCACTTTCAGCAGCAACCGACAAAAGGCAGCCGCCGAAAGAAAGAGGGACGTCATGCTTTTTAATTCTTATCCGTTCATTTTCGTATTCTGGCCGGTGACGGCCGTCGTCTATTTCCTGCTGATCCGATTCAGATGGACGCTAGCGGCCAAAGGCTGGCTGGCGCTTGCATCGCTATTTTTCTACGGATATTGGGACTACAAGTATGTTCCGCTCATTTTGGGCTCGATTCTGTTCAACTATTTGACCGGACGCTGGATCGCGTCCGTTTCGGGCTCGGCCGTCGGCAAGCGCAAAGCGATTCTCGCCTTCGGCATCGTGGTCGACGTGGCGCTGCTCGGCTACTACAAGTACGCGAACTTTTTCCTGGAAAACTTAAGCGAGCTTACCGGGCATCATTATCCGCTGCTGCAAATCGTATTGCCGCTTGGCATCAGCTTTTTCACGTTTACCCAAATCGCGTTTCTGGTCGACGCCTATCGCGGCAAAGTGCACGAAACGAACTTCGTGAGCTACGTGCTGTTCGTGACGTTTTTCCCTCACCTGATCGCCGGCCCGATCCTTCACCACGGTGAAATGATGCCGCAGTTCGACCGGCTCCGCAATAAAGTATGGAACTGGTCGAACGCGGCCAAGGGACTGTTTTTGTTTTGCATCGGCCTGTTCAAAAAGGTGGTCATCGCCGACACGTTCGCCATCTACGCCAACGACGGCTTCAAGTCGGCGACTCAATTTACGGACTCGTGGGTAGCGTCGCTCTCGTATACGCTTCAGCTCTATTTCGATTTCAGCGGCTATACGGACATGGCCATCGGGATCGCCCTGTTTTTCAATATCGTGCTGCCGCAAAACTTCAATTCGCCGTACAAGGCGGTCTCGATTACCGATTTCTGGAGACGGTGGCATATGACGCTCAGCCGCTGGCTGCGCGACTACATCTACATACCGCTCGGAGGCAACCGGAAAGGCTTCGCCCGGGCCAACGTCAACCTGATCATCGTCTTTTTCATCGGCGGCTTGTGGCACGGCGCCGGCTGGACCTTTATTTTGTGGGGACTTTTGCACGGTTTCGGACAAGCGCTGCAGCGCGTCTGGACGCGGCGGGGCCGTCCGCTGCCCAAGTGGCTGGCCATCGCGGTTACGTTCCTGTTCGTGAACGTGACCTGGGTGTTCTTCCGGGCGGAGAACGTCGATCAGGCGCTCCGCATTCTCAAAGGCATGGCGGGAATGAACGGCCTCGGCCTGGACCAGCTTTCCAGCTTCGTCTTCCCGATTTTGCTGTTCGCCGTCTTTCTGCCGATCGTCTTCTTCGCGAAGAACTCGTCCGAACGGGCGGAAGCCTTCCGCCCGAGCGTCAAGACCGCGCTGGGGATGGCGGTGCTGTTCATCGTCTCGCTGCTCTATTTGAACCGCATCAGCGAGTTCCTGTATTTCAATTTCTAGGAAAGGCGTGACCACTTCGATGACTTCATCGTCCAACGCTATGCTGCAAACGAATCGAAGCGTCCCCAAGCGGGTCCGCGCCAGACGTTTTTGTCTTTCGTTTGTGTTCTATTCCATTATTGTGGCCGTTGCGGTCGCACTGCTTACCGTATGGATCGACCCGCTGCAGTTTTACCATAAAGCAACGTGGTACAACGCCCGGTTCTCGACCGAAGAACGGTACCAGAATCCGGGCCTGGCCAAAAACTTCGATTACGATACCATCATTATCGGAACCTCGATGACCGAAAATTTCGTTCCGTCCCAAGTCGGCGAGCAATTGGGCGGAAAAGTGATGAAGCTGTCGATGGAGGGCTCGATCTCGGAAGAGCATTACCAAATGGCCCGCCTCGCGCTGAGCACCGGCAAGGTCAAAAAGGTGCTGTGGGGGCTCGATTATTTTTCGCTGAAAAGCAAGGCGGCCGACAGCAACTACGAGCTGCCCAAATACATGTACGACGACAAGTGGTGGAACGATTACCCGTATTGGTTCAACTACACCGTATACGAGCAGTTTTTCAAAAGCGTCATGCTGCAGCTCAAAGGCACGCCGAAACAGAACCTCGACTATTTGAGCAACTGGAACTGGATGGTCACTTTCGGCAAGGAGCGGGTGGCCAAAGCCTACGACAAGGCGAACGCGGAGGAAGGCTACTTCGGGCTGGACGAAGAGGCGCCGGAATCGCTCAAGGTCAACTTCGACCATAATATTCTGTCGCTGGTCAAGGACCACCCGGACGTGGAGTTCATTTTCTACTATCCGCCTTACAGCGTGCTGCGGCAGGTCGTCTGGTACAACACGAATCCGACCCGGTTCGGCTACCAGATCGAAATGCGCAAATGGATGTACGAGCAGTTCGCTCAATATCCGAACGTCAAGCTGTACGATTTCCAAACGGCGGATTGGACGTACGATCTGGACTTGTACAAGGACTTGTCCCACCACCATATGAACGTCAACAAGTGGATCGCCGAAGCGATCGGCAAGGACGATCCCAAGTACCGGGTGACGGACGACAACGTCGATGCGCTGAACGACAGCCTGATCGCGGCCGCGGAGAACGCCGTCATGACCCCGGAATACGAAGTGGTGAATTTCTCCACGCTGCTGAGCGGCCAAAAGCACGTCTTCACCGGACGGTTGCTCCAGGAGGACGGCAAGGACCTGCTCGTGCCGGTCAAGCAGCTCGTCTCCGAGCTGGGCGCGGAGCTGACGTGGGACCAGGCGACGAAGACCGCTGTCCTAAAGCGCGGGGATCGCGAGCTGAGGCTGACGATGGGCAGCACCGACGCGGTCTCCTCCGGCCAAACCGTCAAGCTGGAATACGCGCCGCGGCTGATCGGCGGCACGTCGCTTGTCCCTCTCGGCTTCGTTGCCGGGGAACTGGGCTACAAGACCGAGCTTTCGCAGCTTGAGGACGGAACGACGCAGCTTTCGATAACCGAATAGGGTCCGAACCGCCAAAAAGGCTGTCCTTGCAAAACGCGTCGAGCGTTTTGCGCAAGGACAGCCTTTTATAGCAAATAGCCGTAGAATGGCGGGATTATTTCAAAAAAGAACGGGCCTTTTCGATGGCTTCGTCCTCGGTCGGCGCCGTGACATAGCGGCCGTTCACGAAAATGAAGGCGCGTTTGGCGCAGGGGCCGCAATACGATTTGCAGCCCACTTTGATTTCCGCATCGGGATCGAGCTTCTTCAGCTTCGCCAAAGCCGTCTTCAGCCGAAGATGCCGGCATTTGTCGCAGATGCGGATATCGTTCTTTTTTTTGACGGTCGTTTCAGTGGTCGCCATGATTGCCCTTCGACGGATTGGTGATGACAAAGCCTTCCTGCGGGAAATACAAATAATCGATCATGACGCCGTCGAGAAACTCGTCGCCCGACTTCAGCAGCACGTCGATCCCTTTATCGGTCGACACGATTTCGTCCCCGTCGCCGGGTTTGTCCAAATCGAGGCCGTAATGGGCATGATCCCCGTGGCTGTGCGTCACGAATACCCGCAGCTTCAATCCCTCATTCTCCGGCTTATCCAATTCCTTTCGCAGCACTTTGGCGGCATTGCGCGTAATTTTGCATTTCATTGTCGATCGCTCCCGTTCCTTATGAAGGTCTTGTTCTATTGTAATGAAACGGAACCGGCTGCGCAACCGCTCATTTGCTCCGATCCGGCAGTTCCGGCGCGCCAAGACCGTATTTACGCTCCATCCTGCCGGCGAACCACCCGGCCAGAGCCACGGTAAAGGCGATGTCGTCAACGGGCATAAACGGCATCCAATCGGGCAGCACCCAATACAGCAGGACGGGCACGACAAGCAGCAGCTTGTCCGCAAGGGAAACCCGGGGCGAACGCAAAATGCGCCATACCCTGGAAGGCAGCCGCATCCACAGTTTCGCCCACGATTTCGCAGATCTTCGGGACATTCCATCTCCCCCTTCGCGCGGCGGCCCGCACTCGCGGCGGGCCCTCCATACGAAAAGTGTACCCGTTCAACCCCTCTTCCATCAATCGGACAGCTCCATCGCCGCCGCCAGCAACGACTGCACTTCCGGGTACCATTCGGCAAGCGATTCGAGCGGCAGCGGATTTCGTCCCCATCCCGCCTCTACCGTAAAGCCGGGACGTCCGAATTCGGAGATGAACCAGTCTTTGAAGCCCGCATCGCTGCCTTCCAGCCGCACCGGCCGGTAACCGGAGGCCTTGCCCAGCCGCTGCGCCCATGCCAGCGAGTGCCGCGGCTCCATCCCCCGGTAGTTCCAATAAATCTCCTCGCCTTGCGTATGAAAAGCGATCGCCGCATGGAAATCCGTCTCTCTGGTAAATTCGGCAAGAGCTTTCGCTTCCGGTTCCGTAAGCGGCGCCGTGCCGCCGTAATCCCGCGGTCCCGGGCCGTCCGCGCCCCTTCGGAGCCGCTCTTCCTCCCAATGCGCGGGGAACTGGTCGTTCAGATCGACGCCGCGCGCATTCGCCTTCCAGCGGTGAAACCGGTCGCTGCCGCCGTTCCAGCGCACAAGCTCCCGGTACCGGGGATGATCGGGAGCGATGCCTTCCACGACCAGGTCGACGCCGTCGGGATTCACCATCGGCACGACCCACAGCGTGCATTTCGCATACAAGGCGGTCGCCTGCTTGCCCCCGAAAGCGATTTTTCTTTTGCACGCTTTCGCATAATCTTCGACAAAGCGCATCAGCGCAAGCGAGGTGATCCATTCGTTCGCGTGCACCGCACCGTTCGCTTGCAGGCGAAACGGGCCTTCCCCGATCCGCAAGGCATAGATCGGCTTTCCCAATGCGCTTTTGCCGATCACGCAAGTGGCGATGAACGGGTACAGCCGCTTCAAAGCGTCCAGATCCCGCTCCAACTGATGCGAGCCGTACTCCGCCGTCAGCCGGACGATCCGCTCCCTTTCCGGCGAAGGAATTTCGATGATCTGGCCTTCCTCCAGTCGCTGCCCCCATGCCTCCGCATTCATTTCCTGCAGGCGGGCCAAGGAGACTTGCGTTTTGCCGGCGATGGTTTCCCACGTTTCTCCCCGCTGAACGACATATCGACGAGGCAGCCTTACGGGCACCTGAACGAGCTCCCCGGGAATGAGGGGCTCTCCGTGCCACTGCGGATTGAATGCCGCCCAGGAAGACGGCGAGATGCCGAAACGGGCGGCGATGCGTCTTGGCGTGTCCCCGGGCTGCACGACATAACCGATCGTATTCATGCTTCTCCTCACCCTTCGTTCCGGATTCTTTTCGTTATATGAAGGATGGGGCCGCGATATGATTCCGCAAAAAAAGAAGGCCGCCGTCAGGCTGCCTGGGAAAACCGGCTCCGATTTTCGATTGTTACGCGCCGACGCGGCGAACCTGCCAGACGACAGGCGTAAGACGGATCTGCTCGCCGAGCCAATCCTGGGCGATAACCTGGAATTTCTTCGGATCGCCGCTGCAGAAAAACTGATGAACCGGCACCTCTTCGTTTCTTGCGAGCATATTCTTTTCATGCAATATCGTGCTGATTTCGCGGGCCGTTTCATATGCCGAGCTGATAAGGGTGACTTTGGGCCCCATGACTTCGGAAATCGTGTCGGCCAGAAACGGATAATGCGTGCAACCGAGAATAAGGCAGTCCATCGGAAAGCCGCGAAGCGGCAGCAGATCGTTCGCGACCGTATCGCGCGCGTCCTGCGAACGGTAATGGCCGTCTTCGACAAGCGGAACGAAGTTCGGACAGGCCTTGGTCACTACGCGAACAAGCGGGGACAATTGCCTGAGCGCCTGCTCGTAAGCCCCGCTGTTGATTGTTCCTTCGGTGCCGATGACGCCCACGACCCCTGTTTTGGTCCGCCCGATCGCGGCGCGGGCGCCCGGATTGATGACGCCGATGACCGGAATGCCGACCCTTGACCGGATATCCTCCAGGGCGATCGCGGTAGCGGTGTTGCAGGCGATGACAACCATCTTCGGCTTATACTGAATCAAGTAATCGACGATCTCGCGGGTGAAGCGAACGATTTCCTCCGCCGGACGCGGACCGTACGGGGCACGTGCGGTGTCGCCGAAATACAATATTTTCTCCCTGGGCAACTGACGCATCACTTCCCGAACGACAGTCAGCCCTCCTACGCCGGAGTCCAGGACTGCGATCGCTTGTTGCACGTGAACACCGCTTTCTGCATGAGTTGATAAAGGAACATGATACTTTATGAGTCCGCGCGACAAAAGGTACCTACATGTTGACGCCTATTCGGCCCTTACGCGAAGAAACCGCCCTGCGGGAGCGGGCGGTTCGGTCTGGCGCGGCAACGCGCGTCAGAGAGCGGATGTTTCTTCCGATTCGTTCAGATCGGCGGAAGCAACGGAAGCCGTCTCTTCGCCGCCGTCTTTTTTGCCGAACTTCGAACGCAAGCCGGATGCCAGATCGGTGGTTTTTCTCGCGATCGACTGGGCGGTTGCCCCGGCCTGCCGCCCCAGATCGGCGGTTTTCTCGATCGTCAGCTGCGCCGTGTGGGCAATATCTTTGCGCAACTCCTTGCCCGGCTTCGGCGCAAACAGCAAAGCCGTTACGGCCCCGGTCAGCGCGCCCGCCACCGTTCCCCAAACGAACGATTTGACGATTTTTCTGTCTGCCATTTTCGTTTTTCTCCTTCCCTCGCGAAAGCCGCCGTCGATCTTCGGGGCGCGATCCCGCGTCCCGGTTTCCAAGCGGACCCGCCTATTGTCGCCCGCATTCGTCCTTTTGCCCGGGCGGAGGGTTCGGTGCGTCGCTGCCGCGCCGGCGCGCGTACTGCCACAGGCTCCACAGCGTCTCCGACCAGTCGATCGCTTCCCCGATATGGCGCCTCTGCCGTTCCGCCGCTTCGGACATATGCTGCGCGATTCGCCCGCTCCACATATGGGCCGCATCTGCCGCCGTCTGCGCCGCGTGCCGGGCGGCCTCGCCGAGCGCCCGCCCCCCTTCCGCAAGCGCCTCGAGTCCTTGCAGCAGCGCTCCGACCTTGGCGGCTGACTCGGCCGCTTCCCGTCCAAGACGGCGCCATTGCCGCAGGGCCGTTTCCGCTTCGCGGTCGAGCCTGCTTACGGCCGCGTTCCAGCGGTCAAGCGACCGAAGCAAGGCGACAACCGCAAGCGCAATCGCCGCAGCGGCCGTCAAGCACAAGAACGCCACCGCGTAACCAGCCAGCTCCCACGCCATTTGGGAAGCACCTCCCCATCCCCTTGTTGCGGCATCCGCCGCAGGCAGCCGTGACAAATGCCTATGCGGCTACAACCAGTATAAGAAGATTGGGCTCGTCTTGACACACGCCGACAAAAAATAACGGCCGTTCCATTCGGCCGTTATTTTTTACGTTTTGGGCCTGATCGCGTAGGCGCAGCGAATGCCGCCGTCGGCAAGGCACTCCGTGCGCTCGACGTCGGCTTCCAGAAGCTGCCGGAACAGCGTTTTCTCGCATTGGCAGGCCTGACGATACTTGCCCGCCACCATGGCGATCGGGCAGTTGTATTCGTACAGGTAGTAGACCTCTTCCTCGTTGCCGGACTCCCATTCGGCCATGTACCCCCCGGCATTCTGAATGGAAGACAGCTCCGCAACGCGCTCCTTAAGACTTCTTCCGGTCATGCGGTCGCGGTAACGGGACGCAAGCTTATCCCGGCGGCCGGCAAACAACCGGTCAACCGCGTCCGCGCCTGCCGTCTCTTCCAGCTCGGACAGCAGCTCAAGCGTCAGGTGCGGATAATTTTTCGGAAACAAGTCGTCCGCCCGTTCGGTCAGCCTATAGCGATAGGACGGTCTGCCCATGGCCTGTCGGACAAGCGACGAGCGTACCAGGCCGTCCTTCTCCAACGTATGAACGTGGCGCCGAACCGCCACCTCGGTAATCGCCAGCGCCTTTGACAGCTCGCTTATGCTTAAGCCGCCCTGCGTCTTCAGAAGCCGGATCAGGCGGTAACGCGTCGATCCTTCTTCCTGCTGCAGCATGTGCATCCCACTCCTTCCGGTTCGGCCTGAGACCGGCGCCGCGAGTTGTCGTCCTGACTTGGACTTATAAGCCTATTGTAGCGGAAGAGGCCCGGCGCGTAAATTTATTTATGAAACATAAACGTTCACAAAGTTAGCCATGGCGATGTGCCACGCCGGAACAAAGGAACGGAAAGCATAAAAAACGGGCCGGCATCGGCCCGTGAAACGTTTGGATGATCCGAAACGATTTTTCGGTCTTTCGCGGAACGCCGTCCCCGCTACCGCTTTTCCCAAGGATCAAGCTCGCGGCGCAAATACGCCCTGATGTCCTCCGCAAAGGCGGTCAGAAGCTCCGGCAATTCGCCGGACAGCGGATGCAGCTCGCGGCGCGGCCAGCGGTCGTAATCCTGCACAAGCGGTCTGCGCAGCGTCACCAGCCGCCGCAGCGCCTGCGCGCGCGCTTCCGGAATTACGCCCTCTCCGGCGATGACATCGACGATATCCTCGTAGCTGCTGGCGTCGCGCATCATGAATCCGTCGATAAGCGAGCTTCCGATATCCGTCACGATTTCCAGCGCCAGATGCAGAATTCGTTCCTGAGCCAGTCCCTGCAGCGTCGACGCCGTCCAGCTTTCGTTCAATTCCCGCTGCGCTGCGACCAGTTCGGGAATGCAGTCGAGCCGGCGTTCGATACCTTCGCGGTTTACGTAGTACATTTCGGTTCAACCCCTGTCGTCGCGGCCTTTGCGTTTGTTTTTCCGTTTCAGCCATACCACCATTACGACGGCGCTGATGAGAATGACGAGCAAATACGTCAGCATTTCATACAGATCGCCGGCACCGGAATCCGTCGTATTCACCGCAATTCTCCCTCTCAGCTTTCGTAATCCACGCTGACGGACGATTCCCGCACCGCCGCCATATGCTCGATAACCTTTTTATGTACCGGATGCACCTGGTAAGCCTGCAGCGCTTCCAGCGAAGCGTGCTTGGTCGTCAACGCGATATCGTACGAACGCTCCGAGTGCAGCACGTCGACGCCGACTTCGATCGAGAGCAGTTCGTCGATTTTGCCTTCCATATCGCGCAGCACCTGCGCCGTTCTGGCGACGCTCTCCGGACTGCGGTCCTTCAGTTTGAACAAAACGATATGCGTGATCATCGGTCATGTCTCCTTCGGTTAAGTTTGAAGATGTCCGGGACTTCGCCGAATGAGCGCTTTCCTCCAAGCGCATACTAAGGCGGAAGAAACGCCGCATCGAGAAAGGAAGACTTGCATGCGCTATGCCGTCACCTTGACGTGTACGCTTTTCGGGTTGGCGCTGTGCCTGTTTAACGCCACCGGTTACGATCCCCATAACATCTTTCTGTTTATGCTCAGCGTTCCCGTCTGGTTCGTCGAAGTCTTCTCCGACATACACCGGGTCAGCACAGGAACCGTGTACGTGCTCACGGTGCTCAGCTGGGCGGTTATCGGCTATTTGTGCGATCGGTTGCTGGAGCGGTCCCGCGGCGCGAAACAAACCTGAATCCGTCAAAAAAGGAGCCCGCGCGGCTCCTTTTTATTGTTATTCTACAATAATCTTGGACACCATGCCAGCATGGCCTTGTCCGCACATAATCGAGCAGTGCATTTCATACGTACCCGGGGTGTCGAAGGTGACTTCCGCTCTCGGATTGTCCTTGGTCAGGTTAATGCCCAGTTCCTTGATTTCCGCGCCGTGGTTGCCCAATTTGTTCGAGAAACTGAGGACGTACGTCGTGCCCGCTTTCACATGGTATTCCGCTTGGTCAAAATTGAAGTTGGTCGCCGATATTTTCAACAGTTGCTGTCCTTCCGCCAGTTCCTCTTCCTTCGGTCTTTCCGGCAATCCGGTCGCAAGCAAGTAAACGCCGAACAGACAGGCGACGATAATCAAGGCTGGCATAATCCTCTTGTGCATTGATGCTCCCCCTGCTTCTTCAAATGTCCATCACTTATTCTACCTAAAATGGGCAATCGAACTCAACTATTGATTGGGAAATATCGTCAACTTTTTTTCACATATGACAAAATGATGAACAATCGGCTGCAGAAAACGTTCAAACGACCGGAAAAAGGGAAAGGATGGCAATTTCAGGATTGCGGTGGACCGTTTCCGGAACCGGAGGCATCGTTCTTTTTGTCCCCTTCGGCACGGTTGCGCAGAATGAGGACGGCCTGACGAAGGCGCGGGGGAATCGGCAGCCCTATCCTGCCGTAGTTTTCCAGAACGGACAGCAGCTCGTTGGCGGTATAAAACAGAATCGCGCCGCCCATCGCCAGCTCGGTGCCGAGCAATACGTCGATCCGGTGCGCCAAAAGGATGACAAGCAGCATGAGTCCTTTTTTGGTCAACCCCCAAAATCCGAAGGCGCTGCTCAGGCCTTTCCCTTCCCGCAGCGACGCGGCAACTCCGCTCACGTAGTCGATGCCCATCACGACAAGCAAAAACGTCAGCGATTCCGGCCAGACTCCAAAAGCAAACGTCAGTATGGACCCGCAGATGACGCATGCAATACCGAAGTGCGGATGCACGGCGCGTCCTCCTTTCCCGCCAGCGGGATTTGAAAAGTTGCGATTCATATTAATATACTCCGGCGGGAAAGGCGGAGAAACGTTCGAATGCCCGTCCGACCGCTTCGCTGTCACCATTTGGATGCTCGTCCCGCTTCCGGCGGCCCGTTTGCGGGGCCGCCCTTGCGGTTTATCGCGAAGTTGGTTGAAATCGCATGAGGACTCAAAAACCGTTCAGCTTCAGCCAGGAAGCGCACGCGTCCGTCCAGCCGCCGACGTGCGGATCGTCTTCCGCCAGGCCCAGGCCGTGCCGGCCATGCGCATAAACATGCAGGTCGAACGGCACCCCGCGCTTGCGGAGCGCAGCGGCGAACATCAGGCTGTTCTCCACCGGGACCGCCGCGTCGTCGGACGTATGCCACAAAAAGACCGGGGGCGTGTCCGCCGCAACCTGATCTTCGCTGCTGAGCAGCGCAATCCGGTCGTCCTCAGGCTCCGGTCCGAGCAAATTCAGGCGCGATCCGGCATGCGTGAACGGGTCGCGCATCGTGATGACCGGGTAACAGAGGATCGTCAGATCGGGTCGGCTCGACTGCCGTTCCACGGGATCGTCCGCTTCCGGACGTCCGGCGTCGAAGCGCGTTCCCGCCGTCGAGGCCAGATGACCGCCGGCGGAAAAACCGAGGATGCCCACCCGGCCGGGATCGATCCCGAAACGGTCCGCTTCGTGCCGCACCGTGCGAATGGCCCGCTGGGCGTCCAGCAAGGCGCACGGATAACGGTAAGGGGCGACGCGATACCGCAGGACAAACGCGGAAATGCCGATGGAATTCAGCCACAATGCGACGGGTTCGGCTTCGTGGGCAGCCCTCATCCCGTACCCGCCGCCCGGGCAAACGATAACCGCCGGATTTCCTTTCCCCTCCAGCAAATACGGAAAAATCGCCGGACGGTCCTCGTCCGCGTCTCCCATCGCATAAGGCGCTCCTTCCGGCCACAACAACTGTTCCATTCGAATCCTCCCCCGAGATTTGGTTGCGCGCGTATTGGCAAGCGGCTTGCCGTCTGCGCTTACTTCGCCGGACGGTATCCGGCCGCTACGGCGTCCTCTTCCGTGCAGAACATCTCTTCGGGCTTGGTCTGCTCGTAAGACGGGCCGCCGGGAACGTGATAAATTTTGTCCCCCTTGGCATTGATGTTCCCCTTGATTTGCGGGTTCGTGCACGGCGCCGGAGAGGACGGCCCGGAGGAAGATTCCTCGGCCTCCTCTTCCGCCTCCGTTTCCTTCGCCGTCCGCCCGGCGCCGGAGGAAGCTTTCCGTTCCGGCTGGGCAATCCGCGCTTCCAGCGTCTCGAACCGGTCGTTGTCGTTCCACATGCGCTCGAACTCGTCCGCGAACGCCCCGGCGATCGTGGGATTGTCGATCACCACGAGCATCTCGTCGTTTCTCGTGCTGGCGGCTTTGGAATAGTTGAACGAGCCGGTGGACGCCTTCTTCTTGTCGGCTATCGTCATCTTCAAATGCATCAGGCCGTCGTGCTTATTGACTTTCATCGGAATGCCCGCGCTGCCGAGCAGCTTGACCGCTTCCCCTTGCGTCTTGCCGGACAACTGCGACCGGTCCGTAATGATGCGGACGGCGACGCCGCGCTGATGCGCTTTCTTAATCGCCTGCACGATGTCCGGATGCGTCAGGCTGTAAATCGCAATGTCGAGCGTTTCCTTCGCCCCGTCGATCAGGGCGATCAATTCCCGCTCCGGATGCTGATCCGCCTGCGTAAAAGCCCAAACGATCTGATTTTCCTCCATGGAAGCCGTGGCGGGCTTCCCTTGCTGGCCGGCTGCGCAGCCGCCGAGCAGAAGAAGCGCCAGCCCCGCCGCAGCCGCTTTCCATCCTTTCCTCAATGCGGTTTCACTCCCGGGTGCTTGTCTCTTGAAGTCTGTTCGTTTCGAAGCGTTTTGCTCCCTATCCTTCCAAACTCATATTCTATTACATTCGCGGGCGGATCGAAATAGCGGTATTCGGAGCGGCTCCCGCGGGAACGGCGCTTTCGGCGTCCGAAGAAAAAGGAAAGCTGCCCCCGGTCTTTGCGGACCGAGGGCAGCCGGCGGCCAAATGCGGATGGTCCGCGTTATCGAAGCAGCTTGATCAGCTCGCGCATAAATCCGGGCAAGTCGGGCCAGGCGTGTCCCGTGACGAGCTTGCCGTCCACGTGCACCGTTCCTTCGGCATACCGGGCGCCAAGCGACTCGATATCGAGCCGGCAGGCGGAATAGGCGCTCATCGTTTTTCCCTGGAAGTACGACCGGTCCCGAAGCGCCAGGAACGCCAGCGGCCCGTGGCAGATCGCCCCGATCGGCTTGTCGGATTCGATGAAATGGCCGATAATGCGCGGCAGCTCGGGATGGTTGCGGATATATTCGGGAGCGCGTCCGCCGGGAATGACAAGCGCGTCGTATCGGGCAGGATCCACATCGGCGAACGCGACATGGGCCTGCAGCAGATGCGCGGGCTTCTCCGAATACGTTTCCCATCCCTCGACGAAGTCGTGGCAAACCGTATGCAGCGTTTTTGCCGCCGGAGCGGCGATGACGGCATCGAGCCCTTCCTCCAAAAGCCGGTAATACGGATAATAAACCTCCAGCACCTCGACGGCGTCGCCTGTCAAAATCAGCACCCTTTTGGACATTGTCCCACTCCCTTGCCAAAATCGTAAGCCAATGCGGCCCCTTTCATTATGGTTGAATGGCGTAAACGCGGTCAATGGTTCCAAAGGCAGATTCATCCTCGAAATTTGGCATCCGGGCTGCTTGAGCGCCCTATGCCGCGAAGTCCGGACGCGGCTTTTCGCCCACCAGCAGCTTCGCCGCCCGCCTTCTTGCCTCGGCTGGATCGAGCCCACCGCTCATCGTTTTGCCCTCCTTACGCATACAGGCTGCGCTTGCCGACGGAACCGAACAGTTCCATTTTCCGGCCGATCAGCTCCTTCGCCGCTTCGATCGCGGACGGGAACAGGACGGTCGGCTCGCACTCGTTCGGCCGCTCCGCCAAATGTTGCCGCAGCCGGCCGAAAAACGCTTTTTTCATCTCCGTCGAAATGTTGACCTTGCAAATGCCGAGACGGATCGATTCCGCCACTTCCTCGGGCGAATTGTCGGAACCGCCGTGCAGCACAAGCGGAACCGGCACGAGCGAGGCGATCTCTTTGAGGCGGTCGAGCTGCAGCTTCGGCTTCCGCGACTTCGGGTACATGCCGTGCGCCGTACCGATCGCGACGGCAAGCGTATCGGCTCCCGTCCGCTCGACAAACTCCCGGGCTTCCTGCGGGTCCGTATACAAGATTTCGTCGCTGCCTCCTTCCATGCTGCCTTCCGCCTGGCCTACCGTTCCCAGCTCGGCCTCGACCGTGACGCCGACGGCTCTGGCAATCGCCACCGCTTCCCGGGTGATGCGGATATTTTCCTCGAACGGCTTCGTCGAAGCGTCGATCATCACCGACGTAAATCCGCAGCGGATGGCGCGGACAATGTGCTCCACGCTGCCGCCGTGGTCGAGGTGAATGACGGTCGGCACCTTCGCCTTGTTCGCGATGTCCCGGCAATAGGCGACGAAGCTGTCCGTGAGAAATTCAAGCTCGGACGGGTGAATGGCCAGAATGACCGGGGATTCGAGCCGCTCGGCGGTCTCCATGATCGCCCGCAAATACTCCCCGTTACCGACGTTGAACGCGCCTACGGCGAACCTGTGCTTTTGTGCGGCCGACAGCAATTCTTTCATCGTGATCAACAAGTTGTTCCTCTCCCTTATGTTTATGATTTTAAAATGGCTGATCGCGTTCGGTTAGGCAGAACTTCGCTTCAGGCTTCAGGGAAGGTTCGGCTCTTTCATTGAGCAAAACCCTTCTCTAGTTGCCTCAATCGCAATCAGGGATACCGGTTGCCGTTTTTTCGCCTGTGCAGTTGCCTTTTCCGCATGTATTTCATCCGCCCGAACGATATTGGACGCTCATACGAAGTTTAGTTGCTGTTTCGACACTTCGATCGCCTTCCCTCACCGAAAAGGGCGCTGCCGTTGCGGAAATGGCAATTGCGATCGCGCGCATGCTCGAATCTCCCCTTATGGCTGAGACGCGACCAGCGACTGCGCAAGCGACGATCCGGAGCCCGTCCGTTTTGGCCGAGACGATTCGTTTTCGAAAACGAAACCGCCGTCTTCAATCGTCGAGGCCGGGAGCGAAGGCCAGCAGCCCGGCGGCGAAGGTGTCGCCGAGCCCGATCGTGCCGACGACCTGCTTCACCTCAAGCGCCGGCACGACGCAAATATGCCGCATCCCCGCTGCCGCGCCGGCCAGCCGGACGCCTCTCGCGTTCGGCGGAAGCCCGGAGGCGATCGCTTCGATTTCCTCCGCCGTGCAAAACCGACCGGTCGCCGCCCGCGCGGCGGCGAAACGGATGCCCCCGCCAAGCGCCGGCTCCCACTTCCGCGCTTCCCCGTCCGAGACGCAGACCGCGAACTGATGGGTGTGCACGATCAAATTCCGCACGCCGAGGCGAATTCTCGCTTCGCCGAGCCGGTCCAGCAGCTCCGCGTCGGGCAGCTTGAGCAGGGCGCCCTCCAGCCCGAGCAGCTCGGCCATCTCGTCTTCGTTGCATCCGACGCTCCGCACCAGCGGCTTGAAACGACGGATGACGCCGAGCTGTTCCTCCCGGGAAAAAAAGGCCGCCAGTTCCAGATGAACCGGAATCGGGTGCGAGCCAAGCGACCGAAGAAACCGGACCTGTTCCCCGATCAGATCCGCAGCCTCCTCCGGCGAGTCGGCGGCGTTGTAGCCGGACACGAGCAGGGCGCGGAACCGGTCCGCCGAACCCTTAAGCCGCGCGGCGAACTCCGGGGCGATCAGGCCGCCGGCGAATTCGCCGGTGCCGCGCAAAATGATCCGGTTTGCCCGTCCGTTCCGGTTGTACTCCAGAATATAGTGAACGGGCGCTTCCTTTCCGTTCCCCCGCTCCTCTTCGAGCCCTTCATGGTTCAGCAGAAAATCGTACTCCGCCGTCCAGGCCGGCACGTTGACCATCGCGGGGCAGCCGGCCGCCGCAGCCGCCCGCGCGGCCTGAAGCCCCGTTCCGCCGACCGACCACGTCCAGTCCGCCAGACCGCGCAGTTCGCGCAGCATGCGCTCGCAGGTCACGATGTACTCGCCGCCGCGTCCGGCGCGCATATTCCATTCGACCGCGCCCGCCAGATCGGTCCAGGAATGCAGATACATGCCCGGCCGCTTAGGCGTAGGCGGCTCGCTTCCCGATTCGCAGCGGCTCCGCAGCTTTTCCAGCAGCTTCCCGTCGAGCGATGCCTTTGCGTCGATATTGGCCGTAAATCCGCAGGCAATTCCCTTCATCCTTTGACCGCCCCTCCCGTCAGCCCTTTGGCGAGCTTGTTCTCAAACAGCAGCACGAGCGCAACGAGCGGAAGCGTCACCACGACCGAAGCCGCCGACACATCTCCCCAGGGCACGTAAAACATTTGCGGAAACAAGGCGATGCCTACCGGAATCGTCTGCGTGCTCACCTTGTTGGTCAGCGTAAGCGCGATAAGAAATTCGTTCCACGAAGCGATGAAAACGAGCAATCCCGCCGTCACCAGTCCCGGCATCGCCAGCGGAAGCGCAATTTGCCAAAAGGTGCGAACGGGGCCGCACCCGTCCACCGCCGCCGCTTCCTCCAGTCCCGCGGGCAAGTCCTTGAAAAAGCCGTACAGCAGCCAGACGCAAAGCGGCAGGCAGAACAGCATGTAGGACAGCACAAGTCCGGCATGCGTATTGTAAAGGCCGATCTTGCGGATCATCGCATAGAGCGGCGCGATGATGGCGATCTGGGGAAACATCGACGTCGCCAGAAACAACCCCAGCCACAAGCTCTTGCCCTTGATCGGCAGCCTCGCGATCGCGTAGGCCGCCATGCTGCCCAGCAGCAGGCTGATTGCGGTAACGGAGAAGGCCACGATCGCGCTGTTGGCGATAAAGCGGACAAAAACCGAATGAAATACGTTGGCGTAATGGTCAAACGTCACCTCGCGGGGAAGGATCGGGGGGAGCGTGTTCAAATCCCGGTCCAGCTTGAGCGACGTAATCCCTTGCCACAGCAGCGGGCCAATGTTCAGAAACACGACGAGAGCCGCCGCCAGGCCGAGTCCCAAAGCCTTTATTTGCCGATTGAGCGTCATCTTGTTCACCCGCCTTCGATTCGCCCGTACGCGCGGCGCTGCACATATTGCAAAACCCTGGCGAGAATCAGCACGGAAACGGCCATGACCGCCGCCATCGCCGCCCCGTAGCCTACTTGGGCGGAAGAGAATGTCGTCTTGTAAGCATAGCTGGACAGCACTTCCGTCGCGTTGGCGGGACCGCCCCCGGTCAGCACGTAAATCAGGTCGAACACCCTGAACGCGTCGAGCGTTCGCAATAGCAGCGCCGTCACAAGCGTCGGCAGCAGAAGCGGAAGCGTAATCAGGCGAAACCGCTGCAGAGAAGTCGCGCCGTCGATCGCGGCCGCTTCGTAAATGTCCTCGGAAATCGTCTGCATGCCGGCGAGCAGAATCAGCGCCATGAACGGAGTCGTTTTCCACACGTCGGCGATAATGACGGCCCACATGGCGCTCGCCCGGTCGCCGAGCCAGTTCGGATAGGAAGAAATCAGATGCAGCCGCTCCAGCGCGTAGTTGATGAAGCCGAAATCGGCGTTAAACAGCCACTGCCACATGCTGGCGGAAACGACGGTCGGAATCGCCCACGGAATCAGCACGCTTGCCCGAACCCACTTCCGGCCCGGCAGGCGTTTGTCCAGCAGCACGGCGAAGCCCAGTCCGATCGCCGTCTCCAGCGCCACCGAAACCGCGGTAAACAGCCACGTATTGCGATAGGCCAAATGAAACCAGACGTCATCCAGCAGCTTCGCATAATTGCCCAAGCCGACAAACCGGGAAGGCGCGTTCAGAAAGGTGGCGTCGTACAGGCTGAGCAGCAGCGTCCGGACGACCGGATAAAATCCGATCGCCGTCAAAATCGCCAGCGACGGCGCGAGAAACAGGTAGCCGGTCAGGACGGCTCCCCGATGTCTGCGCGATCTTTTCATGGATTCAACCGCCTTTCGGGCCTGTCAGGGGGCGGCTTCTTGCACGCCCCCCTGACGTCCGTTAGTTCAAAATCGCTTGAATATCGCGGTCCAGCATTTCCACCGCTTTCTCGACGCTTAGCGAGCCCGTGAGCGCGGCCGATACGGTCGCCTGCAGCTTCAAAGAAATTTGCGGATACTTCGGCGTGACCGGACGGGCCACCGTACCGTTGAATACGTCGGCCAGCTCGGTCAGGAACGGAGATTCCTTGCGCAGTTCCTCGTCCTCCAGGACGGCGGGACGCGTCGGGCTGAACGCTACCTTTTTGGCGTAATAAAGCTGCGACTCCCGGCTGGATAGAAATTGCGCAAACTTGATCGCCGCTTCCTTGTTTTTGGCATTTTTCGCCACCATGAACTGGTAGCCTCCCATCGTCGACGCGCTTTTGCCCCCTTCGAAAGACGGCAGCGGAGCGACGCCGACCTTCCCGGCGACCTTCGAATTGGCCGGATCCTGCGAAGCGTCCCATACGTACGACCAGTTGCGGAGAAAGATCGCATTCCCGTCCGTAAAGACCGTGCGGCTCGGCTCCTCATCGTAGGACAACAGCGATTTCGGGCTGATGCCGTTGTCAAGCGTGCTTTTCATGAACGAAAGCGCTTTGATCGTTTCCGGCGAGTTGATGACGCTCTTCTCGTTTTCGTCGACGATCGCCCCGCCGGCGCTGGTCAGAAATTCGACAAAATCGCACACGAGCACTTCGGCCTGCTTGCCCTGCCAGAGGAAGCCCTCCAGCTTCGGATTTTGCTCCTTTTCTTTGATCAGCTTGGCCGTTTCGACCAGTTCCTCCCACGTTTTCGGCACCGGCCGGCCGTACTTTTCCAGCAAATCCTTGCGGTAGTACAGCATGCCTCCGTCCACATACCACGGAATGGCGGCAAGCTTGCCTTGATACGTCAGAGCCTCGATGACGCCCGGATAATACTGATCCTTTTCCACATAATCGTCCATTGCTTCCGTCCAGCCGGCCGAAGCGAACTCCGGCACCCACACCACATCTCCGGTGAACACGTCGATATCGTTCTGGCCGGAGGATAGCGCCGTGACGAGATATTGGTGAATTTCCGTGCTTTTGGAAGGAGGCGGCAGCTGATGCACTTCCACATGAATGCCGGGATTCCGGGCTTCGAACTGTTTGACCAGCTCGGTCCAGGAATCTTCCCCGAACGTCTTGATGCCCGCGAAGCGGATGGTGACCTTCTCCCCGTCAGCCGGCTTCGAAGCCGAGGAGGACGGGCTTGCGCCGCCGCTCCCGGAACCCGATCCGCAGCCGCCGACAACCGTTGAAATGAAGGCTATTGCCGCCAGCCAGCCCGCGATCCGTTTCTTTGTTCCTTTCAAGTCAAACCCTCCCGATTTCCTTATTGATCATTCCGAAAAACAAGCAAAACAAATCGCCAATCCTTTTTACCACCTCGCTTATTTTGTAGCGCTTACATGTTCGTTTGTCGTTTATAATAGATCATAAAGCTCAAATAGTCAACAACTTAAAAACATTTTTTGTTTGTTTTCAAACGAACAAATAATTTCATTTGCCCCCTCCCCAATCCGTCCCGGTTTTGCGCGTTTGATCACGGTAATCCCGTCCCTTTTCGCCAAGGCTTAAAACCGAATTTTGCGTAAACGGCACCGTTTTTGAAATAATATTTGTTGAATTGAAGCTTCATTTGCAATAAAATGTTTGTAAACGAACAGTTTTACGTTTGGTTTTGATGGATCATGCAAGGGGGAATCCCGAATGTCGGAAAAACGGCTGGACAGGCTTTCCGAGCTGATCAAGCAGCAGGGAAGCATGTCCGTTCAGGAACTGATGGATTACTTTCAAGTATCGGACATGACGATCCGCAGGGATTTGCAGAAACTGGAGCAGACCGGCAAATTTCAGCGTTTTCACGGGGGAATCCGGTTTGTCGATGAAACGCACCTGGATAAAAGGGAGGCTTGCCAACAGGAGGAAAAGATGCGGATCGCACGCTACTGCCTGACCCAACTGCAGCCGCGCGACACCATCATTCTCGACTCGGGAACGACCACCATCCAGATCGCGACGGCGATCGCGGAGTCGGATATTCGCGATATTACGGTCATCACCAACTCTCTTGCCGCCGCCCACCGGCTGCGGAATGCGGAGCATATCAGCCTGATCGTAAGCGGAGGGGAGCTCCGGCACAGTTCCCAATCGTTTGTCGGCAGCACCTGCCGTTCGTTTTTCGAGAACATTTATGTCAACAAGGCGTTTATCGCTACAGGCGGCATTACCGAGAAAGGCTTCTCTACGGCCAATTTCGCCGAAGCGGAAATCAAGCTCTGCATGGCCAAAGCCAGCGCGCGCACGTATTTCGTCGCCGATTCGACGAAATTCGGGCAACGTTCGCTCAACTTCTTCGCTCCCCTCGAAGCCGCGAATGTTCTGGTGACGGATGACGGGGTGCCGGAGGAATGGGACGCGCTTTGCGCCCAACATCAGATCGAGCTGGTGAAGGTTTGAGGCAGTCTGCCGCGTGTTGTTTTCCGCCCGAAGGCCGGAAAACGGAAAGACCGCCGCGATGATCGCAGCGGCCTTTCCGTCGCAGCCGGCGCCCGATATTTACTGAAAGCTTCTGTTTGCGGAACCCATCGAGCCGTAAGAAGCGGTCCCGAACGGCTGGTGTTGGCTCGGCTGGACTTGATGAGACCATGCTTGTTGGCTGAAGCTGTGCGCGGATTGCTCAAGCTGCCTGCAGATTTGCGCTACCTGCTGCATTTGCTGAACCGCCGTGTGGTGGCCTTGAAGCACGTTTTGAATCATTTGAGAAGCTTTTTGCTCGCGTTGCGCGATTTCCTCCAGCCGGGTCGCATTTTGCTGCTCCTGCTGAAGCATTTGCTGATACATCTGCGAAGCCTGCTGCGTTTGATTGATCAGCTGCTGAATAATGTTTTGACACTGATGGAGCTGGTTCGACCAATTTTGGTTTTGCACGCCATAGCTTTGATATTGAGGCTGGACATTCAAAGGCTGGTAATGGGGCGCTTGAAAGCTTTGGCTTTGGTTTTGATTCATAGGGTTTTCCTCCTTGATGTGGGAAAATGACGCTTCGGGAACGAACCCTTCCGGAAGCGTTCGCCGGAAGAACTTTTGGTCCGCTCCGCGATTTGCGAACGTAGTTACCATTTCCCGAATTGAGGGGTTTTTATGCATTTAGTCGGTAATACAATCACCGTCAATGACATGAGCGCAACACATGATCGGTTTGTACGCCGAGTTCGGCAATGGCCGTTTCTACGGTAGACAACAAATACCCGTGAGAAAAGATAAATTCTTCTCACGGGCAGGAATAAGTGTTAATTTTCCATCTTGACAGAACAATGAACCATATGATCTTTTGGCGCGGAGATGGCTATGTGAGGGATGAGTATCATGCTCATTAAACCTTCCGCAAGCATCCGACAAAACTATAATGAAATTGCGGAACTGTGCAAATCCTCCGGAGAACCGGTCTACCTGACGAAAAACGGCGAAGGCGACCTTGTTGTGATGGACATCGAAGCTTTTTCCCGTCGCGAGAAGATGTTAAAGCTGCGTGAAGAGTTGCTGGCCGTCGAGGAAGATCGTTTGGCCGGTCGCACTGGGGTTACGCCAGACGAGTTGGACCGCTATTTGGAAGATATGATTGACGAGGTCGAGCATGGAAAAAACACCTCGGTATAAGGTACTGGTTTCCGATCGGGCCCGTCATATGCTGGCGGCTCATGTTCACTTTTTGGCAGAAAAGAGTCCGGAAGCTGCCCGCAGGACGAAAAATGAACTGATGGCGGCTATCCGGTCGCTTGCTCACATGCCTGAGCGTTTCCCATTTTTCATAGCCGAGTTTGTTCCGCCGAACAAGTACCATAAGATGGTAGTCGAGAAATGGCACTTGGTGCTGTACCAGATCAAGGACCGAACGGTGTACGTCACGACGGACAGCTAGCTTGCTGAAAAAAAGCATGTAAAAAATGAAGAAGTGGCGGTGCAAGGGGGGTATCCCTGCATCGCCATTTCTTGCTTCCGCTCTACTTCATTTGTCCGTGTTTAGGCGGCTTGTGCCCTTTGGTTCTAGCTCAATCCAACTGAAAATTGGCAAGCCCGAGCGGAAGCGGCGCTGGGCGCTCGCACGTGCTTTCCATCACGTAGTGCTTGCCTTGCTCGGACGCTTCGTGAAAACCGTGCATCGCCTCCAGCACGTGGTAGGCGAGCTCGCCGCTGGCCCGGTGCGGGCGGCCGGTCATGATCGCCTTGGCCATGTCGGCCGCGCCTACGCCGCGGGCATTTTCCGCATAACCGTAAACAAGCGGGATCTCGGACCATTCCTTGGAGCCGGCGCGGCAGTAGCGGATCGGGCCTCCGAAGGTGTTCGGGTCCGGCACTTGCAGCGTTCCGGCGCTGCCGTATACTTCGATGCGGGGCAGCGCCGATCCGCCTTTGACGTCGAAGCTCGTCAGCAGCGTACCGATCGGACCGGAAGCGAAATCGATGACGCCGGCCACGTGCGTCGGCACTTCGACCGTTATCTTTTGCCCGGCTTTCGGCTGGCTTGTAATCGTTCGCTCCGGGAACGAAATGCGGGCGGAGCCGGTAACCCGGGCGATCGGCCCGAGCAGCGCCACGAGCGCGGTCAAATAATAAGGCCCCATATCGAACATCGGGCCGCCGCCCTTCTGATAGTAAAACTCCGGCGCCGGGTGCCAGCTTTCGTGCCCTCCGGACATCATAAACGCCGTCGCGCCGATCGGCGTGCCGATCCAACCGTCTTCGATCAGCTTGATCGACGTCTGAATGCCGCCGCCGAGGAACGTATCCGGTGCGCTACCGACCCGGAGCCCTTTCTGCCTGGCGAGCTCGAGCACCCGCTTGCCTTCTTCGCGGGTGACGGAGAGCGGTTTTTCCACGTACACGTGCTTGCCGGCTTCCAGCGCCTGAATGCAGACCGAAGCGTGCGCTTGGGGAATCGTCAGGTTGATGACAAGCTGAATTTCGGGATCGGCCAGCAGTTCCTCGACCGAACAGCCGCGAACGCCGTATTCGCTCCCTTTGGCCTTCGCCCTTTCCACGTCAAGATCCGCGCAGGCGACGATTTCCATCGATTCGAACCGGCTGCCGTTTTGAAAATAAATGCCGCTGATATTCCCCGTACCGATAATGCCGACCTTCATTTTCCCCATTTGGCCTCATTCCTCTCCAAGCGTTTAAAGTTGGTTGTCCGCCATGCCCGTATATGCGGCCTGGACGCCGCCGCCGGCCCGTTTTGCGGCCTCTTTGCCTTCCGCGCACCACAGAAATCCGCGCCGCATCAGCTCCTTGACGACCGGAATCTCCATAATGTCCGCCTGATGACCAAGCGAATTGTAATAGACGCGTCCGAGCCCCCAGCGCTTGGTCCAAACGACCGGCATATCGACGGCCTTGTTCAGCGAGTGGGGACCCGGCGCAACGGGAAAACGGGTTGTCGCGAGCACTTCGATCGCCGGGTCGATATGCAGGTAATACTGCTCGGTCTTCACCGTAAAATCCTCCAGCCCCTCCACGAGCGGACTGGAGCTGTGCTTGATATTGACGACATACTCCGTGCCGTCGTTGCCCGGATGCGCGACCCATTGGCCGCCGGTCATAAACTGCCAATCGACGTTTTCACGGAACGCGTCGCACATCCCGCCGTGGCAGCCGGCGAGTCCGACGCCGCTCTGCACGGCTTCGGATACGTTTTGAACGAGCTGCTGCTCGATTCTTCCCATCGTCCAGACCGGGATAATCAGGTCGAGCGTTTTCAATTTGTCCGCGTCTGCGAACGCTTCCAGCGTGTTCGACACTTCCACCTCAAAGCCTTCGCTCTCCAAAATGCCGCGGAAAATGCCCGCCACTTCGCGGGGCTGATGGCCTTCCCATCCTCCCCAAACGATCAACGCTTTTCTCATTCGGACTCGTTCTCCTCTCGTATTGGGCTGGAGCTGCGAATGACCAATCGGGTCGGCAGCACCGCCTGAAACGTTTCTTCTTCTCCGGCGTTTCCGGACAGCCGTTTGATCAGCCTTTCGGCAGCGAGCTTCCCCATCTCGAAGAAAGGGACCTCGACCGTCGTCAGCGGCGGATCGAACAAAGCGGCCGCATCGGAATTGTCATAGCCGACGACCGGCAGGTCGCGCGGAATTCGGCAGCCCCGTTCGCGCAGCCCTTGAATAAGCCCGATCGCCATCCGGTCGTTGGCGCAAAGCATCGCGTCCAGGCGGTGCAGCTCCCGGTGGACGGCCTCGGCCGCCTCGTAGCCGCTTTTGCGGCTGTAGTTTCCTTCGAAGACCGGAACCGCTTCGCCGCCGATCCCCGCTTCCTCAAGCGCCTTGCGGTAACCGGCCAAGCGGTCCCGGCTGTTCGAGTACTGCGGGGCGCCGTTGAGGAATCCGATCCTGCGGTAGCCCAGGTCAAGCAAAAGGCGCGCGGCCCGGTAGGTCCCTTCGACATGATCGGCGACGATCGTCGGAATGCGCGGGTCCTCGGCGAATCGCTGATCGACGACGCAGAACGGCACGCCTTCGTCCGCCAGCCGCGAAATCGATTGCCGCTCGGGCTCCAGGGAGCTGGCGCCGAGAATGAGGCAGGCATCGACCCGCCGCGACCGAAACAGGGAGACGTAATCGTACGCCTCGCCCGGTTTGCGGTACAGCAGCAGCAAGCCGCCGCCGGTCTCGCCGCCTTGGACCGCCTCGCCGATGCCGCTCAGAATTTCCGCGAAATAGTACGTGGAAAACAGATGCACCTTGGGCACGTGCGGCAGAACAACGCCGATATTGCCGCTTCTCCCGCGCGCGAAGCTGGCCGCAACGGCGTTGAGCTGGTAGTTGAGCTTTTCCGCGGCTTCAAGCACCCGACGGCGCGTCGATTCCTTGATCGGGCCGACACCGTTCAGCACGCGCGACACCGTCGCTTCCGATACGCCGGCCATGCGGGCCACTTCTTTGCGCGTTGCCATTAATCGCTTCCTTTCTTTTTCTTACCGTTAAAATGGAAAAATGCAACACAACAATGTACACGCGTACATTATGGCACCGAAGCGGCGGGATGTCAACGGGAAATGAAGCTCTGGCGGACTGGCGGACCGAGAATCCGTTATTTGCGGATTTTGCGCGGCGTTGGCGTTGCGTTCGGACAGCAGATTCGTTATTGGCTCACAATCCGCAGAAAACGGTGGGTTCGAGGCCCTATAACGGAATCGATGTCCGCCAAACCTCGAATGTTGAACTTTTGCGGCTTCATAAGGGAAGCACGGTCCGCATCGAACGAACGATCAGCCGGTTGGGGAACTGCGCTCCATCGAAGCGGCACGGAGAGGCAAGCGGCCAAAAGATCAAGCGGCTGAAAAAGGCTAAAGAGACCAAAGAGACCACAGAGATCGAAGAGACCACAGAGATCGAAGAGACCACAGAGATCGAAGAGACCACAGAGATCGAAGAGACCACAGAGAATCAAAAAAACTAAACAGGCCGAGGCTGTGCGCATCATGCAGAATCCTGCATCAGCGACAGCCTCGGCGGATCGCGGGCGGAAACCCTACGCGAGCGGATATTCGAAGCGGTACGAGCCGGAGCCGACCGTGAGCAGCGCGCCTTCCGCCGTGTCGGCGGCGGTCAGCACGCCGTCGGCGTCCGCGGCGGCGCGGCCGCTCTCGCGGAGCTTATCGAGCGTGGCGCCGCGCAGCAGCACTTCCGCCGTCGTGTTCGGCGGCACGACGGCCTCGACGACGCGCGTGCCGCCTTCCGCGCGCCAGGACGCTTCGATTCGCCCGTAAGGCGAATCGAAGCGGGCGCGGGCGCTCGTCAGCCGCTCGCCGCCAAAGCGCGGGCGGATGCGCGAACGCTTGTAGGCGGGTTCGCGCGGATCCGAATCCAGGCCGGCGACGACGCGGTACAGCCAATCCCCGATCGCCCCGTACGCGTAGTGATTAAAGGAGTTCATGTCGTCGCTCCAGAACGAGCCGTCCGGCTTGATGCCGTCCCAATGCTCCCAAATCGTCGTCGCGCCCTGCAACACGGAGTATAGCCAAGAAGGATAGCTTTCCTGAAGAAGCAGCTTGAGCGCGGTATCGTGATAGCCGTTGTCCGACAGCACGTGGCACAGATACGGAGTGCCGACGAAGCCGGTCGTCAGATGGTAATCGTTGTCCGCGATCAACCGGTTCAAGTCGCGCGCCGCCCGCTCGCGGACCTTGCCTTCCACCAGATCGAACATAAGCGCCAGCACATGCGCGGTCTGCGTCGGAGCGGCAAGCCTGCCGGACGGCGTGACGAACTCGTCGCGGAAGGCGGCGACAACGCGCTGATGCAGCTCGCCGTACGTGCGCACGTCCTCGGCCCTGCCCAGCTCGACCGCCGCATCGCGCACCAGCCGGGCCGAATAGGCGAAAAAGGCGGTGGCGATCAAGTCGCGCGGCGTCGCGCCGACGTAGCTGTTCTCCTTGGCGTCGAGGCCCAGCCAATCCCCGAAGTGAAAGCCCGTATTCCACAAAAATTCGTTTTCGCCCTGCGCGCGGATATAGTCGACCCATGCCTTCATGCTGTCAAACTGCTCGGCCAGCAGCTCCTTGTCTCCGTATATCCTATACATCGCCCACGGAACGATGACCGCCGCGTCCCCCCACGCCGCCGACGAATGGTCGCCGTCCAGCACGTCCGGGATCACGAACGGCACGCCGCCGTCCGGCTTCTGATCGGCGGCGAGATCGCGCAGCCATTTTCGGAAAAACGGTCCGACATTGTAGTTAAAAGCCGCCGTCCACACGAAGACCTGCGCGTCCCCGGTCCAGCCGAGCCGTTCGTCCCGCTGCGGGCAGTCGGTCGGCACGTCGAGGAAATTCCCCCGTTGCCCCCAGACGATGTTGCGCTGCAGCCTGTTCACAAGCTCGTGCGAGCACTCGAATTCGCCGGTCCGCGGCATATCCGAATGGATCACCTCGCCGACAAAACGGTCGAGCGGAAGCTCGGCCCCGTCTCCCGGATAACCCTCCACCTTAACATAACGGAAGCCTTGGAACGTAAAATAAGGCGCGTACGACTCCGTCCCTTCCCCTTTGGCGATATACTCGACCGTCTGCTTCGCGGAGCGGAGATTGCCGGTGTAGAAATGGCCTTCCTTGTCCAGCACCTCCGCGTGCTGCAGCCGGATGCGCGTTCCGGCGGGGGCCTCGACCGTCAGGCGGATGCGGCCGACCATGTTCTGCCCCATGTCGAGCACGGCATCGCCGGAGGGAGTCCGGATGAACGCGGCCGGACGGATCGTCTCCGTCACGCGCGTCGGCCAGTTTTCCTGCGGGACGAGCACGGACAGCGGCAAATCGACCGGAACGACCGGCTTCCAATCCGATGCGTCGTAATCCCCTTTCGACCAGCCGGGAAGCTCCAGGCGCGCATCGTACGTTTCGCCATGATAGATTTCGGAGTAAAGGATCGGACCGGTCGTTGCGGTCCACGTCGGGTCCGTGGCCACCACTTCTTCCGTACCGTCCGAATACGACACGTGAAGCTGCACGAGCGCGGCCCTGCGGTTGCCGTAGAGCTGTTTTTTGTTCAGCCATGTCAGCTCCCCCTTGTACCAGCCGTTCGCCAGCATGATGCCGATCCCGTTCGGCCCGGACCGAAGCTTGCCGGTCACGTCGTAGGTTTGAAATTGCAGGCGTTTGCGGTAACTGGTCCAGCCCGGAGCGAGCAGATCGTCGCCGACTTTGTCCCCGTTCACATACAGATCGTATACGCCCAGCCCGGTCGCATAAATACGGGCCGAACGCACCTTCCCCCTAAGCTCGAAGCTTTTGCGCAGCAAAAACGCAGGCTCGGCCAGCGGATCGATGCCGGCCGGATCGGGGGTAATCCACTTCGCTTTCCATTCGTCCGCGGACAGCAGCGCCGTCTCCCACCATGCCGTTTCGCTCCAATCCGATTCGCGTCCGAAGTTGTCCCAAACCTTTACACGGCAGTGGTAGCGGGTTCGGGAAGCCGGCTTCGGTCCGCCGTACGCCGCTTCGATCGACCGGTCCGACTCGACCCGGCCCGAATCCCAGAACGGCTTGCCGAAATCGCCGTCCGCTCCGGCCACCTGTATCCGGTAAGCGGTCTGCATCGTTCCCCGCCGCTCCGACTCCAGCTTCCAGCCGAATCGGGGAGCGGCGCCGTCCGTCCCGAGCGGATTCGTTTTCCCGTTGATTGTCAACGCTTTCACCAGCAGTTCGCCCATTCGCCCTTCACTCCTCGCTTGTTCGTTTCCTCCTTCATCATAAGCCTCCAAACGCTTATAATATTGTGGTGATCAGGACTTTTATATAGGGTGATACAGACTTATCCGAAGCAAAAAGGGGCAGCCGGTACAAAAAGGAGGCTGGAAAATGGCCATCAAGCGGCCGATCGGATTGTTTCAGGGAGAATGGTTTTATCGGCGGGATCTGCCGATTTACGTAAACCGGGCGGTGGAATCGTTTGACCTGGCGGAGCACCGTCATGAGTTCGTCGAAATCAGCTACGTCAGCGAAGGAACCGGAACGCACCATTACGGCCGCAGCTCGCTGCCCGTCGCGCGGGGCGACATCTTTCTCATTCCCGTCGGCCAATCCCATGTGTTCCGTCCCGCCTCGGCTTCCGGAGCGAAGCCCTTGATCGTGTACAACTGCGTGTTCGCGGAAGAAGCCGCAGACCGGCTGCTGCGCTCCTTTCCGGGCGGCGAACCGATCGCGCGCCTGCTCGAACACAAGGAAATCCGCCGCTACCGCGACCGCTACGGGGAATTCCACCGCTTGTTCCAGCGCCTGCATTACGAGTATTCATCCGAGCGTGCGGGACGCGAGACCGCGCTTTATATCGCTTTGCTTGAACTGCTGCTGTTTCTGTTCCGCGGCGATGCCGAGCCCGGGCCGGAGAAAGCTGCGGGCGCAAGCGGCGGCATGGAGGCCGCGCTGCACGCGCTGCATACGCAATTCAGCCGGCCGGTCAGCGTGCGGGCGCTGGCGTCTTTGGCCGGCGTCGGCGAGCGCCAGTTCCACCGCCTGTTCCGCAAGCACACCGGCATGAGCCCGACCGAATACGTCCAGAACGTCCGAATCAACGAAGCGTGCCGGCTGCTGAAAACAACCGACCGCAAAATCGCCGATATCGCGTCCGCGGTCGGTTATCATGACCTTCCTTTTTTTAACTCGCTGTTCAAAAAAATAACGGGGGTTGCCCCCCGCGAGTACCGCAAACGCGGCTGAAAAGGCGCCGCAGCCCGGCCCATTGATTGCCGCCGAAGCCGCAAAGCGAGCCGAACGCGGCCGAGACCGCCGGCGCATCAGCGGCCGGTTATTGCGCCTTCCCCGCCGACTGCAACGCTTGCAGCCCGAGCGCCAAAGCGCCGCACAAGCCCGCGTTGTCTCCCAATCCGGGCGGCACGATGTAATCGTCTATGCCCTCCAATACTTCCCTCGCGCGGACATAGCCGTTCAGGTAGTCTTTGACTTGCTGCCGGATGAGGGGGAACAGATGAAGCTGATGCATGACGCCTCCGCCGAGAATGATTTTTTTCGGAGAGAGCAGCAAAATCGTACCGGACAACGCCTGCGCGATGTAATAAGCCTCAAGCTCCCAAGCCTTATGGTCGGGGGCCAGCTCGCTGCCTTTGACTCCCCACCGCTTTTCCAGCGCGGGACCGGCCGCCATCCCTTCAAGACAGTCGCCGTGATACGGGCACCAGCCTTCAAACGTGTCGTCCGGATGCCGCCGCAGCGGAATATGGCCGCCCTCGGGATGCGTCAGGCCGTGAACGAGCTTGCCTTCCGCAAACACGCCGACGCCTACGCCCGTGCCGATCGTGTAGTAGACGCAGCTGTCCAGCCCTTTGGCCGCGCCCCAGGTCGCCTCTCCGAACGCCGCCGCATTCACGTCCGTATCCCATCCGAACGGCACGTCGAACTCCCGCTTCAGCACGGGCAGGAACGGATAATCCGACCATCCCGGCTTGGGCGTCGTCGTGACGTAACCGTAACGCGGGCTGGACGGATCGAGGTCGATCGGACCGAACGTGCCGATCCCGATCGCGTCAACCTTTTTGTCCCGAAAATACGAAATCACATTGCTCAGGGTCTGTTCCGGCAACTCGGTCGGGAATTGCACCCGATCTTCGATGACACCGTTTTCATTCCCGATCCCGCAGACGAATTTCGTGCCGCCCGCTTCGATCGCACCGATTCTCATTTCCTTGCGCCTCCTGTGCTGCTAGACCTTACCGTTTTAAGTTATAACGATTCCGGTAGCTTGTCAAAACCTATTCTTTCGTTTTTGTCGTGATTATGGAGTCTATACGACGAGCAAGCGGATTTGGTTTCGATTGACAGCGCCGGTTTTTTCGGTTAATCTTTATTTAGATATTTATCTAATTATACAAAAGACTTAATTTCAAAGGGGAGAGGGAATGGAATGAAAAAATCGGCAACCGTCCGCTACGCCATTACGGTGGCGGCTCTGGCTCTGACGCTGAATGTGCCCTTCGCAGCCTCCGCGGCTTCCAGTGCCGGCGCGCAGGCCGTACCGACGCAGACCGCCGGCAACGGCCCGCAAGCCGACAGCCGGCTCGTGCCGCTGCGCGTCGTCGCCGAAACCGTAGGCGCCTCCGTCAAATGGAAGGGCGGCGGCAACATCAGCATCGCTCGCGGCTCGTCTGCCATTGAGCTTCGGGTCGGCGGTACGACCGCTCTAGTAAACGGCAAACCGCAGAACATCGGCCTTGCGGTACAGACGATCGGCGGCAAAACGTATGTTGCGCTCGATTTCCTGAACGCGGCGCTGGGCAGCCGGCTCGGCTGGGACGAAGCCAACCAGAAAGTCGTCATTCCGAAGGACGACTATGTCTCGCTGGCCAGCCGGTTCGTGTACCAGCTGATCCACGGCAATGCGGATGCGGCGGCCGCCGTTTTAAGTCCCGCCGTGAAGCCCGCACTGCCAGCCGCCGCCTTGCAGACGCTCTGGCCCAGCCTGGTCCAAGGCTACGGCGTCACGCCCAACCAATCGTCCGCAACCGTCGAGCCGAACGCGGTCCATACGAATGTCCGGCTTACATACGAGGGTGCGGCGCTGCCGTTCGAGATTACGGTCCGCTTCGATTCGGAAGGTCGGGTCGACGACTTGGCGTTCTCACCGGTTTCGGCCGCGGAGCCGTATCGGGTCCCGGCCTACGACCATGCGGAAAAATATACGGAAAAGGAAGTCGTTATCGGCGAAGGAACGTTTGCGCTTCCCGGCACGTTGACGATGCCGAAGGGAGAAGGCCCGTTCCCGGCGGTCGTGCTCGTGCACGGTTCCGGGCCGCACGACCGCGATTCGACGATCGGCGGAGCGAAGCCGTTCCGGGATTTGGCGGTCGGCCTCGCCGGCAAGGGCATTGCGGTGCTCCGTTACGAGAAAGTCACGCTGGAGCATACGCTCAAATCCTCGATCGTGCCGAATTTCAGCATCGAGGACGAGACGGTGAACGACGCGCTGAAGGCCGTCAAGCTGCTGAAAGAAACGGACGGCATCGATCCGCGGCGGATCTTCGTCGTCGGCCACAGCCAAGGCGGCTTCGCGGTGCCGAAGCTGATCGAACTCGACGCGGAAGGCAGCGTGGCCGGAGCCGTTCTGCTCTCCAGCCCGAGCGGCAAATTCGGGGACATTCTGGTCGAGCAGCAGCAGATTGCGCTTGAGCGGATGAAGCAGCTCGGATTCCCGCAGGAGACGCTGGCCCAGCAGGAACAGGCTTTGGCGTCCATGGCGGGCATCGTGAGCGTGCTGAACGATCCTCAATTCTCGGCCGCGAACCTGCCGTCCCCGGACCGGTTTCCGCTGCAGCCCGCCTATTGGTGGTACGACATCCGCGATTACGTGCCGGCGGAAACGGCCAAGACGCAGCAGCGCCCGCTGCTCATCCTGCAAGGCGAGAACGACTGGCAGGTGTCGATGAAGCAGTTCGAGGGCTGGAAGGAGGCGCTGAAAAACCGCACCGACGTGGAGTACAAATCGTACCCGAAAATGAACCATCTGCTCACCGAGTACGACAACCTCTCCGTCGGAACGGAATACAGCCGCGCAGCCAACGTGTCGGCCGAGCTTATCGAGGATATTGCCGCCTGGATTCAAAAACGGCAGCCCAAATGATGAAGCGCCGGCGTGCGCATGGGGCTGTCCCATAAGGGGTAGGCCCGAAAAGCCCGTCCCCGCCTCAAAACGGACGAACCTCCAACCCCACTGCGACAAGTGGGATTGGAGGTTCCTTTTTAGATTAGTCCGATAGCCCTCTGACTGAACGGCCGAAATCGGCAAGCCGGCCATCGCGCCGGCAGGCTTGCCCCCTCATCCGGTTTCTTCTCCCTCTTCCAAATACGCGAGCTGCTCCGGCGTCAGCCTGACCTCCGCCGCGCTCATGCTGTCGAGCAGCTGCTCGACGTTGTTGGGGCCGACGATCGGGATCGTCGGGAACGGCTGGCTGATCAAATAGCCGAGCACGATCTGGTTGACCGACAGCGACAGCTCGGCGGCAAGCCGGCGGCTTCGCTTCCAGCGCGCCACGTTTTCCCCGCTTCGGTATTGGGGCGCGATCCGCTCGTCCTGTTCGTCGTACGTACCCTTTTCCCACTTGCTGAACAGCCCTTGCGCCTGCGACGAATACGGAACGGCCGCAAGCTTCGACTCCAGGTGCAGGCGGTACATTTCGCCGTCCATCGGCACAAGCGTCGGATCGGACAGTTGCGCCTTGTCGACCGCCGCCAGGCTCCACATCATCTGATTGGCGACAAAGCCCTGCAGGCCGCGTTCGGCCGCATACGCCTGCGCTTCCCGCATCCGCTCCGCCGTCCAGTTCGAGCAGCCGAAATAGCGGATTTTGCCTTCGCGGACAAAATCGTTCATCGTCTCGATGATTTCCCCGGCCTCCCGCGACGCATCGTCGCGGTGCAGCCAATACAAATCGATCGCTTCGACCTGAAGCCGCCGCAGGCTTCCTTCCAGATCCTCACGGATTTCCGCCTTCGAGAGGCGCGGAATATGCATCGTATCCATCCGGGGATGAGCGCCCTTGGTCGTCACGACGAGCCGGTTCCGGTTGCCTCTTTCCTTCATCCACTCGCCGATCGTTTTCTCGCTGACGCTCGTCTCCACATCCGGCAGCCAGTTCGCGTACACTTCCGCCGTATCGATCATGTTCCCGCCAAGGTCCGCATAGCGGTCCATCAGGCGAAAGGCGTCGTCCTTGGAAACGGCGCTTCCGAACAGCGCCGATCCGAGGCCGATTTGCGAAACGCGCAGCTCCGTATTGGGGATTTGCACTTTATTCATTTTTTTGTTCCTGCCTTTATCCAAAATCAATTATTCCGAATCGGCCGGATACTTCAGCCCGATCTGCTTGCGCGCTTCGTCCATCAGCTCCATGACCGTCAAAGAGACGGACGGCGAATACGGGTCGGATTCCCGCTTGCCCGATTGAACCCGTTCGATGAATGCCTGCGCCTCGTACGTCATGGCATACGGGGTCTGCGGGACGCTCGCCTCCTCGACGCGGCCGTCGCGGTAGCGGATTTCGACGCGGGACGGCTGGCTGATCTGGTCGATCACGATCGTGCCGTCTTCCCCCTGAATCTCGCTCGGCAGCGAGGAATTCGATATTTTCGAGTATTGGATAACGCCCTCCATCTCAGGGTAGCGAAGCAGCAGGCTCCCTTCGCCGTCGGCGCCGGACGAAAGCATCACTCCGTTCGCCTTCACCTCCTGCGGCCGGCCGAACAGTACAACCGCCGGGTAGAGGCAATAGATGCCCAGATCCATCAACGCGCCGTTCGAAAGAGCGGGGTTAAACGCGTTCAGCACGGTCCCCGCCCGGAAGGCGTCGTAGCGGGAGGAATACTGGCAGTAGCTGGCGAAATACCGGCGCACCTTGCCGATTTTGGCCAGGCTGTCGCGGATGGCGCCGAAGTTCGGCATAAAGATCGATTTGAGCGCCTCCATCAAGACGACCCCGTGACGTTCCGCCGCTTCCGCCATCCTCCGCACTTCGGCCGCGTTGGACGCGAGCGGCTTTTCGCAAAGCACGTGCACGCCGTGCTGCATGCAGGCGATGGCATGCTCGGCGTGATAACGGTTCGGGCTGGCGATATAAACCGCATCGATCGTTCCGCTCGCCGCCATGGCCGCGATATCGTCAAAAGCGTTCTCCGCCCCGTGCTTGTCCGCAAATTCGCGCGCCCGCTCCAATGTGCGCGAATAAACGGCCGTCAGCTTGAAATCTTTCGTTTCCTTGGCCGCCTGAATAAAAGCGTCCGTAATCCAATTCGTTCCGATCACGCCGAATCGAACCATTTGCATCTCTCTCCTTCGATTGCTCCGAGCGGTAGCGCAGAGCCTGGATAAAACCGCCTATTGTTATTGCACATTTTGAAGCATAAAACAACGGTCTGACGGCGTCAATTCAAGACGGACCCGCGGCGCTTAGTCCGCAAGCAGCGCCTCCCGCAGCCAGTCGTACGCCTTGCGGCCGCCGACTTCGTGCGCGCCGGGAAACAGGTCGACGGCCAACCGGTCCGGAACGCCGTACCGCTCGTACGCCCGCCGGACCGCTTCCGCCGCTTTGAGGAAGCCCTTTCGCGGGAAGATCGGGTCGCGTTCTCCCGCTTCCAGAAACAGCGGCCGCGGCGCGGCGAGCGCGATCAGCTCCGGCAATTCGGCGTGCAGAAGCAGGCCCGGCGTATAGTTGTCGATACAGTGATGGACGGCGAAGATGCTGTCCTTGAACGTATTCGGAAAGCCGGTCAGCACGGCCGCGGCAATCCGTCCGTCCAACGCGGCCGCGGCGCCGGCGATCAGGGCTCCGCCCGAGAATCCCATCGCCCCGACCTTCCGCCCGCGCACTTCCGGCCGCTTAAGCAAATAATCCAGCGCATGCCTCGCTTCCGCGACGCGGAGCCCGGTCAGCGTTTTGCCGAGCATCATGAGCTGCGTCGCCAAGCGGTAGCAGGAGTTGGGCGCATCCGGATTGCCGCGCAAGTCCGCGTCTAGCCGCCGCTCGCCGAAACCGACGACGTCGGGGGCGATGACGGCAAGCCCGCGACGGACCAGTTGCAGCGCAAAATGCCGGTGCGCAGTCGGCTTGCCCGTATCCGGCGAGCCGTCCGGCTTCAGCCCGACGATCTCCCGGCTGCCGTAGCCGTGCCCGTGCAGCGCAAGCACGCCCGGCACCGGACCGTCCGCGCCGTCCGGGATCAGCACATACGCGGCGAACGACAGCCCCGGCGTCGCCGACAGCTCCACGCGCTCGCGAATATAGCCGTCGCAGGGAACGCGCTCCAGCAGCGTCGGCTCAAAGTCCGGGTTCGGAGCGAACTCTCCGAGCGATTCGCGCAGCGCCCGAATCAGCCCGTTTCTCCGTTCTTCCGGGCTTTGCGTCCGCCTCGCGGCCTCGTGCGCCCGAACCGCCTCCCCGTATTGGGCTTCCAGCCAAGAATCCGCTTTCCACATTGCCGATCGACTTCCTTTTCGCGTTGATCATACCTTTTGGTCCCGCTTCAACTGCCGCCCTACTCTAACGTCAAGCAGGCGATCGCAAACCGTCAACCGCCTTTATTCGGCTTTTTTTAGCGGCGCACCTTCCTTCCCGTACGTTTGCGTTCCGCCCCGCCCTCGGCCAGCGGATGGAAGGCTTATGGACAGCCGTTATGCTTGCATATTCGGCCCATCGTGCCCCGCTCCTCCCCCGCCTCGTCGGGTGAAAAGCACAATGCAGTTGCCTTTTCGGCACTTCGATCGGGGGATGCCACGCTTTCGCGCCTAGCAATTGCCTTTTCGGCAACTGCACGCCGGCTCCCCCGCTCCTTCGGGTGAATAGCACAATGCAGTTGCCTTTTCGGCCTTCGATCGGGGAAGCATGCCTATGAAACCCATGCGTGAAAAAGACTGTTGCGAGATTAGGCGACGCCTTGTTTCGGCAACAGTCTTTGGGATCGTTTCGTCGATGCAGGTACCGGATGATAAGGCAGGGTGCCGGCTAGAAGCAAGCGACCCCCTTGCCGGCTACGCCGTAAGGCTAAAACGTTCGCCCGGAGCCAGCACCTTGCCTTTCAGCCCCTTCTCCGCCAGCCGCTTGACGAACGCTTCGGCATCCTGACGGATAATGGAGAACGTATTGTAGTGCACGGGCACCGTCCACTTGGCGCCGAACCACTCCGCCGCTTGCAGCGCGTCGTCCGGCCCCATCGTATAATGATCGCCGATCGGAAGGAAGACGACATCGGGATTATAGCGCTTGCCGATAAGCTGCATGTCCCCGAACAGCGCCGTATCCCCCGTATGCAGGATGGTCAAGCCTTCCGCGCGAATGACATATCCCGCCGCAAGACCGCCGTAAATGATTTTCTTGTCTTCGAGTTCGATGCCGGAGCTGTGAACGGCCTGAACCATGGTCGCCTTGGCGAAGCCGAGATCGATCGTTCCCCCGATGTTCATGCCGATCGTCTTCAGTCCTTTCCAGGACAAGTAATCGGCGAGCTCGACGGCGGCGACGATTTGGGCGTCATTCGCCCGGGCGATCGGCTCCGCGTCCAGAATATGATCGGTATGCGCGTGGGTGAGGAGCACGTAATCCGCCTGAATATCCTCGGGCTTCGTGACAGCCAGTTCGTTGCCGCGCAGGAAAGGATCGATGACGAGCGACTTTCCTTCCGTTACGATCTGCAAACAGGAATGTCCGTGATAGATCAGTTCCACCGTTTTTTCCTCCTTTTGTCTGGGCCGCATACCGCCCGTTTTGTTTGAATGTGCTTTTCCGCTCTCTAAAATGATGATACAAAAAACGAAAGCCGATTGCACACCCGGTTCTTCTCCCGAAGAGAACCCCGGCGGCCTTCCGCAAAGAGCATGCCAAGCGCTTGCCGCACTATGCGTCATCCTCCGTCGGGGCGATCATCCGCTCCGGACGCACGATACGGTCGAATTGTTCCTCCGTCAGCAGGTTGCTTCTTAAAGCCGCTTCCTTCAGCGAAATGCCTTCCTTGTGCGCCAGCTTGGCCACGGCCGCCGCGTTGTCGTAGCCGATGTGCGGGTTGAGGGCGGTAACCAGCATAAGCGAGCGGTTCAGATGCTCGCGAATGACGGAGACGTTCGGCTCGATGCCGACCGCGCACCGGTCGTTAAACGAGCGGATAGCGTCCGCAAGCAGCCGCGCCGACTGCAGGAAGTTGTAAATAATGACCGGCTTGAACACGTTCAGCTCGAAGTTGCCCTGGCTTGCCGCAAAGCCGATTGCCGCGTCGTTGCCCATCACCTGGCAGACGACCATCGTCATCGCCTCGCTCTGGGTCGGGTTCACTTTGCCCGGCATAATCGAGCTGCCCGGCTCGTTCGCCGGAATGGTCAGCTCCCCGAGGCCGCTGCGAGGACCGCTCGCCAGCCAGCGGACGTCGTTGGCGATCTTCATCAGGTCCGCCGCGAGCGCCTTGAGCGCCCCGTGCACGTGAACGAGCTCGTCGTGGCTCGTCAGCGCGTGGAACTTGTTGGCCGCCGTCACAAACGGCTTGCCGGTAAGCCTGGCGATCTCGTCCGCCGCCAGCAAGCCGAACTTCGGATGCGCGTTGATCCCCGTTCCGACGGCCGTTCCGCCCAGCGCCAGTTCCCGCAGCTGTTCGGCGCTTTGGCGGATCATGCCTCCGGACTTCTCCAGCATCCGCACCCAGCCGCTGATCTCCTGCCCCAGCGTAATCGGCGTGGCGTCCTGCAAATGCGTGCGGCCGATTTTAATAATGTCCTTGAACTGCTCGCTTTTCCGGGCAAGCGTCGATTGCAGCAGCTCGACGGCCGGCAGCACCTCGTCCACGATAGCGGTATAGGCCGCAATGTGCATCGCCGTCGGAAACGTGTCGTTCGAACTTTGGGAGCGGTTGGCGTCATCATTGGGGTGAATGCGCTTTTCGATGCCCTTTCCCAGCAAAATTTGATTGCCCCGGTTCGCGATCACTTCATTGACGTTCATATTGGTCTGCGTGCCGCTGCCCGTCTGCCAGACGACAAGCGGAAAGTGATCGTCCCAGACGCCGGTCCTCACCTCGTCCGCCGCCGCGATGATCGCCTCCGCCTTGTCCTCGTCCAGCAGCCCGAGCTCCCGGTTCACTTTCGCCGCGGCTCTCTTCAATACGGCGAACGCGCGAATGAGCGGAAGCGGCATTTTCTCCGTGCCGATTTTGAAGTTTTCGAAGCTGCGCTGCGTCTGGGCGGCCCAAAGCTTATCCGAGGGTACGTTGATTTCCCCCAATGTGTCCTTTTCGATCCGGTAAGACATCCTGTTCCCTCCGTTCTTGTTCCGTTGATGGAAAAACTCGCAAAGCGATGTTAGTTTATGGAAGCCGCATCGTTCCCATTCGGCCAATCGTCCGATCGGGCAAAAGGAAGCCCGCAGCGGCGCAGGCCGAAAGGAGCTCGAAACGCAAAGGGAGAGTCATGCGTTGGCGTTCGCATGCTCTCCTTGCCATCCGTTAAGCGCAGTATACAACCGTAACCATAAGATCGATTCGGACAATTAACCTTGGTTCCGCAGCGGCAGCCAGGAGAGCACCTTCTGGATCTGGGCGTCCCAATATCCCCATTCGTGCGCACCGGGTCCCTCGTCGTACGTATGATCGAAGCCCGTTTTCCGAACCGCCTCCAAAAACTTCCGATTATCGTCGTACAGAAAATCCTCGGTTCCGCAGCATTGGTAAAGCTTCGGTTTCGGCCCGTTTTCCTTGTCCCGCTGCTCCAGCAGCCAAAACAGGTCGTTCTCGGTGCCGGCCGCGTCCGCATCGCCGAAAATCAGCTCGTATTCGCCGCCGAGCCGCTCGCGCAATCCGCCTGCGATGTTGAGCGCACCGGACAAGCTCGCTGCGGCCGCGAATCGGTCCGGATGGCGAAGCGCCAGCTTGAACGCCCCGTAGCCGCCCATAGACAGGCCGGCGACGAAATTGTCCTCCCGCTTCGGAGACAGCGGGAAAAAGGACCGGGCAAGCGCCGGAAGCTCCTCGCTGACAAACGTCCAATACCGGTTGCCGTGCGCCATATCCGTATAAAAGCTGCGGTGCACTTGCGGCATGACCACCGCCAGTCCGAGCCCGGACACGTACCGCTCGATCGAGGTGCGGCGGAGCCAGATCGAATCGTCGTCGGACAGGCCGTGCAGCAAATACAGCGTCGGATGGGCGCCGTCAAGCCTTCTTCCTTCCATGCCGATCTGCGTTCGCGTTTCCTGCGGCAGCAGAACGGTCATCGAAGTGCTGAGCTGCAGCGCTTCCGAATAAAAACGGCAGGTGATCAGGGCCATCCCGTTCGACTCCTTTGCAAAATTTGGGTACCTCTGACACCTCATAGTGTAACATATTTTTTCCAGCTTCAAAACCGCGCCGCTTTGATGCCTCCCGCAGCTGTTTTACCGCTTTATCCAGTTTCGCCGCACAACCCTGCTTGGCCGCACGCTGCAGTAACGCCATCCTAATCATTAAAACATCTTCGGCGTCCTAGTATTCTGTCAAATCTAACAATAGCGAATGGGTAAATCTGGTATGTTTAAGTCAAAAAGCGGATCTAACCCATGCGTCTCTTAAGATATCCTGTTCGATTATCCGCTCAAGAACAAAAGGGTTTGCAAGCCATTGTTTCCAAAAAACATCGACGGAAACAAACTGCTTGCAACGCGTTGTTGACTTAACAAATTGGCCTTATCTTGCGTTTAGGCATTCTTCTTGCAGTAGTCGCGATTAATAACGCTTTAGCGCAGGCTGGAAGTGTTGTAATTTTTCGATTTCTTTTTTTACAGATTTGAATGGAAGAAGCTCCCCTAATACTTTTTTTGCATTGGATATAGATAGATTCTTGCCCGTTCACTTTCACATAGAGATCAACTCCATGTTGAAGCTGGCCATTACTTTCGTAGAAAGCAATTTCGTGTCCACTCCATAGGGTGCTCGCATAATGTTTTACGATTCGTTCGAATTATTTCCAGTATGAATCTAGGATTAATTCCATCAATTGAAAATTTGAGGTCCATTCATCTGCCTTTCGTCATCATTCGTCAATCTGCTTTTATTATCATGTTATGAAGAGTGAGCGTTAATTCTTCTAAACATACTTATCAATAGTGTAATACGATACAGTTTAAACAAATCCAAATTGATAAAAATATTTACATTATATGGAAAAAGATGTATTATTAAGGAGAGAATTAACTTGAATGAGTGGTGGTAAGCGAGGTTCGAGTCACGACCGGCCAGCGGTATATGGGCGAGGTGAACGGCAGCGACAAACGGTATGCGTTCTCGATTCCGCCGGAACGCGGAAGTCGGATGCTTCATTTGTTCGAAAGTGCCATTGATTTGTTGTCCTTTTGCACGCTCGGACGGCTGGCAGGTCGCAATTGGCAGCAGGAGCACCTGCTGTCTTTGGCCGGAATTTACCGCCCCCGAGCCGATATAATGGAAAGCACTCCCCCCGCTGCCCTGGTTCAATATCTGCAAAACCATCCTCAGATAAACCATCTCGTGCTGCGTCTCGACAACGATGAACCGGGACGGCTTATAATGCTCCCATAGGCTGAGACACGGGAGCGTGAAAAATAAGTTATACTGAGTTCATGGAAAAACGAAACCGATACACTGCAGAATTCAAGGCAAAGGTCGTGCTGGAGGTGCTCCGAGAAGAGCAGACCGTCAACGAGATTGCATCGAAATACGAACTGAGCCCGGTGATGATCAGCCGGTGGAAAGCGGAGTTTCTGGATCGCGCATCGACTGTCTTCGAGAAGAAAGTGAACGAAGTCGATAAAGTCAGGAAGGAGTATGAAGCCAAGCAAGAGCGTCTAGAGAAGCTGGTCGGTCAACTTACGGTTGAGGTCGACTGGCTCAAAAAAAATCTGGCCTTAACAGCCGGACCGAGCGGTTCTTCCGCTCGCTCAAGTACGAATGCATCTACATCAACGAATTCGTTGACCCTCGTGCGCTGCACCAAGGAATCGTTCGCTACGACCAATTTTACAACGAGGAACGCCCGCACCAGTCGCTCGGCGAAGCACCGCCCGAGCAGTTCTACGCCCACGATGGCAAGCAGATCGCATCCTAACCACCGGAAGGAGGACATAACTTATTTCTCGAAAAATCGTGTTTTGACATTGTGGAGCATTACAGCTAGCCGCGCGAACGATTCAGATATTGCTCTCCTCTTCGCTTACGGTTTCGGACGAAGCACCTCGCCATGGTAAAGACGTGAACGATGAATTGAAATGGAGATTGCGGCAGCACGAACCTTCCCGGTAACGTACGATTCACATCATTGAAGACTCCTGCCTGCAAATGCAAAATTCAGTTTGAAGGACCCATTACCCAATACGGCAGGAGGAGATTTTGATGGATGAGAAGCAAGAAAAGAAGGAACCGGACGAACGGATTCTTGCTGCGTTGATTGAGGCCGAACAGGAGGCTAAAAAGGATTCGACTCGTTACGATCATCAGGGAGTGTTCGCGAACGTTCGTCGAATAATTGATCGGAAGTTGAGGTAAAGAAATTCGCAATCATGAACTGCTGGTAAGAAGGGTACATGGGGCTGTCCCAAAAGTGAATTTGTGATTTGTTTAGCCCCACTTAGAACCGAATTTCATCGAGAAAAAGGACCTCAGCCTCCACTTTGCAGTGGAATTTGAGGTCCTTTCGTGTGTAAATAGGGATGTTACCATGTCATGCGAACACTTTTGGGACAGCCCCTTTTTTATTGTCCCCCGCTCTTTTTCCCGGCAGGTGCATGAAGGGCAACACAAGATGAATGTCTTGTGTTGCAGCAAGCATCAACGTAGATAATTATTCTTCTTTCACCCATATTTTACATAATTAAAGGGGGCATTAATCCCTTTTTGTGAAAAACCATCATTAACATAAGAACATATGTTTGCTATAATCGTATAGTGAACGAAAGCCAGACAAAAAGTATGTTGAAATCTATTTATGAGGGGTGTAGGACATTGGTGATTTACAGACAAATTGAAGAAGTTAGAACCGAACTAGGAGTCCGGGTTAACTCTAAACTTAAACAGGCCGTTCTGGAAATAGTTAATGCCGACCCTTCATCACAGTACTATTATAAAATTAATAAGACGGACTCTGAGACTCAGCTTTTTTTAATTGAACGAAATTACACCGAAGGGTATTGCATATGTCACTGTTTTTCAACGGACGTGACAGAAGACTATGCTTACGAAAGCATTCCTCTTACCAGTGTTCGTACCTTTTACACAATGGCTGAGGAATTAGGAATTGATTAATTGAGAAAGAATTGGTCCTGTCTAACTCCAAGTTGGTTGGCAGTTCTATCACGCTCTTATTAACTCTTTAGCTGCGGCCACGAGTTGTTGTTTAATATAGACCGAAATCCCATAAAGAAACTACACCCAAGTTTAAAGGCCATATATTAGATCTCCTCCCCGCAGAATCTTTACTTTCGTTCGCTGAACTAAGTAGTTATGTCGCGGACCATATCCTGTAACCTCACTGCTTAGATCAACTTCCCCTTTAAATGGCAGGATCATTCATTCTTTTCGCTATCAACCTTATCAACCTCATCGTAAAGCAAGTCTATTCTGCATTTTCATTTGATGTTTTCTAAAAAATATAGGTGGTGATCCGCAAGCAATAAGTTTTGTAAGTAGAGCTGGGCTAGAAGCCTTATCCATATTGACGACATTAAAAATTAGTGGGCTATCCAAAGGTCCCTAACAAGACCCTGATATGCTCCCCTTAAGGTAGACAGGTGAAATAATAAAACCTGCTGCTGTAAAGGTAGCTTTTTTCATGCCTAATAAACAATATAGTGCGTCGGAGAAATTCGCCATCCTACAGGAAATCGAAAGTGGCCAGATCGGCGTTAAGACTGCAGCTAAAAAATACGGTATTCCCAAAACCACCTTGGTGAAATGGCGACGTCGTTATGAGGTGTACGGGTACGAAGGGTTAGAGAGACAAACTCGCAATCGAAGTTATTCAGCTGGACTTTCCACAGTTTGCTTGACACGAAGTTAAGACCAATTCTGGACTTTCCACAGTTTGCTTGACACGAAGTTAAGACCAATTCATTATGAATGGATTTTTTCATATTCCACTGGGCTCATATAGCCTAGTGTTGAATG